>Ga0181527_1001081_pt1 | contig 29035 bp, 28 predicted proteins | sample PEATcosm2014_Bin_30_FD_119762 | JGI IMG/M metagenome (GOLD analysis project Ga0181527, IMG submission 119762) | Peatland microbial communities from MTU Mesocosm Facility, Houghton, MI, USA - PEATcosm2014_Bin06_60_metaG | ecosystem: Environmental > Terrestrial > Soil > Wetlands > Peat | place...
AACGTGCACCGCTCGCCGATGTATAGCGGCCAAATCCACGGCATCGGCCCGCGCTATTGTCCCTCGATCGAGGACAAGATCGTCAAATTCCCGGACAAGGAAACGCATCAGCTTTATCTGGAACCGGAGGGCCTGCGGACGCACGAGATTTACGTCAATGGCATGAGCACTTCCTTGCCGGTCGACGTGCAGTTGGCGATCATCGCCTCCATTCCCGGCCTTGAGAAGGCGGAGATGCTGCGTCCAGGCTACGCCATCGAATACGACGCGATTGACCCCACGGAACTGCAACGCACTCTGGAGACGAAGAAGATAGCGCACCTCTATCTCGCCGGCCAGATCAACGGCACCAGCGGATACGAAGAGGCCGCCTGCCAGGGCATCATGGCCGGCATCAATGCCGCGCTCAAGACCAAGTGCGAGCCGCCGCTCACGCTCGACCGCACAGAGGCCTACACGGCGATTCTCATCGACGACCTGATCAGCAAGGGAACCAACGAGCCTTACCGCATGTTCACCTCGCGCGCCGAGTTCCGCCTGCACCTGCGCATCGACAACGCCGACACCCGCCTCACGCCTTATGGCCGCCGCGTTGGCTTGATCGGGGACGGCGCGTGGCAGGATTTTCTGGCCAAGCAGGCGCGCCTTGAATGCCTCCGCAGGCTGCTGGAAAACTCGCGCGTCGACGGGCAGCTTCCTGCGAGCGTGTTGGAGAAAGCGGGAAACGTCTCGGGCCTGAGCTATGCTCAACTTTTGCGCCGTCCGGAAATTTCCATCGACGAGCTGACGCCGGCGCTGGTCAAACTTTATCCGCAATTCTTCGAACGCAATGGCCCGCCATCCCCGGCACTGCCGGCGCGTGCCGCTGAAGATGAGTCGCCGTTCCCACAGCAACATACACAGGCGAGCGCAGCCGACGAACCTTGTGTTCGCGGAAATTCCCGGGGTGTCATCCTGAGCGAATGCGAAGGATCTGCTGTTTCACGTTTGGGGAGCACCGAACCCTTATCACTGGCACTGCCAACAAAGGCCGCTGAAGATGAGTCTCCGTTCCCACCGCAGCCGGCACCTCAAGGTGTCGGCAAGATCCAAGGTGTCATCCTGAGCGAATGCGAAGGATCTGCTGTTTTGCCCGCTTTCAGGCAGGCGCCGTCGCCAGTTGACGTGCCTCTCCATTTTCCGCCTGCCGTGCGCAACGAACTCAAGTCGATAGAGACCGAAATCAAGTACGCAGGCTATCTGCAACAGCAGGAGAAGGCGATCGAGCGCCTGAAAAAGGCGGAAGAAAGACGTATTCCGGAGTGGTTCGATTACACCTCGGTCAGCGGCCTCTCGCGCGAGATGAAAGAACTGCTCACCCGGGTTCTGCCGCGCACCCTGGGACAGGCCAGCCGCATCCCCGGAGTGACCCCCGCAGCCGTTTCATTGATCAATGTCTATATAGAAATCCAGGACCGCCGCCGCGGCCACACTCAGCAGACTTCCTGATTGGACCTGCTTATTTCCACCTTACCGAAGGACTTCCCTTTACCAAGATTGCAGTTCTGGCATAGTGTCTGAAGGTTCTCCAGTACGGTTTTCCCACCATCCGCCCACGGCGAAATGTGGTCGGCATGAAGTTCCACCGTAAGGTCGTTCGCAGGACTCTTACCACAAGCAAGACAACGGAATCGGTCCCGAAGATGAACTTTCCATTTCAACTTCAGTGGCACTTCGTGACGATCTTCTGACGACAGGCTGAACTTCGACGGCTTCACCGCCGGCCGCTGTGAGGTTCGTTCACTTGTTTCAATGGATACAGAGTCAGCTTCCGAGTCATCCTGTTCTTCGGCATTCGCCCATTCAACGAACGCTGCAAGCGCCTTGCGCCATGATCCCCAGCGGAGCACATAAGCCTTCGGACCAACTGCGGATGGTGGCACCTTCAGTTCGTGGTATTGCGGTTGCCTGCCGTAGTGGGTCCAAAGTCGAACGATGTTTTCATAACACTCTTGATCAGTGTACCGTTTGCCGAGTTCCGCCTGTCGTATTACTGCTTTGTCTAGTGCCGCTTTCCACGATCCGAACCTCTGCCGAACTGCATCAGCGTGAGCGATGGAATGGTCGTTGAAATCTCTGACCGTCAATACGTCCCGTCCGGTGAGGACAAGAACCCTTCGCATTTCACCGATCAGTTCGTCATCGCTCATAGCCTTCCCAGGTTGGACGGAGAGATGCGGTAGCCCGGCGGCTGCGAGAGCCCTCCCCCAACCTCCAAACCGGCTCTCCACCGTGCTCGATGAGACCTTGGGCGACAGCTTGCCGTAAGCAACTTTTGTCAGCGGCCCGTCGGTGTGGAGGGCGGCGACTCGCCGTAGTTCCTGAAGGATTGCTTCGTCTGTGTAATCGGTTAGTGTTTGAAGCTCAAAGCGAACCATCAGGCATGATTATCCTAGTAAAGAGGGGCCATAGGGAAGGGTAAAACAGTGAGAGTGTCTAGTGTAGTGCGTCAAGCAGATGGGCAGTTTGGTAGTGTCCTAATTTGAAATTCTCAGCTTTGGATTGCGGCATTCAATGTGCTCCGTATCCACTCAGAAACCGTCTGTTTGTTCGTCTTGGCGGTCGTTTCGATTGAGCGCAGCTCGTCAGGAGTAACCCGGATACGCAAGGTTCCAATCTTGGCGCTTCCCTTTGGGAGTGGTGGCCTTCCCGCTTTGCTAGTTTTCTTCTGTCGGCTCAAGGCTTCTAAACTCCTGAACGATTGCTGCTCTAACTGCATGTACCGCCGATGTAACAGGACCGAGATGCAGAATTGTGACGTGATGCTTGGGGTTGTCGGGATCGTCTGTCTCGTTCGTCCATGCATAAACTCGTGGCGCTTTCGGATGGCCTTTTAGGTCAAAGACTTCAACAATCCCATCCCACACCGTCTGCCCATTGAATACCTCTTTGACGGGCACGCTCCCGACATACTCCGATTCCACGCCATGCAATCGGCGGATAACGTCTTGTAGTTCTTGGATATAGTTCATCCCGCCGCCTCTACCAAATCTCCCACGGTCCAGAATCCCCGCTCAACCCCTGCGGCCATCGCGGGAGTGCAGCGAATCGTATTGTGCCGTTTCACAAAGTTGTAATAGGCGAAGTGCAAGCCGACTGCGGCCTCGAAGTTCTCGCGCTTCTTGCTGAAAGCCAGCGTCAGGCGGGTCAAGCGGCGCATGTGAAGGCGAGTAGTCGCATTCAATCGTTCGATATAGCTTGTAGAAATCAGGCTTTGAACTGGATTCCCGACAATGACTTTCTTTTCAGCCGAAACAAACTCGGGTGCGCTGTATCGACGATTATCTGAAACCTCAACGCGGCCATAGGTCTTGACGATCTGCGCGTAATCCACTTCTGAGCCGAAAGACCCCTCTATCGCTTCCACATAGGCCCTGAGAGCGTCCGTTGAAATCTGAACCCGTGTCTTCATCCGGCTTGCTACGTCCTGCACAAAGGCATTTGCCGTGGCCGCATCGCGGTTTCCAACCTTGAAAGCTGGAACCAGCTTCGTCTCGGCGTCGATAACGCAGAACGTCCAAACATTGCCAACCCGCATCTCGCCGGGACGGACGTTGCGATCTTTCTTTCCGACAAAGCCCCAAATCTCATCCATCTCCAGGCGATTACAGGACAAGTCGCGCATCTTGGCATCCATCAGCGCCGTGCATCCTTGCCCGACTTTTACGCCGAGCCGCATTATCGTATCGCGATGAACGCCCGTAATGCGCTCGATTGAACGGATGCTGGAACCCTCAGCCAATGCGCCGATTACCGCGATTTTCTTGTCAGTCGGGAGGATGTTTGCCATTGCCGTTCTCCTTACTTAAATTACTGTACCCCGATAATTACCGATTGTCAATTGTTTTTGGGGTACAATATTTGAATTATGTGGAAATATCTGCTGATATCCGCTGTGATCCTTAGTGCAATGCCCCCAATGCCAGGGCAGACAGTTAAACCCGCCGCTCAGAGTGGCAACAAGGGCCAGAATCAGAGCCAAGGCAATCAAAGTACCCCCGCTCAGGTGCTTCCCTTGGTCAACAAACCGGAACAGCCCGTATCCGCCGATTCCTATAGCGGACAAGTAGCAGACAAGGATAAAGAGCACTCCGTAAAACTCACTAGCCTGCCGCCCGTTACGCTCACAGACAAGCACAAGACATTCTGGGATCACGTTTTGGATTGGGGGCCGTGGGTATTCAACTTTTTGCTGGCATTTGCTGCGGGCTTGCAAGTTTGGCTCTTGTATCGGACGTGGGAGAGAATCCGCAGGCAAGCCGATCTGATGAACCGGCAGGCGATTGTCATGGTTCGTCAGGTAGAGGAAATGCGCAAAGTTTCGGAGATCGAGAATAAGACTCTGATCCTGCAATATCGACCGAAAGTCATAGTTCGCAATGCAACCGCCAAGATATTCACTACTCAACTTGGCGAACAAGCCCAATGTGTTTTGGCCTTTCAGATTGTGAATACAGGGGGTTCTCCCGCACACATTATTAACGGGGACACATATCTTCTTTTCGCCCGTTCCAATGGGTCCATAGAGGAGATTGAATTTATCGAGAGCACGCATGTGGGCATCGGCGAACGAACCTTGCAGCCAGGGGAAAGAGAGAATATCCAAACCGGCTTGCACGCGAGGATTATCAACGACGAGCGATGGGTAGAGTTTCACGCAGGCGGAGGATCGCTGCACTTCATATACCTGTTGGGAGAAGTGTGGTACAGGGACGATTTGGGAATTCCGCGCCAAGTGGGACTCCATCGGGCGTATGATCCCAAAACCAAGAAGTTTATTCCAGGGAAAGACAGCGAAGAGGAGTATACAGACTAACCTAAAAGCGCAACTTAGGACACTACCGGCAGTTTTGAGCTCCTCTCAGCCGCCAAAGGCGGCGGCATATGGTAGCCCACGGCGTGAGCCGTGGGTGCAAGGTGTCAAGATGAAGAGCCCCGATAGGGGCGACAGAATCCAGTCGAGATTCTTTCGCCCGCGTTGCGGGCTCTGGGAAATTTCGGGTCCCATACCCATGGCTGACGCCATGGGCTACCGTCTTTCCCCCGCTTCGCGGGGTTGATCGGCAGTTTTCTAATTTATGACGCATTACACTGGTGTACTGCGGTCTTTACACGGGCGGCCGCATATTGTGACCAAAGTCATTGGCGCCGCCAGTCGGCTCCGGTAGCCTCGGAACTGGTATGGCAACGCCCGGTGTTTCCACAAGAGACTTCGTTCAATCCATTCACACCGTTCTGCGGCAGGTTCCGTCCTCCACGGCCAAAAAGAAGCTCGTGCGCAGGGTGGAGGCCGATCGCTCGCAACTGGTCCGCCGCATCGTGCAGTTCGCGTTCCTGGCGCTTAATCTCTGGGTCGGCTTCGAGTTCTACGCCTGGGTTCGCTTCTTCGAGAGCGGCGGAGTGACGAAGTACGTTGAGCGGCCCGCCGGGGTTGACGGCTGGCTGCCCATCGATGCGCTGATGAATCTGAAGCTCGCACTGCTTACCGGCAGTGTGCCGCGCGTGCATCCGGCAGGAATGTTTCTGCTGCTGGCGTTTCTCGGCGTTTCGCTTCTGTTCCATAAAGCGTTTTGCTCATGGCTGTGCCCGGTCGGCACGCTCTCGGAATACCTCTGGAAACTTGGCCGCAAATTTCTGCGCCGCAATTTTCAGTTGTCTCGCTGGCTAGACATACCGCTGCGCGGCTTGAAGTACCTGCTGCTGGCGTTCTTCGTCTGGGTTATCGGCAGAATGTCCGTCGAAGCGCTCGCCGGCTTCCTCTCCGGCCCCTACGGAATCATCGCCGATGTGAAGATGTTGAACTTCTTCCGCCACATCGGCCAGACCGGCGCCATCGTGCTCGCCGTGCTGACGCTTTTCTCGCTTTTAGTACAAAACTTCTGGTGCCGCTACTTGTGTCCCTACGGCGCGCTGGTGGGTCTGGCTGCACTGTTCAGCCCGACACGCATTCGGCGGGAGCCCGAGCCTTGCATCGATTGCGGCAAGTGCGCGAAAGCCTGCCCCGCATAGCTTCCCGTGGACCGGCTCGTCGAGATTCGCTCGGCCGAATGCACGGCCTGCATGGAGTGCGTCGCGGTGTGTCCGGCTCAGGGCGCGCTGCAGCTCTCGGTTTTGAAGGGCGCACGGTACTCGCCGAGGCCGCGCCTTTTGGGCCGGAAGGGGACAATCACTCCGTGGGCCATGGCCGCATGTATCGCTGCGATTTTTCTCGGGCTGGTTGGTTACGCTCGCATCAGCGGCCACTGGCAAACCCGCGTTCCCAACGCGATTTATTTGCGGTTGGTACCCAATGCGGACGCGGAAAGCCACCCCGGAATGTAGTCTTGCAGGTGACCGCCGGCAGGCCTGCGGTTTTCTGGTCGAGAGAGCTTTTCGGCGAGGCCGTCCGGCAAAACGCGGGTCCCCCGGAACCGGTATTGCTGGCTTACTTGGTGAACCAACTCGCCAGCAAATGCGCTCGCTGCTAAGGCGGCAGTGCTATCCTGCATCTTCATGCTGGAGCCGCGACAAATTTCCGACATGCTGTTGCCTTACCTGGACGGGCACCCGCCATCGGTTGATCAGCTCGGTGTAATATCCACATATATAGATTTAATATTGAAGTGGAATCGAGTGATTAACCTCACGGCGATCCGTCAGCCTGATCAGGTTGTGAGACGTCATTTTGGCGAATCGCTGTTCGCCGCCCGCCACCTGCTGGCTCCCGAAGCGGCGGATAGCGTGATCGACCTTGGCTCGGGGGCTGGCTTTCCAGGGGTCGTATTCAAGATCTTTGCTCCGTCCATACGGTTGACGCTGGTGGAGTCGCACGGAAAGAAAGCAATCTTTTTGCGGGAACTGGTACGGACACTGCACCTCAGCGACGTTCAAGTCGTGCAGGAGCGGGCTGAGCATCTCCAGGAAAGGGCAGCTTTGATTACCTTCAGGGCGGTGGAAAAATTTGAAAGCATTCTTTGCACTGCCGCTTCGCTGGTGGCACCGGGTGGCCGGGTGGGCGCATTGATCGGCGCCAGCCAGCTCACGGCTGCCGCATCTGTTTTGCATGGCCGATGGCGGTCGGTCGCGATTCCTGAGTCGAAGTCGCGGGTGTTGGCAATCTGGCAAGCATGATTTCGGTCGGCCAGCCAGTTGGTGTTCCACGTGGAACATTGTCCGTAAGTCGTTAAGGACACGGATCTTTATCCCACCTGGGTGGGTTCAGAATAGGGTTACCGCCGAAGTCGGGCTTCATGGGGATACACCTACGGTCGACCTCGCCACATGTCCCGCCTACCTTCGCGAGGGTCGGCCTGCATCCGCCGTTCCACGTGGAACATCCCGGGCCGTGCCGCTGTCGCCGCAGTCGGCCGTCGGGCACGCCGAGTCCACCCATAGCAGACCCGGACTCGGCGTGCGCTCATCCTCTTCGCCTCAAAAACGTAGATTCGCCCGCGTTATCCACTGAATCCACAGTCGCCCACAGCAGATCACCGTTGAAGCCCGTCTCCGCCTCCGTTACTCTCGAAGCCGAAGCATCATCTGCCATTCGCTTCCCGTTCGTGTCGTCTACCGCAATGTGCAGGTGTCTCGAACCCGAAAGGACTAACTGCATGGCCCGGGTGATCGCCATCGCCAACCAAAAGGGAGGCGTCGGCAAGACGACGACCGCCATCAACCTTGCCGCTTCCTTCGCCGCTGCCGAAGTGCCCACCCTGCTCATCGACTGCGATCCGCAGTCCAACAGCTCCAGCGGAATTGGCTTTCCGAAAGATCCGTCCCGCCTCAGTACTTACGACGTGCTGGTGGATGAGATTCCGGCCGAGCAGACTCTGCAGCTCACCGCCATCGAAAACCTCTGGGTGATTCCATCCACTAAGAACCTGATCGGCGCCAATATCGAACTGGTGAGTGCAGAGCATCGCGAATACCGCCTGCGCAACGCCATCGAGCCCCTTCTCCCGCGCTTCCAGTACATCGTGCTCGACTGTCCGCCGGCGCTCGACCTGCTCACCCTCAATGCTTTGGTGGCCGCCGATTCCGTTCTGGTTCCCATGCAGGCCGAATACTTTGCCTTGGAAGGCATTAGCGAGTTGCTCGACACCATCGAACGTGTCCGCCAGAATTTCAATCCCAGGCTCGCGGTCGAGGGCGTCGTGCTCACCATGTTCGACGAGCGCACCAATCTCGCCCAGAATGTTGCCGCCGAATTAAAAACCCATTTTGGCGAGCTGCTGTTCGAAACCTCGATCCCCAGGAATATCCGCCTGGCCGAGGCCCCCAGTCATGGCCGTCCCGTCATCTCCTACGACCCGCGTTCACGGGGAGCCGAGAGTTACATACGGTTGGCCAAGGAACTAATGGATCGGCAAGTCCGAGCGGCCTCGCCACCCCGGTCAGAGGCGCCCAATCTGGCCGTTAGCCGCGAGGCGAATCACTGAATTTATGACCTCTGAGGTTTTTGCAATGAATGACAAACGAAAGGTTCTTGGCCGCGGTCTCGACACGCTGATTCCGGCGGCCCGCGTCGCCACCGCCGCCCAACCCGCTTCCGGCGAAATGATTCACCAGCTTTCGGTCGAGCAGATCGACCGCAACCCCTACCAGACCAGAAGCCGTTTCGACGAGACCGCGCTGGCCGAGCTGGCCGAGTCCATTAAAGCCTCCGGCGTCGTCCAGCCAGTTCTCGTCCGGCCGCAGCTCGGCGGACGTTTTCAGCTCATTGCCGGCGAACGCCGCTGGCTTGCCTCTCAACGTGCCGGCAAAACGACCGTGCCGGCCATCGTCAAGCAGGTCTCCAACGAGCAGGCGATGGAGATGACGATTGTCGAGAACTTGCAGCGCGAGGATTTGAATTGTGTGGAGCAGGCGCGAGCCTACGAGCGTCTCGGCCGCGAATTTGGTCTCACCCAGGAGCAAATGGCGCAGCGTACCGGCAAAGAACGCTCCAGCGTTGCCAACTTTCTCCGTCTGCTCAAACTGCCATCCGAAGTGCAAGCCCTGGTCGAAGAGAACAAACTCAGCTTCGGCCACGCCAAGGCTCTTATGAGTTTGGACTCGCCGGAAGCCGTTCTTAAGCTCGCCAACCGTGCCGTGGCGCTCTCCATGTCCGTCCGCCAAGTCGAAGGCACCGTGCACAGCTTGGTGCATCCGGAACCCAAGCGGGAAAAAGCTGAGCGTCAGATCGATCCCAATGTGCGGGAGGCGGAGCGTCAACTACAGCGGGCACTCGGAGTTCGCGTGCAGATTACCGACAACAAAGGGAAGGGAAGGATTGTCATCGAATACAAATCGCTGGAAGACTTCGACCGGGTCGTGGAGGTGCTGGGGCGCGAGAGCTGATTTGATAGTCTCCACTTAATTTATCTACATATATAGATTTATATCTCGACTCCCGTTCCGCATCGCTCCACTCTCGCCTGGCATCTAACGCGCTTGCAGAGCCGGTGTACCCCCCAATCGCCGCCGGGCTCAGAAGCCCGGCTGCCCGGCGGGTATACCTATCGCGAATCCGGTCTAGGTAAGGACGCGGCGTTCGCAGTCGGCGCTTCGCCCTTGATCATCCGCCCGATCTTCCGGGCAAGCCCGTGGAGATGCTACTTGCTTAAGACCACCCTCGGCGATTTCGAATTGATGCATGTCACTGACGGGACTTTTCTACTCGATGGCGGAGCCGTCTTCGGAGTCGTACCCAAACTAATCTGGCAAAGGAAGTATCCGCCCGACCAGAACAATCTGCTTCCCTTCGCGCTTAACTCGCTCGTTGTCCGCAGCGATGATCGCACTATTTTGATTGAAAGCGGCGCCGGCCCCAAGCTGCCCCAACAGATCAGCGATCTCTACCAAACACGCCCTTGCCTGCTCCAGAATCTCGCCAATCTCGGCTTGGCCGCCGACGATATCGACGTGGTCATCAACACTCATTTGCACTTCGACCATTGCGGCTGGAACACCTCTTACCAGGGCAGTCGCCTGGTGCCGACATTCCCGCGTGCCACCTATTACGTCCAGCGCGGCGAGGTCGAGCATGGGCGCCTCCAACTGCAGCGCGATCGCGTCAGCTACCGGCCCGACAACTACGAACCGCTGCTCGAATCGGGGCGCATGCGCCTGCTGGACGGCGACTGCGAACTGTTTCCCGGCGTCTCGGTGCGCCTGTATCCCGGACACACGCGCGATATCCAGGCCGTACTGCTTCGCAGTCACGGAAAAACCGCCTGCTTTGTGAGCGATATCGTGCCCAGCACGTATCATCTGCCGCCAACCTGGATCATGGCCTACGATCTCGATCCCGTGAAGTCGATCGAAAGCCGCCTACGGCTTTACAGCAATGCTATTGCTGAGAATTGGCTGGTGGCCTTTGCGCACGATCTACGGGTGCCCTGGGCCTATATAAGGCAGGATGAAAACAACCACTATACCTTCGAGCCCGCGATCAGTTCCTGGGTCGCCCCGCCGCTTGTATCCCGACCCTGACACCCCGCGGTCATGCCTGAGCTATACTGCCCACATTCAAGAGGAGGCGACCCATGTTCTGCGAGGCGTGTGGCACCGAACTACAGCCCGCGCAGCGGTTCTGTTCCACCTGCGGCAAACCGGTTGCGCCCGACCCATTCGCCGCAGCCCGCGCCACTCCCGGCGGACGCGTGCGGCAGCATATCCATGTCTTGGGCATTTTCTGGCTGGTTTTCTCGGGCCTGCAGGTGTTAGCCGGCCTCTTCCTATTTGCCGCTGCCAGTGCTTTTCTGGTAGCTCTCCAGCATGGCTCTCACGCCGCCCCGCTCTTTGTGCGTCCCTTGGTCGCCACCATCGCGCTGCTGATCTCGGGCAAGGGTGTGCTCGGTGTCGCGGCCGGCATTGGACTTCTAAAGCGAGCCGCATGGGCGCGAGCGCTGGTGCTCTTCATCGCATTCCTGTCTTTATTTGAACTTCCGTTTGGAACGGCGCTTGCCATCTACACCATCTGGGTGCTGCTCTCACCCAATGCGGACCAGCAGTACCGCGCCCTGGCAGCCAGCGGCTGAGAACCACGATGGAAGGGCTTCCACCCCGCCACTCGCAACCACAGCGCGCGTCGGGGACCCCGGCGTGCCTAGAAAGACTCGAGAATTATCCACCGCAGGTAGCGGTGGCCGATGTCGCCAGCGGCACACTAGAATCGGCGGCGCTCGGCGGGCGCCCGAAAAACCGCTCCACCTCTTCCAGGATCTGCCGCTCGTCTTGCGCGTGGTAGATCGCCTTGCGCAACTGCGCGCCGTTGCGGACGCCGTGCGTAAACCAGGACGCGAATTGCTTCATTTTCCCTGGAGCGTCGCGATATTCCTCTTCGATCAACATCTCGAAGTATCGATGGATCATGTGGAAGCGATCGGCCTCGGTCGCCGTCTCATAGCAGCCGCGCTCCGTGTACTCCGCAATCTGCCGGAAGATCCAAGGGTTCGACGCCGCCGAACGCCCAATCATCACCGCGTCGCAACCGGTTTCCGCGACCATTGTCGCCGCGTCCTCCGGTGAGCGGATGTCGCCGTTACCGATTACGGGAATCCGCACCAGTTGCTTTAACTCGGCGATCCAATGCCACTGCGCCTGGCCGCTGTAGCCCTGCTCACGGGTGCGGGCGTGCATGGCGATGGCGTTCAGTCCACACTCTTCGGCCAGCCGCGCCAGTTGCGGATAGACCAGCTCATTTTCGTTCCAGCCGGCGCGGAACTTCACGGTGAACGGAATCTTCACGGCCGCGCGAACCAAGCGGAAGATGCGCTCGAGCAGCGGCAGGTCGTGCAGCAATCCCGAGCCCCCATTGCACTTGACGACCTTCTTTGCCGGGCAGCCAAGGTTCAAGTCGACCAGGTCGAAGCCAAGGCCCTCGATCATGCGCGCGGCCTCGGCCAGCGATTCCGGGTTGCTGCCGAACAGTTGCGCCGAAATCGGGTGCTCGTCGTTGTAGAAGTGGAGATAGCGCTTCGCCTTGCGATCCTTGCCGCGCAGAACGCCCTCGGCCGAGGTGAACTCGGTCATGATCAGGCCGCAGCCCCCCATCTCGCGAATGAAGCGCCGGAAAACCGTGTCGGTAACGCCCGCCATGGGAGCCAGCACAGTGGCCGGAGCGATGGCCACGCCGCCGATTTCGAGGCGCGCCGCGACCCTCGCCTCTGTCGAGGCTGTGCGCTCTGCCGGGTTGTCGTAGAACTTGTGCACCGCAGCTCTATTCTAGACCGGATTCGCGGAAGATATATCCCGCTGCGTCGTTGTGCGTTGGACTGCCCGCGACTAGAACAATTCCACAGTTGGTATACCCCGATGTTTCAGGGAGGCGTCATCCCGACCGAAGCGAAGTGAAGTGGAGGGATCTTGTGTTTTCCCGCTGTCTTCCCGCGGCAAAGCAACACAAAAGATTCCTCGACTCGCGACCGGGAGGGCGATGTGCTATTTGCCGCACAGCTCGTGAGCGCATTGCGGCAGCACAGCTTAAATACTCTCTAGGCAAGGCGTCGCTCGCTCGGAATGACGTACATCTCTTGGGGTACAGCATCTCTGGAATCCGATCTAGCAGGCGCAAAAAGGCAGAAGAAAGCCTCCGCCTGCACGGAGGCTTTTCTCGCGAATAACTCTATTGCCCGTGTTCCGCGCTACTTCTTCTCGATCTTGGCGTACTTACGACGGAAGCGCTCGATGCGCCCGGCGGTGTCAATCTCCCTCTGTTTGCCAGTGAAGAAGGGATGGCAGTTGGAACAGATTTCAACGTGGATGTCGCCATGGTGGGTGCTGCGGGTCAGGAAGCTGTGTCCGCAGGCGCACTGCACGCGTACTTCCGAATAATTGGGATGGGTCGCTGCTTTCATAATTGCTAAAAACCTCTGCGCCAAAACATCTATTGTAGCCGGAACGACCGAAATCCGGCAAGCCGGGCGATTCACGGGTAGTGGTCAGCTTGATCCACGGCTCTTGAACTGCTTGACCAATGGCGTAGACTTTGAGCATGGCAAACAAAAACGCACCGAAACGTGAAGCCAAAAAACCGCCCAAGAAGAAAACCAAAACGTCCTGCGAGGACTGAAGCCAACAGTTGCAGCGGTAGAGCAATTCTGAAGTTAGTGTATCCCTGATATCACCGCCAGGCGCAGCGTCACCCCAGCAAACGCCAAGCGTTTGCCGGGGACCCCGAGCGCCCGGCTCCGTTCCTGGATACACCTTCAGCGAATCTGGTAAGCGGAATGAACCGACTCTCCTTGTTCGGGCTGTTCGCGGTTACGGCCATGCTCGTCTGCTATGCCTTCGAGAATCGAAGTCCGTGGTTCATCCTGGGATTCGCCATCGCGTGCATGTTGGGATCGCTCTACGGCTTTCTGCAGGGTGCCTGGCCATTCGGACTGGTTGAAGCCGTCTGGTCCATCGTCGCACTCCGCCGCTGGCTGGTGGCGAAGAGTTGAGACGTTGAGGCGGCGTCTGAGAGCTTGCGGACCCACCTTACCTGAAACCTGTTTTTCCGCAGCCTGCTTGAGGGTGGCAGAGGCGGGCAATGAAAAAGCGAGGACTTGGAGGGTTCAGAATAGGCATACCCGATCAACAACCTTCACGGGATATGCCCTGAAGCCGGCCTACGTCCTCGCCTCGCGTGATAACAAGAAACCTATTTGCGATTGACTGCCTTCTTCAACTCAACGCCCGGCGTGAACTTCGCTACGCGGCGAGCGGCAATTTTTATAAGTGCTCCAGTCTGCGGATTGCGGCCATTTCTTGCTTTGTGCTGCGAAATGCAGAATGTTCCGAAACCCACCAAAGTAACCCGCTCGCCTTTCTTTAATGTCGAAGAGACACTGCTTATGAACGTTTCTATGGCTGCCGTCGCCTGTGTCTTGCTGATTGCTGTGGCAGCGGCAATTCGATCGACCAAATCAGCCTTATTCATGGCACTTCCCTCCCGACGCAGTAAACGTGCGGGTGCAATTACGCTCCCCCGCGCTTGCTATGTCAAGAGAACCAAGCGTGAAATCACGGGCCCAGTGCAGGATTGGGAAATTTTGTGGTTTCATCACGCCCGGCAGTGGGCTTCCAGCGCGGCAGCAGCCACGAGGCCATCAACCTTCGTGGGATACCTTCCGCGAAACTGGTCTGGAACCGAGCGTTGGCGAGGATCTCAACAGGCGCCAGAAAGACGCCATGTGGGCGCGCTTCCCGGCAGACGCCTGTTCAGGGTCTGCCGGGGTGGTGGTGGGTGCAAAGCTTATAGGATTCTTTAAGTCGCGCTTACGCCGCGGCTTCCGGATCCTTTTTCGACTTCAACTGCACTATATCCATACCCCCGTCGATCGCCACGCATTCCCCGAGCACTGGCGTACAGGCGGGATTGCCGATACCCTTCGTCTCACGCTCCTGGAAGCCATTGTGCGTGAATTGCTCTTCTTCGGTCGAACCCTTCAGCGCCGTAGTCGAGGAGCTTCCGCCGGCGATCACCTGGGTCACCTCGTCAAAGTAGCCGGTGCCAACGAACCGCTGGTGCTTGGTGGCGGCATAGCCATAGTGCTTCTCGCGGCTGAATTCCTTCTCCTGGAGCCGCGAATAGGCCGTCATGCCGTTTTCCTTATAGCCGCGAGCCAACTCGAACATACTCAGGTTTAGGGCGTGGAAGCCGGCCAAAGTAATGAACTGGAACTTGTAGCCCATGGCGGCCAACTCGCGCTGAAACTTGGCGATGGTGGCGTCATCGAGCTTCTTCTTCCAGTTGAACGACGGCGAACAGTTGTAGGACAGCATTTTGCCCGGGAACTCCGCATGGATCGCATCGGCAAAGCGCCGCGCCTCCTCTAGATTGGGTTCCGAGGTTTCGCACCAGATGAGGTCGGCATACGGAGCGTAGGCAAGGCCGCGCGCGATGGCCGAATTCATTCCGCTGCGGATGCGGTAAAAACCTTCGTGCGTGCGTGGTTCACCGGTCAGGAAGCGCTGGTCGCGCGGGTCGACATCCGTGGTGAGCAAGTTTGCGGCGTTGGCATCCGTGCGCGCCATTACAATCGCCGGCACGCCCATGACATCGGCAGCCAAGCGGGCCGCAACCAGCTTCTGGACGGCCTCCACGGTAGGCACCAGCACTTTGCCGCCCAGGTGTCCGCACTTCTTGGCGGAAGAAAGCTGATCTTCGAAATGGACGCCAGCGGCGCCGGCTTCGATCATGGCCTTCATCAGCTCGAAGGCATTCAGAGTGCCGCCGAAACCCGCCTCGGCATCAGCCACCAGCGGAACCAACCAGTTGGTGCCGTTCTTTCCCTCGGAATGATGAATCTGGTCGGCCCGTAACAATGCATTATTAATCCGGCGCACCATGGCCGGAACACTATCCACCGGATACAGGCTCTGGTCGGGATACACCTGTCCCGCCGTATTCGCGTCGCCAGCCACCTGCCAGCCGCTCACGTAAATCGCTTTCAACCCCGCTTGCACCATCTCAATCGCCTGGTTGCCGGTCATGGCGCCAAGCGCGGCAACGTAGTCATCTTCGTGCATCATCTGCCAGAGCCTTTCGGCTCCCAGACGCGCCAGCGTGTGCTCGACGTGAACCGTTCCTCGCAAGCGATCAACGTCTTCCGCCGTATATGGGCGCTCGACGCCCTTCCAGCGCGGGTCGGTCTTCCAGGCTTGGGTGATGTCAAATGCTCTTTTTTTCAATGTAAATATCCTTTCTACGCGCTGGCTGCGCGGCTGCGAAACTATGCATTGTGCTCGCGAAAAGCCCAAAAGGCCGCAACTCGGCCGCATAACCGCTTAGCTGTTCGGGAACGAATCGGTCGGCAGCGGACGAGCCCTATGTCTCTTCACATGGAAACAAGAGAACTCAGCCGCCGCAGAGCGACGGCTGTTCGTTCTTCCTGTGAAGCCTAGACTTTCACTAAACTCCAGCGTTGGTTTGCGCCGGAAGTTCCAGAGAAGCTGGTCCGCTAGTTTCGGAGCCAGGTGTGAGCGCAAGTGATGCGGGCGTATCCAGGAGCCCGGTTTCCAGCTTGCCTGCCATTAGACGCTGGCGGCTGGCAACCGGTTGCTGCAATGCACAAAATATTGAGGAACCACCCCGGTCAGGATGGGAAGAAACGTGATACTCCGACGTATGGTGCTTCCCGTAAGTTCATGTAATAAATGCTTGGGGCTGTCATTCTGAGCGACCGCAGGAAGTGAAGTTGAGACGCAGTCGACGGATTTCCTCGAAAAGCTCAGAGAGCGGCGCAGGATAGGACAATTTCGTGGGATGCTTCGCTACCGCTCAGCATGACATCCTAAAGTTGTGTCACGAATTTCCGTGACACCAATCTCAACAACTTTTTATTGTTTTGTTTTCTTCATTACTAATACTGATAGTCGATTTTAGGTTTTGTCTTTGCCGTCTGGCCCTTCCACCTTCGAACCAATCAGACAGATTTGAACAGCCTACCAATCACTACCACTAACCTCGAAGGCTTGCAATTCCTAGAACTTAGAGCAGATTTCCACCTTCGCACCTGTTTTTCTCCAAGCAGCCTGTGGAATACATGTGCAAGCCGTGGAAGAGAATGCTTACGTCCGACAGCGGACCTAAACACGCACAAAGCACACAATCAAATGATCCACCTTTTCAACGGCTAAAAGTACATCCCGATCAACAATCACGCCGCCTCTTCCAAGTTTTCCACTTTTCCCCAGGGCCTACTACGGCTACGAGTATTTAAAGTTCTATTTATTTTTTTCCGTAAGAGTAGTTCCGTTGCCATCTTCGATGTCATGTCAGGGTGTGTGGTTTGGAGGATGCCGCCATTTCAGATGCGGGTGGCAGTAATTCAACGACCTTCCCAGGTATCCACTCCCATCCACAATTAACCTCGGATTCCAACAGCTTACTCACAGGGCAGCATCGTATTGCTGTTGCGCAGTTACGCCGCTTCATCCAGAGTTCCGATATGTACTCCGAGAATGAGGCTATTTCGAACCCTACCTCGCAGACCTGCGCCATCTGTGGAGGGACGGGTTTCAAGATGGTCCGAGTGGAGGACAAACGCGGCCGTAGTATTGAAAAGGCGACCATCTGTGATTGCCAAATTCGCTCTCGTGGTTCGCGCCTCTTCGAGCAAGCTCGTATCCCGGAGCGTTACAAGCATTGCGAACTCGCGAACTTCGATCATGAAGGGCCTTTCAAGTCGCTAGCTTCGGCTCACCGTAAAGCCTGTCGGTTTGTTGCCGAATACCCGGTGGAGAACAAGGGCCTGCTGCTAATCGGTCCGATTGGTGTCGGCAAAACTCATCTTGCCGTCGGCATTATCCGTGCACTGATTTTCGAAAAGGGCATCCCGTGCCTTTTCTACGATTATCGCGAACTGCTCAAGGAGATCCAAAACTCGTATAACGCCTCTGTCCAGACCACCGAGTTCGAAGTGCTGCGCCCGGTCTTGCAGAGCGAAGTGCTGGTGCTCGATGAACTCGCCGCCGCCCGCAGCACAGAGTGGGTGGAGGACATGGTCAGCCACATTTTGAATACTCGCTATAACGAAAGACGCACTACGATCATCACCACCAACTACTGCAATCTGCCTCCAGGCGGCGACGCTGAGAGCGAGCGCTCAGGCAGCTATCGCGCGGCTGCGCGGGCCAATCGCGAGGAGACACTCGGCGATCGCATTGGCGAGCGCATGCGCTCGCGGCTGCATGAAATGTGCCGCATCATAGAAATGCAAGGTGTCGACTACCGCCAGTATCGTGGTGCAAGTTGCGACTAGGACTCAGGTCGGCACGTCGCTCGGGGAAAGCGGTCAGTGCTTGTTTTTCGGCTTTGGCATCTCGGTGACTTTGTTTTGTGACCTCTCGTCTATCGAAACGGCCGGTACCATGGCCCGGATCTGATCTATGGTCTTGCCCTCAGTCTTCTTAAGGAAATACCAGAGCGCATCGACGAGAATGTCATTGGTGGTCGTGCGCTTATCTTTCTTGGCCCGGCGGACCTCACTGACCCAGTGTATGGCTGCTCTATCCTCTGCGGTAAGGCAAACGGAGGTCCGGTGTGCATCGTCCGGAATGTGTTTCTCTCTCGGACTCATGGTTCAGATTTCTATTGACTTCACTCTCGCATTATTACACTATTACGTTATAGTGCAATAACGCACTAACGCCATTTAGGCCCTATCCGGGGTTATTGCGTAATAAGATTAGGAGGGATTCAATGGCGCCTTCTGGCTCTTTCTCGACAGAACTCAAGGTGTTTGAACGGCACCGTGAAGAGTGGTCACGTTCTTACCCGGGGAAATTCGTTGCGATCCAAGGTGACGTCATCGCGGAAGGATTCTTCGGTTCCTATGCGGAGGCTCTCAAGGCCGGTCTTCGGAAGTTTGGCGCTCGCCGAAGTTTTCTTGTAAAGCAGGTTTGGAAGACCGAACCAGTCTATTGCATCTCATAATATGGGACGCGCTGACCTCAATTGGAATCCTTTCGACCAGAGTGACCCAGGCCCGTGCATTGAAGTCATAGTGATGAATTCACATAACGTTATTGAGGGTTGGCGGGCTCTCGGCCTCGAATGTCCCGAACCCCTCCGAATGAAAGCGCTTCTGGATACCGGTGCATCTGTCACCGTAATAAGCAAGACATTCGCCAAATACTGCAAGCTCTTTCAAACTAGTGAGGGGAGTGAGATAACGGCTATCGGTGCCACGCACCCCTGTGGGGAACATGCCGGCGCCATCAGTTTTCCCGACACCGACCTGCGGCCATTTGACCTTATTCGCATCCGTTCGGTCGATTTCGTGAAACAGCCGTACTACGCAATCTTGATTGGCAGAGACATTCTGCAGAACTGGATTATCACCTTCGATGGGCGTTCCAAGCGGGTAACGATTACAGACTGACCAGAACTGCCACCTATCAAGTTGAAACCTACTGAGACTGCCCCTACTGTTTTCTGTCCGCGTTCGCTCAGAACGACCCTACCCATTACAATGTTCTCGATGGATGCGACGAAGACAGTCCGGCTGACGGAGACGGTCAAGGCTGCGGGTTGAGCGAGCAAGCTAAGTCCGGCGGTGCTGGACTCGGTGCTTGGGAAATTAGCCCGGCAGAATGATCCGAACGTGCTGGTTGGCTTTGATAAAGCCGACGACGCCGGCGTGTATCAACTCACGCCTGAGCTGGCGCTCGTCCAGACGGTCGACTTTTTCACGCCCATCGTTGACGATCCCTACACCTTCGGACAGATTGCGGCCACCAACGCGCTGAGCGATGTCTATGCTATGGGAGGCCGGCCGCTTTCGGCGCTAGCTCTGGTGTGCTTCCCGGACAAGGCCGACACCGCCATTCTCGAGCAGATTCTCGCCGGCGGGCTCAACAAGATGATCGAGGCAAGTTGCACGGTGGTTGGCGGGCATAGCATTCGCGACCCTGAAATCAAGTTTGGCTATGCGGTTACGGGAACCATTCATCCCCGGCACGTGCTTACCAACGGAGGCGCGAAGCCAGGAGACGCCTTGCTGCTTACCAAGCCGCTCGGTACAGGGGTTATCTCAACGGCGATCAAGGGCGGCAAAGCGGCGCCGGAGTGGATTGAGGCCGCCACGCGCTCCATGACCACGCTGAACCGCAGCGCCGCCGAGGTCGCGCTGCCGCATGCGGTGCACGGCATGACGGACGTGACCGGCTTCGGGCTCATCGGGCATGCACGCGAGCTGGCGCTGGCCAGCGACGTTGCGCTGATCATCCGCGCCTCGGAGGTGCCGCTGCTCAGCGGAGCACTGGAGTGCATTCGCGCCGGCATGATCCCGGGAGGACTGAAGGCCAACCGCGACTTCGCCGAATGCGTGGTCGAATACGCGCAGACGGTGCCCGAGGAGCTGCGCACGATTCTCTTCGACCCGCAGACGGCGGGCGGCCTGCTCATCGCCGTAGCCGCCACGGAGGCCGCTGAGCTGGTTGCCCAACTCCGCGGATGCCAGCTCGAGGCGCGCCGCATCGGCGAGGTTTTACCCGCGCGCAAACCGCTGATCTCCGTGGTGTAGGTCTCTACCAGATACTCAGCGTCATTTGATCGATCCAGACGTTGTAGGGCTGCGCCGTGCCGTCACCATCCATTTCAAAATGAACTCCAACGGAAGTGGAGCCGGAGTTTGTCTGTGGATTGAAGCTCTGATTGATGTCGTACTTCTGTCCGTTCACGGTGATTGCCACGAAAACCGCCTGCGCGTTGGCGCGCTGATAGTCAAACGTCAGGTGCTGCCAGGTGTTGGCCGGCGGCCGCGTGCAAGGCGCGGAGGTGGCGACCCAACCCTGGTTTGCCGAGTCCCATACGCGCCATTTTCCATCGGCAAAACTGCATTGGGTGGAGAATTTATACCACTGGCCCGGTAGCTGCTGGTTGGCGGCGAACTCCAATCCCTGAGCACTGGCCGGTTGATCGATGTAGTAGTACATGTCGAGGACGAAGTTGGTGGCGCTGCCGTTGCTTGACAGATGCTGGGACCACAAGATGTGGGAGAATGCCGGACCTCCGTCGTAGCTGAACAGGGTCGAGCTGCCATCCAACGAGGGCGAGGCCTGCTGTTGGGTCAGGCTGAAAGAGGCGGTCCCGTTGCCGCCGCTGCAGGAAGATGTGCAACTGGCCCAGCCGCTCATGTCTTCGATGTGGCTGTAGACCGTCGCATTGGAGGGTATGCCGGCCGGCGCCGATGTCGTTGTGCCGGAGGTGGAGCTGGAACCGGAAGACGTTGTTGTCGTGCCCGTCGACGTAGAACTTGATGTGCCAGCCGAAGTTCCGGCGGACGTTGAAGTCGAGCTCGAAGTTGGCGCGCTGGCCGCGGGCGAAGACGAATCCGGGGGATTCGTCACCTGCTGGGAATTGCTGGCTGTCGACGAACTTCCGCCGCTTACTTTTCCTCCGCAGCCCAAGGTAGCGATCAGGACCGTCAATAGGAGAGAACCGGCCAGTGTTGGCAGGAAAAAACGATGCATGAACACCTCTCGGCGGTAAGCAGTATTAAGGTCTGCCTTATTACCGAAAGGCTACGTAAGCATCAACTCTGGTTGAATAGGTGGAACACCTAGAGCTGGCCGGGGATTTGCTCAGGAGACGAACCGGGAGGTCATGTACCTCCCGGCCCGCCGGGGCTACCAGTAGGTCAGGGTAATGCAATCGGCCCAGACCTTGTAGTCATTCTGACTGGCGTCGCCGTCCAGTTGGAAATGGATGCCGACGGAGTCGGACTGCTTCTGCTTCAAGGGAGAGAAGGAGCGGTTCACGTAGTGTTTATTCCCGTTTACGGTGATCGAAAGGAAGTTTGCATGGCCGCCGGAGCGGGAGTACTCAAAGACAACGTGCTGCCAGGTGTGGGCAGGCGGACGACTGCAGCCGATGCCGGTTGAGACCCATTTCGAGTTCTTGGAGTCCCACACCCGGTATTCGCCGGACGAGAAGTTGCACTGGGTGGAGAACTTATACCAGTAGTTGCTCACTGACTGGTTGGCGGCAAACTCCAGCGCGAGGGAGTTCTGCGGGTTGTCGATGTAATAGTACATATCGAGAACGAAGTTTGAAGCGGTGCCGTTTGAGGACATGCGCCGCCAGTACAAGACGTGCGAGAAGGGCTTTGTTCCTCCAAGCGAGATCTCCATCGAACTGCCATCCACCGAGGGCGACGCCTGGTGCTGGTGCATCGAGTAGACAGCCTTTCCACCTCCGCCCGCGCACCCTGTGCAGGAATCCCAGCCGCTCATGTCTTCAATGTGCGTGAAAACCGTGTCGGTCGCCGATACCGCAAATGCCGTCAACAGCATGAACAGCAGGACGGCCGGCAAAAATCGCAATGACTTCTGAAACATTCTTCCTCCATCCCCCGGAAACGAAACATCCGCGGGAATAATGTGAATAGCTCAACGTAGCTGTAAGTTCGTATTCCTACGAACGGGAGAACAGCTTAGGTGCGCTAAGAAACAACCCCGAGTGAGTGTTAAGTCGTCTGCCTAACCCGCTTGTCACACCTGAGTCTCTGGTGTCCCTAATCCGGCGTGGGCAGAGTTCCTGAATAAATATTCGATGAAAAGACGCGACGGCGAGATGTGAGCTGCCGGACTGAAGAGGTTGAAGAAGAAGTGGCTAACAAAAAAGAAGGGCGGCCGCGTGGCCACCCTGATTTGCGAAAGAAATAAAGATTGATCCGGTTACGCCGGCGAAGGCCGTTCACCTGGAGCCAGTCCCGGCTGCCGCGACGGTTCGGGCTTGAGCACCTGCTGCACTCCACCCTGGTCATCGTGCGAGTTGGGCAAAACCCGCGGCGCCAGTTTCTTGCCCTCTAGGAGCATCTGGACCTCGTGGGCATCGAGAACCTCGCGCTCCAGCAAAGCGTTGGCAATGTCGGTCAGGGCCTGGCGATTATTTTCCAGAATGCCTTTGGCAGCGTTGTAGCTTTCATCGACCAGGCGGCGAACTTCGCTGTCGATCTTGACCGCCGTGTCTTCGCTGAAGTCGCGATGCTGTGAGATCTCGCGACCGAGGAAAATCTGCTCTTCCTTCTTGCCGAAGGTAATCGGGCCCAAGCCGCTCATACCGAACTCGCAAACCATCTTGCGAGCCAGCTCGGAAGCCTGCTCGATGTCATTGCCGGCGCCGGTCGTCATCGTGCCAAGGAACAGCTCCTCGGCCAGACGGCCGCCCATCATGATTGCCAGCCGCGTCTCCAGATAATCACGCGTGTAGGTGTGTTTATCGTCGAGCGGCAACTGCATGGTCACGCCCAACGCCATTCCACGCGGAATGATCGTCACCTTGTGCAGCGGGTCGGCGTGTTTGCTGAGCACCGCTACGAGCGCGTGGCCGGCTTCGTGGAAAGCGGTGACCTTCTTTTCTTCGTCAGAAAGGATCATCGACTTGCGCTCGGCGCCCATGAGCACCTTGTCTTTGGCCAGCTCAAAATCGTACATCAACACCGTCTTGCGGTTCTGCCGAGCGGCGTTGAGGGCAGCCTCATTCACCATATTGGCCAGATCGGCGCCGGAAAAACCGGGTGTTCCACGGGCCAGCACAGTCAAATCCACGTCGTCGTTCAGAGGAATCTTGCGGGTATGCACGCGCAGGATCTCCTCGCGACCGCGAACGTCGGGACGAGATACCACTACACGGCGGTCGAAGCGGCCGGGGCGGAGCAGTGCCGGGTCGAGCACGTCGGGCCGGTTGGTGGCCGCGATCAGGATGACGCCTTCGTTGGATTCGAAGCCGTCCATTTCCACCAGCAACTGGTTCAGCGTCTGCTCGCGCTCGTCGTGACCGCCGCCGAGACCGGCGCCACGGTGACGGCCGACGGCGTCGATTTCGTCGATAAAGATGATGCAGGGAGCATTCTTTTTGCCCTGCTCGAACAGGTCGCGAACGCGGCTTGCACCGACGCCGACGAACATCTCGACGAAATCCGAACCGGAAATACTGAAGAACGGAACGTTGGCTTCGCCGGCTACCGCGCGCGCCAACAGCGTCTTGCCGGTGCCCGGAGGCCCTACCAGCAGCACGCCTTTCGGAATACGACCGCCAAGCTTCTGGAACTTCTGAGCTTCACGCAAGAACTCGATGATCTCGCGCAGTTCTTCCTTGGCTTCGTCAACGCCCGCCACATCCTTGAACGTGACCTTCTTCTGCTGCATGGAGAGCAGCCGGGCCTTACTCTTGCCGAAGGAAAGAGCTTTATTCCCTCCCGTCTGCATCTGCCGGATCATGAAGATCCAGAGGGCAGCCAGCAGAATGATTGGGGCAAAGTTCAGAAGCGCGGTCGGCCATCCCCCACTGCTAGCATCCTTCACCGTGATGTTGACACCCTTGTCGCGAAGAATCTTGATCATGTCAGGATAGTTCGCGGGGACGGTGGTGTGGAAAGAGGCCTTCTCGTTGGCATATTGCCCACGAACATCCGGCCCGGTAAGCGTGACGTCCTTTACCTTCGCCTGGTCGACATCATTCATGAACTGCGAGAAGTTAATTTCGCGTTCCTTAACGCCGTTGTTGCCAGCCTTGACGACCTGCCACAGCAGGACGCCCGACAAGACAATCACCAGCCAGAACACGACTTGTTTTACGGTCGAATTCACAGCAAGCTCCTCGGATCAGGGCACACGCACACGAAACCTACGTAACGTACAGCCTCGCCAGCAAATTAGATGCAATCGAGACCGCACGGACTTAGGATTTTAGCCCCCCGTCTGTGAATTGTACTCGCTTTCGTCTTCAAAAGTTGCTCATACTCCGGGAGAGGGGAGGGGCTTGGCCCTCCACAATGGCAAGGTATGGCAGATTCCGGCCAAAATCCGGGGACCCCAACCCGTAACCCACTACATAGCAATTATCCAGCAGGAATCCGGAGTAATCGGCACGTAACAAGATGCGCCGGTCCGAGCTGCGATCAATGAAAGTGGCGATGCGAACCGAGGCGGCGCCGCAGGAACTTATGTGGCGAATGAGGAAGTCGCTGGTGATACCGGTTTGCAGCACACCCTGTACCAACAGGACGTGCTTGCCGGTTACCTCCAGCTCGGGGCGGAAGAGAATCTCAAGCGTGGAACCACCTGCGCGCGGTTGCTCCTTCACGTAGGGTTTGAGGAACTGGCAGACCACCTCTCCCTCGAGGGCTCGCACCAGATCCGACATGAACATGAAGCCATCTTCCAGAACGGCAATGGCATAGATGAGTTCGCCGCGAAAATCGTCGGAAATCTGTCGTGCCAACTCCCGCACCCGCTTTTGGATCTGCTCCGCGGTTGCTACGATCTTCACTTGGTACTTCACGTCGTTATGAACGATTTCCGGCATCCACTCTCCACGCGCAACGATGAAATCCAGCTCTAAACAGAAAAAGGCCTGCCTTCGATCTGCAAGGCCAAACCTGTATTCTCCCGGAAGGCGAAGGCAGAGGCAACAGGCATTCCGAGCGCCCAGATCAATTGCTGGTTACTGAAGACCAGTGGCCACATGGTGCGCTTCTCGGGCGGAATTCGATATTGCTGAAAGTATACCTTTACCTTCTTTTCCCGCTCGTCGCCCAAGGGATGGTAGCGGTCGCCGGGGCGCCAATTCCTGACCGTAAGCTCTGTCTCAATCCGTTTCGGGTCCAGCAGGTTTGCCACGGCGTGGCCTTCGGCAACCTGCACCAAGGAGACCCTGATGAGCCGACGTGCCTCCGGGACTGGTAGCTCTCCCGGCACCCGAAGCCGGTATTCGTAAGCTGAGTGGTCATCGCCGGAGCCCGTGCCGGGACGGGAAATTCGCAAGCTCGACTCAGTCCGGCTACGCTGCTTTTGCGCCTCCCAACCCGCCGGCAGCTCGCAGCGGGCTCCGCCATGGGCGGCCAGCAGCAGGCGCAACCGCTCCACTTCCTCGAAGCCGAGTTTGAGTTGCACCTGCTCCCCGGCGAAGCGGAGCAGCCTTCGTTGCAGCGCGAGCGGCTGCGCGGCGAGCCGGTCCGAATCAACGGTCACCGATTCCGCGCCGGGGTCCCCGGCGCGCGCCGGAGTCGCGCGTGTTGGGGCAGAGTGCGAGATAAGTCCCGGAGCAATCTCCGCAACCTTCTTCGCCCAGTAGCTTTCTTCGGCTTGTGCCAAATCGGCGATTTGCGCCAGCGCTAGGCGAACCCCCGGATTGTGTTCGGCCTCAAGCAGCGGCAAAAGCTGCCGCACACGGTTTCGCCGGAAGCGGCGATCCTGGTTCGAGAGGTCCTCGCGCCACGGCTGCGCGAGCCGGTGCAGATAAGCCTCGACCTCGCGCCGTGCCGTACCGAGCAGCGGACGAACCACCCAAACCCGGCCGTCCGCGGTGCGCAGGCGCGGATGAATGCCCGCCAGGCCGCGCAGCCAGCTTCCACGCAGAAGCTTGAGCAGCACGGTTTCAGCCTGGTCGTCGATGGTGTGCGCCGTCGCAACCTTGTCTACCTTGCGCTCTTCGACCAGGGCGGAGAAAAACGCGTAGCGCAGCCGTCGCCCCGCTGCTTCCAGGCTGAGCTTGTGCGCGACCGCATAGGTGCGGACATCGCGTACGGCCAAGTGAAATTCCAGTCCGTGCCGCTGTGCCAACTCGGCCACGAACGCGGCGTCCCGCTCGGCATCGGCGCCGCGTAGCTGGTGGTTGACGTGCGCCACCGAGAGCACGATTCCCAGTTCCTGCCGCAGCTCCAGCAGCAGACGAAGCAGGGCGACGGAATCAGCCCCGCCGGACACGGCCACCGCCACGCGCTCGCCGGCTCGGAGCAGGTCATGGCTGGCAATGAAGGCTTGAACGCTTTTCAGCACGTCCTCCATGGTAAATCGATCCTCGCCGTCAAGCGAACAAGCGCTCGAGCAATTCCACAGTCGGTTGCCGCTAATTATCGCCGCCGGGTTTGGAACTGTCCTCGACTACCTTCAACGAATCTGGTCTAAAATCGTGTTCAGTATGGCACTTCGAGTGGAAAATCGTGCGCCGGTTCATCCTGGTCCAAAATGGTACGTGCGGTTCATCATGGTCTCATTTCGGACCGTGCTGTTCACAATTCTGTTTACCGCGCTGGGCATGGGCGTAGGCCTGCTGTTGGGAATCATCGCCACCGTGGTGCTGGCAGCCGTCCATCATGTGCAGCCCGACATGGCGAGTGCGTACCGCCATGTAGCGGCTCCTCTGGCGCTGGCGAGCGGCGCGTGCGCCTTGGCGTGGAATGTTTTTCGCGGAGTCAAAGACGCGGTGAGCGCCCGAACAAACAAGCCCGTCGACTGCGGTGATGCAGATCGGCAAAGGTGACGCGGCCTGGAAACCGTCCCACTCCGCGCCGCTCTGGGCTTTATTGACGAATTTTTCTGCTTGGTGCCCCACGTTCGCCCGCGTCGGGGCCCCCGGCGAGGCTCGGCTCGCTGGGGTGACTGGGCTAACGTGGGGTAGTTCGACTGGGTCCAAGTCCCACATCTGCTAACTGCGGCAGATGTGGGGCACCGTCCAATAAAGCCACCAACTTCTGAGCGAAGTGAAGAATCCCAGCACGGCGCGGGGCTGAGGCGCGGTCGAAGGATTTTGTCAAAAAGCTCGGTGCGGCGTGGGTTGAGACAGTTTCCTGGGATGCTTCGCTGCGCTCAGCATGACAGTACAGAGCCTGTTTCAGTGCGCTCAGGATGACACTCGCGAGAGGTTTTCTATTATGCAAGTATTCCGAGACACCACACTAGCGTTTGACCCTCCCCGCCGCAGTCTTTAAACTCAATCTTTCTATTTAGATTTCCCTGGATCGCGCATTGTAGGCGCGACCCAGCCCCAGCCAGCGCAAATCCGGCGCTTGTCGGGGAGAGGCGGCCGGAGCCAAATATCACTATGTCCGACATCAAAGTTCAGCTACCCGATGGCAGTGTTCAGCAAGTTCCCAAGGGCACCACTCCGTTGGAGATCGCCCGCTCGATTTCGCCGCGGCTGGCCGAGGCCGCGCTGGTCGCCAGGACCGCGCCGCTCGACCCCACCGGGCCGGGCAATGGCGACGGCGATCTGACCGATCTGACTAAACCTCTGGAGCGCGACACCCGCCTGCGCCTGCTCACCGATCGCGATCCCGAGGCGCTCCAGGTGTACCGGCACTCCTCGGCGCACTTGATGGCTGCCGCCGTGCTTGAACTTTTTCCCGAGACCAAGCTCGGGCACGGGCCGGCGACCGAGAGTGGTTTCTTTTACGACTTCTATCGCCCCACGCCCTTTACGCCCGAGGATCTGGAGAAGATCGAAAAGAAGATGCAGGAGATCGTGCAGCGCAACGAGCCCTACGCGCGCGAGTTTCTGCCGCGCGAAGAGGGGCTGACTCGCTTCAAGGCCGAGGGCGACTTCATGAAGTGCCACTTCATCGAAGAATTCACCCAGCCCGACGAGAAAATTTCGCTTTACAAGACCGGCAAGTTTGTCGACTTCTGCCGCGGCCCGCACATACCCTCGACCGGCAAGATCAAGGCCTTCAAGTTGCTGAACATCGCCGGCGCCTACTGGCTCGGCAAGGAAGAGAATCCGCAACTGCAGCGCATCTACGGGACTTCTTTCTTCAGCAAGAAGGATCTTGACGAGTACATGCACAAGCAGGAGGAAGCCAAGCGGCGCGACCATCGCGTGCTCGGCAAGCAGCTCGACCTGTTCTCCATCCAGGAACTCGCCGGACCGGGACTCATCTTCTGGCATCCCAAGGGCGGCATCATTCGCAAGGAGATGGAAGACTGGATGCGCGAGGAGTACTTGAAGCGGGGCTACTCGCTGGTGCACACGCCGCACGTGGCACGCCGCCAGCTCTGGCAGACCTCGGGGCACGAGGGCTTCTACGCCGAGAACATGTTCACCCCGATTGAGCTGGACGATGCGGAATACCGCATGAAGCCCATGAATTGCCCGTTCCACATCCTCATTTACAAGGATCAGCTTCGCTCTTACCGCGACCTGCCGGTCCGCCTGGGCGAGCTTGGCACGGTCTACCGCTACGAACGCTCGGGCGTGATGCACGGCCTGCTACGCGTCCGCGGCTTTACCCAGGATGACGCGCACATCTTCTGCACGCCGCAGCAGATTGAAGGCGAGGTCATCGGCTGCATCGATTTTGCCAAGGCCGTGCTCGATGCTTATGGGTTCTCCGAGTTCCAGGTTGAGCTCTCCGGCTGGGACCCCAACGACCGCAGCCATTTCGTGGGTAGCGAGGAGCTGTGGGAAATGGCGCAGAACTTGCTGAAGAAGGTGCTCAGCGAGCGCGGTATTCCCTATAAGTTCATCCCCGGCGAAGCCGCATTCTACGGGCCTAAGATCGATATCAAGCTGGTGGACGCCATCGGGCGGCTCTGGCAGCTTTCGACGGTGCAGTTCGACTTCAACCTGCCGCAGCGCTTCGAACTGGAATACGTGGGCGAGGATGGGCAGCGCCATCAGCCGCTGATGGTGCATCGCGCGCTCTACGGCTCGGTCGAGCGTTTCTTCGGCGTGCTCATCGAGCACTATGCCGGCGCCTTCCCGCTGTGGCTCTCGCCGACGCAGGTGGAGATCGTGCCCATCGCCGAGCGCCACGTCGAC
>Ga0181527_1001083_pt1 | contig 29000 bp, 32 predicted proteins | sample PEATcosm2014_Bin_30_FD_119762 | JGI IMG/M metagenome (GOLD analysis project Ga0181527, IMG submission 119762) | Peatland microbial communities from MTU Mesocosm Facility, Houghton, MI, USA - PEATcosm2014_Bin06_60_metaG | ecosystem: Environmental > Terrestrial > Soil > Wetlands > Peat | place...
CTGGACCCGTTCAACAACTGCGCCCCAGGGAACAGTCCAGTCGGATTTGCAATCTTTCAGGGATATTACGGCATGAACAACTACACCTCAGGAAAGGCTCTTCCGCTCTACAACACGAGCACCGAGTTCAGCTGCACAGAGAACCTCTTTCCGAACGAATTCCTGTTCCAGCCCGTGAGCGACAACGTCTCGGTCTACGTCGGTCACCAGTTCCAATACAATTCCACCGCATCTATATCTCTTTTCACAAGCGGATACTGGTATGGGGGAGCCGGGACTTCCACCGCAGCTACCTTCAAGACGTTCTATCCGGGCACCTACACCGTGTTGGGCGCCGACGAGTGGGGCAACGTCCTCCTGACAACTTTCAGCGTGAGTTGAAATGTCGGCTCACATTCGCTCTGGTGCGTCTTGGAATTCCAACCTGTCTTGCGCAACTCGTGAGCCGAAGAAGGGGTGATGACCCACTACCAGAGGCCCTATTCCGAACTGTGCAAGTCGAGAAATGGAGTTCTGTCGTTCGGACAAAAAGCATTAATCGCAAATGGCCCCCTCTTCCACCGACACCACATGAAGCCTGGAAGAAAGGCAGTCGGAACGGCTGTCACAGTGCTGGCCATCGTCGTAGTAGTTGCAGCCTTGGCGCTTGGAGCTTACGGCCTTGCGAGAGCGCCAACGGTCGAGACTTCCTACGTCAATAGTACGACCACATATACGACCACCGTCTACAAGAACGTGGAGATGGTGGGAACTTGCACGGCGGTCAGCTACATCATCCCTGACACCGAAGAGGTCTCAACCACCAATGTCACGGTGACCTCCGGGACCAATACTATGTATTCCGTGAGCACTGTCACGATCAGTCACGCAGGGGAGACCACTCTCGGTACAACGACATACTCCACATCCACCTTCGGAAACAACACAGCCGTCTACACGGCAACCAGTACGTCCGATAACCTGAACGACATTCCCTCGGACGGGTGGACTGTCACGACCTGCGCTTTCACGCCCTGAGGATACACACTACGGCAGGCAGGGCTGGGCCCGTCTCGATTACTAATCGCTGATTCTCTTTTTCGCTTCTCTAATCTTGGGAGGATTTCCCTTCCGAATCAATGTCCGTTCATCAGATTCAAGTTCTCTCAGTCGTCGGCCTCAGATATCCTCCCCAAGTCTGCTCTGAAGTCGTTCTTGGTCACGCACTAACTTCCTTCGGCTTCGTCGTGAACAGTCTTCTCTCCTCGTCGCTGAGGAAGTTGTAGAAAGGAATCCGCCCCTCCTGCGTCACCAGTATCCCCTGACCTATCTTGGCGTTGATGATGAACTTCTCCTCACCGTCGCTGAGGTTGAACGCCTTTCTGTGGCACGGTGTAATCTGAACTTAAAGTTCAGCTTGCGGCGACCGCACCCTGATTGCATGAAACGAGGCAGAACACGAGAACCCCGTTTGCGATTTGAACCCAAGATAGGATGCGGAAACTACGGCCCGACTCTCGTAAGTTTAGCCCCGCTTCCTTTTGTCCCAATAGTAGAGGAACAGGTCTCTGACCCAATTGAGAGACGCGGGATCTTTTCCAAAGAATCCTGCGTAATCCATCCTTCCTTCAACGAGGCGAAAGCACACCTGGGTCTCTCTCTCAGTGAGCGTGACTATCACTGGGATGTCGGAGAGAGTTCGGTTTTCGAAGGATTGGGATCTTTGCGGGGGAAGGGGGGTAAGGAACTTGCCCTCTATGCCCCTGCTGGCTTGGTCGGCTCCGACTCTGCCCGTGGCCTCAGTAAACCGTCCTTCTCCGATTCCCCAGATGTATTGCTTCGCTTCACCCATCATCCGTTCGGCCGCGCTAATGCTCTCCATCGTGTCAGCTTTCAAGGTCGTCTGCGAGAGATCGCCCAATCTGTCAACAAACTGGCGGGGAATGCGCCACACATCATGCGTCAAGAAGTATCTCCTGTGAGCATAGACGAAATCCAAAGAAGAAGAGAGCTGGAGGACAAGTTTTCCGTATTCAGTGACAGCGTATGAACCTTCGGGCTGCCTTTCCACCAGGAGTGCGTCGCTCAAGCGCTTCAGCTGTCTGACAGCTTCTGTCGCCGTCAGGTCCAGTCGGCGGGCCACCTCCTGCATCTTTAGCCTATTGGATTGCAGCTCGTGGAGAATGCCGAGCCTGACGTCGCTTGCGAGCTCAAAGTGCAGCTTTTCAACTCCTTCTTGTTTCTCCAAGCCTTGTCACAAATTCAGCGCTTTCACGGAATATAAACATCAGTCGGAGCACCCAAACTGGCGCTGAGTCCTACACGTCGATGCTTAGGATTACTCAACGGCGTCCAGTAATCGCTATCTGGTCTCCTCAGCCGTATCCTGCCCAGGTGAATCGAATGGGAGCGTCTACGAGGAAAGGCGAAAACAGCGCGCGTGGCTTCACCATAGAACTGGATTCAAGAGGCCACGTGAAGAGTGTCGCTGTTCCGAACGGAGCCCAAGGGGTGCTCATAGAGGGAACCCTGGGGACTCTGAAACACGCAAATTTCCTTGATGATGTTGTTCTGGAAGTGGCGGGAGAGAATGGCGTCCTAAGGGTTGACCTTGCGAGGGAGGAACTCGGGGATCCCAAAGAAGGGCCTGCGAGAGACGAGAGAAAGGAGGGCGGTGAATGATGCAAGAGACTCGGGCCAGCCCCAAGGCTATTGTGCTCTTCACCTCCAGGTATGGTAACACGGAGAAGATTGCAAGGGCGCTCGAATCGGGGCTCAAGGAAGCGGGCGTTGAGACTTCGTGCTTCGAAGCGGGCGAAGTCGCTGTCGATTCGTTGAATAAATACGACCTGATTTGCGTTGGCGCCCCAACGGAAAAGCACACGGCGTCTGAGCCGATGAAGGCGCTCTTACGAAATCTCAAGGGCATCGATTTATCTGGAAAGTATGGCTTCGCCTTTGACACGAGGTTCGATATGCCGCTCTCTGGCAGCGCAGCCAAGTTCATCGAGAAAGAGCTGAAGGATCGTGGCATTCTCATGATCGCCTCGCGCGAGTCTGCATTCGTAGCCGGAGGGACCAAGGGCAGCGTGCTAAAGGAGGGCGAAGAGGAGAGGTTCAAGCAGATTGGAGCGCGAGTTGGGACAACTCTTGTAGCCAAGGGGAGGGTCGTTCCGGCGTGAGCGGCAGTAAGAACCAGTGGATTGCTGCGATTCTGAACCTCATCCTCGGGATCGGCTACCTCTACCTCGGCTACAGGAAGGTCTTGGGCCTGCCCACGATTCTGTTCGTCTTCGTGGTGCTGGTCTTCGATGTCGTGGTCGGGTTTTTCACGCTCGGTTTGGTACCCATCATCCCCGCGCTCTTCTTTGCGTACGACGGGTATCTGAAGGCCAAAGGTGAGAAGGGCTACATCAGCACCGAGCCCGCCATGACCTACCAGCCCAGGGTGGGACCGTAATGGAGACATGTCGCCGTTGCGGTTCTAACCTTGTCGAAGGCGCGAGCTACTGTCATTCGTGCGGAGCTGCCGTGGATAAGAACACGACGACTCAGGAGTTCTCCGTCTCGGCGGATGAGCTGACGAAGAAGGTGAAAGAGCTACTCCACGAAGGGAATGTGAGAAGAATAATAGTGAAAAACGAGGATGGGAAGGCTCTCCTAGAGATTCCGGTTACCGCCGGCGTCGTTGGTGTCCTTCTAGCGCCCTGGCTGGCTGCGGTGGGAGTGATCGCGGCGCTCGCGACTAAATGCACAATCGTTGTCGAGAGGAAGAGCAAGGCAGCATGACAGACGATGGGTAACCCGTGAGTCACCCGATGCCCCCAGACAACTCGACCTCGGACCCCGCTCCCAAGAGTCAGAGCCGCCGTGAATTCTTGCTCTGGGCTGGTCGCCTGGGAGGCTTCGCGGCGGTCGGTGCGCTCGGGATTCTCACCTGGCGCGAGGTCAGCAATGGCGTCTTTGCGACAGGACAAGGCCCTGCTTATGAGGCGTGGCAAGACTGGAATTCTCCGGGAGGAAGCAACCTCGAGTTGGTTGAGGCAGCCGTCCTCGCCGCCAACGCACACGATTCCCAGCCCTGGCTGTTCGAACTCGGCGCTAGTACCGTCGACCTTTACGCAAACTCTTCTCACAACCTCGGCGCGATAGATCCCCTCTTGCGGGAGATGTACGTCTCTTTGGGTTGTGCACTGGAGAATCTGATGCTCGCCGCCCCGGCAAATGGTCTCACTCCTTCTCTGACATTGATGCCCGACCCAGCAGACCAGTCCCATGTGGCGCACATCGATTTGAGCGTAGGTCAGACCATAATTTCACCCTTGTACTCGGAGATCCCGAAACGCCACACCAACCGTTATCCCTACGACACCAGCCGTCCTGTCACCTCTCAAACCCTCTCAGCCATGACAGCTCTCATTGATGTGCCAGAAGTGAACGTGGTGTGGCTGACGAGCGCCGCCGACATGAAGAGCTTCGCCGACCTCACCATCATGGCAACCGAAGCTTTCATAGCCGATCCGCAGCAGGTTGCGACAGACTTCTCCTGGTACAGGCAGGATTGGAGTCAGCTCCAAACTCTGAAAGACGGGATCACGCCGGACGCCGCAGGGCTACCTCCGATCACCGACACGCTCTCAAAGATAGTCACCATCTCGGCCGCGCAGGACGAGCAGGCTTGGCTGAGCCAAACGGAGAACGTTGCGCTCGCGACTGCCGCGGCTTACGGAGTTCTCAACATCTCTGACGCGCAGGACTCCTCCCAGGAGTTGGAAGCCGGTCGGATATACGAGCGAATGCACCTCTGGGCAACCATGAACGGTCTGGCGATGCAGCCTCTCAATGCGACGCTGGAGCGCCGGGATAGGGAGCAATCTGCTGGGCTCGCACCGGTGATCACGCAGGGCCTTGCAGGGCTGCTACCGGATACCTATCTGCAGGCTGTAATGCCGTTCCGGATTGGATATCCGACCCAGGAGGCTCCACTCAGCCCTCGGATTCCCGCCGAACAGGTGCTGAAGCAGGGATGACTACCAACAGAGGGCCCATGGCTTCCGCCGAACGGTTCTGGTGGGAAGGATGCCTGGTGATTCTCGGAGTGCTCTACCTGTATGTTGGCTTTCTTGGAACCTCTGCGTGGGACCTGACCCGAGTTCTCGGAATCTTGGGGGGAGTTCTGTTGATCGCCTCGACGACTTCCCGCAAGAAATGGCCCCTGCTTTCCTTGGTCGTGGTCGGCGCGGTCCCGCTGGCAGTCGTCGATTGGTGGAGCATAGTGGTCCCTCTACTCGCAGCTACCTCATTGGGGGTGGCATTCCTGCGGATACGAAATCTTGCACGTATCAAATGATAGCGGGCCCGATGGACTCAGGCAGTAACTTCCTTCGGTTTCGTGGTGAAAAGCCTTCTCTCCTCGTCGCTCAGAAAGTTATAGAAAGGGATACGTCCCTCTTGCGTCACTAGTATCCCCTGACCTATCTTCGCGTTGACGATGAACTTCTCCTCTCCGTCGCTGAGGTTGAACGCCTCCTTGAGGACCTGAGATGCTGCCTGGTCCTGCTTGAGCACGATCTTCGTGGAGCAGCTCTCTATGATTATCCTCCCGGGACCGTAGTAGCCTCCTCTCCCCATTAGGTCGGAGACGAGCTGAGTGGCGACCACGAACGCGGCGTTGTAATGCCTCCCTGTCCTTGCTATCTCAGGGACGTACTCGACCGCCAGGGGGAAATAGGGTCTCCCCGTCCTCGGATTGATCTCGACGAGCGACCATCCTTCGTCCACCACTATCGCCTTCCTCCTCGAAACTGGTATCGTGTCGGTGTCCTGGATCTTCTTCCAGATTGCTGAGAGCGCTAGAAAGGCCGCTGCGTCCCTCAGCTCGCCGGGCGGAAGGTCGTACAGGACGAAGACCATGCGCGGATAGACTTCCATCTCTCCCTCGAACAGGAACCGATACGGGGGCAGGTTCGCCAGCAGGCGCTTCTTCAGGTCTCCCGACGCCAGCTCTACTAGCTCATTCACGTTGGTGGCCTTCTCGGAGGTCAGGTAGAGGTCGGCTAGCAGGTCCGGATCGTTCTCGACCTTCGCCACGCTCGCCAGGAAGTTCGCGGCTATCCTCTTTGAGGGAAATATCGCGAACGGGTCCAGCCCCGCTCCCTTTTCGCTGTTGAAGCGATGCACCTTGCAACCCGTGAGCCCCGCGAACGACGTCTCGTACCTGCCGTCCGGCGAAAGTGCATATTCTGGCCTAACAATGCTATCGAAGAGGAAGACCATCATATCCTTGTCCTGGTTCAGCATCCTGCCAAGGTAGGTCTTCACGAACGTGCTCTTCCCAAAACCTGAAGCCCCCATAATGCTGACGTTGTAGTTCTCTTTCTCGAACACGTCGTAGAGGATTGCACTACCGGTCTGGAGGTTCTGGCCGAGGAACACTCCTGAAGGGTCGACGATGTCGAGCCCGCAGAACGGGAAGAGGCTTAGAGCGCCCGACGTCGTGATGAAGAACCACCTCCCCGTAGCGTACTTCGGGCCCACTCCCGTCAGGAGCGCCTCCTGGAGGTACGAGGGAGAGTCTATCTGCCCCACCATACCGCCGACCAGTTGCCTCAGCTTCTTCCTCGCTTCGACAAGCTCTTCATGCCTTCTTGCGCGCAGTACTATCCGGATCCGCGTCCTGAACAGCCTCTCCTTGCCCGCTCCGATGAGCTGCGCTGCACCCGAAGCCCTCTGGAACTCGGCCTGCTCCTCAGGGTCGAGCGACCTTCCCTCGCTCTGCCTCAGGACAAGTTTGGACCCGACAGAGCGAGCGTACGATCTCACTGTCTTCTTGGCATCGTAGATATCGATTGGGTCGATGTCGACCATGATCGAGTAAGCAATCTGGTATAGCTCCGCGAGAAACCCGGGCACAAGAGTTCCTCCCAGCCTCGTGATGCAGTAGGTCTGGACGTGGTGACTGTCAGAGTCAACGAGATATCTTGGATAGGCCCTAGCTGTCTTGATTACAGGAATGGCGTGCGCCCGCACCATTCTTGTGCCCAGTCTGTGCACGAGCGAATCGACCTGCGAACGGGTCTCCAGAAAGAACCGCTTGTAGGGGATCTGGTACACCGCCCCGATGGACTCCACCTCCCTTTCGTCCTGGACTATGTGGAATGTGATCGGTTCGGTCAGGGAATCAAGGAACGACGCGAACCTGTCGAGCACCGACCCCTGCTCCTTCTCGGGGAGGTTCGCCAGGTTGATGGACCTGAGCTCGTAGATGACGGGTGGGCGAGGTCCTTCCGAGGGGTTCTTCTTGGCCATGGCGTTTGTTCACCCTATCTTGATGACCGACTCGCCGATCTCCGAGCCCCTTCCCTTGAGCGAGAGGCTGACCGACACCAGCGGCTCGGGCGACCCTTCTAGCCTGACCGTAAGGCGATGAGTTCCGATGTCCTCGGGTGTGGGAACGTAGAGCAGCCTGTATCTTGGCTTCTGGGGCGAGACCGAATCCTCTCCCCTGACCTGGTCGTCGAGGAGGAGCAGCACCCGGCTCTCCTTCTGAACGCGATCCAGCCTGTCGGCGACCACCAGAGGGACGGGATTCTTGAAATCATCCACGACCATCTCTTGCACTATGGGTGACTGATCGCTCTCGGACGCAGGGTCTTTCTCAGGTCTCTTCGACCTGAGCAATCTCCGCAGGTTCGCTCGTAACTTCTCCACGCCCTTGGTGCGAAGGAAGTAGACAGCCTGGAGCTCGACTGGAATGAGCCTCACCCTCCTGCTCGATACCATGTATCCGATTCCGAAGATGACGCAGAAGACCGCGGCCCTGCCTCCGAAGCTAATCCTGGCTATCGGAAACTCGAACGGCAGGGAGACCAGGAAAGCCGCAAGAAACGCGACCATCATCGTGATCAACTGGCGGAACGAGAGCGTGATGAACCCCAAAGGCAGGACCTTCCTCTCGTACCACGCCTCATCCGGCCACCAGATCGACTCTGACATTCAGGTCCATAGTAATCCTGAAGTTAAAACGGCAAGTGAGCCTGTCCCGTTTTAAGCTCAGCACGCCTACGGTTGCATGAGTTCTCGAAGTGGTGCAACTCTCGGGCAGACCCGCGAACGAATAATCATCCTCCTGGTCGCGCTGTCGGTACCGCTGATCGTCCAGTTCTTCGTCTACATCCTAGCGAGTGCAACTGGAGCGACCTCGCTCCCAGTCGTGGGCTACGGCATAGCAGCGTGCTCGGCCGCGGCATGCACAGCCAACGGGGTCAGTTCGCTCTGGCTACCAGCCGGGCCGACGCTGCCGACCGTTCTCCTGACCGTGATGAACACGGCGCTCCTCTTCATCGTTGCGATCGTGGTGGTGATCGAAGCGATAAGGCTGGTCGGGAGCCTGCTCGTAATGAGGGAGGACTGACACCAGCCAACCAGAGGAGTACCCTCCCTCTCCCCCTTTTATCCGCCCAAACGGTCTTGGTTGGATGGCCATCCGAAAGACGATCAGGCTGCTTGCAACCTATTACAGGAAGACCGCACGTCTTGCGGTCTTCATCATCCTCCTCGCTTCATTCGCCATCCCCATGGTTCTCGCTGCAGGGCCAGGCTCACTCAACATCTCGCCGAACATAAACGTCAACGCGGTCCAGCCATTCGGATGTGGCTTCCCGCTCTTCCCTTCCAGCGGTTCCTATCAGGCAAGCGGCGGGGTCTCGGCGTCGGGAACATACTCGGGCAACGTCTACCTCGCTGGTTCAATCACGATATACGGCCACGACAAGGCGACGAACAAGCCCGAAGTCGAGACACTGGCACTCCCCCAGGGCGATTTCAGTCCCAGCCCGATGAGCTTCCCGAGCCAGAGCCAGTCAGGCGTTGTCAACAATCCCCAGGTAAACTCCAACTTCTGCGAGCCAGTCGTAGACGGATACACCTACTGGGTCGCTGCTTCCTCTCAGTCGGGCTGCTTCACGGGGGCGTGTCTTCTCGCGAACACCACGGTGACGGTGTCGGTCACGAACGGAAGCAACCAGATGTTCCAGCTGATTATGGAGATGCCTTTGTTCAACGAGACGACGCTGGGAACGACCGTCCACTGCGCCCCGACGACGGCACCCTGTGGGCTCCCGCTGCAGGGCTTCTACGACTTCATCTTCATCATCGCGATAATCTTGGCCGGAGGGGGATTCCTCATCGCCCTTGCCAACAAGCAGTTTTCGGGTGACGAGAGGCAGAACGTCGTCCTGGACTTCGTTATCGCGGTCCTCTTCATCCTGCTGTTTCCCGTCATCTACAACAACATCGCCCTCCTCACCAACTACCTTGACATGACGATTCTAGCGGGTCCCAGCCTACCGTACACGGACTACACCCTGCAGATCAACCTTGTGTGGGGCAAGCTTCTCTCATGGGCGCAGGGAGGGGGAATCTGGGGAATGCTGGTCTCCCCGATAACCAGCATAGCGGGCTGGATTGTGGCCCTGATCGTCTACCTGATGAGCATCTTTCTCGGGGTGATCAGGATCTGGCTGGTCACAGTGATGGTAATCGGCTTCCCAATCTCACTGGCTCTCAAACAAATCCCCTTCGCGAGGAAGCTGAGCTCGATGGTCGAGGACACGCTCTACGGCCTGATACTTGCCTCGCTGATGAGTTCCATAGCCATCGGAGTGGCAGCCTACGTCCTAGCTGACGCTCCGGGCGGGCCCATATGGAGCGCGACGATTTTCGCTGGGACCGGGATAAACGGCATCTCGAATTGGGTCGCTGCGGCCGCGCTCTTCACGGCCGTCTTGATTCCCACTGTATTTGCGCCACTCACTGGAACGCTGTTCCAGACGGCTTCGCAGGCAGCAATGACTGGGGTGGGCGTAGCTGCTTCGATGGCGGGAGCTGCGGCAGCCCCGGTGGCGGGGGCGGCTGGGTCGGGTCTTGCGGGAGCGGGAGGAGGAGCGCTCGGTGGGCTCGGAAAGGGGGCGTCGGGCGCTCTGGGCGGGGCACCTCAGACGATCGGACAGGAGGCAGCGAGCACCATGCAGAGCATGGGACTCGGGGAGAGGCTTCTCTATGCGGCTCCCCATTCACTGAAGAATGTCGCGGTTGCCGGGACCGCAGGCGTTCTGACGGCAATGGGTGCGTCGGGAGCTGCGAGGTCGATAACGACCGTTGCACCCCTAAGCAGTTCGTCGACTGTTTCTCAGGGGATAGGGAGGGTCAACGCGGGGAGGCAGGAGGCTGCGCAGGCGTACGAGACGTCAACCGCATTGCAGGATTCAAATCAGGCTCTTGGTGGATTCGTATTCAATGCCGTTACAGCATCTCCGTCGAGCCCTGACGCGATAAGCGCTCAGGCTCCTTCGTTGATGCAGTGGCACGCGCAGCAGATTCAAACGAGTCCTACCGAATTCTTGGCTAGAGCGCGACGAATCCATATCATCACAGGTCAACAGTACCAAGCACTAGCAAGGAGCCCTGCCGCTCAAACTGAGTTCGCTGAGAATTACAAGGCACAACTTGGGTCTTTGGTCAACTATGACGAGTCAGGAAATTTCACTAATCAGACACTCGGTCAACTGGCAAATCTAAGAGGCAATCTCAATGGACCGAGGAATCAAGGAATCCGGCACCAAGCTCGGGACAAGCCGTTCTAAACCAAGTCTAAGACATCTACGCCCAGACGCTTCTCAGATTCCAAGAGTCTCGCGGCGCTTTTCTTCCAAGCTTCGGGTGATTCTCCTTCTTCACTTTCATAGCCCATCTCAGCTTGATGTACCTCAGCTTTGTAGTCCATTGCCACAGACTTAGCTCGTTGAGATGGACTGAGCCGTCCGTTTGCCCAGTCCTCTTGAAGAAGGTCAAGTTTTTCGAAAGCGTTGTCGACATTCATTGAAGGATCAGCGCCAGTGTAGAGCAGCCTGTCTCTGAAAGGGTCGTCCCAGACCTGCGGTTCGGACTGGGCAAGTTCCTGTGAGCGCTTGTGCAGGTCCTCATCCCACCAGACATCCTCATCATACTGCTTCTTGTCGGGAAATAGGCTAATGTTCGTCTCAAGGTCTCCCATTCGAGCTTCGAACTTCTCATCTGTCATCGGAGCCAAACCTTCTACTTTGGCGCTACTGTGATCAGCAAGAAATCGAGCCAACACCCCTCCGGTTATTGCCCTGAAGAGGCTCATCCGAAATGGGTCCTCCCTTGGTGGAAGCTCGTCTCTTTCGGTTCCATCGGCAAAAGTGCACACGACCCTGAACGACGCGCTTCTCAGTTCGCCCTGGATCGAGTAGGCCAATTCGACAATGTGCACGTCCGTGAGCCTGACCAATCTCAACGTAGGGAGATCGAACCCTATCGTCGTTCCCCCGCTCGTTTCGAAGAGCAGAGATTGCTTCGTGAGGGTCAGCCTTCCGTCGCCCAATTTCCTCTCACGAGCCCTGACGGTGAACCCATTGTACGGCCAGAGTGCCTTCTTTTCTGCTTTCACCGTTCTTTTACTACCTGATTATTTGATGAGCTTTTGGATATTTAACCTCCAATCGATTGCCTTCAGCCCGAGTACGTGCCGCAGGAGAAGTTGGATCTCGGTACTTGCGAGATTCGACAAAACGGCTTATATAACTACTGGATGTCCCTTAGTGTCAGGTGACACTTAGTGGCAGGTGGTAGTGGATGGTGACCCTGTTCGACACTCACCCGAAGAGCGATCCCAAGTATCTCTACGGCCGCGAAAAAGAGCTCAACGACCTCGTTGGGCATGTCAAGAATGGCGATTGGGTTGTTCTGCTCGGCCCCCGAAGGGTCGGAAAGACATCGCTTGCAAGGTGTACGGCGACCAAGCTTGGAATCCGAACTCTGGTTATAGATGCCCGCATCGAAAGCGACTTCGCACGAGGATTGACAAACGGGCTTTCAGGTCCCCAGACGGTCAACATACAGGGGAGTGCTGCAATACCTCATGTGCCTGTTTCTGTGAGCGCCGGATACACAAAGACGCTCCTCGCGCAGCCACTCGAGCAACTCCTGTCGAACATGAAGAAAGAGCTTCTCGTCATTGTAGACGAGGCGCAGTGGCTGAAGAACCCCCGCGGTGTTGCCAGGCTGATGGCGCACATATTCGATTACCGCCATGAGAAGATGACCTTCGTCATAACCGGGTCGGCAGTGGGAGTCATGAGAACGATAACGGAGCCAGGAGCAAAGAGCCCGCTCTATGGAAGGGCCATGACGACGATGAACATCAGGAAGTGGAGAGACACGTCCACGAGCCTGACCTTCCTGAGAGAGGGGTGCAAGCAGAACAAGGTCTCGCTGACCGATGACGAGTTGGGCGACGTCGTCGATACCTTGGATGGCGTGCCCGGGTGGCTCACTCTGTTCGGTTATCACTTCTCCGAGTCCAAAGAGGCTGGCAAGGCTATGGACCTCACTAGGAATGAGGCTATGAAGATAGTCAAAGAGGAACTTGAAAGCAGTGCCAAGATCGCGCTCGGATGGCCCAGACAGCTCAGCATACTCAAGACCATCTCCAAGAAGAGCATGAAGTTCAACGAGATAGCCAGCGATCTCGACTTGCCGAACAAGGCGCTCAGCAGGAGCCTTGACATGCTCGAGAGGCTGCAGTACGTCGAGGCCGACGAAGAGAAGAACTACACCATCATCGACCCGATAGTCAGGGAGTTCATGAAAAGGTCCGAGTGACGACCGCGGACCGGTCTAGGCATTCTGGGAGGAAATCCTCGGCTCTTCCGGATTACCGGACATTTCGAAACGCTTCTTCCCTATCTCGGTCGGGACGTAGCTCTTGCCCTCCCTTTGCAGCAACCCCTTTTCCGTCAGAGCCTTGAGGCACCTTGAGACTGACCTCGCGCTGACCTGGATCCCCGCTTCTCTGCAGTCCTGGACCAAAGCCTCCCTGCTCGTGAAACCATTCTTCACGATGCAGGCCATGATCCTTTCCTCTAGCTTGCCCAACGGTTCGCCTGTCTGGACTGGTTGCTCCTCGGAATTTTCAATCGGCTTCGGCTCGATGACATTCAGGCTCTCGTACTCTATCGTGTCTATCCTGTACTTGGCAGGGTCGGCGGGCGGGTCTTCGTTCAGGATTTCGTATAGCTGCTTCGCTTGGTTCTCCGAGGTCACGACGAACCTCACCAGAGCGTAGACTCCCTTGTTCTTGTTGAAGTTCTTCTTCACCTGTTCCCTGTTCTTCTGAGGGGACATCTCCACCTCCACCGCTGTCGCCGAGGAATAGTCCCAGGCGTACCCGCTCGGGACCTTCGCCTCCGCCGCCCCCTTTACCTGCACCGTGGTCACCGAGGGCTTCAGCACGGCGATGTCAGGCCTCTCCTCTCCACTCTCGCCCCAGTCCACCACGCAGTAATACCCATTGGACCAGTACTCCTCCTTGAGGAGTTTCTCGATGACGCGGATGTGCTTCGGGTCGCCCGTCCTGGAGGGGCCGAACTTCATCTCGAACGACTCCAGGGCTCGTGGCGTCAGGCTGTAGATTATCGTCTTCGCCCTTTCCATGTCGTCAGCCACCGATGGATTGGGAGGGACCATGATGGGGTTGCCGTACGCGTCCTTCCCCTTCATCACGTACGTCTGGTGCACGAAGGTCTGCGTGAGATACCCCGCGTTGACCAGTTCGTTGAGGGCCTGCTGGACCGCTGAGGTCGACCAGGAGTACTTCGCGTAAAGCTCCGACTTGAGGCGGGAGAACTCGAGCGAGTACGCGTCCGAGAGCAGCTTGAGATAGCCCGTAGTGAGTATCCGCCAGTGCATCGGCATGAAGGGCACCCGTGAAGAGTCGCTCCCCTTGTCGCCGGCTATCTGCTCGAAGATGTTCCTGTAGACGAGGTCCATGGCCTCCTGCGCGCCGCCGTACTTCTGCTCCATCTCGCCCTTCATGTAGTCCAGCACAGAATTCGCGTCGCAGATTGGATCTGAGAGTTTCGGGAAGGGTTCCAGAAGTAACGGTTTGGTCGCCACGTCCTCACCGTGAGGCCTCTTGCGCGCTACACAGCTGTAGTCCGGGAGGGAGATCAGCGCGTCCCTGACCTCTTCCTTCCACCGGGGCGAGAGCAGTTCAGCGACCTTCGAGGCGTCGTCCGGTCCCACTCTGAAAGAGAAGACGGGCCCGACGTTGCCGAAGATCGAGCTGGAGAGGTCCTTCCGTATCTGCTGCAGGTTCTGGTTCACCATCCAGAGGAAGAGGCCGTACTTCCTCGACTCCGAGAGGACGCTGTCGAGCAGGTTCATGTCGCTTATGTTCTGGAACTCGTCAACCGCGAGAACTATCGGAGTCCTTTCTGAGGGCGGCCTCCCCGCCTTCTCGAGCCTGAACGCCCTCTTCTGCACCGCGAAGTAGAACCTCATGACGATGGACGCGGAGATGAGGTTCCGGAAGTCGTGCGGTAGGGTCTTCGTAATCCTGAAGATCGTAAGGTTACCGGGAATGGTCATCTCGTCAAAGTCCAGCCTGCTCGTCCTGGAGCAGAACGTCCTCGACGTGATCGACTGCGGAGGCAGGACGAAGTTGGATATCCTGTTGATGACCGGCGAGAAGGCGTCCTTCTGCAGCTTCGAGATCGCGTCTATCGTGCTGCTGATTATCTCGTCCCGCAGCCCCTTTGCCCTCAGCATCGACGCTACCTCGTCCTTCGGAAGCGAGATGAAGTCCATCAGGATGCGGTACAGGTCCTTGAAAGTCGGATTGTCATCGAGCGTGTAGAGGTAGTACAGGGCGCCCTTGAATATCCACATCAGCCGCGGGGCGTTCGCCGCGTCGGTGTTGAGAACATCGGAGAGGAGGACCGAGAGTTCCTCCACCTGGGTCTGAAGCACCTGAGCTTTGTTCTGCGCGTCGACGCCCTTGGGGAGCGAGAGGGGGTTGAGCCCGAAGGAAACATAGGTCGGGTCGAGGAGTGTCACCCTGTGCCACTCCGACCTTGGGATGACCCTCATGAGCTCTATGGCGGCGTCGCCATGGGGATCGATGAGGGCGAGAGCCGCATCCCTCCTGTTGGTGAAGAGCCTGTGCAACCAGTACAGCAAGGCGTTGGTCTTTCCGGCTCCTGTTGCGCCTATGAAGACGGTGTGGAAGACCATGTCCTCCTCGTCGATACTGCTAATCATCATCTGAGAAGGAATATGCGGCTTTTAATGGCAGACGCCTTAATGGGTTCATTGTGCCTAGGCCGAGATCCACACACACGTCGGGTTTTGGCCGGTCACAACGGTCTGTCACGTCGATTTGTTTGGTTGTCTGCCATTTTGCGGACATAGACAACCAGCTTCATCAAGGGATATCGATACTTTGCTCTGATAATGTGTATAAGACGCGGCTTGACCAAAATGGTCGACCTCCTTGGTGACTTCGGAGATTTTTTCAAACAAAAAGACAGGGAGGCCTAAGGTATTTCCCCTTGGAAGTAACCGATGCCAGATGTGTGGGAAACGTAAGGCAGAAATTGGAACCTTGCATAATGCCCATGTCGTTTCGCGAGCGATCGGCGGAAATGTAACAATCAAGCTCTGTCCGAATTGTCATTCGAAGTACGACAATGGTCTTGCCAGTTCGATTTTTCTCAAGCGGTGGGGGATTAGTAGGAGGAAATACGAAATGTACAGAGGAGGGAGGGTTGGAAAGCGGAACAGGAAGAAGCTTGTAGATGGTCTTCGCAAAACTGGAGAAATGGCGACTCAGCAAACTGAAGGGCGGAGGAAGCTTGCAAAAGATGAACTGAAATCATATATCGCTTCACTCTCAAGCGGAGATTCTGAGCTAAAAGTAGAGGCGCTGAAGCAATTATCAGGAATGGCATTTCACGCAGAGATTGAAACAGACAAGAATCTACTCCCCAGACTAGCTCTCCTCGTTGATGATGAGAATCTGAGTGTGAAGCGGGCCGCACTTTTCCTTTTTGAAAGGTTGTCTTGGCGCATATTACCTTCCCATAGAACTGGTTACAACAGGAGACTCTTGCCCAAGATTGCCAAGGTTGCATTGAGCGATGAAGACGTGGAAGTCAAAAAGAATGCTCTTGAGGGTATCGTTGCTTCAAAGGCAGATATTGCCGTGGACATATTCGTCAAACTGTTGACGACTTTGCCCGAGGACCAATACAAACAAGTAATTCTAGACAACACTTGGAGCACAATGGTAGACATCGAGCTAGGACCAAAGCTTCAACAAAGTCTTTTCAAAGCGTATGAGAAAAGTGATGCTGCAATAAGAAACAGGATATCGAGAGAAACCACGAATAGATACTTTGGCCGGAGTCGTTTGCAGCAACCTCAACATTAGTCACCAGCGAATACGCTTTGACGTTCAGGAGCTTGAGAAGAGATGGCATGATGCCATGCATAAGGTTCATTGCGCCTCCAGCAAGACAGGTTACTCTTCTAGCATTATGCATAGATCTCATCTTAACAGACCGACAATCACAGGTAAATTCAGCAGATATCCTGGTAGCGGGTCGATCCTCTCGTACTTCAGCTGACCGTAGACAGAGTCGAATAGGTCCGCGTAGCCCCTCGTGTCTTCAACCGTCCTTGCGGACATCACCAGGTCAGTCTTCCCTTTTGTGTAGATGACCTCGAAGCTTCTGACGGTGCTTGACGCTAGGTGGGCCAGCGGCTGGACCTTGCCGTCTTCCAGAACCTTCTCGATCTTCGGAATCCTCGCGAGCCTCACCAGCGTCGTGGTGATGTCATCGCGGGCGCCTGAACTTCCTTTTTCTCCCGCAACACCTCCCCGGATGAGGCCCCGGGTGAAGGTGCCCCACGTCAGGGAGGCGAGCGACCCCACTCGCTCTCCCGCCGGAAGGTGCACGTAGGTAGGGAGCTCTTCCGGCGTTACCAAGAATGAAGGAGGTTCGACCCTGGACTTCGTGTAACTGTCCAGGTACTCGGATATGTCCTCGACCATCCTGCGGTCCACGAGTTCAAGAAGTATCCTCGGGTCCTTGTACTGAAACAAAGAAAGACTGTCGTGTTCGTCGGTGCAGTGGTCGAACGGAAGGGCGTTGATGGAGTTCTGTTCTCCGGCCACCCACATGCCCTGGATGGCTGTCGTGATCGTGGGCTGCGTCACCACCTCGTCAATCTTCTTCATTCTCGCCTCGGCCCGCCTGTAATAGTCTCGGTAGAGCTCCTTCCTATCGTGCTCCTGCCCGCTGACAAGGTCCATCGACGGCTGCTCCATCGCAGTCTTCGTCCGATGAATCGAATTCTTTAGCCTGACGAGGCAAGCCGAGTAGTTCGTCCTCAAGAACAGAAACTGTATCCAGGCGAAATCCGGGTTCGAAGTCTCCACCGCGCGGATGAGGTGCGCCATGAAGGTCTGCTTCTCCTCGTAGGCAGGGGTCGACATTACGATGCCATTCTTCAGTGAGACACTGAAGAATCGGACCCTAAGCTTGCCGGCTTTCCCTCTCCCGGCCTGGTCATCCTTGGTTTCGGCGCTCATTTCGCACCACCCTGGTCCTTCGGGTCGGCGGAGACGGTAGGCAGCGTTCCGTCTCCCGCGGGCGAGGCCGGTCGCTGCTCCGGCTGGTGTTCGACCTCTAGGGATGACATCTTGCGGAGGTGCCTGATTCTCGATCCAAGACGCGGATACCTCAGCACGTCGACGTATGGCTTCCTGGGAGGCTGGCCCAGATACTGCATCGTTGCCGCCGTGAGTATCAGGCCAGAGATTGCTTGGGTCAGGACCAGATAGTACCAGTGCAGGGGAAACAACCGGAGGACCCACGACAGGCTCACGCCAGCAGACGCGACCGAGTATGCGACGTACGGGAGACGCTCACTCTTCACGCTTGGCCTGGAAGCGGTCTCCGGACCTAGCAGGTCAAGGTACCCAAGGACATACCACCAGTTTCTCAGGCTGCCATTGTCCCTGACTGGATGGGAGAGCCTCGAAAGGTCGTGCCTGTACATCACCAAAACCGACCCGATCCAGTACGGAAACGGCAGGTACAGCAGTACGTCGGCAGGACCCATGATTGATTTGGCTCCTGGCCCTCTTAACGGACGGCGACGGCGGCGACGACGACGTTGCCAACCAACTTGGCAACATGACTCGCCACGTTGCCAAATTGCCTACTTACGTTGCCAAAACACGGTTTGATGTTGCCAAATCGCCCTCGGATGTTGCCAATCACGTTGCCAGGTTGGCAACATCAGCCTAGGTAATTGGCAACGTCCGGCCCGAGAATTCTCAAGACTCGTGCCCGTGTTAAATACTCACTGGGCCTTTGATGCCGTATTCTATCTTTCTCTCTGTCTACGGACTGCATTTGAAAACTTGGTGGCAGCGTATGCCATCGACGGCTTCGGTTTGCCTGCACAGGGAGAGAACGGGATACACGTGACGCCTCATCCGAATTCTTTCATGACATGAAGGTGAGGGTCGGTCATTGGTTGACCGTTTTCCACCCGGACGGCAGGCAGTATCCGGGCTCAACGGCCATCCTCTGGGCATACAGATGCCATCAATCCACCCAGACGGATGTAAAACGACTTCTCCTCCATCGACCTTCGGGAGAATGACGGAAGCGGAAGCTTCACCCCCGTTCCTTGACCGGTCCGGGCCGCAGCACCACCAAAGTTTCTTCCCAACCACTGGGCAGGAACGCGCTGCGACCGGAGGACCGGCTAGATAGATCTCATTGGGCCAATTATTATCCGCCCATGCGATCCCGAACGGGGACCAAGTGAAGCCTCTGTTTTTCGCCATCCCTTCCTGAAATTATCCATCCGCGGTATCGAGAACGAGAAGCTGGAGCGCTGAAGCAAGCCGGTCGAACCACCGGGAGCGCACCAGGACGACGGCAGGAGGCAGATTCACATGGAATGGGTTCAAAGGTTTCTGAAGAGTGGGCTCGGGGGAGACCCCCGGGACAACATGCGGGTTCTTGATGCAATCAGGGGCTACAGAATGAAGGAGCACGAGGCAGACTCGTGGATGTCCGTCCTGTCAGGGGAGAAGTGGGAGGCTGGTTTCCCTTGCTGAATGAAATCAAAACCTTCGCTGAGCAGGTTCCCCGGCAGCCAGGAAGCGGCGCGAAGCAGAAGGAGGCCGCAGGCCAGAGCATGAGCAGGTTCGGCAGGGCGAACGTGGAAGCCCTGGTCAACATTCAGGAGGAACTGGCTGCAAAGAAGATGGAGGCACTCGCCGCAAGACTCGGACTGGCGCCAGAGGAGGCGCACATCGAAGTGCGAAGAACTGCGGGAGGGAGGTGCTTCGGGCTCCTCAAGTTCGTGGTCGACATCGGCTTCGGAATCAGGGAAGTCACGGCCACCGACATCCCAAGGTCGGGAGCAGCCAGCCTGGCCAACTCGAAGGGCGAGGTCGACCGAGGGTACTTCGGCAGCAGCGCCAACACCGCCGCGGACATCCTCGCCAGCATTGATGCCTTCAAGCCATCAGAGGTTGTGGCCTGGAGCAACGGCAGGCTCGCCTTCCTGGACGTGCTCCTGGAGGGAATCGGGGCGTCAGTAAGGGTGTGCACCAAACCATCGCCCGAGGCAAAGTGCGACCCGAAGGATGCGAAGGAGGTTGGGGCGACCAAATGAGCGAACCCTCTCGAAGGGGGTTCGTCCCCTACGACCTGGACGGGGTGCCCCACCGCATCTGGATGAAAGCCCTCTGGATGGTGAGGGGAGACACCTCGACAGCGAGGAGACTCGCCAGGCTCCTAGACGAGTCGATACTCCCGATAGTGGAGGACGGCGAGAGAGTCCTGGGGGCGAGGACGACCGCGATGATACTCCTGGAGCGGGGAGTCCACGAGCTTCTCGGGAAGATCGAGAACAAGCAGCTCGGGAGACTGACCCACCGACATAGGAAGAAGCGTGGTCCCGCGCTGGCGCAGACCATCGCTGTCGTGACCTGGAGGGGAAGGGCCCGGGAGCCCGAGCGCCGGGGAACATGGCTGGGCCTCTGCGGGCCAGAGCAAGTCACCTGGACGGTGGACGGGGCGAGGATACCCAACGAAGTAATCGCCCAGCAGACACTCATGGAAGCCGCTGCCGAGGGAATAGCCCCTCCAATCGAGAACGGATGTGAAATGCCGAGGGTAGTGGCAACCGGAGACGGCGATGGAATCGACCTAGAAGCGTACGTGAGGGGACACCTCAGTCACTGCGGGCGACTTCCACACGGCGCGACCTGCCTAGGGACGATAAGGTCCACCAACGACGTGGACAGGGCGAGGCAGATTCCCGGCTCCTTCGCGATCCAGGACGAGAACGAAGACTGGTTGCTGTTCCGACTCTCGACAGAGTCGGACGGCCCAGCGGCATAGCGAATCCATCAGCACACAAGGAGGTGCGTCCAATTGAGAAAGACAGCGTTAGCTGAGTACGAGGAACTCTCCATTCTGGGGAAGTGTCCGGAATGCAACGGACGGCTCGTGACCTCCGGAGGGGATGAGGAGAAGGTCTGCTCCTCCTGCGGAATAGTCTTCGGCAGGACGGACGGCGTACGGTGCTCCTCAGCGCTCCCCGCGAATGGGACTGAATCCCTCGGTTCCTTCATCATGAGAGGCGACTTGGCACTGCGAGCCTCGGTCTTCGGTCAGGCCAGGCTGAGGCCGAACATCATCGGGCGGGACCGAATAGAGCTGAGCTGCTCGGGGCTGATAGAGAGGGTCTCCGGAAGAATGATGCTCCCGAAGGGCATCGTGGACAACGCGCTCGTCACCGCAAGAAGGCTCCTGCCGGGGAGGAAGGTCTACTGCGCGACAGTACCGGCGATCTCCGCCTACGCGCTGCTCTACGCGTGCAGGTCTGCCGGGATAACGCACATCGGCTACAGGGAAATACTGTCGGCATACTCAGATGCCGGCCACAGGGTCGGAATGGCCCAGCTGCTGCGAATCGGCATCGAGTCCTCGCTTTCGCTCCCGCACAGTAGCCTTGAGGATCTTGTCCGAGCGACCGTCCGGAGGCTACAAGCCAATGAGAGGATGATCGAACGCCTCAACCAAGCGAAGTTCGACACCCAGGCGTACTTCGCCAAGCTCTTCGAACTCGCCAAGAAGATTGCAGTCGAGTCGTCTACGATGGGAGGACTCAGCCCAAGGACTGTGGCTGCCGGTTCGGTCTACCTCGCCAGCTTGGGCATCGGCCCGAAGATGGTGACTCAGAGGGAAGCTGCCGAGACTCTTGGCATGGCGGAGTATACGATCCGCGAGTTCTGCATTCGCGCCAGAAAGTACATGGAGGCCAGGTGAGAGGAATGCCGACATTCAAGGACTCCGAGTTCATGACAGTGAGGGACAAGGAGCTTGTCCTAGCCCAGTGGAGGAGGTTCGTTGAGCGGGGCTTCAACTTCGAGCACTTCACCGAAAGAATTTACAAACATCTCAGCCTCCATTGCTCCTTCATAGCACATTTCAACAGAAACGGCTTCTACAGCACCTACTTCGAGAACCCCGAGGCCACCATAAGGTTCCTGCGGCAGTTCGACATAGACTACGGCTTCGTCTCCGCCGAGTACGGGAGCTCGTGGTGGATCGAGGGGGAGTACGAGGACATCAACAGGGCCATGTGCGAAGTAGTGGAAGCCAGCAAAAGCAGGCTCTACCAAGAACTTGAGCAGAAGATCAGGGGGAGGGACTTGGCGATCGCGAGCCAGCTGCTAGCCAAGCACGGCGTCAGCAACCCACTGAATCATGGAAGCCAGAACCCAGCACCATCGGTGTCCGAAGTTGGCCTGCGACAGCTGCTACCACGAGATTGAAGATCTCTCCATAGCGTGCGATTGTCTGTGCCACTCGACCTACCTCTCAGCTTCTGTGCGCGGGGCTCCTGAAGTCTTCGAACCAGACTGAGCAGGCGAACAATCCAATGCGTTTCCTAGAAGAAAGGGCAGAGACGCTCGTCCTCCTCGACGATACCAACGCCGTTCGGGTGCTCGCCAAGGACCCATACACGGAAGTGAAATACAAGATGTTCTCTGGAAAGAGGATCAGGTACGTCGCGACGGACGGAACCCACATGGCCAAGATTCAGGAGAATGAGGAATGCACGCAGTTCCTCTGCGAATTCGAGGGAAGGGAGGTCCACGTGAACGACATCGTGTCGATGGCGCAGGCGATAATCGAGCACGCGACCAACGGGGACATCCACCCGCTGCTCAGGCTCCTGAACTGGCACGCGTTCCTTCAGGAACTCGGGCTGTCGGTCAGCAGCGACTCGACCAGGCTCGACCTCACCAGGGAGGGAGTCCTCCACGTTCCCAACTCAGTTTCGGCCGAAGTGCTCGAGCGGGGGACCTACCACGACGGCTCAAGGGTGGCGAAGCTCCTCTTCACCCTGAAGGATAAGAACAACTGGCTCTACAGGATGTTCAGGAACCACGAGTACGCAGTCGCGCTGGCTGGGAGGGACGAGACCGGGCAGTTTTGGATGCACTACCTTCCACCGGTCTATCGGGACAGGGCGATCATCGAATGCGAAGTATGGCTGGCGGGAGGCGTTTCTGGAGACAACCTTGTCTTCTGAGACGAAAACGGACGGACTGAATCGAACAAGCGAAGTGAAGAAAATCGAATCAATACTCGAAGCACTTGGAGGTGCATGTAAGATGGATATTTTCAGACAAGGCGACGTGATCATCACGCCGAGCAAGGTACCGAAGGGAGCGAAGCAGACTGGAAATGAGGTCCGGATAGCGAGCGAGACTGGGAACCCCCACGTCCTGAAGGGTAAGGTCTTCTCGTCGGGAAGCCAGCAGTACATCGTGTTGGAGGAGCCGACCGAAATGACGCACCCGCAGCACGCCCCGCGGCTTCTGCAGGCCGGGTCGTACGAAGTCAGGACCGTGAGAGACTACATCGGAACAAGGCTGATGGACTGAAGAAGGAGAGAAGCTGGGATTCAGGGCGCCCGGGCGCCCTTCCCTCCTCCTTCAGAGGTTCACTAGCATGGCACAGGAAGAGATCAAGATATTCAAGCCGACGCTGATTGATGAGAAGCCCCTCCCACTGGGGAACGAGGAGTTCTCCTACGCCCCCAAGCTCCAGCAGGCATCTCAAGACGGGATGATCAAGGTCAAGCTAGAGGAAGAAGTGATCATCCAGAGGGTGTCGCACGACCTGTACGCCAACCCCAAGTCAGGTTTCAGAGAGTTCTACAACAACGAGTGCAGGGCGTGTAGGACCGCCTCACGGGTCTTCGGGGCGAACCCCAGCATCGAGGTCTCGCTCGTCCCATCCGAGAGAAGACTCGTCATTCAGGGACTGGACAGCCTCGGCATATCCCAGGACAAGTTTCTGCAGGTCTACTCGGTGTTGGGAAGGAGTGACAACTTCTCAGGCGAGGAAATAGGGCTCTTCGGCCTAGGCAGGAACTCATACACCACGCTCTCAGACACAATGATTCTGGAGACCTTCTCCAGGGAAGACGGGACGAAATATGCCGTCATGGGCAAGAACGGGATCGCGTACAACCTCCTCCCCAGGCCAAACCTCGATTCGCACGGCACCAAGGTCACGTTCGTCCTCGACCAGAAGGTCCCCATTCTTGACATGCTGGATTACATCGTCGACTGCTCGTCATTCTCGGGCATCGACACGTTCCTCAACCTGGCCGAAAAGATAGAGGTCCCAGGCTACTGGAGGTCGGACTTTCCCTCGGAGAAGGGAAGGTACAAGCTCGGGCCGAAGAGGTTCGAAGAGTACCTCGAGCAGAAGGTCCGCAACGCGAGCAGGTGGCACGAACTTGCCAAGTACCTTCCCATACACATCGAGGACGAAGACTTCGAACTGTATGCTGCATTCGTAGTGAGGAAGGACTACAACGGCCTTGCCGCCACCGAGGAAAGCTCGGACGAGAGGGAGGTCCGCCTGCTGGGAACCCCGGTCGAGGCAAGGATAGACCTGCCCTTCTCAGCATGGGTTCTACAAGTGAAGGACGAGCGCAGGTACCCGCCGACTGCGGACCGAGAGAGGCTTACGGAGCAGTCTGCCAGGGCGATACAGCAGAGAGTGGAGTCGAGAATCCCCGAGGCGATAGCGTCCCTGTGCGTGACATCCACGAGCGAATACAGCACCTCGACCTACAGAGAAGTCCTGAAGGCCCACAAGTCGCTCGGGCTCGAGAAGTTCCTGCCTCCTGAGACCCTTGACGTCTGCAGATTCGTCAACATCAAGGTCAAGTGCTTCGGCGAGCGGGAGAAGAAAGACGTTTCTGAACTCCTCGGTGAGGACGGAAATCTGTTCTACCTTCCCACGCTGAACGGACGGAAGGTCGGGCTGATTCGCTCGGTCCTGCCCGAAGCCGTGGTTTTCAGGATAGCAACGGAGAGGGACAACGATAGCACGCCTCTCGACGAGCTGGTCGACCTCCTGCTGAGGAACGGGGTGAGGCTGGCGGACGAGTTCCTGAAGGAGAACAAGCCGAAGTTGAAGCCCTTGGAGGTCCCCATGGGAGATCTAGCCATCCACACGGCAGGGACCGCCAGCTTCAGTTGGGGCAGGTTCGAGACAGTCAGGAGGCACATCTCCAAGTGCGAAGCGAGACCTCTGGACGAAATGACCGTCAGGATCCCCCACGGGAAGATGAGACCGTACCTCTGGCTGCTCTCGACCTTCAAGACAGACTACAGGATAGTCAAGGATGAGAGAAGAATTGAGGGCGGCCGAACGCTCGAAGAATTCGTCAAGGAACTCAGGGGCAAAAAGGTGATCACGAACCACGGCAGGATGACCTTCGAGGAGATCGCCCAAGAGACGCACGAACCAGAGCTCCTACTCTACAGCGACCCCAAGATTGCAGCCCATTTCTCCGACCGCGAAGGGACGATGGTCTTCGGCGGAGACAACCTCCTCTTCGAGCTGGCCGCGTTCCTCACTTGGAAGGGAGTCAAGTACGACACCGACCTCTCCGGCCACTCCGAGTTCAGGAAGCTAGAATCGGAGAAGCTCTACACGAGCCACTTCGTGGGCTACGCGAGCTACGAAAAGCTAGGCGACTCGGAGATACTCTACAGCGTCATGCACGTCGTGAAAGCTGTCAAGGATGAGCGACTGCGGGAGCTCTTCCTCAACGCCGCACAGTGGAGCAAGAACGCGGAAGAGGTCTCGAAGATGAGGAAGGACGCGCTCTCGTTGGACCGCCAGATTTCCGAATAGCAAACCAGCAAGTAAGTGGAGGCGAGAGATTGTCAAACCAAATTGTGGTGCTTGAGGCGGTATACGACAACTCAGACATCATGACAGATTACTTCGCCAAAGACACGCCCTATACCAGCTGGTACGTCAGCGAATACCCGGGTAAGGCCGTGACCGAGGCAAAGATGCGAGCCACCCTGCAGCGATTTCCCGGATGGCTGCAGCAGTACGAGTGGCAATGGCAGCGTGGCGAGAACTACTCGATGTCAGACCACCCACGCGGACAGCTCAGAGCTGACGGCCAGACAGGGATCTTGGTCTATGCGGGCTCCAGCAACTCGGGGAGAGAGATCGGCTTTCTCCTGTCGACCACAAGCGAGAGCATCTTCCTCATGAACAACAGGAAGGAGGCTCCCATTCCGGCAACCCTCGATGAGTTCAAGACCCTTATCGTAAGGAAGGAGGAAGAAAGGCTGGCAAACAGAGAGGGGGCCCTCAGGAAGGTAGGCACGAACATCGTGGACGCTGCGGCCAATGCAGGGTTTGTGCGACCCAGTCAAGCCCAGCCCGCGGACAAGACACCCGGAGAGCTCAGAGCCATCTTCGACGGGTTGAGCGAGAGCGAGAAGGTAGGCGTCGCATTCGGCATGTTCCCGGCCAGACTTCAGGACCTTACGCACATCGACGTCGTGGGGCTGATGAAGCTGCGAGAGGAAGTCGGACCGAGGATGACCTTCGACGGAGAGCAGAGGAGGCGCTGAGAATGCTACGCAAACTGCCTGAATTCGAGGGCTACACCGTAGACCGCAGGCTCAAGGAATTCCGGAGGCTGGTCTTCGGCGAGACGCCGGAGTTCATACCTTTCGACAGCGAGAAGGGAAGGGAACTCAAGGCAGAGATGCGGAAGAGGCAAGCGTGCAGATTCTGCAGGCACGTGAAGGGGACTTCGGCGAGAGACAACAACGACTGTCGCTGCAGCTGCCACAGGGGTTGATGTTCGGGGAATGAAGAGCTTCCATCTTCGACCTGATTGTAATGGACGGCGAGCGCCAATACCCGAGCACGGCGTCATCTCTGCACGCGGCAGGCGGCTTCTTCCGTTAAATGCAGTTCGTGGGTAGAAGCTTCGAGCCACATGAATGAATCAGTGAAAGACAGTGACCCGGAGGTGATTGCCGATTGGAGACGCCATATTCCGGAATGAGCGAGATGAGAGAGGCGGCCACCCTGGAGGAGGCCAACAGATTACTCGCGCAGGGCTTCGTCCTCGTGAAGGTGATGGAGAGGATGGTGTACGTCGTGGGGCTGCCGAAGGAGGCCAGGGAAACGACTCCTCAAGGCAACGGGAGGGATGGAAAGGCCGCCGCATCGAACGCAATCTGTCTGGATACCCTCTCCTGGACGAAGTTCAGCAACGGCAAGGGCGAATGGGCGTTCTTCCTTAGACCTGACGACGCGCTTCTCCCGGAGCTTGAACCAGCTCGCGAGTTCATCGAGAGCCTGAAGAGGGAGAAGGAAGCCTCGCTGGAAGGCTGGCGCTACAGGATTAGCAAGGAGCGCTTTCTGAATAGGTTCCCAGCGCAGAAGGAGGTGAAGTGACGGTTGGCGAAGCCAGACAGGCTGCTGGTCGACGAGCTGAACTCGTTCCTCCAGGACGGAAAATATGATGAAGCCGTCGCGCTGATGAGAAGGGACGTGCGCGCGGCTGAGAGGGCGGTGCTCTACCTCAGGAAGGACGTCAAGCAGAGGGGAGAGGCGCTGCTGCACCGCGAAATACTCAGAGAAGTGGACGAAAGACCACAAGGATAGACGAAACTAGCGTCAGGGATGCGCTCACAGATGCGATCGTGAGCGAATACCAGCCAATGGGCTGAAGATTCCCCTGAAGATCCCGAAACCCGAAAGGGCGAGGGTGCTCCTTCATCAAGTTGAAGGGGTTGGCCTAGTCCAAACCTCCATGCGAGGATGGACACGGCCGAAACATGCCTGCTGAAGTCATCATGCTAACCCGCAAGGGGTGTATGGTGGTGGAGGGCGTGTCGGGACTGTTGCGCGAGGGTCGAACTCGGGTGCATGATCCGGCGACGAGCTGCACCTTTCGGCGCTTTGGCGAATCCAACTCTGATAGTACTACTTCAGCTTCTGAGCTAAACCCTTCAGCGAATGCGCATCGCCTTGGTCAATCATCTTCTTGATTTCTTCTTTGAGTTCGCTTGGCAGTGAAAAACATAGTCCCTCCGTGCAGAGCCGTGTATTGAATGCACCTTCCATTGCCTGAGCCTTCAAGTCTGCTAGTTTTTCCAAATTTCCTTCGCTTCGTTTGATAATCTCAAGCTGAATGCTTTGCTTGAAGCCACCTATTTCTTCGAGAGCCGATTCTTGGTCGTCGGGAGAAGAGAACGTATCAGCCAACTTCGACAGAGCGCTGACCCCGGCGAATCCCTCGGAAGTGGTGATCTTCTCTTGTATTGATGATGTAAGACGAAGCAAGGACAGATACCTCTTTACAGTCTGCATGGAAACTCCCGTTTCTTCAGCGACTCTATCATAGTTCCTGTATTTCTCGAAAATCTTCTCATATGCCCTCGCCTTGTCGATTGGGTTCATGTCGGCCCTGTGCACGTTTTCAATGAGCGACAATATCATCGCATCAGCATCGTCCAGCTTGTCTCTGACGATAGCTGGGATGGTTTCCCACCCGATTTTTCTACACGCCAAGAACCGTCTTTGACCCGCAATCAGATCATAACCACCATCATCCCTTTTCATGACTGTGATAGGATTCAGTAGTCCCTTGTCTCGTATGCTGCTTGCGAGATCATCCAAACTAGAATCTTCCATCCCGGCTTCCAAATCTTTCCTTGTGTTGAATGAGGAGATATCGATCTTCGACAATTTTATTTCCCTAAATTCCATTGCAATCACCTTCCCTTTAGGCTCCTACCGTCAGCAGTGCTTTGTCGATAAATAGGTGCTTGAATATGGTGAATACATCCTTCGCGTCTGCCTCGGAATACTTCTGAAACGTCTTTCGGTCGGTCTTCCAAAGATTGTAGATTGCTTGACCCTTGTCCATGCCTGCAACATTGATTAGCCTCTTCCCGTTCAACAAGGGCAACTGCGCGAAGCGCGGATGTCGCAGAACTTTTTCCAAGCTTAGAATATGCGGTGCGGTTCGGTCATACGATGCAATCTCGAATCTCACGACATGCATCATGTCGAGAGGAAAACTCCTGCTGAGGGTATCCTTGAGTGCCCAGAAAGGCACGGAAGAGTGTCTTACTTTCAGAGTTAGCAATGGGAGGTCATAGCCTGTGTTGTTGTAGCCCACTATCACCAAAGGCCGCATCTCTATCAGGAAGGAGTCCAACTCCGACATCAGGCCCTCTTCCGATTTTGGGCCTTCCTCGTTGACGACTAGGACACGAGTCTGAATCTCCTCGTCTTCAAGGTAGGCCAAAGATGTCGCAAGTATCGGTTCGCCGGTTAGGAAATCTTCCGGCCGCAGTACCTTGGTCTCCAGGTCAAGAGATACAATCCTTTGAATTTCGTTTTCTCTAATCAGGGTTTCAATCACCCTTTGCGCCAGATGGCCATAATGGAAAGTCATGACCATCAGTACCCGATCCAGTTAACAAAGCTCTGCCGATTCATCCGAGCTAACATGCCGTCCGAATAACTCGGACAACGCGTCGCCGATTTATACTCCAAGAGCTAACATATGCGACGGGAGCATGTCAGGTAGACAAGGAAAATATGTCGAGTATGAACGCCGCGTTCTCGAATACCTCTGCACAGTTGCCGATTCAGGCGAGTGCGAGACCCCTTCGCTCCTAAAGCAGGTCAAGATTAGGAAGCAGTCAGCCTCTGATGTCTTAGAGAGACTGGAGAAAAAAGGTTTCATTCTAAGAC
>Ga0181527_1001085_pt1 | contig 28997 bp, 40 predicted proteins | sample PEATcosm2014_Bin_30_FD_119762 | JGI IMG/M metagenome (GOLD analysis project Ga0181527, IMG submission 119762) | Peatland microbial communities from MTU Mesocosm Facility, Houghton, MI, USA - PEATcosm2014_Bin06_60_metaG | ecosystem: Environmental > Terrestrial > Soil > Wetlands > Peat | place...
ATGACCAGATCAACCAAAAACGTCGAAACCATAGTCCGCATTAAGCGGGACGGGTGGGATATGCGCGTTTGAGGGGTCTGTCGGCATCACCGTTTTATCAGACCCCGGCTCAGGCTGGGGTTTACTTTTGCTCGTTGACAATTGATTCACAGCTTTTTGGGAGAGTCGTTCAGCGGCTAGGACAGCAGATTCCAAACCTGCCTACGAGGGTTCGAGTCCTTCCTCTCCCGCCATCGCCCGTGGCCGAGCGCATACAGGCACGGAGCTTCTACCTCCGCTTTACGCAGGTTGGAATCCTGCCGGGTGCCCCAGTTTTGCCGATGTCTTCTAAACGGAATAGGAAACCTGTCCTTCAAATAGGATAATGCCAGTTCGAGGCTGGTCATCGGCACCATCATTAAGGCGCATTCGACTACGCTGATTAGGTCGCAAGATTCTCAATCTTGAAGAGAGGGATTGTCGCCCTCATGCGCTACCATAGTCCTGCCGCTCTAGGTCAAATGCATAGATCACTTTGGTCCTAACAAAGAAGATTCCGGTTGGAATCCGGAGGGCGGTTCCATTTTCGGGTGTGTCGTCTAACGGATAAAGGCCCAGTCCTCCGAAGGCTGAGACGGGAGTTCAACTCTTCCCACACCCACCATATCGGATGTATAGTGTAACGGCTCGCACAACTATCTGTCTAATAGTTAGAATGGGTTCAACCCCCATTACATCCGCCATCTAAGCCAAACGATAATTTACTAAATCAGTAAAGAATTTAGGGATGGATTCTCTAAATTCGTTGCTCACAAGATAGAAGGCTTTGCTTCCGATAGCGGCCAATTTTACTTGATCGTTTTCGTGTTGGTATTTTCTCCCTTTTATTTCAACCCATACGTCATGGGCTGGAAGGAAAAAGTCTGGATAATACTTGCGAACCTTTCCTTTCTTGTCGGTATACAGAAAGGTTTTCTTGAACACTTTTCCATCGTTCTTGACCCATTTCACGCCCCTAGAATCCATTTCCTTGGCAAAGTACAGTTCTGCCCCGGAATCTAATTGGAAGCCTTTGTATACCGATCTATGGCGTATGGTACTGTTCGGTTTGTAGGCGTTCTTGCCGCTGCATTTCCTAGAGCAGTACTTTCTTTCCTTGTGGCCTTTGAATAATGTGCTACATTCGAGGCATATAATCTCTATCTTTACGTATTTTCCGTTTGGGACTCTCTTCTTTGTGATCTTCTTGGTTTTGGTTGGTGCTGGGCCTCGTGGCTTGACCCAAGTAGAATGCTGATTCATATATAAAGCTGCACAACGATGAGTGCAGAAATGGTGACTTGTTTTTATCCAATCCTTTAGACACCGCCTTATCGGCAGAGAGCATGTTTCACAGAAACCTTCTTTATACTCTGTATGGTACTCGATGCCGCAAGCGCGAGAGCAAAACATGACCCCTCCCGTCTTCAGAAGAGAATCTTGAAATCTATGCTTATTTCGTATGATGGGTTTCTGACAATTGTCACAAGTTCCCTCGATTGGGTCACGCGACCTCAGAGATTCCCAATTAGGAGTAGTGATAGCCATTTACTTATGATTATATCATAAGTTCAATTATCCTAGGAACCGCCATATTGCCGGATTAACTCATTTAGTAGAGTGCCTCTCTTACACGGAGGAAGCGCGGGGAGCAAAGCCTCGATCCGGCACCAAATTTTACCCGGTGTAGCTCAGGTGTTAGAGCGCACTCCTGATAAGGGTGAGGCCGCGAAGTCATTCTTCGCCACCGGGACCAGATTCAGTGTTACTATGTTCGCGGAGGATAAAGATTATGCCAGTTTACATTGCGAGTTTAAGTGGATGCGAATGCACTCCTGTCCCGGATATGGTCTTCCGCGCAGAGGACATGGTTGATGCCGTGATGCAGTGCCAAGAGAAGTTGGAGGTCATGCGCGTAAAGGCTCTGGATGCCAAAGTGGAGACATGCTGTGATCTGTCGATCACGTCGATTGACGAAGCAACATTTGAACTGATGGACGATGTTGGAATTGAGAGTGTTGTAGGGTTTTGGAAAGAAGTGGTGAAGAAGTAAAGCGGGAGATGATCCACGGTGGATCACTTGTCTTCCAAACAAGCGCCTTACGGCCAGCGGGTTCGACCCCCGTCTCCCGCTCCAAACTTTATCGAGGTTAACGATGTTTGTTCTCCTGCGCGAAGATCGGTCACCGTCACATCCGACAGGATGGGTTCCAGTAGGGAAGTTTAAGACAGCGGAACAGGCCGAAGCAAAAGCGAAACATCGTGAATTGTTGATGCGCTGGCAATATAGCGAGAAGAATCCTGATCGCCAATACCATTGCATCGAGGCTGTTGAATAAAAGTTTATAAAAAGTGCAGAAAACAGTTGACAAACTGAAAGACTGCGCCTAGAGTTGGAAATGTTGAGTTTCTGTACGGGTCGAAGTCTAGGGTTATCTTTCTAATATACCCCTTGGCACAAACTAATCCGTACTCGCTTTTATGCATGGGTCGTTCGACTAGTGTTATCCTTGGGCGATAAAAATGCTGGTCATTGTGGCTCATACCCACGCTTTATCCATGCAGAATTTTTGTACGAGCCGAACGAATTTCGTTATCCTCCGCCAAACTGGAGGCGTCGTCCAACCGGCTAGGACGCTGCGCAAGCAGAAATTGGGTTCGAATCCCACGCCAAACGCGAAGTTCAATTATTTGTTCGTACTTAGTTTTGTTGCACGGGCCGCTTGGAGTCTGTTATCTCACTATGAATGAGGCAGTGTGGGTTCGAATCCCACGGGCATCTTCGGGTGCTTTAGTGTAATGGCAGCACGTCAAACACGGATTCCTCCTTTTGTCTGTGCAACTAAGTTTTTGCGGGTCGATGTGGTTAGGTTATCTTTCGCTCCAAGAGGCCGTTTAGAGACGACCTGTTGGCGAAAGATACGGGTAGCAAAGTGCTACCTTTATCCTCTAGGCACGATGCGAACTTACCCGCAAGAGTTTTGAAGTGCGAGTCTTCTTGGTTATCTTTGATTGACAAGATAACCGACTTCATATAGTATTGCGATATGAGCGACTTGCGCAGATGTAGGGAATGCGGAGAAGAGAAGGAGCCAGCGGAGTTCCGTTCTCCGAAAAAAGGAACAATTTGCCTAGCTTGCAGTAAAAAGCGAACGCAGGAATGGCAAGCATCCAACCGCGATAAGATGAGAGCCAACAATAAGAAGTATGTTGACTCGATAAAGTCTGGGGAACGAGAGCGGCGAGAGAAGATTCCAGAAGAGCACAAAAGATGCCCAAGGTGTAAAGAGATCAAACCATTCGCAGAATTTGGAGCCAATAGGGTATATTGCAGGGATTGTAAGGCCGACAAACTGTGGGAGTATCGGCAAAAACATCCAAGCAATAAACCGTATACCCGCAGGAAGGTATACACAAAAGCGCGAGAATCTGAGTTTATCGGTATGCCGTTCCAGACGGCGAATCACAGGCTTAGGGCGTCTATACTTTTCTCGTTAGTCGTTCGATGCGGTGAAGATATATGCTTTCGGTGTGGCGAAAAAATTACCGATCCGAAGGATTTAAGCGTAGAACACAAGAAGGAATGGATGGGGGAATCGGTAGCACTGTTTTGGGATTTAGATAACATCGCGTTTTCCCATCGAAGCTGTAATGTGAACCGCCATTGTTTAGCAAGAAAAAAGCGTAAGAAGGCTGTTCAGTAAAAGTTTTGCAGGGTCGGAAGGTTACTGTTCTCTCACACTCATAATGCGAATGCCGAAAGGCAACGGTGACCATAATTTATCCTGCATAAAAATTCCAAGGGCCGAGGGCTACAAAGTAGCCCTTAATTCTTGCCTTTGTGAACCGGGAGGAATACCCATGAAGAATTACATCTCCAACGTCCTTGACCCAACCACAACCCCTCAGTCTGAACCGCTTACTGGAAAGAAGCAGACGAAGAACTCTGCTGGTGGATTTGTGTTCGCGGTAACGCCGTGGACTCGCCTTGAGCGGTTCCTGATCCTTGGTTCGGAAGGTGGGTCGTATTACGCCTCCGAGCGCGATTTGACCAAGGAAAACATCGATGGTCTGAAGGCCGCACTCGCTGAGGATGGCTCTCGATTCGTCAACACGGTTGCTAACATCAGCTTCTCTGGACGTGCGCCAAAGAATGATCCTGCGCTCTTTGCTCTTGCTCTGGCAGTTGCGGATAAGCGGCAGGAAGTGTCTGCGCTGGCGCTGGCTAAGTTGCCGATGGTTGCAAGGATTCCTACTCACCTGTTCCACTTCATGCAGTATATTTCGGCATTGCGTGGATTCGGTCGTGCTCTCCGTTCTGGAATTGCTCACTGGTATTTGGATCAGCCAGCCGACAAACTCGCTCGCGCTGTGTCAAAGTATCAGTCCCGCGACGGATGGACGAACCGCGACGTTCTGCGGCTCTGCCACGCTCACCCGAAGACAGCTTCCTACAGGGACATTCTGCACTGGGCTGTGAAGGGATGGGAGTCGGTTGGGGATACTCCTCACGACGACAAGGCGTTGCTGCCGATCTGGGCTTTTGAGAAGGCAAAGCGCCTGAAGCCGGAAACCGATGCAAAGGAACTCGTGCGCTTGATTGGCGAGTATGAACTTCCGCGTGAGTGCGTTCCTACCGAGTTTCTGAATTCGGTTGAAGTGTGGGACGCGCTGTTGCAGAAGATGCCAATGACGGCCATGATCCGTAACCTTGGCAAGATGACTTCCATCGGCCTCGTTTCGCCAAACAGCGAAGCGGCAAGGACGGTAAGGAAGCGCCTTGAGGACGAGAATCTGCTCCACAAGGCGCGTATTCATCCTATCTCCGTTCTTATGGCTCAGTCGATCTACAAGGCTGGCCATGGCATGAAGGGAAGCCTGTCGTGGACTCCTGTTGCCCCTGTCCTGAACGCCTTGGACAAGGCTTTCTACGCAGCGTTTGCCAATGCTCCAAAGACCGGCAAGAGGTTCTACATCGGACTCGACGTGTCTGGATCAATGGGTAGTGGCAACGTCGCCGGAACTCCTCTGACTCCGCGTGAAGCGGCAGCGGCAATGGCGATGGTGACGATGCGGAAGGAAGAGGATTACTATATTGCCGGATTCACGGCTGGCTCTGGCCGTTCGCAGTGGGGTATGAGCTATGGGACTGCTGTAACGCCTCTCGCTCTGACCCCGCAGATGACCCTTGACCAAGCTACGCATTACACCGCTGGGCTTCCGTTCGGGGGAACCGACTGCGCATTGCCGATGATCGATGCTTTGGCCAAGAAGATTCCGGCTGACGTGTTTCTCATCATCACGGACAGTGAAACGTGGGCTGGCAACAAGCATCCTACGGTCGCATTGCAGGAGTACCGCAACAAGATGGGTATTGATGCGAAGTTGATCGTGATGGGAGTTGTCAGCAACGGATTCTCCATCGCCGATCCTACTGACGCGGGACAACTCGACATTGTAGGATTTGATGGATCGGTTCCTAGCGTAATCGCTCAGTTTGTTGGAGCCGAAGATGCGACTGGAACGGAAACCGAAGAATAGATCATGGCGATTAACTCAAGGGAGCGGGAAATCCGCTCCCTATTTTCTTGCTCGGAATAGGAGTATTGACGAAATGGTAAAATGCTGGTAGATTGGTTTCAGCGCGACGTTTTTCCTCCCTTTTACGCGCCGCCATTAGAAGCGGTACAGTCCACCCCCTCCCGGTCGGGCTGTACCGCTTGGCATTTATGTGAGGGTTTTAGGCCGCGACTAGATCGCGCATCGCATCGTAGGATTCCAGTTCCGTGACAGGAATAATTTCGTAGAAATCATCATCAGGCCAGAAAACCATAGCTTCAACATCATTTAGGCGCACGACCGACCCCGGCGTATCCATGCCGTTGTAGTTCCTGCGCTGTACTTTCGCTCCGAGTTGGATGCTCAGTGCCATCATATAACTAATATGATGCGCGGAATTATGGAAAAGTCAAGTTTTATTTTTTAGTCTTGGAATGGCAGAACCGCAGGATGAGTCTCTTTGTTGTCAACGTGGATACTCTTCCCCATGATGAGTTCGGTTACAAAGATCCCGTTCGCCCCACCTATAAGCAGGCTATCAGCCCAACTCATGGCGTTCTTTTCCTCTGCAAAATCTAACGACTGACGCGGCCCTTTTGTTCCTGAAAGATTCCAGACGACACGCCAAATGCTCTCGCTCATACGTTTCCCTTTATCTCTTCCAGCTTGTCTTTGCACCACTTGATCTCATAGCGGTTTTCCTGCGTCTTGTGCTTCGCGTATTTCTCCTCAGCAAGAGCTAGCCGCTCTCTCACGTTCTTCCTTACCGCTTCCCATCCGTAGGTATGAGGGAAGCATTTGTCAGATGAGTGAGTGACCTTTGCAGCGCATCCCTTGACTGGACAGTTCGGCCACGCGTCAAACTGCTTCTGTGTGAGAGTGGGGGTAGTGGGGTGATGGTTCACGGTCGTCATAATTTTTCCTCTGTCGGATCATATCCGTAGATGGACTTCGGACTGATCGGGTGCCTCAAGATGTCCATTTGCATTATGTCTAAATTGACATCCTCCCCACGGATAAATCCGGGGGATTCCTGAGACGCTTTCGCGCACAAGTGGTTCGCACTTCGTAGGGACTTGCTCTTGACAGCCGTAGCCGTCTTGAGTCTTACGGTCCCTCCATGCGCAAGAACGGTCTGCCCGACCGCTAGAATGTTAATCGCCGCGTTTTCGTCCCTATCGTGATGAGTTTTGCACTCTTCGCAATCCCATTCACGAATTGACAACGGCAGATTCTCGACCACATGACCACAGACTGAGCAGGTTTTGCTTGACGGATACCAGCGGTCGATTTTGACCACCTCTTTTCCGTATCGTTCAGCCTTCTCTTCGATCATGCGTATTGCCATTCCAATGCTTGCATCGCTCAAACTACGCGCTAGGTTGTGGTTTTTAACCATACCACGTAGATTGAGGTCTTCGACACAGATTACATCGAAACGCTTTACCAACTCCGTACTAAATTTGTGCATCGTATCTGTACGGCAGTTAGAAATCTTCTCGTGAACTTTGGCTACTCGTCTCTTTGCCAGTTCACGCCGTTTACTACCCTTCTTTTTTCGTGCTAATTGCCTCTGACGAAAAGCAAGTTTCTTTTGCTGCTTTGCTCCGTGTTTCGGATTCGATACTCGTTCACTATTCGACAGCGTGGCAAGGCGGGATACTCCAAAATCGATTCCTACCGATTCTCCCGTCTTTGGTAGCTCCTCTTGCTCAACTTCCACAACCATTGACACAAAGAACTTTCCTGTTGCAGTGCGAATCATACGAACAGATGATGGTTGAGGGATATGCTTCCGTGACCACTTTACCTTCACTGCGCCGATCTTCGCAAACTTGAGAATCTTGTTTTGAGCATCAAACGTAAATCCACCAATCCGATAGTTCGCCGATTGCCTAGAATCTTTCTTTTTGAACACCGGATATTTTGCTTGTTTCGTAAAGAAATTAGAGAACGCTGTCTGCAAATCCCGTAGGCTTTGCTGCAAAGGAACGCATGAAACTTCGTTCAACCACTCATGCTCTGGATCGATCTTGAGGGTCGTAAGAGCTTTGGACGATTCTGGATAGTTCATCCGCTCACCCGATCTATACGCATCAGATCGGGATTTTAACGCCCAATTCCAAACATACCGGCAGCACCCAAACGTCCGATTCAGATGTTCCGCCTGCTTTGGCGTTGGGTAGCACCGGAATGTCCAGCGAAGTTTCATGTTTACATTCTACCACAGTTGATTGTTAAATGAAAATCTCTCACCCCATACCTAAAGGAAGGGGATTGCGCTCACTATTTGGTCACGGCATCCTGACCGGCAAAGAACTCCTCTCGCTCGGATATGGTCCATTCGCGTTCGCTTGGCGGTGTCGGTTCCACTACAGCGTCCTCGCGTCCACATACCAAGCGATGAGGAAACTGGCTGTCTTAGTCATATAGCCATTCTTGTGGGTAATTTGCCCAAGCACAATCGGATCGCCACGCATCCGGCGATTGGAACGGGGGACAATTCCAATGCGGTCAAAGATTTTCATGGCCATTGCTCGCCCAACGGCGTCCATTACCTGCGGATGAGCCACTGCCAGAGGAAACTCAATTTGATCGAACCCGTCGCATACCTGACGGGCCAAATAAACCTCTTTGCCGTCTTTCATAATTTTGCTGTGGAACTCGCGGAACTTTTGTGTTGGCGATTGATAGTTTCCGTCGCCAACAGGAAGCCGCTGTTCCTCTTCGTCTGGGATAGAGGGGGATGCGCTACGATAGCCGTTCGGGCTTGTGCCTTCGTCACCATTCCAATTCGGCCATGAGCGATTGACGCGGATCGCAAACACGTTTACGTCCATGTTCGGCACGATCACGAAGCCAGCCTGACACGCGCTCAGGAGCTTCCCATAGTAGAGTTCCTTCTGTGCGAGACGGGATAGCATCGACTTGAATGCGGAGGTCTTCCATTTATGCTTTTGGGCAGAATCGAGAGATTCCTGAATTTCTGCGCGTTCGACAGTGAGAGCGGACATCTTGCCCTCAAGCCAAGTTTGGATGCCATCCTTCGCCTTCACCATCTCCTCTCCGGTGGTGGCGATAGCATGGAAAGATGGCACCATTGCCAAATCAGATGATTGCGTTACAGCGAGTTGGGTCATTTTGTTTTCCTCCCTACGTTTTCATATACTGCGCCTAAACTGAATCGGTGTCAATAGGTTTGGGTGGACACGGCTTTTGCATCGTTGGGCCAAAATTGTGAAAACGTCTATGACAATCTCCACAGAAAGTTTCTACCTGATCGAGACTATCTCCCCACATCCTTTTCCCGCGCTTGTGCGCCATGTGGTAGGAGTCCGATGCAGTATGGAACTTGTCTGGATCAGTGAACTGCCCACACCGCTGACACAGCCCCTTATCGCGCTCCCAGCACTTCATCCGAAGGAGTTCGAGTTCCGCATTCTTCAAGCGACCAGGACGCGGCTTGGAACGTACTTTGCGGATTGGAGTTCGCTTTATCATTTTGGGAATTGACGCAACAAAAGATTTGCAGGAATCAAAGCCGTACCTTCCTCTGGCGTCCTTGCCGACATCTGTTTCATGTAGAAGCTAACACCATTCTCTTCACATTCCTTCTTTAAGTTCTCCGCCCACTCGATGCTCATTGGCCTACGCTTGGCTCCGCTTTCTCCACCCATAATCAACCAACTCGGAACTCCAACATCCAAGAGATGAGCATGTTTCCTGAGCGTCAGAGGCCCAAGGGCAGGCTCGTAGCTGATAAACGTTGTTAGCATCGTTGCCTTCCGCGTCTCTGCAAGGATGGGCCAACGGATGTCATAGTAGTGCTGGTTCTCAGCAGAGGTACCTAGCCACACGTTGCGATGCTTGAACGCGGCAGGAAGGTAGCGGTGGTAGCGGTGTGGACGCTTTGTAAGTAGCTGCCAGATGAGATTAGGTGTGTTGTCGATCAACTCCCATAGACGCTCTCTTGCGCCCTCTGGTGCCTCGTCGTCCATCACGTCGGCAAGAGAGGCACAGAACACCATATCCTTCGTCCCAGCGGCTCTCGCTGCCTTATCCCAGAGAAGTGGCTGTTTCCAGTTGGAATCGCTTGTTACTCGACGCGGTTTACCTTTCCCCCAATTGTCATTTCCCCATCGGTGGTTGAGTGTCTCTGCATAACAGTTGTCGCAGCCCATCGAGACTGCCGTACAGCCAATCCACGGATTCCAAGAATGCGTACACCAAGAAATACTACTGTCTTTCCCCATAGTGAATCTCCTTGTGACAATCTTCGCAAACTGTTATCCCGTTTGGGACATAGAACCTTAGTGCAGGAAAATCAGCAAACCCAAGGATATGATGAGCGATCAAATTGCCGCCCTTATCGTCGCCGCATAACTGACAAGCAAATTCATCCCTAGAGTAGACATCGAACCTCCAACGTTTATACTCTGCAGAGAATCTTTCTCCGCGCCGCTCTACAGCCTTTCCATCCTTGAAAGATGGACAGTCTTTTCCTCTTGGCGTCCGTTCCCTTGTGATTGCACTGATCTTAATCCTTGTTTCAATGGTGTGCTTAATTCCCAAACGCGGTCCCGGTAATCCAGCGGCCTTTCGACGCGCCCAACCAGCCTTCATTCTTCGATGGCCTTCTTCCGTCTGCTTTCCGCTGCTCGGTCCTCGTTTCTTTTGTTTATCAGGAGGAATTGGTACATAAAGTTCATTTGTTCTTGCGTTCTTGGATTTAGTGCATCTAGGAGTTAGTCCGTCATACCTACTTGAATCCTTACCAAATTCTGATAGTGAGTGGAATGTTTTGCACTGATAACACCACTTTAGGCCCCTCGAAAGATTGTCGAGGAACATAGACAAGGGGATGCCTGCTTTATTAGCTAGTGCCTTGATTGCGCCTTCCGGAGTTTGAGCCACGAACCGATAATATCATGGACTAAATTATCTGTCCAGCTTATTCCCGTCTCTTTACCCATTACTTGCCTCCCCTACTGTACCAACTCAATGCGTGATTCTTTCATGTCGTCAGACTGCTTGTAGCGCATAATTTTTGGAACTACATGACCACTTGATTTAGTCCTGACCGACAACTTTTTAAGTGCCTGATCTTCTAGATCATTTTCCAACCTAAAAATGTAATCTGCCCATCCATCAATCGCTGTAGAACCACGTCCCTCACCTTCCGCATTTGAGTGATGGATAACACATATTTGGGAACCTGAGAGTTGGGATAATTCATCGAACTTGAGCATCACCTTCGTCATGTCATCAGCAGAATTTTCCTTTCCAAAATGTAGCCTTGCAAGCACATCAATAATACAGAACTCAATCATCTCAGCACGGAGCCATTGTGCCATTTCTTCAAGGTCGGCTTGATTATCGATCTTAAATCTCTTGGATTGTTCTTCGGTATTTACGCGGAGATTTTTATCCACATCATACATACTGAGATTTCTGCCGGTCGCCAGCATTTTGATTCGATCACTCAGAAGTTGAGGCCCATCTTCTCGACTGATAACGGCAACCCGAACAGGACGATGGTATGGTCGCAGCCCTAAAACTCTTCCCTGTGTAGCAAGACTAATTGCTATGTCGAGCATGAAAAGACTATTGTGCGTGACAATATATTCATTCGTCACATACAAACCACCTTCTACCGTCAAACATTGGCACTCACACAGCCGCGAAGGTTCTACACTAACTATACTGCGCGTAGGTTTCTTTTTAGTTCCAACGGTTGAATCGGACCATTGTTTAGCTTTTCGCTTGCAGTAAAATGGATTTCCTAACTCACGGGGGAGTTTGATCGAGAGCCGGTACGCTGTGCGACAATCGATCCGTACGCCATCCTTTTTGTAAAAAGTTTCCTTTGTATTCATCCTTGCGGTTCCACCAAGCGACTGGATAAGAGAGCGAACATCGTCCGCCAATTGTTTACTGGAACTGCAAAAAGTGATTAGTTTCCCAGCCTCAAAACATCCGTCCGTATCGAGTAATCCTCGCAGGAGGTCTAAACGCTGTTCGATTGATCCGAATTGATATTCCGCTGGAATATGCTTTTCATAAGCCATCAATCCCCATAATCCTAAAGCAGTTAGTCTCCGCTTTGCCAACTTCATCTTCACATAGTATCCGAATCTGTTTTTCTGACGAGTAATTCCATCGCACTCTCGTCCAACGCGCTCGGCAATATCCTCATCGGCAGTGGTAAATCCTATTGTATTACTAAGGCGGAATGTCCCATCGCCTAGCAAGGCTCCCATCGTGTAGGGCGCAATTGGATAATGTAACTTAGAATGAGTGACTGGAGATACCAGCGGGAGGTAATGCGCCCGTAGGCGTCCAGCCGCGATTTCATCTCTAATCGCCATTGTCGTTTTGGTTACCCATTTTCCGTCAACGCGATTTTGGTGCGACTGTATTTTCCATAAATGATTTCCGCAGGTTTCTACCTCAGCCCCGTCGCATATCGTCACACGATAAGTTTGCATGACGCCTTGGGGGTGAACAGCAAGGACTTGCTTAGGTGATCCATCCTCCCCAATCACTTGATCGAGGATGGTTATCTCACCCATTTTTTTCCATCCCAGCGGAGTCAATACAGGGGCGTCAAACGGTTGCGCTTTCCCAGTCTTAGGTTTTGCAATTATCAACCCTCTCATTCCACGTTGTATTAGACGATCCACTAGCCAATCCCCACCGGGATCGCCGGGAGCAACCAATTCTGATGGTTTTATTAGTAGGCGGCGAGGCTCTAGAGATTCCTTGCCTATAATGATTTCTTTTGACTTTGGCAACATCCAATCTTGACAGTTTGGCAGCAGTTTTACAAAGTCATCTACTGTGTTATTTTCGAGATAATTAGAAATATCTTCACTATCTCCGACAGGAAGATCAAGCGTCATTACACGAGAAGCGTAAGGTGCTACATCTTCGCAAACAGCGATATTATGCATCTTTCCGGGGGCGTCATTATCGCCTAATTTAATAACGAATTTCCCAAAGAAATACCTACCATATTTGTATTCCTTTTTCCATCCTGACGAACCACCAATATTTGTTGTTACCGCAACATGATCTACCGTCAAAGTACTGCTGACAGGGAATCCTTTATGTTTTGCGATATAGGCGGCGAGTGCGCGGGAAAGGTCGTTGGCATTCTTTTCACCCTCAACTATGAACACTACGAACGACTGTATTAGCTCAGGGAGGCGGTACAGGACGCGCCTGACCCCCGCAGCACCCCAAACCCTACCCCCCACGCATCCCGGCTCACACTCAGCATCCTTGTTCGTCTGGCATACACAGGGATGATCGGGAGGAGTCAGTTTTTTCCCTTGGCGATCCACAAACCTCCATACAGTGCAAACTTCCTTTCCCCATTCGTCGGTGTAGCGGTAAAAATCCCTTGACTGTCTACGATCCCATCCTTTCGCCTCTTTTTTCAACGGTTCCGTATAAACCCGCTGTGTGAACGGCATTCCAATAATCTGTTCTAATTTACGCTGGATAATGTCATGTTCTGGTACATACCCTAGTTCTAATGCCTGCATCTTCTGCTCAAAAACATAGGGGGAAGGCCCCTTTTCTTGGCAGGAAAAACAGAAAAAATTACCCTCAGAAAGATTTACCCAAAAAGACGAAGCATTATTCCCTCCATGCAACGGGCATGTAGCCCGGTACTCCATTCCTTTGGACGGATGGAGTTTATATGGGTCAAGCCGTACACGGTAATATTGCTCGATTTGAGCAGGAGTTAAGTTAGGCATGAGTTTGCCCCATTCCCATTAGCTCAAAGTCTTTTTCCCACGCGGCTTCCGCTTCTTCTTCTGTGAGTGCTCTGCGCTCCATTTTACGCTTCGTCCATTTTTCTTCGACTGCGCCAATCCATCCAGAAGAAATCATCAAATCGAACATCGCAGCAGTATCGTAGCCAGTGTCATAATATTTTTTCCACTTGGCAATCCACTTGTCTCTAGCCCTTACATCAACAAACGCTTGCTTCTTGGCCTTCCGTACCGCCATATAGCTCTCGTAATCTTCGAGATTAAGGCCGATTTGCTGAAGGACATCCTCGGCTGGTGGTGGAACGAAATTTTTCCTACTCACAGTCGGGGTTCCGTTTTCTGGAGGGTTGGAAGTTGTTTGTATTGGTGATGGTGACGATGACGATGAAGAGCATACATCAAGCAATGCTTGAGGACTACTTGGAGTATCTTTACCCCATCTCACCGCAGCAGCATTTGTTGCCTTCTCTTTTGCCTTTAACTGTTTTTTGTTCCACTCCTCCCGAATATTCTCAAGGCGAAGTTGCACGGGGAACCCCTGAGTGTGATCGAAGAATGCAATTAGTATTGCCCAAGAATTACTCCAAGCATCACGTTCGACTCTAGCTATTCTTCGTAATGCTTCTGGCTCGGCGGGCAACTTGCCATTTTTCCATTGGTGCATTAGCAGATGCAGATACGCACCACTCTCCTGCGCGTCAAGATGCGCGGTCGCCGCGAGGTAGTCCCCGATGTAGAGCGGCATCCAAATGTCTGTTTTGGAGGGTAATTCAGCCATTTAACTCCTCCATCCAAGCTGGGACGTTGGGTATTCCACATCCAAAATCCATTTTGGCTAAATCTTTCAACTCCTCATCCGTCAACGAAAACCATTCGCCGCGAAGTCTACGATGGGCATACAGCCTGTGTAGGTGCAACTCATCTTCAAAAGTACCGGGCCATGTACAGAGCAGCCTGATTTCTGGTTCTTCGGATTGCAGTGTCTTTTCGCGAAACTCCGGTTGACGACGCGTAAAACCGATTTTTACATATCGGTTGCGCTGATTTTGCATCAGGTAAATTTTTCCGCCCCGGCTACGAATAATGTCTAAGTCATACTTGATCGACAGCGCCTTGTGTAAGCAATCTATACACTTGCAACGCAGTTCCCTCGTAGCAGGACATACGCCCTTGGAGGCCGCAATTTGTAGATCGGTATAACACCAGCAGTGCATTTGAAATTTACTCTGCCCTACACGAAGAAGGTTTTCGCAAGCGGTGTGAAGACACTGGATAGCCTCGTAGGACGGCAAACTAACCTCATCGCCGTCAGGAATTTTACCTAAAAAAGATATACATTCCAGAACAGAGTCAATAAACAGAGGCGTAGTTTCAAACTCAATTTCTGAGCAAAATTCTTCCGCAGCGCCACTAGGCACTGATTGGTTAGCCGATTTCATCAAAGAGTCCTTTCCTACTGCACCCATCGTTCCACGCATTCAAAAGAATGGGTAGGGGGCCGGGAAAGGAACCCAGCCCCCTTTTCAATCTCGCTGGCGCGGAGACGGTCAGGGATCAATCTGACTGTAGCCAAGGATGCACTAAAAGGTTCCCTGCGTCAAGAGAAATTTTTGAGAAGTTGTTTAGAATGAGGTAACTCTGCGCTTTCTATGTGCAAAACAGGGAGCTTACTAATTTCTATCCCATTCCCGTGTATATTTTGTAACCTATTGATTTTATTGGAGATAAAATTATTATAATTTTCTCTTGACTAGGGGAGATGCGCAGGAGTATGGTTGGTGAACATGGGAGGACTCCAATGGCGAAGCCAACGCAGGATGAAGTAACCAAAGAGATTGAAACTCTTCGCGAACAAGTCAAAACAGTCAGGCCATACTCAGCCTTTGGCGATGACAACTGCTCTCAGATCAAAGCTCAAATTCGCGTAGCCGACGAGGATTTGGACTCAGACGATATCAGAGATTCCTTTAGCGGCGAGGACTTAAATGCCGCTTTCCAAATGCGAGATTGGATGGATTACGGTGATTTGGATGGCTCCCCATCCGAAGGGTGGGCCGATCTATGCAAATGAACGCTCCACGTGGAACGTCTGCGCCTAAATGGACTCCGGGAGAAAAGGATTATGCCTCTGCGCAAGTTGACTCGATGGCGGATGTCACGCCGCATAAGACGTTCGCTGGCGCGTTGGCTCTAGTTTCTACGGAGTTAGCTTGTCAGCGGAACGCCCTACGAGACGCGCTCAACCGATTGCGCCCTTTGTTATGGGAGGACATCAAGCGTGGTCACGGTTTGTTCTCTGACGAAGATTTGGAAGTAACAGATGCAGCTTTGACAAAATGCAATAGTCCTGCCCCGCGCAGGAGAAAAGAGAAAACATGCAAGCAGAAATTCTAGCCCCTGAGTCCGAAGACTACCGCAGTGAGCAATCTGAAATCACTCCTAACGCGCTCGCAATTCTCGTACAGAGCGAACATGCGGCGATGGTTTCTACCGCGAACCTTCCGTCTAACCGTAGGAAACTAAAGGACTTCGACGACAAATTGATGGCCTACGCCAACCATTCTCAACCTGTCGCCCTGAGTATGTTCTATTCCTTGCCCCGCGCAGGAAAACAGATTATAGGAGCCAGCATCCGGTTTGCCGAGATCGTGGCTCCCTGCTGGAAGAACTGTGCTGTAGCCTCTCGCGTGGTGGGGGATGCAACCGATACGGTGACGGCGCAAGGAATATTCATCGATTATGAAGCGAACCTGCGGAACTCGATTGAGGTTCCTCGCCGGATAGTAGACAAGAACGGCAACCGCTACAACGCCGACATGATTGTAACAACCTCGAACGCTGCAATGTCCATCGCCCGCAGGAATGCGGTATTGAAGGGTGGAGTACCGCAAGCTCTCTGGTCGCCAGCGTATGAAGCCGCGCAACTGACAGCGGTAGGAAAGGCTGTTTCCCACGCCCAACGGGTAGCTGACGCAATGGAGTATCTAATGAAGTTGGGAGTTACCGAGTTGCAGGCTCTCAACGCCGTTGAATGTCCAAGTGTCAAAGATTTGGAGATTGAGCACCTTGTTACCTTGAGAGTGCTTTGCGGAGAAATTAAGCGTGGAGACAAGACGATTGAGCAAGTTTTTGGCTCTCCGTTAGACAAGGAAATCGACGCGCTTCTGACTCAGTTGGGGAAGAATGCTACACAGCAGAGGATGCTGAAAGATTCCTATGCGGGCAGGACAAAAGAGCTTCTGGACTATCTCAAGGGCCAACTCGCTCCGCAAAGATCGCAATCAACTCAAAGTGTGGCCGATGCGGTTGCTCAAAAATCAACCCCATTATTCAATGAAAAACATCCAGCGGCGGAACAGGACAAGACTCCTCCTGCCGCCCCTGTGAAGCGTGGCCGGGGCCGTCCCAAGAAGGTAACCCTAGACCAAATCCCCGATAGGTTTACACCTACCGGCCCAGATGATCCTCGCCTTCTGGAAAACTTCGTTCCTCCGACCACTGAGGCGGTGCAGGACGGTACTCTTCCTGCCGACATTGACCCAACCGGCGAAGCGGAACAGGAAGAACCAGTCAATCCTGCGGCTGGGGCCTTCGACTTGATCTAGAGATGTGTTCGGACTTGCCTCCGACCACTAGGGTACTCGCTTTAGGGCGAGGGAAACCGTGGGGCGCGAAAAATGTCGGTTAACCCAAGACGCGCAAAGTTCTTCTGGGAGGATGAAAGTGCCAGACTATACGCATCGCGTTGAGGTAGTAAAACTGAAGATAGAGCCGCATCCGAATGCCGATAAACTTGACATTGCGCGTATATTCTCGTTTACATGCTGTGTTGGCAAAGGACAGTTTCAGGACGGCGATCTCGCGGCCTACATACAGCCGGATTCGGTTGTCGATTCCACACGGCCTGAGTTTGAATTTCTGAAGGGACATGAGAGAATCCGTGTCCGTCGCCTTCGCGGGGTTGTGTCGATGGGTCTGGTTATGCCCTGCCCTGATGGGATGGCTGAGGGTGACGATGCAGCGGAGTTCTACGGTGTGACCCACTACGAGCCGGGGATGGTGCAGTCGGTAAGCGATGAGATGGAGCCTCCGCCTGTTGGCATTTATGTGCCGAAGTACGATGTAGAGTCGATGTACCGATTCCGCAGTCTATTTCAGGATGGCGAGGAGGTCGTGGCTACTGAAAAGATTCACGGAGCTAATTCTAGATTTATGTTCCATGACGACCGTATGTGGTGCGGTAGCAGGGGAGAGTGGAAGAAGCCAAGTGACGGGAATCTATGGTGGAGAGCGTTGGCTGCTCATCCGTGGATTGAAAAAGTATGCCGTGAATCTCCTGACGACGTAATCTACGGTGAAGTATTCGGAAATGTCCAGTGCCTCAAGTATGGGGCGAAAGGGAACGAAGTATTCTTCCGCGCCTTCGATATTCTCCGTGGTGGAGAATGGCTTGACTACCCAGCTTTTGAGGGTCTACTTGGCAGCGAGATGCGTGTTCCAGTGCTGTACCGTGGTCCGTTCGACTTTGATGCGCTTGTGGCTTTATCGGACGGGAAGAGTACACTGGCAGATCACATGCGCGAGGGGATTGTGGTGCGTCCGATTATAGAGCGACGTGACGATCATATTGGAAGAGTCCAATTCAAGTTAGTTTCTAACGAATATTTATCGAAGGCGTAAACTAAATTCGGGAGGATGTAAATGAACATGCAAGACCTTCGAGAGAAGTTTCCTGACGCAGAAGTGTTAGTGTTGGATGGTCTCGTACATGCCGAAGAGGTAGGAAAGGGGCCGTGGAAGCTGTACATCTTTGGCCGTGACCACATGCATAGCGGTGGCCAGTGGTTTACGGTTGGCAGAATCAAGTATCCTGACGAGGAAATCACGTTTGATAGAGCTAAAGGACGCGCAGACAACGCGATTCAATTAGGGATGGAAGTTAGGGTCTGCGACGGAATGGATCATCTTGTATTCCACTCTGAGAACGGGAAAGTAGTTTACGGAAGCACGTTCTGGAACGAAGCGAAGCCCGATCCTACGGCTGGCAAGGTTGCAAAAAGACTAAAGGGAGCGAAATAACGTGACCACTAAGAAATCAAAGTCTTCCAAGTTAGTTCAGATAACCGCGTCTCCTGTCCCGCCTACTCACCAAAGTACGGAACTCCTGATGGGGTGCAAGAAAAACTATGCCACTCAGGTAATTGAGGGACGAAAGAATCCGGGTGGTGTTGATTCTATGCGCGGCAGGGAAATCCACTCTACGATGGCTTTGTATCTATCGCACTGCGCACATAAGGGTGTTCCGATGGATATGGACGCCTTTGACGCGTTCTCAAAAGGTGCTGGAGCTTTAGCTTCAAAGATTCTCGTAGGTATCCGAGACAACTACAAAATTGATTTTTCCCATTTGTTTGCGACCGAAATAAATATGCACTTGGATGAGGAGTTCAACCCTACCGAAGTCATAGAAATGTTCGATGGGACATGCAAGGACAGCGGGAAACCAATAGCCTACGAAGGAACACTTGACGGTCTGTTTTTATACCCAGAAGAGTACAGCATTTTAGTGGACGATTTTAAGAGCCATCCGAGGCCGTATAGTCCTGCGGATCACGACAAGAGTATGCAGGGGAAGGAATACAGTCTGTTTTGTTTTATGCATTTTCCTTGGGTGCAGCAGGTAAAATTCAGACTTATCTTCGTTCGCTTCACGAATGTAGTTAGGGAAGTGATTTACACAAGGGAAGATGTTCCTTCACTGATTGAAGCAGTAAAGTCTCTACGTGCCAGACAGAGACTTATCCATGAAGAGTACGCTGCTGGTAAAGAGATTGAGGCGACTGGGAACGATGGATGTTTCTACTGCCCACTTCTTCCTAGCCGAGAATGCCCAATCCTGCGCGATAACCCTAACGCACAAGGAGAGTCGTCCGAATGGTTGAGTTCCGCACTTACTTACAGCGCATACGCAAGAGTGAACAATGCGAGGATGAAAGCGTGGGTTCAAGCCAACGGTAGGCCAATCATCCTTCGTGACTACAACGAAAAATCGTTTACCTATGGGCCAGTTGAATCTCTATCTGATATCTACCCGCTATTCAAAGCAACGGCAGATGGGGTCGAGCAGGACGGGAACCGTCTTGTGATGCCTGTGGTTGATCTGTTAGTCGATTACGCCTATGCTGCGCCGGGAGATACAAAGTGGATGCAAAAAATACAGATTTCCTCCACTTCAATCAAGAGCTACCTGAAGACTAAAAGTCGCGCTATTCTAGATCAAAGTATCGACGATATAGTGGAGAAGGTTACCAAGGTAAAATCTGCTATTTCAAAACCCTTGGATAGTATCCCAGAAGATATTATCGATGAAGAGGACGAAGACGAAGAATTCTAATGGAGAAATAAGGTGAAACTAACCGATGAGGAATTTGCAAAAAGAACTGCGGAAGTATTAGCTCAGGAATCGTCAGAGCCACTACGGTTGATCTATCTTTCCTTTGCCGATGGTGATGGATTTCGAGGAGCCGCTATCGTGGAAGCAAAGGGGATACTCTCAGCCACTTTACGCTGCAACACACTTGGGATCAATCCGGGCGGAGAAGTGATGGCTATACCTGTTCCAGAAGCACAGATAGTGGACATCCCCGAAGACGCCAAGAATGTATTACTGTCAAAAACAGGATCAAACAAATTTTTGGACAAGCAAGAACTATCCGGGAGATGGTAAATTGAAGCTGAAAAGGGTACATATCAAGGCATTCCGCAATATCGCAGATACCACTCTCGATTTGGGAGAAGCTAAGTTCGCAGTCCTGCGTGGTGCGAATAGAAATGGCAAGACGAGCGTAGCAGAAGCCCTCTCGCTTGCGTTGACTTCGACCACCTGGGGTTTATCTGCGAAAGGGGACGGTTTCGCACGGAAGATAAAGCGCGGTGAGACGAAGAGTATCATTGAAGCCGACCTTCAAGGGGCAAATAGGACGATACGGCGCACGGTTACTATGAACTTCAACGGTCGTACTCCATCATCCCAAGATATTGCAGACCCGTCATGGAACGCGATTAAATTTGATCGCTTGCTTGATGAGAAAAAAACTGCACTAGGAATAGCAATTAATACTCGACAATTTATGAGTATGATCTACTCTGGAGACGAGAAGGCACAGAAGAACCTTCTAGCGCAGTTAGTTCTTCCTGCACATTATGACTTTCCCAAAGACACCATTGCGGACGTGACAAACCTTCTAGGGCAAGGAGTCGTCAACTTTGATGGAGAGCCTTTCGCCGTCATCGAGTTAGCTTACAAGAAGCTCTTCTCAGAGAGACAAGATTGCAACAGGAAGGTGAAAGAGTTCCTTATTCCTGCCGCTCTACCGCGTCCACAAGGCGTCAATTCGGAATCATTGAAGTCTCAGCTATCAACCCTCAAAGAAGCCCGTCAGAAGCAATCTGTGGAGCGGGACGCGGCTTCTAAGAAGGCGAACGAAGGAGCGTTGAAGCAGGCCAGAGCGAAGGCTAAGATCGAGACGCTGGAGGCTGTACTCAAGGCTAACAAGGAATCTCTTCGCTCTCTTGAAGCGAACATTCTTCCCGATCCTAGCGCAGTGCAGGAGATTGCTAGTCATAAGGTGGAGCGTGATCGGCTGTTGGCCGAGCAGCAGAGATTACTTGGAGAACAGGAGTCCGCGAAAAAGACTCAGGAAAGAATCAATCAGATTTCGCAATCGGTTGGGTCAACGTGCCCTACCTGCGATCAGGAAATAGATGAAGACAAAGTAGCGCAATTAGCACAGGGAATTGTTGCCGAACGCAGCCGACTTACAAACGAATATGTAGCAGTAACTCAGTCTCTAGCGTCACTAGGAGACATAGACGGAGCCATTGGGAAGCTGGATAGGCATAAGAGGGCAGTAGCGGACAAGGTTGATCTTGCCGCGAAGATTGAGGAGCAAGCAAAGGAGTTGAAGGGAGCTAATGCCGAACTTGGTCCTGACGCGGGAGGACTCTTCGATTCCTCTACACTGGATAGCTCTATAGCCGACACGGACAGTAAGATCGAAGCGATCCTACAGCAGATACAGCCTGTCATTGCCGCAGAGGAGCGGGAGAAGGAGATAGCTACCAAGAAGGAGCAGTTTACCAAACTGGAAGCTAAAGCGGCAAAGTTGGATAAATTAGTTCGCTATTTCGACAAGGATGGGATCAAGGCCAAGCTAATTGCGGAATACATTTCAGGATTCGAGAATAAAGTGAATGAAGTTCTATCTGTTTGGGACTACTCCTGCTCACTTTCTATCGAGCCGTTCAAATTCGAGATAACGGACTACCGGAAGGTCTCTACTCCACTGATTGAACTCTCTGGGGCGGAAGAATTGATGTTCTACGCGGCCTTTCAGTGTGCAGTAAGCAGGACGGCAGGTATTGGATTTGTCGTCATAGATAGAGTTGACACACTGCTACCCGATCTGAGGCCGGTGCTATATCGAAAACTCTATGAAATGGTCAAGGACGGGATTTTGGAGCAGGTACTTTTATTAGTTGCGGACACTTCGGAACAGGTTCCCAAGTTGGCTAACTCAGCCTTCTACTGCATTGAGGAAGGTGCGATCAGGCGGCTAGGATGAGACAATTTTCTTTCGTTGCGTATGTTCACCCTGAGCCACAGGGGAGCGCCAAAGCGTTCGTTATCGCTGGTAAAGCCCACATTACGACGACTAACAAGAAACTAAAACCCTTCCGGTCGGAAGTTACTCGGTGCGCTATCGTCGCCGCTAGAGACGCAAATATAACTCTTCCTATGGCCGTCAAGCACGTCCCGGTACGGGTTTTGGTCGAGTTCTTTATTGCTAAAGGAGATAGCATCCCCAAGAAACGTCTATATCCTTCGGTAAAACCGGACGTGGATAAGCTCCTCAGAGCCGTTTTGGACTCACTCACAGGGGTTGCGTTCCATGACGACGGGCAGGTAGTAGAGATTTCGGGTTGGAAGAACTACGGGTCTCCTGAGCGCGTAGAGGTAACGGTTTCTATAGTTGGGGATTAGGATGATCTACGATCAGGCTGACATTGTGGCTAGGAGGCTTTTAGGTCAGAAGGTCGGAGATCGTGTTTACTATGAGACAGCCCAAACATCTGAAGACATAAGGAATCTCCTAGAGAAAACGGCTAGGGTAGTAATTACCGCCCCACGTCGAAGTGGAAAAACTACGGAACTTCTGAAGTATGCCAACGAGCAGCACCCATTTAGTGCATATTGTATTGTCTGCTTGAATCAAGATATACAGAGAAAAATCATCCTTCGGCATAGGGAATTATTCAATGCCAAGAATGTAGCGAAAAGGCTAAACGGGTTTAAAATAGAGGAGACGGAAGTCAATCCTCCTCTCATGCTTACTCCTAATAATCTTGAACTTTTACGCGGAGGAGCAAGGAAACCAGTCTTCGTAGATGAATTTAAGATGCTTCCAGAGGACGCACAAAAGACTATACTGGATAGCGGCCTGTTCGTCGCCGCCGTAACATCGTGATCTACTACGAAACCGCCCAAAACGCTGAGGAGATAGCTAGGCTCCTGCGGAGCCGGGGCAGGATTGTCATTACAGCCCCTCCGCGTTCCGGTAAAACGACTGAACTACTTCGGTATGCTGAGGAAAGGTATCCGAACGGGCGATTTGCTATCGTTTTGGCCAATCCAGACAAGGACAAGTACACGATCAAGCTGCACTGGTGTATTTACAATGAGATAAGCTTTTCGGATGTGGTAGCCAAAAGGCTTCTGGGAGAGGAGTTGGATGGTGAGGATATAAACTCTCCGATGATCCTGATTCCGAACATGCTTTCTCCCGCTAACTTTGGGAAGATGATAAATCCACACACTCCCATCTTTGTTGACGATTGGCACTTGCTTTCAGAGGAAGCGCAGAGTACACTCTGCAAAAGAAAGTTGTTCATCGCTGCTGTATCAGGAGAGTTGAATGCCAGCTAAGAAGATCAAAACAGGCAAGAAGGTAAATTTTTTACTCATCCCCGAACAGGACGCTCAAGGCAAAACTCCTGAGCCGTACGAACTTTTGAATGATGTGAGACGTGCTCACCACGGCGACACTTTGCAGGCACGGATCGCTCTGGCGTGGCGACTGAGAACGAAGGCCGATCAGGATGGGCATATTGTCCTAGGAAAGTGTGTGAAGGTTTCCGACCTGCACCGCGAGTTTGCGGACTATGATTTTATCATTGTGCTCAATCGAGAATTCTGGGATGAGCCAACGGTCACAAAGGCCCAGCGCACTGCTCTGGTCGATCACGAAATGATGCACTGTGCTCCCACCTACAACGGGGAGACGGGAGAGCACGAAGTAGACGAGCGTGGACGCTTCCTATTCCGTACTCGTTCACATGACGTTGGCGAGTTTATTGAAATCATTCGACGGAACGGGATATGGAAACATGATCTCGTTGAGTTTGCAAAAGTTCTTCAGGAGAAGAAGAAGACTCCACTGTTCGCTGTTGATCCTCATCCTGCGGTGGCTCAGGACGCTCCAGTTGTGCAGTAGCTGTTAGTGCCCCTATCAACATCGCACTCTCGATTATCAAGTAATCCATGGTGGTCGGGTTTGCGATGTTGTCCTCAACAAAATTCTTAGCTTTTGATTTCAGTGTGGCAACATCCACGTCGGACTGCTCTATGTAGTCTCGCATGATGCGGCCTCCCTCTTCAAAATCCTAGCAATAGTGCATCCAAGCCACGGCCCTGTTCTCTTTTTCGTTCCACGCGCAGGAACTCCATTGGCGTTTAGAGCATCAGCGATCTTATCGCAAGAGAGTCCTGCCGCCTTTAGCGAGCGCATCTGGTGAATAGCCTCAGCCTCACCTGGCTTTGATCCGAACGGTTTGCGTCCCTCAGATCGCCCAGTCAATTCCCGCTGCCGATCCCTCGCCTTACGGAGCTTGGCGACGAGGAGATTCTTATCCAGTTCCGAAAAAATTCCCTGAATTTGTACTAGAGCACGGCGCATAGGATCACCCATCATGGCCGCTGTAATGTCCTCTCCTGTGTCGGCTGAGATGAGAGTGATACCCTTGCTGGCAATGTAGATGATTAGGTGTTCCTGTGTGCGGTATTCTCGTGCCAGTCGCGACATATTTTCGACGATTATGGTGCGGCAACCGTTTCCCAGTAAGTCGCTAATCATCTGCTGAAAGGCTGGACGATGCTCCTCATCAAACTTTCCCGGCACAGCTTCTTCCCTGTACTCATGGATCAACTCAAAGCCCTTGGAGCGGCAGCAGGACGCTATAGCGGCGGTCTGACGCGGGAAGGAATCCCTATCGACTTGAGACGCTCCGCTACATCTCATGTAGGCCACTGCTGCTTGTTCGCTCATTACTAAACTCCGTTGAAACCTGTGATTATGGAACTCATTATTGGCTTAGCAACATACAAGGTAGTAGAGAATTTGTAGTTCAAAGCGTCAACAAGATCATCGTTCTCAAAAGGAAGATTTTTCTTCCTGCCCATCAACCTATCGGCTACGCGGGCCGCTTGTGCCCTGCGCTTTTCTCTGTAACGCCGTTGCTCCAATCGCGTGTATTTACGAGCCACTTACTTCTTCCTCATCTTAGCTATCTTCTCGTTTTCTATAACTCTAATCTTAGCCTCTTCGCATTGAGTATCGGCGGAATACTCCATGAACTTTATAGTGGGAGAACATGCAGCCTGACTCCATTTATGGTGACTTTTAGGTCGAACACACTTCTCCCCAGAAGGGGAAATAGTGTCGCAGAGTTCGTATTTCGGCTTAGGAGGAGGAATGCTCTTGACAGTCTTCCGCGCACCTTCATTTGACTCCGCGAGTTGTGCGGCGATCTCGCGTAATAGGATAACCTGTAGCTCTAGGCATGGATCGCTTCCATTCCTACTGTCGGAAATATCCATCTCACGAATTTCTTTAGAAGTCATAGTCTTCTCCCTTGCGTACTTTTTTTGGCTTCGGCAGGACAACTACCGGCTTTGCTTCTGGCATCTTTCGTTCCTTCTTACCGTTCCACTCCCGCGACCGGCACTCCCTATTCTGGCACGTTGACGGCAAGCGCGGAGGGGCTAGGAGAGTGATCCACTGGTAGGCGCACGGAGTTCCGTTCTTCAGTAGTGCCTCACACTGGCAGAGCCTAGCAGGGACTGTGACATTGGTTATCATCCTTGTGTCCTCAATCTACTGGATCGTTCCATACTCCAGGGTCGAGACAAGCAGCTTCTCCCCAAGTGCATGGCCCACACATACCAGTGCTGACTACCGTGACTCCATAGAGAGTACCGTCTACCGTGGGAGACTGTCCGCACACTTCACATCTACCCTTGTAGTTAGGTACATATCTCTCCAGCCAGAAACTTCCTGCGGCAGGAGGGCCAAACTCTTTTACCGCCTTCGCTTGCGCTTGCTTTGTAGTCATAGCCATTAGCTGCCCTCTTCCTTGAATCTCCAATCTTCATTTGTTAGTACCTGCTCCATCGGCCATCCCTGTTTGATCCTCCACGGGATTGTAGTCTTCGCAAGACCTAGCTTACGTGACCACTGAGCTATCGTCATAGTCTCGCCGTTGAAGGTGAGAGGTTCCCTTGACGATATTCGAGCAGGACGATTCCACGTCCTTTTCTTGCACCCTGCGCAGCGTTCAGGCACCGCATCTGTGATCCACGGCTTCGTGTGATGCTTGCACTCAGGGTAGACGCAAGTGCATTCAAATAGTTTCTTATTGATTTCTTTGACTGGCATTAAAAGTATAACCTCACAAGAATTAGAATAATAATTACGCCTGTCCAAAGTAATACAGGGTGGCGGGCAGGATATACCCTATTCCATCCGATAATAACAACTAGGCAAATGGCAATAAATAATCCTACGAAAAATCTGGAGAAGGGAGTCACAGCAGCCACCCCATAATAAGTAATACAGCGATTGCGCTCAGGAAAAGATAGGTCTGAGCCGCAGGATGCTTGACTCTACTTTCTGTCCATCCCAGCAGCAAAGCTAGGGCAAAGATGACGAGGAACCCGAAGATGAATCGGAAGATGCTCACTTCTTCTCCTTCGTGGCGGAATCCCTTGGAGTGAGGTCTTTGATCCCTAGCCGCTTGAGGAGTTCACAGAACTCTAGCGGGGAAGGACTCTCACTATCGAGCTTTGCCATCTCTGCCAAGAGGTCTGAGAAGTGGGACAGCGCATCCCATCCATCGTCATAGACACAAAGTTGCGGAGTCAATTTACCACACAATTCTGTCCAGCGGACAGTAAATTCCCCAGAGGTTCCCCGATCTCCCTTTTCTCCGTAGAACCCGATCATTACTTCGTCAATCAGGCCATCATAGCGGTTCTTCAGGTTAGCGTCCGCGTACCATGCTTCTGCGAGATGGTAGAACCCGCGAATCATTCCTTCATGCTTTGCTTTGTTGGTTTTCATTGCCCTCTCCCGTTACCTTTACTTTATCCTTCACTTCGTTCGTTCTGTTTTCCATATCGCGGGACAGGAAAGTAGAGATACATCCCTCACCGCAGATATGGATTGCCTTCTTTCGTTTGGCGAGCTTCGTAGTCCAGTCGAAGATTGCAATTCGACAGATGCCTGCACCCTTCACAGGCACTCGACGAAAGGCTACAAACCAGCGATTCGTCTCTCCCCTTAGTCTTGGTACAGATGTCGCATGTAGGAATGATAGGCAGACTCATTGGTGCCTCCATTTTATGTATCGCATAAAGCGTTGTGTGTCCCATGCGATCTGATCGGAAGCGAGTCCCATGCTCAAGGTCAACTCTCCGAGGATAAGCGGGACAGGCTCACAGTCGATCTCGTGCCAGTCGCCTGACCTATTACTCTCCCTTGCAGCCATGCCGTGAGTGAATACGATGCGCTCCATTGCTAGACCTCTTCCTTCGGCCATTCATAGCTAGGCCAGTACAGGACGATTCCAAGTCCCAACTGATCCTGTTTCGGCTCAGGGATGTCGAGATCATCAGAGTCAAAATTGCAGAACCACAGGGCGCGAGCTACATCCCAGGCCGACACGTCACCACTGATGGAGACACATTCCTTTCCGTACATGCCGCGTCCGCTGTAGCTCTCAGGCTCATAACCGGACTCTTCCAGAGCCTCGATGAACTTCTTTACTTCTACCTTTGATTTATTGGGCATTTCCTCTTCCTCCAATTTCCCCTGCGACCGCAGGACTTCAATCTTGTGTCCATCGTGCCAGTCTCTCCTCCATTCACTTCGTCGAGCAGGAGACAGGAAACTCAAGCATCGTTCCCATGCTCCACAGGTACAACACGCCTTGCGTGAATCGTTAGGGTCTAACTTGACTAGCCTATGACCAGGAACATGGATATTTCTTCCCTTCATTACTCCACTCCATTGATCGGAATTTTTCCCTTTCCCTCAGCCCAATCCTGAAGGTCTTGTAGCGTCATATAGCCATAGTTGTTCTGCTGTTGCTCCATCGGGTTGAGCCAGAAAAGGATTGACCCGTCCGGCTGGCGGCGAGGACTAAGAGCAAAGTATTTCTTGCCCTTCTCCTTGAGGAGTTGCCGGATGCCGGTGGCTTCTACCTCTTGGTCAAGTTCGTAGTGATCCTTGTCGGCTGCGTACCATTTATCCATAACGTCCTGTGGCAACCGAGATGCGATGACTAGGCGTAGGCCAGTGTTCCCCCAAACCCCTCCACCTCCCATGAACACGGCTCCATCAGAGTTCAGGAACGCATCGTAAATTTGGTGGAGGTATCCTATCTCGGCATCCGAAGTAGAGAAAACGCCAAAAGATTTCTCATCCCACGCGCAGGATAACGTATCTCTCCATGAGTAGAGTTCTGTATATTTGGAGAAATTGGGCTTGAGGTGGTCCCATGTATCAAGGAGATAGAATCCTTCGCCCTTGCCTTCATAGCCTGTTGTCCAACCGAATGTAGTTGTGTTGGGAACTTTGGTAATCTTGCGGCGGCAAAGTCCCCAATCCTTTGGGCCGGTCAGGATGCCAAATAGTCCCTTGATTCCGGCGATACCCCACTCATGCTCTGACGTGAAATCAGCACCGAGGTTGACCCCAACTAAAACTTCATCATTGAAGATAAACTTAGAATCATTAGCCTTACGCATTTATTATTCCTCCCGGAAACTTCTTTTTCCGGCGATCTCGTTGCGGGTGAAGTGGCGGACGGTGCCGAGTTGGATTCGGACGATCATCATTCATTTCCAATATGACCATGCAGGCGCATCAACGCCAGACATCGTAGGCAGGTTACTTTCTCCTTTTTGGTGGTAGTAAGCGGGGTTTCCGAATACCGCCGCCCACAAAAGGTCTTCGTAAAATCGGAACGGAGTAGCCAGTGCTGTGCTATTTTCATCGTGTTCTCCTGTAATTGCGGTGCTTCATCAACCTGGCCTTCCATGCATCAGTCAGCATGACGAGACCAGCGCAGATCAATGGGACTGTGAGTATCGTCAGGCAGAACACTCCGTAAGCCTTGAACGCAGTCACGGCGGCGTGGATGACGGGCGCGGGGATCATGGTCTGTCTCCCCACATCCAATCGCCAATTATTATCACCAGCCAAAACACACACAATAATTCTAGATAGGGAAGAATTA
>Ga0181527_1001090_pt1 | contig 28949 bp, 25 predicted proteins | sample PEATcosm2014_Bin_30_FD_119762 | JGI IMG/M metagenome (GOLD analysis project Ga0181527, IMG submission 119762) | Peatland microbial communities from MTU Mesocosm Facility, Houghton, MI, USA - PEATcosm2014_Bin06_60_metaG | ecosystem: Environmental > Terrestrial > Soil > Wetlands > Peat | place...
CATCGCCTCGCTCGACGCCGTGCACACCGCCAACACCGATCAGAAGACCGGCGTCGACATCGTGCGCAAGGCGATCCAGACTCCGGCCCGCCAGATCGTCGACAACGCCGGCGGCGACGGCGCGGTCGTGGTCGGCAAACTGCTCGACTCCAAGGAATATGGCTACGGCTACGACGCGCAGACGGGCCAATTTGGAGATCTCATGAAGCTCGGCATCATTGACCCGACCAAGGTCGTGCGCACGGCGCTTCAAGACGCGGCGTCGATCGCCGGGCTGATCGTCACCACCGAGGCGACCATCACCGAGCATCCAAAGAAGGACGCTCCTCAAATGCCGGGCGGCGGCGGCATGGGCGGCATGGATTTCTAAGGGCGGAAATTCGCGGACGCGATAAGCCGAGGTTCTAGGGCCTCCCCAGAACCTCGGAGTTTGAGTGGGTCGCTCACATAACAGTCGCGAAGACGACGAATATAGCCGCCGACAACGACCGACCATTGCGTCAAGGCATATTTTGCGCGGTCGCCCTGAAGGCTTCGCCGACAGATAGTTGCGTTTCTCGACGCACAAAGAGGTTGAAGAAACCATATGTTGACGGCTATCGTCGAGGAGCCGCGCAAAGTGAACGCGCGACGCCGCACGTCGGCCTTCACGCGCGTCGATCAAGAGCGCTTCGTGATCGACGCGCCACAAACAAGGCGAATCATGCGCATCCGTGTCGGCTATGAACTGATCTATGAGTGCCCGCAGCCGACGCCGATGTTGCTGACGTTGAACACTCACTATAGCCGCGTGGCGGATATCGTCACTCCCGACCATATCATCACCAGCCCCTCGGTCCCGATCACGCCCTATCGAGACGAGTTCGGGAATTGGTGCAGTCGCATCGTGGCGCCCACCGGCCAGATTCGCATTTCGACGGATGCGGTGCTCAACGACAGCGGTTTGCCCGATCCGATCGAACCAAATGCATGGCAACGCCCCGTGCAGGATCTTCCCAACGAGACTTTGGTGTTCCTCCTGGGAAGTCGCTACTGCGACACCGATCGAATGACCGAAATCGCCTGGAGCCTGTTCGATAAGGCGCCGAGCGGCTGGGGGCGGGTCCAGGCGATTTGCGATTTCGTCCACAATCACATCGTCTTTGGCTACGAGCATGCCCGGTCGACAAGAACCGCTTCGGAGGCATTCCAGGAACGAAGGGGCGTCTGCCGCGACTACACGCATCTCGCCATCACCTTTTGCCGCTGCATGAACATCCCGGCGCGCTATTGCACCGGATATCTGGGAGACATTGGCATGCCGCCGCCCTACGGACCGGGCGATTTCGCGGCCTGGTTCGAGGTTTTTCTCGGCGGGCGCTGGCACATTTTCGATGCGCGTAACAACGTTCCACGAATCGGACGAGTGCTGATCGGGCGCGGGCGCGACGCCACGGATGTGCCGCTCAGCACCACATTCGGACCAAATATCCTGAAGAGCTTCAAGGTTTGGACAGATGAAGCGCGGTCGTAACGAGCCTATCGCGGCGAGCCGGAACTTCCGCGCCAAAAACAGAGCGCTTGCGGGTCGGCGCCGTCGCTGTTGCAGCGAGCGCTAGCGCCGATGAGGGAGACGCCCAACCGCCTTTTGGCCCCCGACGAACCTGCGGCGATCATGGTGCGCAACAAAGACGGCCAGTCGCCGTTCCTGATCGTGGTCGATCACGCGGGCAATGCGATCCCGCGCGCGCTCGAGCGGCTCGGCGTTGCGCGGGCCGAATTGGAGCGCCACATAGCCTGGGACATCGGCGTCGCCGCGGTTTCTCGATTCATGGCGGACACGCTCGACGCCACCTTGGTGCAGCAAAACTATTCGCGCCTAGTCATCGACTGTAACCGCGCGCCTGGGTCGGAGACGTCGATACCGGAAATCAGCGAGTCCACCCCGATCCCGGGAAACATTGGCCTAAGCGAAGATTGCAAGCGCGCGCGCGTTCGTGAGATCTTCAGGCCCTACCACGATAGGATAGAAACCGAACTCGACCTTAGGCGGCAAATTGGCCGACCGGTCGCGCTGATCGCGATGCATAGCTTTACGCCGGTTTTCATGGGCGCGGCGCGCCCCTGGCATGCCGGCGTACTCTATAATCGCGATCCTCGTTTCGCCGATATTCTGATGGCGTTGCTGAAACGCGAAGATGGGCTCCTCATCGGCGACAACGAGCCCTATAGCGTGTCCGATGCGTCGGATTACACCATTCCAGTGCATGGCGAGCGACGTGGCCTGCTTCACGTTGAAATCGAGATTCGCCAAGATCTGATCGCTGACACGAGCAGGCAGCAAGCGTGGGGCGCGCTTTTCGCGCGGTTGGTGCCGCAGGCGTATCAAGAGCTTGTGGCGGCCGGAGCGCTCGGATCCGTGAGATTTCCATAGGCATGGAAACCGATGCGCCTTGGCGACGGCGCCAGAATATTTTTGCATGGCGTCCCGAGACGAACAGGTCAAATAGTATAGGTGAGCGGAAGTCAGGCGCAAATATCCGCCTTTGATGCGCAATGAATTGATGTTCCAGAGAGGTTGCCGGCTCTTGAAGGAAGATCGATCGAGGGCTGCCGCCACGGCACGTCGCGCATTGCGCCGGGCCAGTCTTCCGTGCGAGCGACAACCGACGCCCAATATGTTAAGGCGCGGCCATGACGATCAAAATCTATATCGACGCGGACGCCTGCCCCGTAAAGGAGGAAACTTACAAAGTCGCCTCTCGCTATGGGTTGCGGACTTTTGTTGTATCCAACAGCTTTATGCAAATCCCGCTGTCACCGCTGATCGCAAGGATAATCGTCGGCGCGGGAGCCGACGTCGCCGACGATTGGATCGCGGAGCAGGTCATCGCCGGGGATGTGGTCGTCACCAACGATATTCCTTTGGCCGCACGCGTATTGGCGAAGGACGCCCATGCCGTGGCGCCTTATGGTCGCGCCTTCACGGGGGACTCGATCGGCCTGGCTCTCGCGCAGCGCTCGCTCATGGAGCATATCCGCTCGACAGGTGAAATCACTGGCGGCCCACCGCCATTTTCCTCGGCCAACCGGTCGCGGTTCCTTCAAGCCTTGGATCAATCCATTATCCGCGAGCGAAGACGGCGGCTATGAGCCCATCGGCGCTCTCGCCTCCCCCGGTCCTGCTGGACGACATCCAACGACGAGGCTGAGCTGGTTGTGGCGCTCTGCGTGATTGCCTGAGAGGCAGCCAATTTCCGGAGTTAAGGGGGACGACCCGCCCCGCCGAAACAAATGCCGACACCGGCGAGTTTGACACGGTGTGGACCTTTCAACCTCGACTCCTCATGGCGACTCCTTCTTTCGACAGCGCGCCCGATTATCTCATGATCAGCTTCGGTCGCGCTCTGGACGCTCAATCCTTGGCGCGAACCGTCACGAGCTGTTTATTTCTGCCTCGCATCCCATGTCGGCGTCGGAGAAGCGGGCGATGCAAAATCCAGGTCCCAATTTAGCTTGCTCACAAAATTGTAGCCCAGTACGAGTGGTGTCTGGCGGCCGAGTGCCTCTCGCAAAACGCCAAAATCATAGGCGATTGCATAGACGTTCCGCAAAACCAGGTTTTCCCCAAGACTGAGTTCCTTGATCTTGTACATTTTATGCGAGAACTGTTTACCGCCGGCTTCGCTGGCTTTGCCTTTGTTCTTCACTGGCGTGAACAAGTTCTTATGCCTATCCACGAACTGTTGATCAACGGCCGAAATCTCCGCTCCCGTGTCAAATAAACCGATGACTGTCGTATTGCCTGCCCGCACTTCGATTCCCACAAGGCGCTGGTCGGGGCCAATCAACCGAAAAGGCTTGGGATGACGAGTCGCGATCGGCTCTCCAAAAAACACCATCTCATGGCGCTCGAAATCCAAGGTGAAGCGAGCGTCTTTGAAAAAGTCCAGTCCTAGAAGGTCGTCTCCATCGCTGGCGGCGCAGCGCGTGACTTCATATTTCGCGCGCGCGACATTGTTCCCTTGAGAGGCCTTAAGCTCCACATTCTTGGCTTCGACGTCCTCACAGGCCATCGTCTTGCCTGACGCCCCGGTTGAGGCGCTTTGACCCACGGAGGGCAGATCTTTGTTCCAGGGCGCAAGTGTGACGCGGGTGGTGGAGGCCCCTGTATCGAGGCGCATGGTCCCCATGACATTTCCGAATCGGACCGGAAGATGGATACGGCCACCGCCGTAATCGCTTTGGGTCAAAGTCAGCGGAATCGTGGAGCGATTGTCCTCGCCACTTGCACAGGTTGCCCCGAAAAACACGGCGACTAAGGGAAGGGCTATGTATCGAAAAAGTTTCATAGGCGCATTTACAACCAGAGTGTCCGTTTAAATCAAGCGGCTTTGGGGGTCCGAGACCGCGGGGGAGCGAATCGAGCCGCGCGCGAAAGCCGCGATCGTTGACGACGGCAATCCTGCCTTCGACGCAAGATCTTCGCGCCTAAAATCGCGCCACATCGCAAATGGCGCTCTCCCGCCTCAGCTGGAAGCGAGCCACGCCGTAGCATTTGCATCCCGTAAAAGCGGGCCGCCCCTGGCCGGCGTCCGGTATCGCCGAACGATAGCATCTTTGATAGAGGCGATTGTGTCACCGATCGATCGCGGTGGCGCTAACGGTTTACGGCGGTTGATCAGGACTTACTTTGACGTAGGTTCCGTCTCTTTTGGCGTGTCCGATTACGTCGCCAAATTGAACGGTCAGAATTCGACTTCCAGCTCCTCGATTTCGTCTTTCTCGAGTTGCGCCTCCGCCATCCATTCCTGCATCGCCGGCCATGCGAAGATCTGGTCGCAATAGGCTTGGCTCGTTTCGTCGAGAGGCACGTCATAGGTGCGAAAGCGCGTCGCGACCGGCGCATACATCGCATCGGCCATGGATATCCCGCCAAACAGATAGGGACCGCCGTACGCGTCGAGACATTCGCGCCAGATCTGCGTAACGCGGGCGATGTCGCCCCGAGCCTTCGACCACACCTTGAAGTTGGGGAAATGCGCCTTGAGGTTCATCGGCAGCGCGGAGCGCAGCGAGGTGAAACCCGAGTGAACTTCGCCACAGATCGAGCGGCTGCGCGCGCGGCGCATGCGGTCGGTCGGCAGCAACCCGGCCTTTGGCGCGATTTCGTTGAGGAATTCACCGATCGCGAGCGTGTCCCAGATCTTCGTCCCCTTGTAAGTTAGGCAGGGAACCAGGATCGACGGCGACAGCAGCAGGATTTCCGCGCGCGCGGCGGCATCATCCGGATCGACGGCGATCTCCTCGAAATCGATGCCGGAGAGCTTGGCCATCAGCCATCCGCGCAGGGACCATGAGGAGTAGTTCTTGCTGCTGATGGTAAGCGTCGTCGGCTGCATTGCTGGAACCCGCTAATTCTTGGAGAATGCGCTAAAACTCAGCAAATGACATGCCATCGAAAATCATCCGTGGCACGGGCCTTGCTGCTAATCGCTCGGTCCCAACTGAAAGTCTCGCGACGGCATGATGTATGACGCTTATCAAAGCTACGCCGACCTGAGCCATCCGGCTCGCACGCTAGCCTTGAGCAGCGAACGCATTCTTCAAATGTGGAGCACGATGCAATTCGCCTCGCCATTGCGGCGCATGGCGGCCTATTACGAACTTGTCGCGCTTTCGGGCTTTACGCATGCCCGACCGGACTACAAGATCGGGCGTATCGCGGCGCATGGCGGCGATCTCGCGGGCGTCACGGAGAAGGTGGTGCTGAGCACGCCATTTTGCACTCTGTTGCGCTTTTCGCGCGACGGCGGCGGGAATGAGCCGCGCGTGCTGCTTGTCGCGCCTATGTCGGGTCATTTCGCGACGCTCTTGCGAGGCACTATCCGCACACTGCTGCGCGATCATGTGGTCTATGTGACGGATTGGCGCAACACCCGCGACATCCCGATCAATAAGGGCGTTTTCGGCCTCGACGACTTTGTCCAGCACCTCATCGATTTTATCAAATTCATGGGACCAGAGTCGCATATCGTCGCGGTGTGCCAGCCCGTCGTGGCGGCGCTCGCCGCCGTCGCCGTGATGGCCGAGAACAACGACCCCGATCAGCCCGCCAGCCTGACGCTGATGGCGGGGCCGATCGACACAAGCGTCTCGCCGACGAAGGTCAATGAACTCGCCATGTCAAAGCCGATCGAATGGTTTCGGGAAAAGCTGATCGGCGTCGTGCCGCGATCGCTTCCAGGCGCCGGGCGGCGCGTCTACCCGGGCTTCCTTCAGCTCGCCGCCTTCATGAGCATGAACATCGATCGCCATTCGAAAGCCTTCGTCGATCTGTTCAAGAGCCGCCTCGAAGGGGATTTCGAGAAGGCGGATCAGATCCGCGCCTTCTACGAGGAATATTTCGCGATCATGGACCTCGACGCGGAATTCTATCTCCAAACCATCGAGACCGTGTTCCAGAAAAATGCCCTTTCAAAAGGCAAACTGCACTTTAAAGGGCGGCCGGTGACGCCTCGCGCGGTCAAGAAGACGTTTCTGCTGACGGTCGAAGGCGAAAGGGACGACATCTGCGCCATGGGCCAGACGCTCGCCGCGCAAGATCTATGCGCCGGGCTGCGTCCTTATATGAAGTCGCACCATATGCAGCCCGGCGTTGGGCATTACGGTGTCTTCAACGGACGGCGCTGGGACAACCAAGTCTATCCGGTCGTGCGCGACCACATCCAGTCGAGCATCTGAAGGGACGCGACTCACGGGATGCTGAAGCCTCACTTTCCCGATGAGAAAAACGCTGCATACTCGAAAACCATGCGGTCGCGAGTATGACTCGCATTGTATAGCAGCCATTCTTGAATCAACTGGATCAGGAACCCACCGCGCCGTTCGGCATCGAGACCCCCACGCCGATTTACTTTCGTGGCCCCCCCAACGAACTGGGAAGCTCTCAGATAAAGCAACTGAACCGTAATAACGGCGGGCCGAGACCTCGAGGCCGCTGTTTCCAGGCTCGCGCTTTTGCACCATTCCGCTCCTTCGAACCCGCGCCTGGGAGGTCACTCCTTCAGCGAAGCCATGTCGATCACGAAGCGATATTTCACGTCGCTCTTCAGCAGGCGTTCATAGGCTTCGTTGATGTCCTGTATCCCGATCACCTCGATGTCGGAGACGATCCCGTGCTCGCCGCAGAAATCGAACATTTCCTGCGTCTCGGCGATGCCGCCGATCAGCGAACCCGCGACCGACTTCCGGCCCATGATCAACGGAACGGTGTTCAAGGCCGGCTCGAGGCCGCCCAAATAGCCGACGAGGACCAATGTTCCATTGATTGTCAGTGTAGGCATGTAGGGGTTGACGTCGTGCACATAGGGAACGGTGTCGATGATCAGATCGAATTTGCCGTCCACGCCGGTCATCTGAGACTCGTCGGTGGAGAGCACGATCTCGTCCGCGCCGAGGCGCCGGGCGTCCTGCGCCTTGCCGGGCGAGCGGGTGAAGAGCGTGACATGCGCGCCGAGCGCCTTCGCCAACTTGATCGCCATGTGCCCGAGTCCGCCGAGGCCGACGACGGCGACCTTGCTGTCCTTGCCGACGTTCCAATGACGCAGGGGAGACCAGGTCGTGATCCCCGCGCATAGCAGCGGCGCCGCGGCCTTCAGGTCCAGCCCATCGGGAATTTTCACGACGAATCTTTCTTTCGCGACGATCCGGTCGGAATAGCCGCCATAGGTCGGCGCGCCGTCCCGGTCTAGGGCGTTGTAGGTGTAGGTCGAGCCGCAGCGGCAGTATTGCTCAAGACCGTCTTCGCAAGCGTCGCATCTGAGGCAGGAGTCGACCATGCATCCGACGCCGACGCTATCGCCTTGCTTAAAGCGGGTCACATCCGGCCCCACGGCGATGACGCGGCCGATAATTTCGTGGCCCGGGACCATTGGGTAAATGGAGTTATCCCAGTCGTCGCGGGCCTGATGCAGGTCGGAGTGGCAGACGCCGCAATAGAGAATTTCGATCGTCACGTCGTCGGGACGCGGATCCCGGCGTTCGAACCGATAGGGAACCAGGGGCGCCGTGGCCGAATGCGCCGCATAGCCGAGGGCTTTCATTGTCATCTGCAAGTCTCCGATTAAAAGCCATTGGACCGTGGCCGCATGGAACAGCGCACGGGCCATCCGCGATCTCGAAGCCGAATATAGCATCTGGACCAACTTGCGATTAGATGTCTATATCCGCATGAACTTACGAATTATTCTCATGAATATTCCGGGAAATCGCCCACGATCTTTTCGCTTTGGTCGCCGTCGCCATTGAGCGGAGCTTCGCGCAGGCCGCGGCGAAGCTCGGCGTGTCGCCGAGAAGTCGGTCTGGCCTATCGGCGCGCTCGTGGAGTTATACGCGCCGGGAACCTGCGCGCAGCTGACCCAATTATTGGCGGCGAGCGCGGGCCGGCGCGCGGCGCCGTCAACCCGTCCCCGGCGTCCGCTTGCTTGTTTCGCGCGACGGCGGCCGCGATGTCGAGATTTTACTCCGGCGCCTGCGTCATCGAGCCGCTAGGTTCGGAGCTGCGGAGCAAGGCGGCAAAGCCCAAGCGCCGCGCGACACACTCCAAGAAGGAGGGTGCGTTTCGCGATAGACGGAGAGTTCCACGCCAGGAATAGGATTGAGGGCATTTTAGTCCGCAAGGCTGAGTTTAAGGACGGCGCCATTGAAAACGGGATCGGGGGCGTGTGAACGGGGTCCGTCTGTCACCGTTCGGAAAACAGCGAGAACTTCGGCTTCGCGTCGCCCGCCGGAGTTATGACAACCGTCGCCGTGCGGCCGGCGATAAGTTTGACGCCAGCGGGCGCGCGATCCAGCGCGATGCGCACCGGCATGCGCTGGGCGAGCCGCACCCAACTAAACGTTGGATTCACATTGGCGAGCAGGCTGGCTCCGGAACTGCGGTCGTGGTCTTCAACGCCGCCGGCTATGCCCTCGACATGGCCGAAGAGATCCTCGCTGTCTCCCATCAAATGCACGGCGGCGCGGTCGCCGACGTGAATCATCGAAAGCTTGGTTTCCTCGAAATAGCCGTCAACGTGGAGACTGTCCGCGTCGATCAGCGCCGCGACGCCTTTGCCCGCCGTTACGTAGACGCCCGGCCTCAGTTCGAAGTTCGTCATGGGGCCATTGACGGAAGCGCGCACCTCGGAGCGGTCGAGATTCAGTTTGGCGACATCCCGATCGACGACCGCCTGCTGATAAGCGGCTTTGGCCTGAGCCTGCGTCGAAATCGCCGCGTCCACCTGTTGCTTCGACACCGCGAGGGTGTTCGTGGCGTCGAGCGCGCGATAGCGGGCGAGATCCCGTGACGCCGCGTCGAGCGCCGCCGCGCGGCCGGCGACCGTCGCTTCCGATTGGCGGAGCGCTAGTGTGAAGCGTTCGGGGTCGATCCGAAAGAGCACGTCGCCCTTGCGGACGATTTGATTGTCGTGCGCCAGAACCTCGCTGACGAGACCGGAAACGTCCGGCGCGACCGCCACGACATCGGCGCGCACGCGTCCATCGCGGGTCCATGGCTCCATTTCGTAATAAACCCATAGCCGCCACCCGATGAAAGCAGCGCTAAACGCGAGCGTCGCGGTGGTCATGAAGCGGGCGAGATTTAGAGCGACGGCTTTCATAGCAAAACTTTCGGCAGAAGGATCTCACTAGCGCCTAGCAAGCAAACGAACATCGCGAAGTTGAACAGCGATCGATGCCAGACGAGGCGGTAGAAGCCAATGGCGCCGAGCATCCGCTTGATTCCGGCGGCTACAAGATAAGCGACGGGAGCGCAGAGGAGGAGGGATGGCGTGAAAACGCCGAAGATGCTGATTTCGGCATTCATGCGATGGCCTCCGCGCGAGTGGAAAACGCCAGCGGCGGCGCGTCCGGAAAGAGCGCGCGCCTCAAGCCCGCGAGCGCGAGCAAAGCGGACGCATCGCCCTCGTGACTGACGACGCGCAACGCGGCATGAATTGCGCTCAATATCTTTCCGGTCGGAGGCGTGGCGCCCTGCCGGTAATGGCGCGCAAGGCGCATCAGCAATGCGTCGAGCCTGCGGCGCGCCGACGGCGACATTCGTCCGCGCGCTTGATGCGCTTCGAGTATGTTGAACCCCGCCCGCAATTGCCGCAGCGCGTCCGGCATCTGATGGTCGACCGCATGCGCGATCGGCGCCAGAAGCGCCAGTCGGTCGAACATGAGACCCATGACGCGCGCCTCGTCATTGGAGCTGTGAACCTCGGCGGCCTGGGCGAGCGCCAAATTGTTGGCGCGCATGAAGCGGTTGGCGCGCCAATGCGCGCCGGCCGGACGGATCAGCGCCGTCACCCCCACCGTGAACCCCATGCCCAGGATGGTCGCGAGGCCGGAATTGATGAAGCCCTCGGCGTCAGCGGAATAAAGCTGCTGCAACGCCATCGAGGTCGACGTGAACAACGCCAAAGGGACGCCGATTTGGGCGGTTGCTGGCGACGTCATCAGCAGGCCAAAACATAGAAAGGTCGGCGCGAGCGCGAGCGCCAATGTTTCGACCCCGTGCGCCTGCGGCAACACAACGAAAAGATACAGGCCCGCGATAACAATCGCCACGGCGGTCCATTTCGTGAAACTTTTGACCGAAGGGGTTGGATCGTCCTGCGCGGCGAAAAGCCCACCCGTGATGGCGGTCATCGTCGCCGCCGTCGCGCCTTCCGGCCAGGCGGAGACGATCCAGAACGCGCAACATGAGACAATGGCGACAACCATGGCCAATACGGCGATGAACGCCGCTCCGTGATCGTCGTGACGCGCGCGTTCGACGCGCGCCTCGATCGGGAAAAGCAAAGGCGCGGACAGCGATCTGGAGTCCGCCGCGAGCGCCGCGGCGAGCGCGCGGCAATCCGCGTGCAGGTCCGTGAGCTCGCGCAGCCTGACGAATAAGCCCGTCTCCATGAGGTCTCGCCACGATGCGCCGGCGCGGGGTGCTAAAGCGCGAGCGTCTATGTCGCGTCGAAGCCTCGCGCCTTCCGCGGGATCGCCGGAATGTTCGGGATTCAGCCAGTCGCTTATCCGCGCGATCAAAGTCGCCGTATCCGGCGAGGCGCCGCCGAGCGAGGCGAGTTCGCCGAGCCGGTCGGAAATCGACGATAGCACTGTCAACAACATCAGCATCCGCGGAACCAGGCTCTGAATATGCGAAACCGCGCCGGGTTCGGCCGCCGTATCGAAGGCGAGATGAGCGGCCAGATTCTCGAGTTCCGTCGTATCGGCCGCGAGACGGAGCCACCGCGCTTCATCCGCTGGCCGTCTGGCGACATCGAGCGCGTCGCGACTGTTCACTTCGGCGTGACGCAACCATGTCCCGATGCGCTCCGCGACGACCGGGCCCACGGCGCGGGGGAACACGAGGCTCGAAACGAGCGCCGCGCAGGCGATGCCGACCAGGATTTCTTCCGTTCGCGCCAGAGCGAGATCGAAAATCGTGTCCGGCGCGTCGACCGCGGGATAGCCGACGATCGCGGTCGTGTACCCCGCGAGCATGAAGACGTAGCTGCGCGGGGTGCGATCGAGCAGGGACAGATAGAGGCACAAGCCAGACCAAAGCGAAATCGCCGCGACAAGCGAAGGCGGCGCATTGACTAGATTTGGCACCAAAGCGACTGCGGCGGTGGACCCAACGAGCGTTCCAATCGCGCGAAACACCGCCTTCGAGCGAGTCGCGCCCGAGAGAGGCTGGGAGGCGATATATACGGTCGCCAGCGCCCAATAGGGCTTCGGCAGATCGAGCCAGAAGCCGATCGACAGCGCCAACATGCCGGCGGCAAAGGTTTTGATTGAAAACAGCCAGTGTCGGGGATCAAAGAGTTTCATTGGAGTCCTGTGGACGTGCGGGCTTTGCCCCGCGCCGCGGAGGCTGCCTCCGCCGGTTGCCAGTAGTATAAATGACTATCTGGTCATTTAATGTCAAGGCGTGAGCGCGAAAGGGAGCGTGAAGACAATGAATTCAAGAACACCGCCTGCCCCCGCGCGTGCGGGAAAGGACCGAACGCGCGGGCCGAGCCCTGAAAAAACCGCGCAGACGCGCGGCGCTATCATCAGCGCCGCATTGAGCGAACTTCTCGAAAAAGGCTTCGCCAATACGACAATGGAAGCCGTCGCCAAGCGCGCCCTCGTCGCGAAAGGCACGCCCTATCGCTATTTCCCGACCAAGGAGGCGCTCTTCGAAGGCGTCGTGCGGGAGAAAATCGCGGGCGCATTGGTCGACATGAACCCCGCGAACCGCGCGCCGGAAGAATCGGTCGAAACGTTTTTGCGTCGCACGTTGCTCGTCGCCATGCAGGATATCGAACGCAATGGTCGCGCGGCGATCGCCCGGCTTGTCCTCGCCGAGGGCGGCAGGTTTCCCGCGCTTGTTGAAATTTATCGCCGCGAGATGTTCGACCCGCTTCTTGATCAGGTCAAGGAACTGGCGTTAGCCGCGCGAGAAAGGGGAGAATTGCGAAACCACAGGCTGATCGAATACCCTCAATTGCTTATCGCGCCGATCTGGTTCGGAATTATTCACAACGGTCTTTTAGACCGCGCTCATCCGTTGGACATTGGCGATTTGTTCGACGCTCATCTGGAAATGATTTTCGATCACGAAAAGCGTTAACGGATTGCTGTCCAAATCAATCCGATCTCGCCTTTTTGATATGAATTCAGGCGGTGCAATAGGGAGCCGTCCCCTACAAATCTTTGTTGATTGCTCATACATTTGGCTGCTCGTCGCTTAGGCGCGCCATGCCCGTCCTCTCCCGGAATGGAAAGGCGCGCCAACATTGACAGCGTACGGTCGTCCCGCGAGTGTCCGCGCCCGTTATTTTTGTGACAGGCGGCGCGGACGATATGGTTCACCAAGGGCCCCAACTCGGACACGCCGCCAAATGACCTCGGCCTCGTCAAGCCCATTGATCGTCTCGGCGAGCGCGTTGTCGTAACTGTCGCCGACGCTGCCGACCGAGCGCTCGACACCGGCTTTGGCGAGACGCTAATCGCGCGATGCACTGGCTTCCTTCAGCTGGGCGCCTTGTTGGACACGACCGCTCGGCCACGGGACGGCCCAATAAAGTCCACCAAGGAGCCTGGCGGCGGCGACGCCGCTTTTGGTTCGAAGTTTGAACTTGAGCATTTGAACCCTCCCCTGGTTGTTATTCACATTCAAAAATTTCTGAACGATCTCCTTCGACGTGCCCAAGCGGAACCTTGCTCGCACTATATCGAACCCCAAAGCCTAGCCCGCGAACAGACCGCGAGGACCGATTCACAAAATACTTATCCAACGGCCGCGGAGAAATTATCTCCGCTTCTATGAAACCAACGGGCCATGGCGCAAATTCACTGGGTCATGCATCGATAGAGGAACGACCAGCTCTCTCGCCCGGACAATTTCTTCGCCTTCGATTGCTCCTGGCAAACCGCCCACTTCGCCTTGTCTTGGGCCCACTCCTTCACCGCGTTATCCCATTCCTTTTGGGTCCACTTTTCGACCTTGCTCACGTCGGAGGGCTCGGACGAAGCGGGCGCGGCAGGAGCCGGCGTTGTGTTTCCCGCGGGAGCAGGCTCCTGCGTTTTTGCGAACGCGAGCGGGCAGGCGAGAACGCTGGCGAGCGCCGCGGCGATGAGAGAGGCGCGAATATGTTTCATTGTATCTTTCTCCATGGCGACGCGGCGCAAGAACGCCGGATTGATGTGAACGCGATCACGACCCTGGCGAACCGACACCGACAGGATGGTCGCGAAAGCAACTTGTCGTCAACCGCGATCTCTTTGTGATCGGGGCGTTCGAGCTGAAGTTAACCAGCAGCCTTTAAGCGGCGTCACCGGGAGGCGGCGTCAGTGAAACAGCCCCAGCCCGAGCACTCCCGATATGATCAAATAGATCGCGACGATGTAATTGAGCAGCCGAGGCATAATCAAAATGAGAACGCCCGCTAGCAGCGAGACGATTGGTTGCATATGCGCGATGGTGAGGGTCATGGCCTGTGTGCTCCAAAAGCAAGATCCCGAAAAGCCGCGGGCTTCTCGGCTTGGATTCCGCGTTGCAATGGAATGACGGAGCGGGATCGCGATTCGAGATCACAGAACTTCGCTCCGGTGTCGGCGCCGATGGCGCGAACCTCTTGGCCTTTCCGACGAGCGAAAAGAACGCGAATGAGGACACGCGCCACCGAGCGGCTTTAACCGCGACTGATCAGGGCTTATTAGCTTCCTTGACCGCGTCCTTCACCGTATCTTTCGCGGTTCCCACCGCTTCGCGCACGGCGCCGCCGAGCTGGTCGGCCTTCCCGTGAAGTTCAAGATCCTTGTCGCCGAGAACTTTGCCCGCGACTTCTTCAATCTTGCCCTTGATCTTCTGAGCGGCGCCCTTGATGTTCTCTTTGTCCATGACATGGTCTCCAGTTTGTTTGCTCACATCAAATTAGATAGTGGAGATCAGCCGATGTTTGTAGCGTCGGAATCTACTCAGCGCGGCGCGCCGATAGCTTGGCCCCCTTTCGCCGAGGAAGCCCGTCCGCATACTTTCCCGCGCGAGTTTTCCCCGAGATTTCAGTTCGCGGCGACAGCCAGGCGGATCAACGCTGGAATGGACCGCGAACCAGTCTTTCGCATGATCGCCGCCCGATGGTTCTCGACGGTGCGTTGGCTGATGCCCAGATCCGCGGCTATGTTCTTACTGGGATGACCGGCAAGAACGAGATCCAAAATCTGGCGTTGACGCATCGTCAAGCCATTGAGATGCGAGGCGGCCGCCATGCGTCGGTCCTGGGATCGCTCGGAATCAGGGGCTTGCTCAAGCGCATGCGTAATACTGGCGACAAGCTCTTCATGGCCGAACGGCTTCTCGATGAAGTCCGAGGCTCCGGCCTGCATGGCTTTTACAGCCATGGATACGTCGCCATGTCCGGTAATCATGATCGACGGCAGCGTCGACTTATCCGCCTTGAGCCGCGCCAGCAGCTGAAAGCCGTCCATTCCCGGCAGAACCGCGTCGATCACCAGGCATCCTTCGCGCCCAGGGCGCATCGCGGCCAGGAACGCCTCGCAGCTCGCGAATGTCTCCACGAGCCACCCACGCGCTTCGAGAAGCTCTCGACCCGTATCGCGTATGCCGGCGTCGTCGTCGACCACAAAGATTGTCGGGGATGACGGCCCTCCAGATATCCTTATCGCCGTGTCGGGCGTCGCGATTGGAGCGGCCGCCGCGAGAAGATTGGCGACGGCGCGCATGAGTTCCGCCGTCTCGACCGGCTTGTCGAGATGCGTGCAACCAAGGGCGGCGATAGCACGCAGAGTTTGCGTGGAGATGTCGCCAGTCAAAATAATAGCGGGAATCGCCCGTTGGAATTTTTCCCGAAGCTTCGCGACGACTTCGACGCCATTTGGGCCGTTCGGAAGGTTGAAATCGGCGACGACAATATCGGGAATCTCCGTCGAAGCAATTGCAACGACGCCATCGGTGGCCCCGATCGGACGATGGCCGCCAACGCGCAAAAGCATTTCGAGAAGTTCGCGAATGGTCGGATCATCCTCGACGACGAGAATCGAGGCGCTCCCTTTCGGGTCCCCGACGGCGGAGCCTCCTTCGGGATAGCTTGAAGAAGCGTGAGCCGAGGCTTCCATTGGCACGCAGATGCTGAACATGGAACCATGCCCAGGACGCGATTTTAGATCAATGGGATGGCCGAGCAGATTGGATAATCGCTGCACAATCGCCAGACCAAGGCCCAGCCCCCTGCTGCGCTCCCGAGCTGGATTGTTGATCTGGTGAAACTCCTCGAAGATCGCGAGACGATCTTCCTCGGGAATTCCCGGACCTGTGTCCCAGACTTCGATACGCATCGTCTCGCCGCGACGCCGGCACCCAAGCAACACCTTTCCGCTCGTCGTGAATTTAGCGGCGTTGGAGAGCAGGTTGCGTAGAATCTGCTCAAGCAATCTCGGATCGCTGCGCACGACGCATGTGCTTGGCGCGACGCGCCAGTCGAGACCTTGCGCCCGCATGTGATAGCCGAAGTCCGCGTTAAGGTGCTCGAACAGATCAGCCAATGCAAAGCTTTCAATGTCCGCGTGGATGACGCCGGCTTCGAGCTGATTGATGTCAAGGAGCGTGTTCAGCATTCCCGACATCACGCCAACCGTTGCGTCGAGACGCTTCAGCAGCGTATGCGTTTCTAGCCCATTGGACTTTTCAGCCAGCAATCCCAGCAGAAGCCGAATCGTTTGCAACGGCTGTCGCAAATCATGGCTGGCGGCGGCGAGGAATCGCGATTTGGCGATATTAGCCTGGTCAGCGACCTGCTTGGCGGTGTCGAGCGCTTCCGCGGCCCGCTTTTTTTCGGTGATGTTCGTGAACGTTATCACGACGCCTTCGACCAAGCCGTCATGGGTCCTGTATGGCAACATAAGCCGATTGTACCATACCCCGTTCCGAGTCGAGACTTCACGTTCAACGATCTTCTGTTCGTTGAGAACAGTCGAGGCGTCGCGGATCAGATCGTTATCGTTCGCCAGCGATGTGAAATCGGCCAGAGGTCGGCCAATATCAGTAGGAATCACCCTGAACAGCGACATGGCCGCGGGCGTGAAAAACCGGATTTTGAGTTCTTCATCCAGGAAGATCGTGGCGATGCCGGAGCTTTCCAAAATATTCTGGAGATCGTTGGAGGTATTGCGCTGACGCTCAAGGGTTTCGTGGAGCTGACCGTTTAGCGCCGTGAGCTCCTCGTTGACCGATTGCAACTCTTCCTTTGACGTGACCAGTTCTTCATTGGTCGATTGCGCCTCCTCGTTCAGAGACATCGCTTGTTCGCTGATGCGCTTTTGTTCTTCTTTCGCGCTGTCGAGATCGTGAATGGCGATTTCAAGTTCCCTTGTGACATCCGCGAGCCTGCGCTCCAAATCGGCGACCTGATGTCCACCAGCGGGCGTGGGCACAGACAGCCGATTTGTCTTCGGGCTCGCGACGGAGCCGTCTAGGAAACTGACGAGCAACAGATCCTCGTCATGCATCTTGACCGGTTCGACAGCGATGCATACGGATGAAGGATCTCGTTCCTTTTCCAGATACCCGTCCGTCACGATTGCTCGCGCGCGATCGCGATTGGCGCGCTCGATAGCGACGCGCAGCTTGGGGCGAAGCCCCTCGCGGACCATGGCCAGCAGATCGTTGCTGGAAACCCCGGAGGGAACTTTGAGGTATTTGTCGGCGATACCGGAGATATGGAGACATTCCTGCCGAGCGTCGATCAACACCGAGCACAATGCAAATGTGTCGATCAGCGCGCGCCAAGATAGATAGTCGAAGTGGGATGCCTGTCCCAACAAAGGTTTCGCTGTCTGCGCCAAGGGGAATCGATCGCCGGCGCGGGCACCTGTCGGAAACGCGACCTCGCCTGGCCGGCTGCGGCCGACATGGCGATAGACGTGATGTTTTTTCGAAACAGACTCGAAACGCTCTCCAGAGCCGACCGCCTCGGACGCCCCGAGGAAAAGCACGCCGCCGTCGCGCAGGGCGAAATGAAAAAACGACAGGATTTTGTGCTGCGCTTCCGGTTGCAAATAGATGAGAAGATTGCGGCAGCTAACGAGATCTATGTTGGAGAAGGGCGCGTCAGCCAAAATATCGTGAACCGTGAAGACCACGCAGTCGCGCAATTCGTTAGCAACCCGGTAATGATGATCTTCCCTGGTGAAGAATCGCGCCAATCTGTCCGCCCCCACATCCGCCTCGATCGTATTGGGATAGAGCCCGTCGCGTGCGAAAGCCACGGCGTCCCCATTGATGTCCGAGGCGAAAATCTGAAGCCTCACGGGCCGTTTCAACTCCTCGAAGGCCTCCAGGAACAGCATGGCTATGGAATAGGGCTCTTCACCTGTGCTGCAGCCGGGACACCACACGCGAATAGGCCGCTCGTCTTTCTGCTGGCTCACGAGATCGGGGATGATTTCATTGGATAGAAAATCGAAAGCCGCCTTGCCACGGAAAAATTGCGTGACGCCGATCAAAAGATCCTTGCGAAGCAACTCGGGCTCTCCGGGCTTCTCGCGCAGAAGCTTTAGATATAACAGGCGATCTTCTGTCCGAACCGCGTTCATCCGATGCTCGAGACGGCGCTCCAGCGTGCCTTTCTTGTAGACACTGAAATCATGCGATGTCTTATCTCGAAGAAGCGCGATGATCCGAGAGAACTCGTCGGATGTGGGGTCTTTAAGGGATTTCGTCGCGTCCGCGCCTCCGGACGCCGCCGGGTGAAGCTGTCTGAAAATGAGGTCGGGAATGTCGGCGACCGAGGCGACGAAATCGACCGCGCCGGTCGCGATCGCGCTGCGTGGCATTCCATCGAATTCAGCCTCCTCGGGATCCTGAACGATGACGAGGCCGCCTTTTTCCTTGATCGCCAGAAGCCCAACGCTGCCGTCGCCGCCGCTCCCCGAGAGGACCACGCAGATAGCCTGTTCGCCGCGGGCCTCGGCAAGCGAACCAAGAAAAAAGTCGAATGGCAGACGGGCTCCGTGCCGTTCCGTTGGCTTCGAAAGCCGGAGCAGCCCATCTCGAATTGCAAGAGAGACGCCGGGAGGGATGAGATAAACATGATCAGGCTCAAGCGGCGCGCCATCCGCCGCTTGCACGACGGTCATGCTCGTGTGGCTGGAGAGCAATTCCACCATGAGACTGGGATGCGTCGGATCCAGATGCTGGATCATCACGAAAGCCATTCCACTCTTGGGCGTCTGAGCGTCGAGGAAGCCGCGGAACGCCTCCAATCCCCCCGCCGAGGCGCCAATAGCGACAACCGGAAATGCGCCGCTTTCCGCTGATTTTCCCGCCGCGAGACCGCCAGCGCTCTTCCGCCCGCGCCTCTTGCTTCTCGCGTTCGTGGGGGTCGTCATGATTTCTACCCGACCTTCTCGATGTCTACCTGACCTTCTCGGCCCTGTTATGCGGGTAGCATCGTCAGGGCGCGAGTTGTCACATTAGCAAATGCTCGCCTTTTCTGCTTCACAAACTTGACTCGTCGAAGGCGTCTGTCGCGTTCGCGCCGCGGCGCATTCTTCTGAGTAGTTTCCGAGCCTACCTGCGATTCTTCTTATGAACCATAATTCAAAGGTCAATTTCGCGACATGAAGCGGAGGCAACAGCTACCAGCCTCCCTGCCGTCACCTCCAGATGCGAGCGCGGACATACGCCATGGCCAGCCATTATCACGCGATTGTCTGGATTGATCATCGAGAAGCAAAGGTCTTCCATTTCAACGCTACCGAGATCGATCGCATGATCCTCCATCCACACAATCCAACGCGCCACATCCACCACAAGGCCAACGCGATGGGCAGCGGCGATGCGCTCCTGGACCACGAGTTTTTCGAGCAGGTCACGGAGGCGATCGCCGATGCACAGGCGATCCTGATCACTGGTCCGGCCAGCGCCAAATCGGAACTGGCCGCGCATGTGGCGCGCCGTCATCCCGACATCGCCCGTTGCGTTGTCGGGGTCGAGACGATCGAACATCCGAGCGACGGGGCCCTGATCGCCGTCGCCCGACTTTATTTCAAAACCGAGGACCGTTCGCGGCCGCAAATCTAACAAACCGATCTTGACCTTCACGCATGCACGAAAGGAAATGCCATGTCTCTTGGAACAATCATCCTCATCCTTCTCATCCTGATGCTCGTCGGCGCCTTGCCGACCTGGCCGCACAGCGCAAGCTGGGGCTATTTCCCGTCGGGAGCCTTGGGAACGGTCCTAATCGTCGTGCTCATCCTTGTTTTGCTGGGCCGAATATAGACGCGGCAAACCAACCTTGACGCAAAGGCTCAGGCGCTTGGCCTGTGTAGTTTCCGAACCTCCCGGTCTCGGGAGCCTGAGCCTGCCACGAAACTCAAGGCGCATCGCAACAAGCGCTAACCGGACGACGACATTCATTGCGGCCATTGCGGCGCGTTTGCGCCCGCCCGGCGGCAAGACCAGAGGAGATCTAAATGCAAGGCTTCCATCAGGCGCGGGCGAATGAATCTCGATTGCGGGTTGTCTTTAGGGATGACGAAGTTTCGTTTGGCTTTCCAGCGAGCGCGACGCTTGGCGACGTCGCGGACTGGGTGGCGGGCGTAGCCAGGTTTCATCACGGTGCCGTCATGGCCATCAACGTGACAATGCCCGCGGGCGCCAGCTCGTCCATCGCGCCAAAAGGAGTCTCCCATGGAACGCATTGACATATCGGTGGCTCGCTTCCCCGATCATACTCAAGCCGAGCTAGCGGTTAAGGCATTGGCGCAAGCCGGCTTCGACATGAAGCAATTGAGCATCATCGGTCGCGGATATCACACCGAGGACAATGTCGTCGGTTTTTACAACGCCGGCGGACGCATTCGGTTCTGGGGGAAATACGGCGCCTTTTGGGGTGGTCTGTGGGGGCTCTTTGGGGCGGGCATTTTTCTTTCTTCACCCATGACAGGGCCGGTAATGGCGCTCGGCGCTCTTGCCGCGATCGTCCTCTCCGCCGTCGAGGGCGCCGTAGCCTTTGGCGCCTCCAGCGCCATCGGCGCCGCGATCTACAGCATGGGCATTCCCGAGAACAGCGTTCTCGAATACGAGCATGCTTTGAAAGCCGATTCCTTTCTGGTCTTCGTCCATGGAACGGCGGGAGACGTGGCTCGCGCGAAATCGATCCTCGCCGCGGTTAAGCCAACGCATCTAGATGTGCACGAGGGCGTAACGGCGCCGGTGACCCCGGCGCCTGTCGTTCGCGCGGCGGAGTGACGATTCACGACAATGAATCTTGAGCAGGATCGCTGCTGGTCGCTCGGGCCTAGGGCGAACCTCCTCCAACCTTCGAAAATCCGAATCGTCTCAAATGATTGACGTTTTCATCGAACGCGAACAAACCAAGGGAGAAGGCGCCATGCAACCCACGCACAACACATTATCCGAGAACATTCGCGGTCAGTCCGTCGAATTGCTGAACAAGCATCTGGCGGCGGCGATTGATCTGCACGCTCAGGTCAAGCAGGCGCATTGGAATGTTCGTGGACCCGGATTCATCGCGATCCACGAACTCTTCGACAAGGTCGCGGCCGCGGTCGAAGATTATTCGGATATTATCGCGGAACGCGCCGGCGGGCTTGGCGGCGTCGCGCAAGGAACCGTGCAGGTCGCCGCCGAAAACTCATTTCTCATTCCCTATCCCCTTCGCCTCGCCGACTGCGAGGAGCATGTCTTCGCCGTCGCGAGCGCCCTGGCCGCCTTTGGTCAATCCGCGCGCGAGGCGATCGGTCTAGCCACGAATTTCGGCGACGCGGATACGGCCGATTTGTTCACCGAGGTATCGCGGGGGATTGATCGGCAGCTCTGGTTTGTCGAATCGCATCGGGCTCCAAAATGAGCTCGAGATCGCGTAATTCGGACGCGCTTGAGGGTGCGGACAATCCAAGCGGGCGGACAGAATACCCACGAGCGCGGTCCCTGTATGACCGCGTGGCGGCTTGGGTGAACGAAGGCGGCGCTGGTGGAGACGACGAAACTCGAGAAGAGCGCCTCGGGCAAGCCGCCGCCAAGCTTCCATGGCTCAACCGCGCCGACGAAACGGACGTAAAACCAACTTAGCTTGGCGAATTGAGTTCGACTGTCTGGGGTGGCGCGCCCCCTATTCATCGATCGTCAACGACGGCTGGGGTATATATCAACCGCTGTTTTGAAAGCCATATGTGGACATCGAGTAATCGCGGCGGGCGCCCGATCGTTCGATAGCGCCGCGATCCGAGCGGCGTCGCCCGGTGATTCGCGCCATCGAAGCTTCAACATGACCCACTTTGTCGGTTTGGACGTTTCGCGGAAGATGACGGCCATCCGCGTCGTCGACAATGCTGGCCTTGGACTGTGGCGGGATCAGCGCCCCACAGCGCCGGAACAGATCGCCGCTACGGTGCGCCGACCTGCGGGAGATGCCCCCCGCATTGGGATCGAGACTGGCGCGATGAAGCCATGGCTCGCGCATGAACTTCGCGCTCTGGGACTTGAGGTCATTTGTCTCGACGCCAGCCGCGCCCGCGCCGCCCTCAAGATGCAAATCAACGGTCCTAGGTAGCATCCGCCGCCATCGCCTGACAGGCATCGCGATCTCGCCGAGAGTATTGGCGCTATGTTCTCGTTGGCGAGGCTCTCATGTCACAGCATTTCCTAGTGTCGGCGGCGCGGTCGCTCAGCATCGGCAAAGTCACGCGGATGTCCGACCACGGCGCCATGCCAAAGCTGACGTTGCAACGGCTACCGCTCGATCATTCCGGCTCCTTCGTCGCGGCGATCGACGGCGTTAACACACCGCTCTTGCAAATGGCCGAAGAGGAGCCGCCGTGCTTCACCCGTGGCGCGCATGACGCCTTCTACTCGCAAGAAGCCATGGCGGGTCAGGATTTCTCGCAGGAAACCCAACTCGACACGACGCGCTTCAACACAGCGTCGTGGCGGGGCGTCAAGGGCGACGCCGCCGCCGCCGAGCCTCTCTTCCGCCTTGGACTTGCGGCAGGGGCGGCGAAGCGCCCATGGCCGACAGGCCCGTCGTCACTCCTTGCGTCGCCGCCACGCCAGAGGTGCTCTAAATCCGATCGACGCAACTTACATCGCGATGCTCGCCGTCGTCAGGGATCGGAGACGACGGCGCCAGTCGCGGGATCGAGAAACAAGTCGCGGGCATGGTCTTTCTCGCGATTGTCGAAATCGAACATATTGCTCAGCGAGCCGGCGATCGTGTCGAACGAGCCCCCTGGCTGGATGCGCTGGCCGGCGAGCCAATTATCTTCGATGAACCTAAGCACCGAGGTTTGGTCGGTGAGCGTATGGTCGACAAAATTGACCTTGGCGAATCGGGAAATCAAGAGCAGCGGGACGCGCGTTCCATAACCGCAGCGTCCTTGCGCCGACCGGCCGAAGGCGCCGTCGAGCGGGACCGTCGCGACGGGGATACCTTGTTGTAGGCCATGCTGGCAAACGCCGGGACCGTTCAAGGCGTCAGCGGCGGAAAACGACGGATTGACGATGGGCGGCATTTGGTGGTCGTACCAGCCGTCGGAATCGTCATAGGCGATGATCACCGCCGTGTTCGCCCACTCGGCGCGTTTTTGCAGCGCATTGACGACGCGCACGATGAAATTCTGCTCGTCAATGGGATTGGAATAGCCGGGATGTCCATCCTGATAGGCCGGCGCCTTGAGGAAGCTCACAGCCGGAAGGCTCCCCGCGTCGAGCACGTCGAAAAAGTCATGTATATCATACGCATGGTTCGCTGGATCGATCTCCCCGGTGAGCGGGTCGCGCGTATGGCCGATAGCCGCCGTCGACTTGGGACGCGCGTGGGCGATGTTGCGCGTCGAGGCATAATACTGGAACCATGCATGGTGCGGGATGTAATCGAGCGTGGCGGGCTGGGGCGCGCCCGGCGCCTGAGTCGCGCTCGACCGCTGGCAACCGCTCGCGCCATTGGGATTCGTGATCGTCAGATCGAATCCGCCCATGAACGAGCCCCAGGAGATATCCTTGGCGTTGAGCAGATCGCCGATGTTCGGGCCGTGCATCGTCACTTGGTCAATCGTGGATTTGGAGCATGCGTCGAGCAAAGGATCGGCGTCGCCGATAACGGTGTAATTGCCGGCGCCGTCTGGCGCTTCATTCTTCGGATGCGGAAGATTGCCCGATCCGTCGACCACGTTCAGCATGGCGTCGACGCCATTGGTCTGCCCCGAGATCAGATTGAGCGCGCCCGGCGTGGACGGACCGAATGTGGTGGTCCAACTATTGTCGTTCATCGCGAAATGCCGCGCGTAGTTCCACAACGCCGTTACAGTGGCGCCATCGTAATAGGCCATTACGATGCTTTTTCCGAAGCCCTTCGGCGCGCCGCCCCTGCCAGTGGAACTCGGGAACGCATCCTTCTTTCCAATGTCGTCGGCGAGCTGTTCGGCCAGATCTTCGTGATCCTGACTCGACGTGCGCGCCTGCGCGGGCGACAAACGAAACGGGTTGGAGGCGTCGTCTCCGTTGATGGCGGCCCCACTCCCAAAGGGACCATTCGGATTCTTGCCCATTAGGTCGACACCTTCGAGTAGGGCGAAACTATTGTTCACATCAAGCGGAGTGAGCAAATTGTTGATGCTCCTTGGAGCCGTCTCCAGCGCCACGAACGGAGTTTCTCCGGGTTTATTCAGCGCGGTCGGATAGGTGCCGAAATAATGATCGAAGGAAACATTTTCTTGGAAGATGACCACGAGATGCTTGATCGGCGTCGCCGTCCCGATGCGATCCTCGGCGACGACGCTGGACGAGGAGATTGTCATTATGGCCGTGAAGCCACACAAAAAGACCCGGTGTTTCATTATTAGCTCCCCAGCACGGCGACAGGCGCGCGGACGGAAATCGCATCGAGACCATGTGAGCCGGGTAGAGTAGCCGCGTGAGGCAACAATAATGTAACCGTCGGTTAATCGGCTCTCGCCTTGGCGTTGTCCGGCTCGTCACGCGTCCCGCGAAAATGCGAAGCCGCGTTCCCTGTCGGGCAAAAAAGTCCCGGGTTGTGGTAATTTGGGACGTCAATATTCCTTCACGGCCATTCCGGTGTTCCACGATGATTTTTTGCGCGGCGCGATATATTCATCTTCGTATCGCCACGAAAACTGGGATCTGCTCCTTGGCGATAAGCCTGAAGAGCTGAGACAGCTGTCATCAATCTGTCAGGGGACTGTATCACTCCCGAGAGATGGTTTGAGGAATCGGGCGGGCGATGGCGACCGAGCAGCGACTGGGCGTTTGTTACTATCCCGAACATTGGCCGGAAAGCCGCTGGGCCGAGGACGCGCGCGGCATGGTCGAGATCGGCCTTCAATTGGTCCGCATAGGCGAATTCGCCTGGTCGCGACTGGAGCCCCGCGATGGGCATTATGATTTCGAATGGCTGAGGCGCGCGATCGACACGCTCCACGGCGCCGGCCTCGATATCGTGCTGGGAACGCCGACCGCGACGCCGCCGAAATGGCTCGTCGACAAAATGCCTGACATGCTGGCGCTGGACGCCAAGGGCCATGCCCGCAAATTCGGCTCCCGCCGCCATTATTGCTTCAGCCATGCGGGTTATGCGCGAGAGTGCGACCGTATCGTCGCCGCTTTGGCCGAGAGCTTCGGCGCACATCCTGGCGTCAAAGCATGGCAAACCGACAATGAATATGGCTGTCACGACACCGTGGAGAGCTATTCGACCGCGGCGCGCGACGCGTTCCGGCGGTGGTGCGGCGATAAATACGGAGAGATAGACAGGCTGAATCAAGCCTGGGGCAATGTCTTCTGGTCGATGGAGCTGTCCGCCTTCGACGACATCGAGCTTCCCAACCTCACCGTGACCGAGGCGAACCCGTCTCAGTTACTGGACTTTCAGCGCTTCTCGTCGGATCAGGTGACCATTTTCAACAGGCGCCAGGTCGAGATCATCCGGCGCCATTCGCCAGGCCGCGCGATCTTGCACAATTTCATGGGGGCCTTCACCGCCTTCGATCATTACGCGGTGGGGCAAGATCTCGACGCCGCCGCGTGGGACAGTTATCCGCTCGGTTTTTTGGAGCGCAGCCCGCGCGACGAAGCGTTCAAGACGCGCTATATGCGCGTCGGCGACCCCGATTTTCAGGCGTTTCATCACGATCTCTATCGCGCCTGCGGGCGCGGTCGCTGGTGGGTGATGGAGCAACAGCCCGGCGCCGTGAATTGGGCGCCGTGGAATCCGGCGCCGGCGCGGGGCGCGGTGCGGCTTTGGACATATGAAGCCTTCGCCGCCGGCGCGGAGGTCGTGAGTTATTTCCGTTGGCGGCAGGCGCCTTTCGCCCAGGAGCAGATGCACGAGGCGCTACTGGCGCCAAATTCCGAACCGAATGAAGCCTATCACATCGTCGCGGAGCTTTCCCGGGAACTCGCGGCGCTGGGCGCGAAAGCGCAAGCGGGGAGATCGGCCGTCGCTTTGGTTTTCGATTACGAAAGCGCCTGGGCTTGGCGCATCGAGCCGCAAGGGCAGGATTTTTCCTATTTCGAACTCGTATTCGCCTTTTATCGCGGGCTGCGCCGATTGGGCCTTTCGATCGACGTTATCCCGCCAACGCTTGAGGCTGTCGCGGACCGGAAACTTGTCGTAGCGCCGGGGCTCTTTACTGGGCGCCCCGAACTGGCGGAAGCGCTTGCGCGTAGCGGCGCGGCCGTGCTGTTGGGACCGAGAAGCGGCTCCAAAACGCAGAATTTCCACATTCCGGGCGAGCTTCCGCCGGGAGTCTTTCGTTCGCTCGTCGACGTGACGGTCCGCCGCGTCGAAAGCCTTCGCCCGGGCGTCACGATTCCCATCGATGGCGCCAGGGGGCATTTGGAAGGCTGGCGCGAGTTTCTGACGCTAGGGGAGGGCTCCGAAGCGCATTTGCGGTCGACCGACGGCGAGATCGTTTTCGCTCGCAGCGCGCGCAACTTCTATCTCGCGGGGCGCCCAGACGACTTGCTATTGGAGAATGTTTTGCGCCGCGTTTTGGCTTACGTTGATTTGGCCGCGCTCGATTTGCCCCGGGACATTCGCCTTCGCGACAATGGCGCCACGCGCTTTGTCTTCAACTATGGCGACACAATAGTGGATATTTCCTCGGTCATTGGCGACGCGGCGCTTTATCTTGGAGAAAAAAGCCTTCCTCCATGCGGCGTCGCGGCCTTTGCGGCAAGCACGGCCTGACGCATCTTGAATAGCCCCAAAGGAACGCAAATGCGGATCGTGGAGGAGCTTGTCTCAAAGTTCAAGGCGCTTTTCGGCGCGACACCGCGCCTGTTTCGGGCGCCGGGACGCGTCAATCTGATCGGCGAACACACCGATTACAACGACGGCTTCGTCATGCCCGCCGCGATCGATCTGTCGACGATCGCCGCCATCGCGCCACGCGGCGACAGAAAGCTTCGCGTTCATTCCTTGGCCTTCGCGCGGACCGTCGAATTCGATCTCGACGATCCCTCGCCGACGCCACGCGGCGACTGGAGCGACTATGTGCGCGGCGTGACCCTCTCCTTGGAGAACGCGGGCTGTCGCCTAGTTGGGGCCGATCTCATGCTGCACGGCGATCTGCCGATGGGATCGGGTCTCTCCGCCTCCGCCGCCTTGGAAGTGGCGGTGGGCTTCGCGCTTTGCAGCGTCTCTGGCGTGGCGATCGATCTTACGGATCTTGCACTTCATTGTCAGCGCGCGGAAAATGAATTCGTCGGCATGCGCTGCGGCGTCATGGATCAATTCATCTCATGCCGCGCAGTCGCCGATTCCGCCCTGCTGCTCGATTGCCGCAGCCTCGAGGCGCGGCGCCTGCGGATAGACCCCCGCGCGCGGCTGGTGATCTGCAACACGATGGTCCATCACGAATTGGCGAGCAGCGCCTATAATACGAGGCGTGAGGCGTGCGAGCGCGCGGTCGCGCTGCTGTCCGGGCCGCTCGATGGCGTCAAGGCGCTGCGCGACGTGACGCAAGACCAGCTCACGCATTTCGCCGTGCTCCTGCCCGATCCGATCTTGCGCCGCGCGCGCCATGTCGTCACTGAAAATGCGCGCGTGTTGCAGGCGGCGACGGCGCTCGCGGCTGGCGATCTCGCCGAATGCGGTTGGCTGATGAACGAGTCGCATCGCAGTCTTCGCGACGATTACGAAGTCAGTTGTCCCGAACTCGATCTGATGGTCGAACTGGCGCGCGGCGCTCCGGGCGTCTATGGCGCGCGTATGACCGGGGCTGGTTTCGGCGGCTGCACCGTCAATTTGGTGGAAGCGGATCGCGTCGAAAGCTTCAAGGAGATCGTGGGCGAAGCCTATAAGGATGCAACGAAACTGACGCCGCGGATTTATGTTAGCACGCCAGAGGCGGGCGTCGGCGAACTGGATTTTTGAGCGCGGCCGCGCGCCCGCGCCGCGACCATCAGGGAGCCCGACATTGCTTTTACTCCAGGACTCGCCGCACCGCCGGCTCAATCCCTTGACGGGTGAATGGGTTCTGGTCTCGCCCCGCCGGACCGATCGCCCCTGGCGGGGGCAGGTGGAGAAGCCCGCCGAAACGATCGTTCCGTCGCACGACCCCGATTGCTATCTGTGCCCCGGCCGCGCCCGCGCCAATGGGCAGGTCAATCCGCTCTATGACGGCGTCTTCGCTTTCGACAATGATTTCGCCGCGCTGCGGCTTGACGCTTCGAGAGACGGCATCGACGACGGGCTCCTCGTCGCGCGCGGCGAAGCGGGCCTTTGCCGAGTGATCTGCTTTTCGCCCCGCCACGATCTAACGCTATCGCGCATGACGATCCCCGACATCGCCCGTGTCGTCGGCTGTTGGCGCGACGAATTTGGAACATTGGGCGCTCTCGACGCCGTGAATTACGTGCAGATATTCGAGAACAGGGGCGCGATGATGGGCGCGAGCAACCCCCATCCGCATTGCCAGATCTGGGCGAGCGAGAGCCTTCCCAATGAGGCCCAAAAGGAAGCGCGATCCCAGCGCGACTATATGGCGCGGGGCGGTTCGTGCCTCTTATGCGACTATCTGGCGCGTGAGAAGACTATTGGCGAACGCGTCGTTTGCGAGAACGACGCCTTCGTCGCTCTTGTTCCGTTCTGGGCGACATGGCCGTTCGAAACAATGGTGCTCGCCAAACGCCATATTGGAGCCTTGGACGATTTTTGTCACAACGATGACGCCCTGCTGGCCGACATGCTGAAACGGCTCACGCTGCGCTACGACAATTTATTCGAGACGCCCTTTCCCTATACGATGGGCTTTCATCAGCGTCCGACCGACGGCGCGTCTCATCCTCACTGGCACTTCCATGGTCATTTCTATCCGCCGCTGCTGCGCTCGGCCACGGTGCGCAAATTCATGGTCGGTTTCGAAATGCTGGGATC
>Ga0181527_1001091_pt1 | contig 28946 bp, 41 predicted proteins | sample PEATcosm2014_Bin_30_FD_119762 | JGI IMG/M metagenome (GOLD analysis project Ga0181527, IMG submission 119762) | Peatland microbial communities from MTU Mesocosm Facility, Houghton, MI, USA - PEATcosm2014_Bin06_60_metaG | ecosystem: Environmental > Terrestrial > Soil > Wetlands > Peat | place...
AACGAGCTCCTCCTGAAGGCGTCCGTGTACAACACGTTCATGTCGGTGAAGGCGTAGACGGGTAGGTCGGAGGACGAGGCCAGAGGAGAGGCTCGTTACCGACTCAGTTATTCAACGCAGCTGGCCCTTCCAAACCCTAATTTCACCCTCTCCCCCACACATAAAACAAGATGAGCTTCAGGTTAATTGTCACCGGGGACCTGCACAGTCCATGAGTGATTTCGATTCCTTCCTCCTGACGAGGATCTCTGAGGCCACCAGGATAGGTTATAACGAATGGGTCCGGAAGCTGGTCGGGGACCCGGACGCCTTCCTATCTCTGGCGAGGGCTGACAGGCAGAAGGCGGAGCAGCTGGTCGCAGACGCGATCGTCGCTTACAGGTCGAAGGCCGGGGGCGCCCGCATCAAGACCCTGGTATCGGCGACGAAGTCCTTCCTCGACTACTATGACGTCCCCCTGTCATGGAAGAGGCTGAAGAGCCTGATCCCCAAGGGGAAGAAGGTCGCAGCTGACAGGGCGCCGGAGCTCTCGGAGATCAGGCAGATGTGGGCGGTCGCCACTCCCAGGGAGAGGGCCCTGGTATCCATGCTCATATCGTTGGGTGGGAGGAGGGGCGTGTTCTGGTTTCCCTCTGCCAGGGGAGGTTACAGCCACATGAAGCTGAAGGACCTCGTGTTTGACGGGGACGGTCCTGCGACCGTGACAGTGTACCCTGGCGAGCCGGAAGAGTACAGGACCTTCATCTCCCCGGAGGCAGTTTCTAGTCTAAACCTGACTCTGGAACTCAGGAAGAGAGTGGGGGAGATCCTGACGCCGGACTCCCCGGTCATGCGGGACATGTGGGAGGTCGAGTACAAGGGAGACCGGAGGGGCGAACTCTGGCACCCGGAAGAGGCTCATCCCCTCAGGGCGCAGAACGCCTCGGAGATGCTCAAGAAGTTGAAGAGGAAGGCAGGCATCTACTCGACCTCGAAAGACGGGGGGTTCAAGGCCGCCCACGGCTTTAGAAAATACTTCAAGTCCAACTTCCCCGCGTGCCCTCTCCACGGCGACCTCGAGGCTGAGGCCCTGATGGGCCACAGGGAAGCCTATGACAAGATTCCCTGGTCTCACGTGAAGGAGAGGTACCTCGCGGCGGTCCCCCACCTGACCATCGACGAAAGGTTCACGCTCAAGGAGGAGATCGCGACCAAAGAGAAAGAGCACTCAGAGGCCTGGAGGGAGACGAGGCTGCAGGTGCTGGAATTGAAAGATGAGAACAGAGGCCTGAAGGACACCCTGGACAGGCTCGTCCCGGTGGTGGAGAGGATGAAAGAACTGCAAAAGGAATACCGACAGGACCAAAATTGAAGAACCGCGCGCCTGTTCTGAATTACACAGTGAATCACTAACCCCTCTCTCCCCCTCACAAATCCATGGAGCTCCAGTCCCGCCTTAAGTCGTGGGTTCGAATCCCATCCCCGCAATGGTAGGAGTCATAGACAGCTGGAAGGTCCTGAAGCAGCATATCGTCAACCACCCGAACGCCTTGGTGATGTACAAGGTGGACAACATCGGGGAGGAGGCCAGGTTAAGGATCATGGCAGGGAGCCTCGGCGTCGACAAGACGTTCAAGGCCAACGACGAGGAGTTCGACCAAGCACTCAGGTTCATGGAAGAGACCAACGCGGTGGTCGTGAAGAAGCAGCTCCCGGACGACTACTTCTTCATGTAACTTCGAAGCTACCAGATGGAAGACTTGCCTGCTGCGAGCTCCCTCAGTATGGCCTTCAGTTGTTCTCCGTCGATCAGGACCACCGGCGCGTTCTTGGCCTGGATCCTGGCTTGGTCGGTGAACGTCGAATTGGTGACGAGAAAAGCCCTCTCTGCTTCAAACCTGGGAATCGCCCCGATTGTCTTCTGCACTTCGGGCGCTCCGACCGAGCCGGAGTACTTCTTGAGCTGCACTATGTACCTGTGACCTCCCCTCTTGATCAGCAGGTCTGCGCCGTAGTCTCCACTCAGAGGTTGCTCTTCTACCTCATATCCAAGTTCTCTGAACATGCGCGCCATGATAGGCTGAAAGCCGTACCCATCGATGTCCCTCCAATCGTCTTTGGCCAGGCTGACGAGCTCAAGGACAGCCGGAGAGACAGTCGACGGAGAAGGCGGAATCAGTCCAGCCGGCATCTCGGACACCGGCCTCAGCTCGACGAATCGTGCGGTGCTAACCAGGAGGCCGTCGATGGACGTTCGGAGACGTAGGTTCTCCTGCCGGGCGACCTTGTTCGTCTCCTGGTTGAGGAGGGGTGAGAGACCCGACGTTCCGTAGGGGTGGGGCCTGAAGGCATTCGGCTCCCTGGCAAGAAGGGCTCGGACTGCCCCCGGCGAGAGCTGTGTCGTGACTCGGACCGAAGAAGTGCTCCCCAAGGAAAGCAGCCCGGACGCCTCGAGCTCGCTGACTCTGTCGTTCCCTCGCTGGGTCAGCTTCTCTGTGACCTCTCCCTGCACTATGAGCCCGATTCGGTCTTCGACGACGACGTTGAATGGGGCATTCATCTTGGACCGAAGCCAGGCGGCCACCAGAAGGAAGGCACCGACCACAATCAGGACTGGTCCGCCGTATGACAGCTCGGGAGACCCCCCGTACAGCAATAGGAACATCCCAGTTGCAATCAAGATTATTCCCAAGGCTATCAGTCCCCTAGAGAACTGTCTGAAATCCACCTCTCCGTTTCCCATGATCCCACGGATGCCCAGGACTTTGGACACCGTAGTCCCCGTGTAGTCGCCCAGGTCCTCCTTCTTCAGCGTCAGGATCTCGTCGACGTCGTTCTCGATCGTGAACCCGAAGTCTTCCATGGAGTGGATGAGCTTCCTGTGGAGGGACCGCGCGTTGAACTGACCCAAGTTCCTCTCCTCGAAGGTCCCTCCGGATTGGCCCCAGTTACGGAGGGTGCTTCTCTTCAGCTCCTGCGCCCTGTTGAAGAGCTGGGAGACAGGGCCGCTCAAGATTGCCCAGCTCTGACGGTCACATGCTTCTGGGCTTCCCCGATTTGGCCCTCGATTTGGTCCAACATCTCCGCAGCCTTCCTTCCAAATATGGTCAAGTCGATGATCTTCGCTCTCCTGATTGACCTCTCTTCCTTTTCATGTACGAGCCCCTTCTGAAGGAGCCCAGATACTGAATGCTGGACTGCGTTCGGACTGATCTTGCCCTTAGAGATGAGGTAAGACTTCGGCATGGGGCCCTCTCGGAGAAGAGTCAAAAGCACCCGGCATTCCGTCTCATCTAGGGGCAATCACTGTTAACGCTCAGCATGTAGAGAAAAGCGTAATGTATTGCTTTCGCTATACGTTGAGGGGATACGGTTAAATACGTTCTATGTTCCACGCTAAGCGTTGAGCGCTAAGAAGACTTTCACCGCCCAGGTCGTCTCTGCGCGTCGTATTACCATCCCATACGAAATCTGTATCACTGAAGGGATCATCGAAGGCGATTTTGTCGAGGTCCAGCTGATCAGGGTCAGGAAGCTCACGGAGGTCCCTGCAAGATGAGAGGGTTCCAGCTATGAACGGCCACTTGAAGCGGAGCATAGCTCCTGCTGCATTAATCTCGATCGCACTGATCGCGCTGGCGGTCCTGGTGCCGACCGTGCTGGCCTGGAACGGCGGTTGCGGCAGCAGCCACCCCTCGGACACGAACCTCGGGACCGCCTCAGTGACGACCAACGGAGTCTATCACGTCGTCCAGGGAGACCCGTTCACCATCCCCAGCCTCACCGGCTGGTGCTGGAACCTGAACGTGAACGTGCCGAAGTCCACGGTGACAGTCACCAATACAGCCACCCAGAATGTAACCCAGACGGTCACGACGACCCATAACGCGACCTTGACCTTGACAGCAGTCCGAACCATAGCAATCGCATGGCCCACGACCAAGACGGTCGTCCAGACTTCCACGACCACGGCGAGCACGACCATCGGCGGAGGCGGGAGCGTGTACCGCACCACGACAACCACGACGGCGAGCAAGACTGCCACTCAACTGGATAACTTCACCGAGACGATTGGGCCGACCTCTACTTCGTATCAATTGGGGCCGGCCGTCTATTATAACATGACGACTACCACGACGGCCTGGAACGTTTCCGGAACGGGCTCCGCGACGACTTCATCCTCCCCTGACTGGTGGCTTCTCATCATCTTGGTCGCTCTTGGCTGCGTGGCTCTGGGCTCTGCGCTCGGTCGGAGGCGCAAGTCAGAATGACTCTCGATTATCTCTGCGTCTGCGGCTACTACCTCAAGGACCTGCCAAGCTCGAAAGAACTCGTCGCCGTGATGAAAGAGCACAGGCGACAGCACAAGGGGAGAGAGGAATGAACTCCAGCACTGAGAAGGCCGTTCTCAGTGAGATTTTCGGCAGGGGCGGGTGCGTCGACCAGCTGAACGAAATCATCACAGGCCCGATTCACAAAGGCGCCCAGGGGCGTGCATCTTTTCCGCGTCCCCTGGGGGCCGACACCACCAGGTGAGATGATGACCCAGACCGAGACGATGATCCAGGCGAAGCGCGTCTATGTGGTGGGGGTCCAGGAGGCCCCGTGGAACGTGAACGTGCTCCAAGGAGAGAAGTACGAGCAGCTGGGCGTCGACATGAAGGCCGCCGGACCCGAGGGGACGGACCCCATCGACACCTGCGTCCTGAACGGGGAGAAGTTCACCTGCGACGGGTCCCACAGGCTCAGGTGGGCCAGGAAGCTGGGGTGGCCCTACCTGTACGAGATCTTCCATCCGGAGATCACCACCGAGGAGCAAGCCCGGCTCTTCAACTTCAAGCGGGACTTTGAGCGAGGGGACATCGACCCCTTCAAGCTGGCCGCCTCCTTCAAGTGGTTCGTCGACAAGGGCCTGAAGCAGGACCAGATAGCGGAGAAGTTCGGAGTCGACCAAACGACCGTCAGCCACCGACTCTCCTTGCTCAAGATCGACGAGCCGGTCAAGAAGGAGCTGGCTTCCCTCTCTGTGTCGCATCTCGAGGTCGTGGCCAAGGCGCCGGTCCCAGTACAGAACATGATTCTCACGAGCGTGAAGGCCTACGCCAAGAACTTCGGGCAGCCAGTCAAGGACATCACCGTAGACCAGCTGAGCAACCAGGTCGACAGGGCCAGGCGCGAATACGACGCGGCCCAGGCGCTCCAGAAGGCCCTACAGAGTCCAGAGGCCAAAGAGGAATTCAAGAAGTGTCCCGAGTGCAAGAAGGACCTCACCGGGCTGGCAGACCACTGGAGCACGCCAGCAGGCGCAAAGCTGGCCGTCAAATGTGACAGCTTCCACGTTTGGAGCCTCGCCACAGGGGCGTTCCCCAAGCGGACCTACTCCAGTTCCAGCGGTTCTTCAGGGACGGCCTCCGTTCCCCAGCACTTCAAGAGCAAGGTCATCACGCCCGACTACATCGAAGCGATCATCGGCTTCTTCGACAGGACCTGGCCCAAGCTCGAAGAAGTGGACGACATCCAGTGGTCAGGCGCCCCCATCAAGAAGTCGGGGGCGTCGGTCACCCTGAAGGCGAAGGGCCAGACCGAGTTCAGCGTCACCGTCGGAGGGAAGCTCGAGAAGAAGGACGCCGAGCTGTCGATAAGCGTCTACGAGAACTTCCAGGCCGCCGTCAGCCTGACCCTCGGACAGGGCACCCCCGTCGACCTGAAGTTCGAACAGAACGGGACCGAAAACAAGACCTTCGCGACCTACGTCAGGACGTCCAGGCAGCTCAGTAGCAGGCAGGCCCTCAGGGACCTAGAAGAGTCGGCCGCGAGCTTCCTCGAGGAGTACGGGAAGATGCCACGTGGCATGAACCCCGACGTCCTCCGGAGAGCGAAGTCCGTGAAGAAGTGATCACACTTGAGAACCACCATCTCAGGGATAGAGGTCGAAGGGACCGCGGAGGAGCTCGGGGTCCTGCTTCGCAACTACCTCAAGCCGACGACAACGGCAGCGCCAGCGCCAGTAGCGGCCTCCAGCACGGGGTTGACCTGCCCCGCGTGCGGTCAGAGCGGCTTCAAGACGCAAAGCACCGTCCGCATGCACGCCAGCCACATGAAAGACGAGGCCCACAAGAAGGTCGGCAAAGAGGAGACATCGACTGGAACCAACACCTGCAACGAGTGCGGCAGGTCATTCAAGAAGGTGCAGGCGCTCCATCATCACCAATCAGCTGTAGGACATGCCCGCCGCGAGATTTCTTCAGCGGCGGGGTCCTCCTCCGCTCCAACAGGCTTCTCAAGGGTCGAAGAGATCGAAGAGTCGAACAGGACCTTGGACTCAATCACGGAAGCCATGATACGCGAGAAGATCAGCCTGACTGCGCCTCAAGTCGACCGGCACTTCACGTTCGTCTGTATGGTGGGCCCGACAGAAGTCAGGCATGAAATCAATGCCTTGACGCCCACCGCCGCGATTGCGGACCACGACAGGAGCCATCCGAACCACAGATTCGTGACGGCCTACGAGGAGCATAAGGAGACACGGGGACGTGGGCACCGGCTCGTTCCGTTGCTGGTGACAGCTTGACCGACCGCCTCAAGGGCAGCGTCAGCATCGAGAAGGTCGTCCCCACAGGCCCCTACCAGAACATCAAATTGGGTTTCTATCAGGAGTTCTTCCTCGACGAGTACACCCACGAGGACGTCCTCGGGGCCCTGTCGAAACGCCTGGACCTGTCGATCGCGGAGCTGAGGGCCAGATGAAGTCCTCGGTCATTTCTGATATCTCTGATATTCCCCAGACCAAGGTCCATCCGCACGTTTGGACCGGTGGCCCCAGGATGGGCTCCCAGCTCAGGGGTACCTGCAGGGAGCGGACCATCGACATGCTCTTCGAGTCGGACGGCCCCTTCTGCAGGGCTAAGGTGTGCCACCTTGGCCGGAGGTTCGGCTCCGCGGAGGCCCTGAACATCCCCGGCTTCAGGTACAAGGTCTTCACCGTCGACCATGTGGACGGGAACGCTGGCGCGCATTGGTTCGACAACGAGCGCCTGGCTCACTGGATCTGCAACAACGCGGACGACAAGCAGCACCAGCGACATTCCAGTCGTAGGGGGAGAGAGAACGGGGCAGGCCTGCGCGAGCTCCCCACGGAGATCGACCTGAACGTCAGGCTCTACGCGAGGTACCAGAAGTGGCTCGAGGACCGCTTCTTCTCTTCCAACAAAGTGCCTGTCGAAGAGGCCATCTTCACCGCTGCCAGGGAGATCCACGCGAAGCTGGGTCATGGGGCTCACCAGACGATCAGAGGATACCTCCAGGTGTTGACGACCGGCGATGGGGCGCCCTACTTGGTCGACTCTGAGAAGAAGGTCCTACTGCGGAGGACAAGCTACGAGCCGGAGGCCAGAAAGTGAACAGAAACCACGAGAGGCAAGAGGCAGAATCGGACAGGAGGCACCTCGCGCACAAGAAGAGCCAGCTCACAGAATTGAAGGACCAGATGCTCACAGGCGCAATCGGTTACAAGGCCTTCCAGAAGGCGGCCTATCCGCTGCAGAAGGCGATCAAGGAAATGGAGCCCGAGGTCCTATGACCGACTACCAGGACCTGATCGACTTCCTCCGCGAGATGGCCAACGAACTCGAGAAGGACGCGAAGCACGAGAAGGCGTCGAAGAACTTCGAACAGAGGACCCTCACATGAGCAAAGCAGGAAGCAGATTGAACATCATAGCGGTAGTCAAGGCCCACAGGACGAACGGGAAAAACACTGTGGGGGTCACGCTCCCGATTCAATTAGGCGTAGCGGTCGGAACAAGGTATGTCGTAAAGGGAACCAAATTGAGAATCATTTTCGAAGCAATCGAGTCCCCCACGGAGCGCCCTTCACCATGAGCAAAGCAGGAAGCACGATCGAGCGCCAGAGCATAACCTACAGGTGCTTCACCTGCGGCGCGGAGATGTCAGCGGCGGACGCCGGGGAGACGGAGTGCGGATTCTGCCGCAAGTTCAGGGAGAAGGGAAGATGAGCAGAACAGAAACGACCTCGGTGAACGTGGCCAGACCTAATTCCGAATCTCTTCGTACTACTATTCCCAGAGGTATCTCGGTTTTTCTCGGTCTCTCACCTAGAGACCAATTAATGTGGGAGATGGTGATAGGTCAGAAGGGCGAACGTATGGCTATGGTCAAGAAGGCTTCCCCATGAGCGCCACCACGCCTGAGGTCCAGTACCACGATCCCATCCGCACCTACCTCGAGACCTTCATCAAGGACGACGATGACCTGCTCGAGCACAACCTGGTCGTCTGCTTTTCCAGCTTCACGTCGAACCCGCTCAACCTGGGCGTGATGGCCCCCACCTCCGAAGGGAAATCGTACACCATCTCCCTGGTCACCGGGCTCTTCCCCAACGCCGTGGTCTTCACAGGCTCCAGCTCCAAGGCCTTCTTCTACGAGGAGGGCAAGGCCGTCGACCCCGAGACCCACGAGGACCTGCAGGGCAGGATGGACGCGCTCAGGTCGAGGCTCGACGACGATGACAAGGATGGCGCCGCAAGGTCGGAGCTCCGCCAGCTGAACAAGCGGGCAATGATCAGGGTCAACCTCGAAGGCAGGATCCTGGTCTTCCTGGAGCCCCCGGAGATCGCCCTCTTCGAGGCCCTGAAGCCCATCCTTTCCCACGACAAGTGGGAGTCCCTGTACCAGACCGTCGACCGCTCCTCCTCCGGCGAGCAGCGCACCAAGAAGATCCTCCTGGTCGGCTGGCCCACAATGATCTTCGCCTCCGCGAAAGACCAGGACACCTGGTCGATGTGGCCGGAGCTCCAGTCCCGCTGCGTCATAGTGTCGCCGAACATGACCCAGGAGAAGTACCTCCAGGCGAACCGCCTGACGTCGAAGCTGCTCGGCCTGCCCTCCTTCGTCCTGAAGAACCTCTTCCCCGAGGACCTCGAAGTCGCCGCCAGGGAGGAGGTCAGGAGGGTGAAGCAGGCGATAGAGCTCACCAGGATGCTGGGCGGCAGCGAGGGGGGCGGGAGCCACCGCGACAACTTCGTGCTGAACCCCTTCGCCGAGCAGCTCAACGAGCTCTTCCCCCACGAGTCAGGGTTGAGGATGCGCCAGTTCCGCTCGCTGATGAGCTACGTCAACATCCTCGCGATGATCGCCGCCGACCAGCGCCCGAAGCTCGTGGTGAAGGGCCAGGCCAGGGCCGTGGTGGCCACCGCCTCTGACGTCGAGCGCGCCATGAAGCTGGTCTTCAGCAGCACCTGGGCCAGCATCCCGAGGTACAAGGTGGACTTCTACGAGCAGGCGGTCCTGGGCGCCTACGAGGGGGCCGCGACGGTGATCGGCACCGGCGACAAGGTGGAGAAGAGGTACCACGCCGTCCCGACTAAGGAGATTCTGGCCAAGGCCCGATCCCTCAACTTCAAGATGGGTCCGAACCGCCTCCGCAAGACCTTCCTGGAGCCGCTGGAGGAGGCGGGGCTGCTCTCGAGCGAGCAGGACCCTGACGACAAGCGGGGCCTGGCCTGGACGCCCATCCAGATAGCTCAGAAATACGGCAGATTAGGGGAACGCCGTAGTTTCGAGCCCGAATCGGTCAGGAGGGCACTGAAATCAGTGTCAGATGGATTAGGGGATTTGATCCCCAATTACAGCTACCCGGACGGGCTGCTCGTCAGCGACCTCGGGGAGTTCGTGTCCTACCTGATCGGCGGGAAGCAAGAGGAGGGGACAGCAACCGGATCGAGCGTTTCGAAGCTCTACGACGACGCCCGGAAGGCTATCTCTTTGACCCCCATGGACGACTACGGGCACACGGAACCTCCCAACCTGATGACAGCCGCAGCCATGATCGACAGGGGCCTGACGCCGTTCGGATACAAGGAGACCGATCCAGAGGAGGGCGGCGGTGAGGGTGTGGACCCATCATCCCATACCACACCGGATACCGACCTGGGAAGGGTCCCTGAAGCGCAAGGGGACCCTCTCTCAGGGGCCAAGGAAAAACGAGGCGTTGAGGAGAACCTACTCCCGCAGGGGACGCCTACACCGCCACCCTCCACCATTTCCGACAAGTCCGGGGCCCACCTGATCGTCAGGACCTGTTCCGAATGTGGAAAGCCGTTAGAAGTCGGTGGCAACTACGTCTGGCAGAAGAAGCCGGTCTGCAGGGAACATTACCTCGGCCACGCAAAGGAAGCCAGGGAGGCGGGGAGCCCAGAGGAATGAGCGACACCGCTCCGATGGTCGACGTCGAGCACCCGCTCTGCCGGTGTAGTTCGTGGACCTTCCTGAACTATGCAGGCCCCCAACCTCAGCTTTGCTGCGGGCGCCGTGGCTGCGGTCGTCCTGTTGGCGACTGTCGGTGTCCGAACACGTTGGAAGGGTTTCTCCAAGCAGAAGGAGGTCAGAGTTGACCCGTTCGCCCTCTCCGTCATGGAGCAGTCATGATAACCACGCCTTAAACTCCTATAGTAGTCTGTCTCCCGTCACTTTCATTCCCAAGTTACCTTTCAGGGGGAGTCTTTCGGAATGGTGACGCAAGAGACGTATGAAGTGACGGAAAAGCCTCGCAGAGGGCCAGGTGCGAAGGTCTTCGGGGTCACCGAGAAAGAGAGGGAAACGCTCGAAATCCTCTTGGAGGTCAGGACTTACGCCATCGCCGCCTCGAGGCTGGGGACTTCGGAGGCCGCCATCAAACAGAGAATGAGCAGGCTGGACTCACGGTACTCCAGGGCGAAGCTGTTCTGCAACCAGGTCGAGGAATGGAAAAGACAGAGGAGGATGACAAGACGAAAGCATTGAGCATGGCAACCTTCAAGAGAACGTTCGCCATTTCGCAGACCGAACTCAACGAGCTGGTCAGGACGGGGACGGTAAGCCTGCAGCAGAACGGCTACGTCGGCGACTCGCCCAATCACCATAAACTCGTGGTGTTTTCCGACAACTTCGCCTTTCCCCTCCCACAAAGGATTCTCACCCAACGGAATCCCCCCGCCCCGGCCTTGAACACGTGGAGGGGGCCCGTAGTGGACAAGGAATCTCAGAGGCTCTTCAACCAGCATAAGTTCCGGAACTGGAGGCTCTACCGTTGACCAGCCCCAGGATGAAGATCAAGTGCCCTGGGTGCGGTAGGTGGCTCTCTGAACTGATCGTCTTCCACTCTCGAGATTGCGCTTCGAAACAGACCACCCTCAAGGAGAGCGTTTGAGCAGAAGATGAAGGAACTTGAGAGGTGGGGGCATGTCGTGGCAGTCTGCGCTCTGATCGGGCTGGTGGCTTTCTTCATGGGGTACACTACCGCTGGAGGATTCTCAAAGACAGTCGCGACCACGACAACTACCACAACGATGGAGACAACCTATGCATGGGATAGTAGCATGGCGGCAACGGCTCAAGCTCTCGTCCAAAAACTCGCCCAGTACACGATTCAGCCATGCACCGACGCGATTGTCTCTGGATGTGGAACGCCAACTGGGAATGCTACAATCGCCTACGAGGGCTTTGGATTAATCGACGCGACATGGAACATGACGACCAAGGCCTGTCAAGGCTGTTATCTCTCGGTTGATTTTCAGTGGGATGGTACTGGCTTCAAAATAGTCAACCCGATTCATCCGTGGCAAGCAGGAGGGCCAGCTTGAAGTACAGGCTCGTGTACGAAGTCAGCGCCGAAGGAATACAGGAGGCTCTCAGGAAGGTCGAGCGGGGCTATGGACACCTGGAGAGGATAGAGGTGGAGACGGCGCTTTGAACAAGCACACATTGATCCCTTGTCCGAGGTGCGAAAGAAATCTGCATCACATCCAAGTAGCAATGCCCCACGTGAGACTTCCATACTATTATTGCCTGGACTGCCAAATCCTCTTCGGCCTCGCTCCTGTCGAGATGCCTCTGTTGTCACGGCAACGGCTCCCCCATTCCCATGTCTACCCTGAAGTTCCTCTTCCACTTCAAAAAGCCCTCGAGGGAAGAGTTTGAGCAGAGGATGAGCCAAGCCCGGAGGATCTCCCGTGCGCTCATCGGGGCCTCGCTCTGGATCTACGCGGGATGGGACGGCAGCGCCTGCTACTCGGGCTCGCTTCCGAACTGGGCCATTGTCCCGATAGGGTTCTACCTTCTCGCTGGCGCCTACCTGGTGATCGAAGCGGTGGAATCCCAACCATGACCCAGATGGTCTGCATCCCCCGGCTGTGCCCTTCATGTATCTTGCATTCCACGATCGTCGCCGAGAAGGTCGACAGGGCGCTCTGCGAATGCACTGCCTGCCATCATCGCGGGTCGGTTTAACGTAGTTGAAAATGGTTAAATAGAAATCCGTCCGCTATGAACGAAGGTACAGATTGCCTAGCTTCAGGACGACCCACGGAAAGCGGCACCCGATCTCACCGAGAAGCGGACGGATCTACCCGAGCGCCGGGATCAAGCATGAAGGTTCTCTCACAGAGGAAGGGTATAACCTGGAGGAGTCTGCAGAAACGAGGCAGGAGGCGCTCGACAAGGCGGTGGAGAAGTACGGCTACGCGAAGACCATAGAGAAACTGGTAGCCCTGGAGAATGTGGACGTAAACAGACCGGAGATCCACGCAAAGGTCCACTCCGACATAAGATATCTGCAAAAGGAACACGCACGCGCCGCGCACACACAAAGTTAGACTGCTTCGTGAGTGCGATGCGCTAAATAATGCATCAGGGTCCTGACGTCTATGACGATGGGAGGAAAGTGACACCAAGTAGAATTGACCGAATCCAATTCGGTCATCCAGCCTTTTTTCATATCTCCAACGATGAGTATGTCTCTCTGGTTAGCTCTATGGTAATGGTCTGTCCAACCTTTTGAATTGGCTTCGACTTCGATTCTCAACCACTTGCCATCCTTAAGTGCAAAGTAGTCGGGCATGCCTGTGCCTCTGTATACACCGCTTCTGCGGATTCTCAGATATTCTGGATTCCTTCTCTTCCTTCCCATGATGTATTCGGGGATGATCCTCTCGAAACCGAGTTCCACAAACCACCTCTCAAACCATTCACGAATTACCCACTCATCATCATAGCTTCTTGGTTCCTCCAACTTATCCACACTCACACCACTTTCACTGCCAATACGTCCAGTGGGGCATCATCTAAATCTCCTGAAGACACCGAGCAGCTTCGACTTGCCCATCTTCCCATAGTGCCGAGCAGTCTCCAGATTGTCCCATGACATCCATTCCATCATTTGCTCCATCGAAAGGCCGTTCCAGGTTATCAGGCAGGACGCCCTCTGCCCTCTCAAATAGTGAGGGTAGATGCCATACTTGCCAAATATCTCCCAGACGTAGGACCGGCTCATATGCGTGTTTTTGGTGTGAGAGGGGAAGAGCCAAGGTTGGCCTTGAATCGTCTTCAAATGCTTCTGGAGTTCGTCGTGCATCAGCCTCCATTCTTTAGGGACTTCATCAAGAGGAATGTCGAAGGGCCTCCTATGGGTCAGAATCTTCTCTGTACGAAACCTCTTCCTCGAAAAGATACCTTGCTCATCAGCCTCAGACGGGAAGAGACGTCGCGTGATATTTTTCGGGAGTTCTTCAGCGGTCTTCTTCTCCATGTAGTTTGAGAGCTTCCTGTACCGCTTCTCTAGGAGCATGCCTTTCACTTCGAGAACCTTCCTAGTCATTTGTCTACCGTTGGGCAATTCCACGACCTCGACCTTTGGCGTGAACATCTCTGGAGCTAGTGTGAGGACTTCTGTTATCCTACCTCCCGTCAGGAAGCTGGCCCCATGGACCTGCGCCAGATCGAACCCTTCGTCCCTTTCGATCTTCTCATGCCGTTCAATGAGCTTCGGCCACCCCTCGAATTCCTCGATGTCCTTCCCGACGCTGTGCCTCTGGTATTCTCCTGCTATGTTGGGCAAAACTATCTATATCAAGCAGAAGACGTTAGGGTTATAAGGTTTTCTGAGTTCAGAAGGCGTTTGATTAGATGAACTAAATCGACTATCCATTATAGAACATACTGATAGAAATGCGGGAAAAATATTATACTGGTTTAAGCTTCTTGTGTACTAACGAAAGAACTACGTCCAGATCCCGGTCCTTCAGTTTGAAGTCGAAGCTAATCAATGACCTGTCGATGTGGCCCAGGTGGTTGGTGTACTTGTCGGATTCTTTCATTATCTCCGCGACTATCGAATCTATCCTAGTCTTCCACGCCTGAATCTTGTCCGCGTTCTCGTCGTCTTCACCGGCGAACTCCTTGATGTAATGTTCATATCTGGTGTCCTGGTAATGTTTCTTCATCTCTTCATATTCCTTGAGTTCTTCAGGATTGTCCTGCCAAGCCGGAGCAAAGTGGATTCCCCCAAGCCGAGTGCGGCCTGTCTTCCCGGTGAAAGCATCGACCCAGTTCTGATAGAAGCGGCACATCCCCTTCCTACCCGAACCCCTGAACTTGAAGGTGTAGTTGACCAGCATCCTAGAGACCTTGTCCTGTAGCAGAAGGACCGGGACGGCCCAACCGACGTTGATGTATTTCGACCCCATCGTTATATGGGTCGCATTGAGCATCTTGTTCTCCACCCTAGCGAAGTCACGGTTGTTCCATTCAGCTCCCGGCTCGTCGAAGACCTTGTACTCACCGGGTTGTCCAGAGGCGAGGGCTCCGACGTAGTCTCTTGGCAGGAATGTCACATCCTTGGCGTTGAAGATTCCATACTTCTTTGATTTCGCCATCCAACCGATGTCTATCTGGCTCGTAGTCTTCCCACTACGAGGAGGCCCCAGAGAGACTGTCATGGTGTTCCTGTCTTCTTTCAATCTCCTTTTCAATGTGTAAGACAGCGGATCGTCTTGGTAGCCCTCCGGCGGCTCAAAATCAATCTTCATCGGGTTCTTCTTCCTCGCCTTCCTTCTCTTCCTCTTCCTGGAGCTTTTGCAGGTTGGCTTCTTGCTTGAGCTTCCACGCGACCCCGAAATAGACTTGTCTCTTCATTCGGAAAAGCCTCTGCTTTGCCACCGTGTATATGGTGAGCGAGTAGAGGCGTCTGACCAGCGCGACGTTTGGCCTCTTGGGTTCGTCGGGCCACTCGCCGATTATCTTCTTCCTCTCATCCAGGTATTCCGACCAGTCGCGGGTGCTGTCGGATGTGAAGAGCGCTTTGACAAAGGCGTCTAAGTTGAGCACCAACGATTCGAAGACCGCATTCGTCTTGGTCATATCACCCACATCATTGACCATCAAGGCTGACTGCCCCGCCTTATCGATGAGATTGAGTATTATCTGCTCGACGTCCAAGAACTTCGCGGGGAACAACTTTTCGACATAACCCTGACCTCCCCTGTTTATTCCTGAACTCATTCTGGCTTCCCTCCTCCCTCACCAGGCTTTGGTGGCATGCCCACCGTCTGTAGTATTGCGGGGGCGCCCCTCAATTTGTCCTCGCTGCTGAAGCTCCCCTGCACGAGCCTCATCCCTCGCGGGATCACTTCCCCCTCGGCGTACAGCTTCACTTCCCTCTTCATCCTCTCTATCTCGAACGCCAGGTCCTCGCGGGTCGAGAGCAGGAGCGATCTTTCCAGGTTGCCTATCATGTCCACCTTGGGCTGCCAGCAAAATCCCATGATTTTGTCCCAGAGGCCGAGTATCTCGTTCGCCCAGTCGTCGTCGTAGGCCGCCATCTCGGTGGCTCTCTCGTTGACCAGGACGTTCAACTCGTTCACCCTCTGCTCGGCGGGCCAAGCCTCGTCGTAGATGAACCTCGCAGCCCTGGCGATTCTCTCTTTCGTCTCCGCCCTGACAGGCGAATAATAGAGGTCGGAGTAGAACTTCCGTTTGGCATCCTCGACCAGCTGGGTCCCGGTCTCTCCCCACCTGCCCCTTAGGATGTCAGAGATGGACGGCAAGCTACCTCAGCTGTCCCATGGTCACGGGTTTCTTCCGCTTCGAGCGCCAGTACCAGACGAGGAGGATTATAGCGAGCAACGAGGGCACGACTATCAGCGCCACGTGCGTGTAGTCCAGGGACGCCAGGCCGTTCAGGAGCGCGGCGGTCTCGCTCGGCTCGAGGATCCTGTAGATCACCAAAGCCGAGATGACGCCTATGACCGCTATGAGCGCGATCTTGGGGAACTGGGCGAACAGCCTTCCCCACACTCTGGACTTCGAGTGCTGCGCCACCGCCCTGTCGAAGGACCCGAAGATGGTGTATTCGACGAGCATCCTCCTCTGCGACATGTCCTCCACGTCTATCGGGATCTCGGCCACGCCCTGAGCGTAGGAGCCGATGGCGGCGAGGTTGCCCTTGTCCACCGTGCTCTCTTTCCTGCCGTGCTGGATCTGCCTGACGTAGCTTTCGATCGTCCGGCGCGATTGCTCGTCCGGGAACGTTACGTCTATCGATTGGCCCTTTTCCAGCCTGCCCTCCTGGGTGCCCGGTGTCTGCGGTGCTGCTTGCTTTTTTGCCAGTTCATGCACCGCCGCCTCCATGTTCTCGAGTTTCTCGATTATGATCGACTGAGAGGCGTTGACGTAGGGGTCGTCGTTCGGTTTCTTCTTCTTCTCTTCTGGGCCGCTCATTTCATTCATTTCCCTAAGACTGTGAGCCTTCCGTTGACGCATTCACTTCAACGGCCTTCCTGCCCTTCTCTGCCATCTGCTTGACCGCGCCAGGCATCTCCTTCTTGACCATCTTCATCATATCGAACGCTTTCATCCCTTCGGGTATCGGGATGTTGGCCCTCCTCAGGACCGACCGGGCGGCTATCTCCCTCATGGCTTCGTTGAAGGGCTCCATGTCCACCGATGAATCGCCATAGCTCGTGAACCTGACTTCGAAGGTGGGGAGCACTCCGAACCTCTCTGCATGCTGCTCCGGCGGCACGTCGTAGTTGGGCGAGACCATGACCTCCTCGCTGTTCGACCTCCAGAACGGAAGCCCCGCCTTCAGCGCAACTTCGTCTCCCCGTCCAATTCTTTCATTCCACAGTCCCCAGAACCTCAGCGCGATGTACCAGGTCTCGCTCGCTCCGTCGATGTTTGGAAAGATGCCCGAAAGGTCGATGGACTCCAGGAGGGGCAGCGTCAGCTCCCACCTCAGCCCCCATTCGTCAAGCTGTATCAGAGTGTCTTCGCGGTTGGAAAGCGTGTAGAAGATGTCTATGGGGAGCGCGAACCCCAGCACCTTGAGCAGTAGGTGGAACCCTTCAAGCGCCGATATCTTGGCGGCGTAGAAGTACCCGCCTATGATTACGGCGAAGGCCGTTGCGTCCAGCAGGAGGGCGAATTGGTAGTACTGGGGATAGTAGATGTCGGTGATCGCAAAGGCGGCGAGCGCGGGGACTCCCACGACGAAGATGAGGACGACTAGGCGATCCTGATGAATCATTAATCCTATCGTGCTTTTTGGTTCAGCCATCTACTTCCAGCTCCCTGATGCTTGGTCGTACTCCACCTGCTTCCGGGGCGCTGGGCTCGGAGGCTGAGACCGTTGTAACTCATCGGCCCTTGGTGAGGCCCTTGTTTGGTGAGTCTCAGAAATCCCTGCCTCCGATCTGCCCGCCTCCTTCTCTATCAGCACGACTTCCTCTTTCCCCGGAGCCTCCGATTCCAACTTCTTTTCCGACACGGCCTTCCTCTGCAGTTCTAGGCTGCCCGGCAGCTCCTGGACCGTGTCGAAAGACCTCGGATAGCGGACGTAAGTCTTACCGTCTATTCCTTTGAACGGCTCTAGTCTGTCCTCCGGCTTTTCCCAGGCAGCCTCCGCCTCTTTGGAGTACGCTTCTCCCGCCATTGGTTCGGGCAGAGGTGTTGGTGATGGTTCTTCGGTCTCCTCGGTCACAAACAGGAACAGGAGCAGCGCCACGACCACAGAGACGACAAGGACCGGAGCCCAGAACCCAGTGCCTATGAAGAGGCTGCTTCCGCCTACGGCGACGAACGTATAGACACTGAGGATTGCCACGGGAAAGAACTTCAACCTTTCACCACGACGTCGAAATACTTCACTTGGAACTGGGAGCTGATCGCGTTGCCGTTGAACTTCACTTCGAAAAGATTGGTCCCACTCGGGCAGATCGTGACCATGCCAGAGGACACATGGAATGAGGTTCCGTTGAGCATAGAGAACGGCAGGGACATGTTGTCATTCTGCAGGTAGATGCTCAAGCAGGACGAGGGGAGGAAGTACTTCATGGCGAGGAACTGGGCCGCGAGCAGCACCACGCTGACGGACTGGTTGGCCAAGACATCGTTCGGTGCCGCAGATGTGGCGGACGTGGAAAAGGTCTGGTTGGCGATCGTGACGGTCCTGGCCGTGAGAGGGTTGGTCAAGAAGAAGGCATAGCCGAGGGACGCGACGAGGATCACGGTGGCGAAGACTACGGCGTAGAGCGTCCGCTTCTTCACTTCTTTATCACCAGGCGCGGGTCAATGATTCCCCAGATGGGCGTCTCTTCCCCCAATTCGTTCGCTTCGACGAGCTTCCTGAGCTCTTTGTACGAGGTCCAGCCCTCAAGGACCAGGACCTCTTCGCCCTCGTAGTTCAGGTGGAACATCTCCTTCCCATTCTTGATGGTCTTGCCACCGACAGTGTAGGGCGAGATCAGCTTCACCTTGCCCTTGTCGAACTTCTCCCAGAGGCTAGGGCTCAAGACGGTCCTCCATCTACCCGCTTCTCTGCGAGCTTCAATGCGAGCCTGATTCCTTCGGTGTCGAACCTGACCCCAAAATAGGCCACAATCTTGCTCAGTCTGGCTTCTTCCTCATCATTCAAGTCAATCGTGACAACTTTCCCCAAGACCCGACCCGTCACACCTTGGCGGACTTAGTATAAAACCGTTGAATCAGTTTAACTCAAACGACTAAGTTAATTCGTGTTTAAATACCCACCAACCATACATACACCTGAAAACATTTTGCGAATTCTAACGAATCGCAAAGGAATCTCCGCCGCGCTAGCGGTATTAGCGATCTTCGTCCTAATATTCGCCTTCGCGGCAGTCTACATCTACCTTCCACCTCAAGCAACTGTTCAACAGACGACGGGCCTTTCAACGCCCACCGCAAGCGCCGCATCCTGCAGTCCATCCACTCCGCAACCGATAGAGGTCAAGGACGGCCCAGTCTCGGGCGCAGGTGCTCTCTCCGGACCAGGAGTCAACATCTTCACCCTGCAGAACGGGCAGTATTCGACCATCGGCGGCGACAACCCTGGAACCGCGAGTGAACCAGTCACCACTGGCGGAAGCTACTCGCTGACCAACCTAGTCATACAGTTCTACTCGACGGGCACATATCCTCTCTGGGTGCAGGTCAACGTCCCTGCGACGGCTAACCTCCTGCAGGCTCCCTACCTTCTAGGGTCGATCGGCGGCGTCGGCACGGCGACGGTCCAGTGCATCCCCTCGGCGTCCAACTCCAAAGCCTACCTCTGGTACATGGTAGCAGGGCTCATCGAATCGCCAAGCTCGGCGATAGGCACTCCCACGGGCACAAGCTCCATGAATGATGTCGTAGCCTTGGTCACATCCTCCACAGGCGCAGCCCTCACCACCGCAGCCACAGTGATGCCAGCTACCACAGCCACCTGGACTGTGTCCCTCAGCACCCTCGGCTTCGCGCACACTGGCGCGGGCTATCCGATCACCGTCTTCGGCAGCACCAGCGGCACCGTCCAGAACTACGCCACGGGCGCGGTCTACGGCGGCGTCAACACCGGCAGCGTAACATACCAGACCATCCTCGTCGTATCGACCAACGACACCGGTGCCTCAATCAGCCTCGACCCGGCAACCAATCCTGCCCTCAGCATGACTTCGGTCACGGCCAACACGGTAACGGCAGGCTCGCTGAACTACGTTGTGACAGGGTTCACGGGCTGCACTCCATCGTCCACGACAGCGCAGACCACCTGCATGTCCGTGCCGTTCGACATATCCAGCACCAAGTCAGGCGGCCACACAGCAATCACCTTCACCTGGATTGGCGAGCAAGAGCCAGCCTACGTCATAGCGCATCTCACCACACCTGTTCTCTTATCGGGCTACCACGCGGCAGGAGCCTCCTACGGCCTCGCTGGCCTCGCGGGAATCACTCCCACCAACGGCAATGACGCAGGTGCCCCAACAGTCCTCATAGAGCAGTCCTTCACCACAATCCAGACCAACTAGAGAGAGCCATGTCAACCAGAAGAGGTCGCCTAACCGGGATGAAGATAGGCCTCTTCCTCATCGTCCTGCTGGTCTTCGGCGCCATCTATGCAGGCTCAACTGAATTCTTCGCAGCATACACACCACTCACAGGCATCCTCAGCCTCCTCCTATCTTTCGTAGTCTCCGGCGTCCTGTCTTTCGCCCTGCTCCTGGGCCTCTGGGCCTGGGCAGGCGTGAACGCGGCCCGCCGGTAAAGCAGGGCGTGTCTGGAGATTGATGCGCCCCTCCCCTTTCTTGTCTAGCAAGCGCAGGGCCATCGTGGCCCCGCTCTTCGCGGTCTCGCTGTTGCTGATGGCCTTCGGCGTCCTCGCCCTGGCGAACGTGGTCCCGCTGTCGAGCGCCCCCTCCCCATCGGGCCAGTGCATCCAGTCTGTCGTGAGGCTTACCTCTGCGGGTCCCCCGGTCTGCCCCGTCCCGACTTCTAACATCCAGGGATTGTCGCTCGGCGGTGTCTGGCTCTCAGGTTCTGATACGAGCTATGTCGGGCATACGACGATAATCGCGTTCGCGCAGGGTTCGATGGTGATAAGCTACCAGCTGGGTACGGGGTTGACTCTGACTTCGATGGTCCTAGACTACTGCACCAGCCTATCATCGAACACCTACGGGGACTACTGCTCCGCGTTTACGGGCATCTCGGTTTCCACAGGGGCTCTTTACGGGGGGCTTCCGACCTACACGGCCAGTTCGCCCACCATCGCTCTGAATGGTGTAGACCTCTTCCAGGTGAAGCTGACCGATTCCTCGGGAGCATCGTACTTCTACTCTGCGGAGGCAGCTTACCAGGCTGCGTCTTACACGGTGAACTTCAATGTGGTCTCGACCGCGGGCGGCGGGGTCCCCGGCGCGACCATCCACCTAACGCTGAACGGGGTCGCCTATTCGACCCTCACCACAGGGGCGGCGGGGACTGTGAGCGAGAAGCTTCCCTTCGGCGAGTTCGTTGCCACCGCCTCCGCAATCAACTTCGACACCGAGGCCTCCCAGAGCTTCTACTCACAGGATTCCCCCACCGTGACCTTCACCATGACCCCGGAGACCATCTCCTCGATCAGCGTGCTCGTCCAGGCAGCTAGCGAGACGACGATACCAGCGACAGGCGCGACCGTGAATCTCTTCACCGCTGGCGGGACACAGGTCGGGTCGAGCCAGACCACAGGTTCGGACGGAAAGGCGACGTTCACTGGCACCTTCGGCGGCATGGACAGCTACTACATCACGGCGAGCTGGACCCTGACGAATTCGACCTTCGGGGTCGCGGGGACCTACACCGGGCAGTCGCTGGGCTTCTGGCCTTCCAGCGGCGCCACCGAGCTGGTCGTCTTGCTCATCACGCCACCTACAGGCTGCGTGGGCTCCAGTTGTACCCCGCCGCCTTCCCTCGAGTGTTTGCCTGCCCTTGCCAATGCCGCCATCCTGGTCACGGTCGTCGATTCGAACAGCGCCCCCATCTCCGGGGCCGTGGTCAGCGTGCCGGGCATAGGCGGAAACGTGGAGACCACAAACGCCCAAGGCCAGGCATGCCTGAACAACGTAGCGGTCCCCACGACGATCATCAGCGGGTACAAGGGGAGCGTCACGGTGAGCGTGTCCGCAAAAGGCTACAGCTCCGCCTCGCAGAGCGTCGAAATCAAGGAAGGGCTGGAAAGCTCGGCGGTCATCACCCTCTCCAGCGGGATGTCCTTCGGCTCGGTCGGCACGATAGTCGGCGGCATCTCCTTCATAGCCGGTCTCTGTCTCATGGGCTACTCCTTCGTAGCCGAGAAGAAGGTCAGGCGTTGAGCCGCAGGCAGCGCAGGAATCTGCTGCGGCCCGCAGTGATCTCGTTCGCAGTCTCCCTGATGGCGGGCCTCTTCGTCCTCGTCGTGCCCTTCCTCGTCGGGTACGGCGGCTGCTCCCTCCTCTCGCTCCTCGGGTTCTGCTCCACCTCCGCTCTCATCATCGATTTCCTGATAGCCCTCGTCGTCTTCGTCGTGGTCGGCACGGTGGGGGGAGTCGTCGTGTACGTGATCTGGTCCGCCATCCCCGCCTGGTTCCAGGTGCTTCTCATCATCCTCCTGCTGGCCGTGGGGATTCTCCTTGCGCAGCCGGAGTTGGACGTAATCAGCGCATTAGGAATAATCTTCACTCTGATGGGGACTAGCAAGCAGCTGGCCAGGCGATGAAAGGATGCTGCGCGGCCGAATTGCCCCAGTGATCCAGGACGACGAGATAAGCCGCGCCCTGGTCTACCTCGCATATCTCCTCTTCATCCTACTGGTCCTCTTCGCCATCGCCTACTCCAACTGGCAGATCGCCCTCATCGGCATCACCGAACTGATGTTCATCCTCATGGGCAAGGCCTGGGCGACCCAGGCGGGTGTCAACGTCCAGGACAGGCGCTTGACGAAGCGGGAAACCGCGAAGATAGGCACCGGGGTACTTATCGCCTTGGTGGGCTTCGGGCTCGCCGACCTGACGGTGGCCCCCCTCTTCGGCCTCTTTGGGTCGGCATCCACTTTCTTCGGCGGCTACCTGACGACCCTTCCGCAGGCTACGGTGATACCCATCGCGAGCCTGGTGGTTCTGCTGGGCGCCATCGCCGAGGAGGTCTTCTTCCGCCAGGCCGCCTTCAACTACTTCGCCTCGAGGGGCGGGATGGTCACGGGCCTGGTGGTTAGCGCCGTCATATTCGGCATCGCCCACATCCCCGTCGACGGGCTCAACCTTCCCGTGCTGACCATCCTCACGATCAGCGGAGGGATCAACGCGTTCGGGGGCGTCTACTCGGGAAAGCTAAGTTCGTGCATTCTAGCACACCTCGCAAATAATGCAATTAGCCTCGGGCTTCTCAGTGTAATATTGGTGATTCATTAGGAGATAATTCGGGGTTCCGTTAGGTTGTCGACCTCGCTACTCTGTCTCTGTTGTCGTAGGGGTTGTAGGTGCAACGACTGTAAGAGGTGCTGGCCGCTGTCCCGCGACTCCGTTAAACGCCATTGAACACTTGCAATCACGTTTAAATATAAACCACTCAAGTAAAAAGAGGCGCGTCTTGAGAATCTGGGCCCTGGGTCTGGCATCATGGAAGGTCTACAGGTTGTATGCCATGATCGTCCTCGCCGCCGTTCTCGGAGGGATGTTGTTCGTGTTCTATGATGCGGCGACGAGTCCTGTCCCGTTTGCGACCACTGTGTACACCAACCTGAATGGCGAAAGCCTCAGCGAGACCGTTCTCATGGTCTCGTCGATACCATACATCCTGATCGCGCTCGGCTCGTACGTCTTGAAGCTCGCTTCCTGGCTTTGTGGGGTGCTCTAGTCGTTGCATCCAGGAGGTACGATGCTGAAGATATCGTTGCTGCTGATCCTTGCAGCTTTCGCCTTTACTGCCGTGCCGATAGCCCATGCTTCGATGACGACGGAGCAGGTGACTTTGACGATTCATCCGTCTGGCGCCCCGAACCAGGGCGCCGTCAGCGTCTCAGGCTGTTCCGCCTCGGTCTCGACGATACCCATAGACGGCAATCAGCACACCTTCACCGCGACACCTTCATGCACGATAACGTACACGACCAGTACGGGAAGCAGCGCCATAGACCTGCTCTGTAGCAGTGGTAGCAGTCAGTGGCAGTTTACGACTTCGGCGTCCGGGACCGACACCAACTCGTACCTCGTCTGCCACCTGGGCAAGATGACCTTCAGCTATTCCGTGGTCGCCGGGGGATCCCCGGGGGCGCCGACCCTGACCACGCTTGAACTAGGGAACTCGTACACGCCGACTCTGACGACGACCGCAACGGCGTACTGGATTGACTATGGCGCCTCCTGGTCGATCACGAATCCTCTTCCTGGCTCAGGATCCGCCGAGAGATGGTATGCCAGCCTGGGTACCAGTGGAAGCGAGACCGATGGTGGAACGGCGACTCCGGCGTATGTCAATCAGTACTACCTCACCGTTACAAGCGAATACGGTTCACCTACAGGGCAAGGTTGGTACCTGTCAGGAGGCACGGCGTCTTTCTCGATCTCGACACCGCAACCAGGAGGGCCTGGCGTCAGGTATCTCTTCGGAGGTTGGTCGGGTTCGGGGGCAGGAAGCTACTCAGGGACAAGTACATCATCCATCGTCACCATGAACAACCCAATCACCGAAGCCGCTAACACCTGGACGACCCAATACTATACCGTCACCACTTCTTCCTCCAGTTCCACCACTTCCTCTAGTTCCACGACGACAACTACCAGTTCTGGGGGCGGCGGCGGAGGGAGCGGGGGAGGTGGAGGTAGCACGACCACCACTGGCGGCACGACCACCACTATCACCACGGTAGTGGGAGGGCAGACGACCACCATAACGACCGTCCAGGGAGGGGGCGGCGGTTACCAGACTGCCACGGCCACATCCACGGTGACGAGCTCTCCCCCGGCATGCCAGTCTGTGGTCAACGGGACCTGCATCCCGACGCCCAGCCAGGTCGGGCAGGGGGTCATACCCAGCGGGGCCTTCGCCATCGCCATCGTAGGAATCCTTGGGGCCCTCACCGTCTTTGTAGTTGCCTCCAGCAGGACGACCATAGAAAAGGAGGTCAAGAGCAGCGGCCTCACCTTCAACAGGACAGGACACGGTAAGCACCTCAACTTCAATCGGACAAGCTCCACAAAGAGACTGGACTTCTCCAGGAGGAGGAGAAATGATTGAGCCGTAAAACCAAGGGCGCCGGTTCGCTGCTCTCTTTGTTGCGCTTCTGCCTTTTGCTGGTCGTGGGGCTGGCTTTGTGCGCATCGGTCTTGCTGGTCCCCCTGCCGGAGGAGCCGGACTCCTATGATTGAGAGAGGCATGAAGTCTTCCCCCACGTCCAGAGGCAAGAAGGCTCTTTCCATAACACTTGTTTTGCTGTTCGTGGTTTCGGGCATGGTCGGCACGCTCCTACTCATGTCTTCCTCCAGCCAAGGCCCTCTTCCTTCGATACGATCTGTACATGCAACCGGCCCTACAGTCCCGAGCGGCATCCTCCACTATGTTCCTGTGTCGCTCACCAATTCACAGACATCAGTCGTTCTAGGTGGCACTCAGGTCATGGTCCTGGTGAACTGGGAGAGCAGCGTCATCTCGTCCTGGGAAGGCGCGAACCTCCAGAATGTGAGGTGGTTCAATTCGGCAGGAACGGTCCTCAACGCATGGCTTGAGAACGGGACTTCCTCCTCCACTAAGAGTGCGGTCTGGGTGAAGCTCGATTCATCTGGTATCTCAGCAAGTTCTTCCATCGTAATCTACCTCGGCTTCGACTCTACATCCACAAATGATCTCTCGACCAGCGGGCCTTGGGGTGCATACCCGACCTACACTGGCACATACGCGCAGTACGATGACGGCTCATCAGTCTTCGTCTATTACCAGAACTTTGCGGGGAGCACCTGTCCTTCGGGATGGACTTGTAGCAGCAATTCGCTCATCAGTAACGGCTTGACAGTCAGCACGTATTCCAACTACGCATACACGGCTTCGACTTACGGCGACAATTCTTCCCAGATGCTGGACATCTATGGCGACCTGCCCAGCGTTAACGCGAACAATGTCTTTTCTTGCATTGGCTACATAACTGGCACGTCGGACCCCTGTTCTGTCTCTGGCAGCTTGAACACGGAGGTCTGGGCCCTCAACAGTGGCACCTCTACTTCAGATGCCTTTGGATACCTGTCCAAGTCGGGAACCGGGACTGACAAGATCACCACCACCGCGGCATTCGGCACACACATCTACCAAATCTACTGGGCTTCAAGTAGTTTCATCTCGTTTGGCTATGACTACAAGGCGCCAACAGCGTGCACAGGCGGAGGCAGCTGCAGCTATGTCGGCTACTCAAAACTTCCATTAGGTGCTGGGGGAAGCACCAACAACAACTACGCGCAAACCCTCGGGCCGATAACTTGGATGAGGATAAGGGTGAACCCGCCCAGCGGTGCGATGCCATCCGAGGCATTCGATGAAGTACCAGTCGCTCTGAACGTGGCGCCTTACACAATCCCTGCGCAGATGTATGTGGACGGGACGCCTACCGCCATGCCAGCCATAGTCAACTGGGTTCCGGGTTCAGGACATACCATCAAGGCGGTATCACCAACTCCATGCTCAACGAGTCCTTTGGTAGCGCTCGGGTGCAGCATCTACTTCAACAAGTGGAACGGGACAAGCAACGCCATTACTACCACCATCAGCATCACAACACCAGTCAGCAGCTCGTCATACACGGCGAACTATCTCGTGAATGGTAGCCTCACGAGGAACCACGAGTTCGGGAACCTATGGAATGCTACGACTTACTCGGATATTGAATTGACCTCTGCGAGTCAACAAATGGACTTACGGTTCACCTCTCTCTACTCAGGCACCCTCTCCTCAATAGGGGCACAGACGCCAGAGCTGGTCGCTTCGCCTCCGACCTATTGGGTGGCGCTGGAGAGCGACGCGGGCGGATTGCCTTCTGGTCATGTGCTGACCGCAGGTTCGTTTGTCCCTTCCACGTCTTGTAGTGGCGCCTGTACGGGAGGGTTCTATCCATTGACGCTCAATGTGACTAACTACCAGCTGGTCAAGAACACCGTCTACGATTTGGTCTACAAGTACGATACAGGGACCATAGGTGGTTCCAACTATGCGGAGTGGAAGTTCTCTCACGCTACTTCTGGGCAGAATCCTTACCTACAAGGCTATTCTGATATTATGGACCCGAACCAAGCCATATTGACGACTAGCGGCAGCGGCTGGTCTGTGGATTCAGGGGTTATTCCTGTCTACGAGATAGGCATCAATGGGCAGACCTTCTCTCAAGGGACTTCAATAAATCTGATGATCTACAGAGGAGCTTACAGTGAGCATTTCTTCAACGTCTTCGGAAACTACAATGTCTCGACCATAGCTGGACTCGCCGACTCTCAAAGCACGTCGACTGGTATCCTCGATTTCCGCATCTACTCTTGTGCTTCAAGTTCCAACCTCAATCAGTGTGTCACACCGAATCTCCAGCTCAACAAGACCGTCTTCACTGCTGCCACGATAAACTTCTCTGGCGCTAGATACTGGAACGAAAGTCTAGGCAGTACCTTCTCGATACAGAATGCCACCTGGTACGTCATGGGGTTCTTCTACCAGAATGGGACGGCCACCAACCATGAGTGGGAAGAAGAAGATACCAACGCCCTGCACATCGGGAGCCCGTTGGATTGGGACGGCTATCTGGGCGGCATGAATAACGCGCCATCTCCGGGTGATACCAGCCCGAGCTACAGCTACAGCTACGAGGACATGGCATTCGCCATGCACATCGTCAGCCCTCAACAACCAGAACAGGTCATCCAGCAGATTACATTGACCGACAATGAAGCGGGGCCGATAGACACGGCCTTCGTAGTGACTGGGTGCTCTCCATTTCCTGCTACAATCTATGGCAACGGATTTGCGCAAAACGTCGTTGTCTCGCAAGGCTGCTCCTGGAGCATGACTGGGACCTCGGCCAGTGGTGTCAGGTACGGCTTCATCACGGCTGGGTCGTTCTCGCTCTCTTCCGCAAGCCACACTTCCTGCACCGGAAGCATAGGGACTGTCTGCTCGGATGTCTCCATGAGCTACGACTACCAGCTTCAGCTCTCGGTCACGGGGGGCAACGGCATAGTCTTTTCCCCGACATCTGAGACAAGTGATGGTTGGTTCCTCTATGGAGATAGTGGTGTGACTGTTACATCCAACTGCGCGTTCGGAAGGAGCGGAGGCTCAGGAACCAGGGTCGCTTCTTGGCAGATAGACGGCGGCTCCAGCACCTCCGGATGCACGTCAAGCGTAAGTGGGACGATCACGACGAGCGCCGTGACCATGACCGTTGCACACTCGGCTACCTTCAACCAGGTCACCCAGTATCAGATAACCTTCGTCAACTCACCTGTAGGCGGCGGCACTTCTTCGGTGACCACCAACCCAACGATAACGGGTGACACGGGCTGGTACGACGCGGCGACTATGGTGACGCCCTCGGCGACGGCGAACGGGGGATACACCTTCACCTCATGGACTGGAACAGGGACAGGCTCTTACACGGGGTCCAGCAACCCGGCGACGAACGGCATCACGATGGACGCTGTCGTGCAGGAAATGGCGCTGTTCACTGGCAGTGCCACCACCACAGCTACCACTGCAACGACCGCTAGCTCTGGTGGCGGGGGCGGCAGCGGAGGTAGTGGCGGCTCTTCCAATTATTGCACCCTGAACCCGAACGACATCGATTGCAGGATCACATCCACCACGACCATCGTTACAACGGTGGCACCAAACGCAAAGAAGGTCAGTCCTACGAACCCAACATCTTCGATCTACGGTGGAATCTTCTTCTACGCCATCCTGGGCTTCGTCGTCTTGCTCGTCGTCCTGGCGATCGCATACAGCGAATGGGAAAAGAAGTGATGTGCCTGCCACAGGTGTGGTAGAGAGGTGCTCTGGTGAAAGCAACGCACGGCATCCTAACTAGGTCGGTCCTGGCGGTCGCGCTCTCTCTGTTGTTCCTCCTTTCCGTCGTCGCCCCAGCCATCCAGCAGACCATGGCGGCTTCCACCTATGGCGTGGGGCTAACGGGGGCGCCAGTCATATTGGATGGGCCTCCGCCTGGCGGCGGGACGGTCGCACAGGACATAGTCTCCATCGAAGAATATTTCGTTCCATCTGCCATCAACTTCGTCTTTCTAGACATTGGGTGGGGGAACTACGCCAACACCTCGACGACCAAAGTCGCTGGAGGGTATGAGGCTTGGGTCAACA
>Ga0181527_1001094_pt1 | contig 28879 bp, 23 predicted proteins | sample PEATcosm2014_Bin_30_FD_119762 | JGI IMG/M metagenome (GOLD analysis project Ga0181527, IMG submission 119762) | Peatland microbial communities from MTU Mesocosm Facility, Houghton, MI, USA - PEATcosm2014_Bin06_60_metaG | ecosystem: Environmental > Terrestrial > Soil > Wetlands > Peat | place...
ATGCAATCGCGCTTTACCAGCAGCGGAAGTCAGCGACTCGAGCCGGAGCAAAGCTCCCTGACAACATGCGCAATGCCGGCGTGAAGTTCAAGGAGTTGGCGGACGCCATCCTCGTGTACAGCGTCGCGCACCACCGGGACACGAGGACCATCAAGAATCGGCTCTCCAAGCTGCGTGCTGACTTCGATGAACGTAAGGCCGATACCGTTAAGCCGCAGGAGATTGCTGCGTGGCAGACAGCGAACACCAAGACCCCAGCGACATCAAACCGGTATCGCCCAAGCCGAACAACTGTTGTGCGGCTCCGAATAGATGGGCTTCCAGGGCCTCGCGATGCTTGAGCAAACGATCGCCGCTGCGATACAGCTGCTGCAGGTCCGGGCCTGGTAATGGTAATCGAGAAGTTCCCCCAGCGCGCTGCGCTGTTGCAGCCCGTCATAGGTTGAAAGCTCGCTGCCGGGCGCAGCCATGCGGCCAATCACAGAACCTACGGCGGCGGCCACCTGCGGACGGTTGAAGCCCAGCTGGGTCAGCTTCTCTTCAAAGCCCCATTGGCGCATGGCGGCCGGAGCCACGTGCTCGACCCCGACGGCGCGAGGCCGTACCAACTCCAGTGTGGAGAGATCCACCTCGGCAAAGCGCTCCGCGGCCGGCGGCGGGTTCTCTGCCTCCACACCCGTCTGCGCCGCTCTGCGGGCGATCAACTGCGCCGCATAACGCTGCGCCAGTTCTTCCACGACCGGCCCCGGGGAAAGCAAGCACGCTTGGCCATGCCATAGCTCGTCAATGCGGGAGGCCAAAGCGGGCTACTCGGCCTGAGCCAGGTCAAACTGCGTCCCCAAATTAAGAAGGGTGCGCTGTCTGACGGCCCTTGCCACACGCACCGCCTCCACCAGGCGATAGGTGAAGTACGCCTCTGCGCAGTCTTTGCGGCGCGTCCCGGTGCGGCGAATGAACATACTTGCACCCTACCCCAACCGCAAGGGAAAGGTAATAGATTATGAAAAGATTATGGCACTACATTTCACTTTCACTGCACAGCATCACATTCTAAAGGCGTTATGCGCAGTCCAAAAGCCAGACCTGGGGAAAAGTGGCGAACTTAGGCTGGCATACAGTCATAATGCTTTGCCCGATCGTAATTTCCGGCAAAAGCGGTTGCGGCTAATTTCATGCGTTTGCCCCGGACCGGGGCAGGCGGCACAGGCTTCCATCCCAGGAGGCGAAGATCGCTGCAAAAAAACACTTCCCGGGTGCATGCGCAACGGAGGACTGCCCTTTGCAGCAGCGGGTCCATGAAAGCGGGTGGAGGTTACAGCAATTGGGGAAACGCCGTAGGCCGTTTGTGTCCCACCCCAGCGGCAAAAACAAGAACGCCGCGAGGGTGGGACACCCAGTTTTCAGTTTCCGGCCAGTTTTGAGTCTCCGGACAATTTTCAGTTTCCGGCCAGTTTTCAGTTTCCGGACAGGTTGATCAGTTGATCAGTCGATGGTTTGCTCGACGCGGAGGTCGCGGGAGGAAGCGCCTACGCTGACGGTGCGCTTGCCGGATGCGGTTACCCACTTGCCATCCTTGGTGGACCAGTACTGCAACTGGCGCGGCTCAACGTGGAGGGCGACGGTTTTGGCTTCGCCGGCGGCGAGGTGGATGCGGTCGAAGGCCACGAGAGCCCGCACTGGGAACTGCACTCCGGCGGCAATATCGGCGGGTGCGCCGAGATAGACCTGCGGGACTTCGTCGCTGGCGGCGCTGCCGGAGTTTTTGATGCGGACCTTGACGTCGAGTCCGCCGTCGGAGGCTTTGTCGACCTTCAGGCCGGAGTAGGCGAAGGTGGTGTAGCTGAGGCCGTGGCCGAAGGCGAAGAGCGGATCGATCTTTTCCTTATCAAACCAGCGGTAGCCGACGTTGACGCCTTCGCTGTAAGTGGTTTTGCCGTCGACGCCCTTGAAGGAGCGCTCGGGATGTCTGGGATCGGTTGCAGCATAGTCTCCCAGGCGCCTGGCCCAGGTGACGGGCAGACGGCCAGCGGGGCTGGTCTTGCCTGCGAGAAGGTTTGCCGTGGACCAGCCTCCTTCATCGCCGGGCCACCACATTTCGAGGACGGCCTTTACCTTGTCAACCCAGGGCAGGGCGACGGGCTGGCTGGTGTTGAGGACGACGATGGTGTTGGGGTTGACCGCGGCCACCTCTTCGACGAGTTTGTTCTGGTCGCCGGGCAGGCCAAAGACTGGTTCAAGGCGTGTCCAGACGAAGACGACGGCAGCTTTGGCGTTCTTTGCGGCGGCGATGGCTGCCTCGTGGTCGGCCTTGCGCTGCTCGGGGGTGTACCAGTTGAGGCGCACCTGCACGGGAGCGTTGGAGCTGTCGGGGCTGGTCTTGATTTCGATTTCGTGCGGGCCGGCGGTCAACTCGACCGCGCGGCGCACGTTGTCGAGGCCGTCGGGGGTGGGAACGACGTTGTCCTGGTTGGCCTGCAGGATGTCGCCGTGCACGCCGCCCTGGAAGGCTCCGGTGGCGGCCAGACGCTTGCCGTCGAGTCGAATGCTGGCGTTGGTGCCCATGGCCTGGAGGTAGAGCCAGTAAGTGCCGGCGTGGGGCGGGGTGAGCGCGCCCTTCCACGTGACGGCCGAGTTGGGGGCGAGGGCATTGGCGGCAGTGAAATTGAGCTGGGCGTCGGTTTGCGGATCGCCGCTGCCGGTGCGCAGGAGGCCGGGTTTACCGTCGTGGCTGAGCGCGCTGGCCGGAACCGGTGTGCCGGTCATGTCGTCATCCACGGCGAATTGGATGTTGGCGTTGCCGGTAATCTTCTTAAGAGCCTCAAGGGGGCCGACCTGCCGCTGGGGCAGGCCGACGGAGCGCTCGCCGTTGATGCCGATGGAGTCGACCTGACCGGCGGTGGGTCCGATTAGAACCACGGAATCGAGATCGGCGGCCTTCAAAGGCAGCGCGGCGCCTTCATTTTTCAGGAGAACGGCTGCTTCTTCGCCGGTCTTCTCGATGATTTTTGCGTTGGCTTCGATGGACTGTTCTGTGACGTCGTGCTTGGACTGTCCATCGAGGTAACCCAAGTGGACGATTTCGTAGAGGACGCGGCCGGCGGCGCGGGTGATGGCCGCGTCGGTGACCGTGCCGTCCTTGAGGGCGTCGGTCATCTTCTTCGGGTCGAGCTTCACGCCGAAGTCGCCAATACCTTCGCGCTTTGGCGTAGGCTCCTCGGGGATGTGGCCGCCAAACATGCCTTCATTGGCGTCTGCGGCTCCCGCTGGCATGGGCGGTGGAGGAGGCGGGACGGGCAGCAGATCAAAGAAGGATGGGATATTGAAGGGGGCGCCGGGCGTGGGCTCCCCGGGCATCTCCATGTCGAGGCCGGCGCTGATGAATTTGACGGCGTGGACCGCGCCCCAGTCGGAGGTCACGAATCCCTTGAAGCCTATTTCGTCGCGCAGAATCTTGGTCAGCGTGGACTCGTTGCCGCAGGCAAAGGTCCCATTGACGCGGTTATAGGAACACATGATGGACGAAACGTCTGCCTTCCTGATGGCGGCGTCGAACGGGGCGACGTAGATTTCATGCAGCGCCTGGTCGTCGACGAAGATGTTGCTGCCGTTGGAGTCGTAGGCCACATAGTGCTTGATCTGGGCCATGACGTGCTGCGACTGGATGCCCTTGACCTCGGCTACTCCCATCTGGGAGGTGAGGAACGGGTCTTCGCCGAAGGTGTTGTAGCCGCGGCCGAACTCGAGGTCGCGGTCAATGTTGACAAAGGGCTGGAGTGAGACGTCGATGCCCAGCGCGCGGTCTTCGCGGCCGATAACGAGGCCGTTCTGCTCGGCGGTCTTGACGCTGAAGGTGGCGGCCACGCCCATGGTGGCGGTTTCGCCCTGCGATGGATGGCGCGTGAGCACGCCGGGAGGCCCGTCGGCAAGGCGCAGGCCCGGAATGCCGAGGCGCGGAATGCCACCCAGGTAACCGGCCTGGCCCTGGTAGACCGCCGGGTCCTCGTGCGTGCCGTGGATCAACGTGAGTTTTTCTTCAAGCGTCATCTGGCTGAGCAGCTTGTCGACGCGCGGATCGCCTGTGACCACGGGCACGGATTGCGCCAGCACAAATGTTGCGCCCAGCAGCCAGGACGCTGCCCCCATCACGGCCCATCCGGCCGTGCTCAAGCGAGTTCTTCTTTGCAATGATTTCACTGTTGGTGCTCCTACCGTACGTGTGGACGGATCAGGTTGAGTTCGGGACGCAGACCTCTAACGGGTCTCTGGTTTTTGGCGGCGGCTTGGCATAAGACGGTTTAGCTCATAGCATTTCAGCGGCAAGCAGTGTAGAACACGGGACCCACGGTTGTATGCATAGGGAAGCGGGAACTGGTGGCAGCGAGGCCGGGAAACACCGGTTCGCCAAGAGTCAAGAGTAAGGCGGCCTCGACCCGTCCAGAGGGTCCAAATGCGACAGCCAGCCTGGCGAGGATCCAGACAGAGAGGCACCCGTTCGTGGAGGCGCCGATCCCAGCGGCCATGAGCGGCAAAACGACGGCATGTTGCACATTGCGCGGCTGACCCAGGCGTCGGAAATAGAGAGATTTGGGACCGCATGAGGGCGGCGGCAAGAAGAAGCACGTGGCGGCCGGCATTGAAGTCCATGTTATAGTTGCGATACGGGATAGCTAGCTGCTCCGCTTCCCCTGAGCTGTCCGGTCGATTCCAACTAGCAAGGTGAGCATTTGCAGTTCAATCGAGTTTGGCTGAATGTGTGCACCCCGCCCCGGCTTGAACATTTCCTGGCCGGCAACTTTCGTCTCGACTGTCTTTCGCTTCTGGCCGGTGTCTGCCTTCTTGCGCCGCAACTGGCGCACTCTCAGGATGCGATGACACTGGCAGAGATGAATACCCTTGCAGAGTTGAACACCCCGGCAAAGATGGACACCTTGACAGAGGCGCTGACCCCACCAGAGGCAGATGCCGCGGCAGGGTCGGAGTCCCAGAAAGTTAATTGGTTCAAGCGGCCGGTGGAGAGCGAAATCATCGTGGAGGGATTGGTTTCCTATGGCAATTACAAGATCTTTGCCTCCGCGTATGACGAAAAGCTCTACACGGCGGGGATAGAGTACGACCGTCATTCCTGGGGCCACTTTCTGGGCTCGCAGATGGACTACGTGGGGGAGTTTTTGCCGTTTGTTCTTCTGGACAAACCGCTGGTCACCGATATATGGGGCAATCCGCTGTTCAATAAGAGCACAGCCCGTGAGCACGTGCCAGGGGTGGGGATTTCGCCGATCGGCTTTCGCTGGCAGTGGCGGAGCAAGAAGGCCATCAAGCCCTACCTGGAGGCCAAGGGCGGGGTACTCGTCTTCACAAAAAAGGTGCCCTCGACAGAGGCGACCTATGTGAACTTCAGCTTGCAGTCTGCCACGGGCGTGCAGGTGAAGATGAGCGAGCGATGGGGTTTGCGCCTGGGCCTGTTCAGCGATTTCCACTTTTCGGACGCCTTCATCGTGCCTGTCAATCCCGGCCTGGACGTAATGAACGCGAATTTGGGGTTAAGCTACCATTTTGGCAAGTAGGGTCTGAAGGGCGCCACAGCAACCGCTTCCTCCTCAGGGAAGCGGGAGCATGCTGTCCAGTCCGGCGGCGATCATATCGGCGCGCAGGCGTTCGACGGTGGAGAACTCGATGGCCTTCATTCCCAGCGCCTGTGCGGTCTGAATATTGACCGGCTTGTCGTCGAGGAAGAGGGTTTCCCCGGGGCGAGTGCCAAGTTCCCTGAGCACGTGGCGATAGATGGCAGGGTCGGGCTTGGCCATGCGCAACTGGAAGCTCCAGGCCAGAACGTCGAAGCGGTGAATCCAGTCGAACTCGCGCTCGATGTTGGCCAGCACGTTGTCGCCCATGTTGGAGAGGATCGCGGTGAGAATGCCGCGCTGCTTGAGCCGGAGTTGCCAGGCCAGCATGGCCGGGTTTTGGGTGGTCCACATGCGGGCGTCCCACAAGTTCAGATCCTCGGCCATTTCCCGGTTTTCAGGGAGCCCGGCGTCCAAGAGAAACTTCTGCCAGAAGGCGATGCCGGTGAGCTTGCCTTCGTCGTAGGCATGGCGGTCGGCCCAGTAAAGGGGCTCGAAGCGGACGAGGGGCAGGCCGGTGATGCGCAGCAGTGCGGCGTGGGCTTCGGGATCCCTGGGACCGGTTAACACCATTCCATAGTCGAAGACCACCGCGCGCAGACTCAATGTTCCTCCCCGATGGCGCCGGTGTATGGTTCAAAAAGGACGCCTTCTCTTATTGTGCATGAGCGGAACGGGGCACGTGAGATCAGCGCGGGGAACGATTGACGGGGTTGGAGTTATGCGCTTTTCGCGAAGGACGGAATGGAATACGGAGGAGAGCGAACTGGCTCGGGCTCACCGGCTGCGCGCCCATGCCGGGCTGCCCATTGCCGACCTGACGGCTTCAAATCCAACCCGCTGCGGATTTGCTTACGACCGCGACTTGCTGGCGGCGCTTACCAACCCCCAGGCTCTCGATTACGATCCGCAGCCGAGGGGCAGCCTGCGCGGGCGGGAGGCGGTTTGCGGGTACTATGCGGAGCACGGGACCGCGATTGGGCCGGAGCAGATGGTGCTGACCACCAGCACCAGCGAGGCGTACAGCTACCTTTTCCGGCTGCTCTGCGATCCGGGGAGCGAAATCGTGGCGGCGCAGCCGGGCTATCCGCTATTCGACTTTCTGGCCGTGCTGGACGACGTGCGCTTGAAGGCGGCGCCGCTGGTCTATGACCAGGGCTGGCAGATCGATCCGGAGGGGTTTCGAAGAGCGATTACAGCCGAGACCAGGGCCATCGTGCTGGTGCATCCGAACAACCCGACCGGCCACTTTACCAAACCGTGGGAGGCGGAGGAACTGGCGCGGATGTGCCGGGAGTTCGATCTGTCGCTGATTGTGGACGAGGTTTTTCTGGACTATGGGTTTGGCGGATCGCAGCGGAGCTTTGCCTCGGGCCTGGATGAGGTTCCGGTGTTTGTGGTGAGCGGGCTGAGCAAGATCGCCGGCCTGCCACAGATGAAAGCGGCGTGGATTGTGGCTACCGGTCCGGCTAAAGCGCCGGCCTTGGAACGGCTGGAGGTGATCGCCGACACGTTTCTTTCGATGAATGCTCCAGTGCAGTGCGCGTTGCCAAAGTGGCTGGAGGGCCGGGCGGCGATCCAGGAGCAGATCCGGGCGCGAGTGACGACAAACCTGGCCGAACTGGACCGGCAACTGGATCGGCTGCAGATGGTTCGCAGGCTGGAGGTGGAGGGCGGCTGGTACGCGGTGCTGCGAATTCCGGCGCTGAGGCCCGACGAGCAGACCGCGCTGGCCTTGCTGGAGCGTGGAGTCTGGGTTCATCCGGGGTATTTTTTCGGGATGTCTGAGAGTGGATGGCTGGTGGTAAGCCTGCTGGGGCCGGAGGGGGAATTCAGCACCGGAGTAACTATTCTTGTTGATTATTTAGGGAAGCATCAGGGAAGTAACATTACGGGGCATATGCTTTAAGCACTACACGAAAGACATCTTCTATTCGACTGAAAATAAATTAGTTGCAATCCTAGGTTTCAGATCAGTACCTGCACGGGGTGCAGAGGAGGGCGGGCGTCGCACTCTTGAATAACCAACAATTCACCGGCGAGCGATAAGGAACAAGAACTCTCGATTGGGTGCTTCAGCGTCCCTGAGCCATTCATTCGTCCATTTCATATCCGCCATCACGTTACGCTTGTAATCAACCTCCACGACCTCCAGCAGTTCCCCGCAGGATTCGATCGCTTCGTTCAGCTCCTTAGAGGTGGCCCGCCCGCCTGAACTGTACGACAAAATAATGTACTTAGAGCGGGTCGAGGCAAGCAGCCTCCCAATCGCGTCTACGGCGATGAACTTCCCATTTGCGCCCCTCCTGAAATCCTCGAAAGGAGAGTTTGCCACCTTGTCCGAAGTGTCAGCCCGCCTGTTCACCCTGCCGAAGAGGGCGGGCTTATCGAACAGGCAGACGCTTGTCCAGACATGGTAGTAGGAGGCATATCGCACACGTGACGGCGGCATCTTTTCATTATTTGAGCCATAAGGGGGGTCAAAGTACGCAATGTCTGCCTCCGCGCTACTTGCCACGTCGAAGATATCCGCCCGGAGCACCCGATGGGAATGATCGTGCCCGTTCCTCACAATAGCCGGGACTCCCAGCTGGAGCTTTTTATACGAACGAGGGGACCATTCTCTAAGATACGAGGCAAAATGCCCGAGTGTACTGTCCACTTGGTCGAGTGCCAATATCAGGCTCGTCAGCGCTACGCACTTATCAACCGGATCGAGAGAGAGATTTTCGATTTCTTCTCGGATGCCATCCAACTTTCGGGTGTTGTGAATCTGCCATGGTCTCTTGGGTTTCTCTTCGTCCTCCGGGTCGCCGCCATAGAACTCTGTGAACCAGCCTTCTTTCGGCGGTACCGCATTCAAATGTTGAATCAGGGCACTATATTCTCGCGGCGCTTTGCCGTTCAGGTAGCAGGTTCCGAAGACCTCAGACCATACGGCGTGGTCATTACATACCACGTCGTATCCGGAGTAAGCAAAGGCCTGTGAGACTCTGGTTGTGCCGGAAAAGCCGTCGAAGACCGTTTTTCCGTTTACCTTCCTGGCGAGTTGGAGAATCTGAGGGATCAGTTTGAGTTTTGATCCTGCGTATTTAATTCCCTCGGTCGAGGGCGTTTCGAAAGTCAACTCATCACTGAACAACTGTGCCTGTGCACTCATATTCCGGACCTTTGCTTAATCGCGATGATGTCCTCTTTCACTTTCTCTAACGCTAGTTCGTGACCGACGCTGGAAGATACCAGCGCATGGGAAAACAACTTCACGAGGACGAGATTATGCGAGTAATCGATCCATCCCCCGGTGATGCTATCGAAGTATTTCGCGGCGTTGCGGGTGTGGGTCCACAAGCCTCGTTGAAGAGCATTGGCAGCGGCGTCCCCGTATCGAACCTCTCAGATGTAGTCGCCCTTAGAGTCCAAGAACACAAAAACGGGGTGTTTTCTTCCGCTGCCCTCCGACCGGCGGACGATCCTTGCTGTTTGCGACCGCGCGGCGTCGTAATCAAACACCAGAATGTTGCAGCGCTGCCGCTTTTCATCGTAGATCAGCGGTAATACGTTTATTTCAGCAAAGCTGGAGAACGCAGTGTGATCGAAGACCGCCTTAATTTGCCCTGGCCGGTCCAGTTGACCAGCTTCGCTTAGGGTTGGGAACATCAGGCTGTTTTTGTCCGTTGAAAGCTGAAGGGGGCCGTCGCCGTATGCTTTTAAGCTCACCGGAAATTCGGCTTTGGTTATTTCGTTTACGATCTTGATATCTTCTTCCTTGGATTTCGCCCGGTAGAGGTCTTTTCCAACATGGATCGACCGAAAATCGTACATGTACTGATTCACGAACTCCGCAATAGCGATCTCGGCCAGATCTCCATGCGTTTTGTTTCCGATCAGCCGCATCGTGAAGATGTTGCTTAGCGTCATCGTTATCAGGTTGGGGTGCTTGCTGATCAGCAGCTTGAGTCTATTCGTGAACTCTTTGTATGCGACCTGTGTATTCATGATTGGCTCTCTGAGGGCCCGGGGATCGCGCTCTTTATGGACAGTTTAATCCCCCCGGCGGCCGCGTGATTCGTCCCCCCTGTGTATAAGTAGGTGCCTTTTCAATCTTTGTCGGTTGCGCGACCAAATGCCGTGCAGCCATTCAATGCTTCCCTGCTCGTTTCCCTCTCGGCCGCTTCTACGGAACTTTAAGGACTCAATCATACTCGGACGGACTCCTGCCCGTTTGGCGCGGGTTTCCGGGGCTTTCGATGGGGAAAGCTCTCGACAAGATGCTGGACGGGCGCAGAGCAAGAGGCACGGGATTGAACGCAAATTCGTTACAATTTGAGCTTTTGGGTCATTGGGTTTGTAGGAAGGGGTTGGATTTACGCTCGGCGCCGATGGTGGTGGCGGGGCCGTGGCCGGGCAAAACTTTGGTTTCATCGGGGAGGGCCAGCAGGCGCGTCTCGATGGAGTCGATGATCTGGCCAAAGTTGCCGCCGGGCAGGTCGGTGCGGCCGATGCTGCCGGCAAAGAGCGTGTCGCCGGCGACGAGCAGCTTGAGCGGGGCAAAGTGCAGGCAGACCGAGCCCTGGGTGTGGCCGGGAGTGTGGAGTACCTGAGCGGGGTATTGTTCCAGGCCCACCAATTGGCCTTCGGCCAAGCTTTCGTCGGGCGGGGCGGTCTCGGGGGTGGCGATGCCGAGCCATGCGGCCTGCGACTCCATCATCTTGAGCAGGGGCAGGTCGTTTTCGTTGAGCAGGATGGGCGCTCCGGTGAGGCGTTTGAGCTTGAGGGCGCCGCCGACGTGGTCGATGTGGGCGTGGGTGACGAGAATCTGCTTGAGCTTGAGGCCGAACTGGGTGAGGCGGCGGTGGATGCGGCCGACTTCGTCGCCGGGATCGATGACGATGGCCTCACCGGTTTGTTCGTCGCCGAGGATGGTGCAATTGCATTGCAGCGGGCCGACGGGGAAGGTTTCAAGGATCATGGTTTCATTGTAGTGCGCGGCGGGCTCAGGCCTGTGTGCCGGAGGACACGGCGGCGGCGCAGACGAGCAGGCGGCTGAAATCGCAGGGCGAAGGACTTCGGCCGATTTGTGCGCTGTGGGCTTTACGCGGAGGCGGGTTTGCGGAAGGTGATGGCGTAGAACTTGCCTTTCTTCAGCATTTCAAGATGAATATCTTCCATCTCCGGCGGCACCAGATCGATGGGCACCGTCACAGGCTGCTTGCGGTCCGCGTAAAAACTACTGGTATACGGGATTTTCTGGTAGGTACTCTTCACGTACTCTTCGGTTTCATCCTCGATGAGCAGAAGGCTGCCCGGCCTGGCGACGCGGATCATCTCGCGGATCGCCTTGGCGCGGTCGCTGAAGAAGTTGATGGCCCCTACGTTATAAACAACGTCGAAGCTGGAATCGGCGAAGGGCAGACTCTCAGCATTGCCCAGATAGAGGTCGGCGTCCATCTCCCAACGGCACAGGTTGGTCTGGCAGTTGGCCAGCATCTCGGGAGAGAGATCGAGACCGGAGAGTTTTACCCCACGAGGGAGATATTTGAAGTTGAGGCCGGTGCCCACTGAAGTCTCCAGCACCGAATCGCCGGGTTTGACCTCGAGCAGACCCATGTAGTTGACAAAGTACGAATCCAGGTCCAATCCCCGGAAGGCGCAGAAGGAACGCTGGGTATCGTCGTAAAAGCCGCCGATGGTTTCATACAGGTGGTTGTATTTGCCGTTGTCGCCGGTGAGGTCTTCCGGCTTGAGGAAGGCGGGAATTCCGTTGCGGATGGGGAAGCGCTCCCCGGAGCTGCTGACGAGTGCTTCCCGGCCGCGCTCAGTGACCACTTGCAAGGAATTGCCGGTAAAAGGGCTTTGCAGGAGGGCGACGGTTTCAGGCCGCCCGGACCAGGTCTGGAGCTTGCCGGGGTGGAGCAGCGCAAAGACGCTCAGGGCAGCGGCGCCGCTGAGACAAATCCAGGCAAAGGTTGCGCCAAGAGGAGGGATCTCGGGCAGTCGAGCGCTGCTGAAATGGTGGAAGAGCGAGAAGCTTGCGGCAAGGACGAAGGCCGCGCCCACGACGGCTGTGGTGGCGCGGAATTCCTGGTTCCACATCCAGACGACGACCGCCGCAAACCAGAGGATGAGGAATGTATCGAGACCGATTCTAGAACCCTGGTCGACGTAAAGCAGCGGCGAGATGAGGATATGAAAGACGACGGCAGCCAGCGGGAAAGGAAGTGTGGAGAGGAAACCGGGCAGGCGCGGGCTGGTGAGGCGGTGGAAGGTGAAGGGCAGAATGCTGAGCAGGGCGGCGAGGAGCATCCCGGCAACGTATTCGAGCGTATGTGCCGGGCCGGTCAACGGAAATCTGCGCCAGCCGGCGATGAGGCCGGGGATGAAGGCGAAAGCCGCCATCCAGAGAAGCCCGCGCCGGGGCTTTTGCGTGCCCACGAACCAGATGCCCAGGACGGGGCCGGTCCACGCGCCAACTAGTGGGATGAAGAAGCCGAGAATGAAGAGGCTGGCTACGGCCCATGCGACGATCCGCGACCAGGGGTTGGAACGAACGTTGGCAGGCATCTTGCGGTTCTCCTTTGTCTTTGCGGGCGGTGTTTGTATGCACTGGTGAAGACCTCGCGGGGAGATTCAGGGCTTGTTGGCGACGGGGTTGTTATCTGGCGGTTGCGGTTTTGGAACGGCGTCTGCCTCCGCGGCGGAAAGCATGGCCAGGGCGGCTTCGCTCCATTCGAGGGCGGAGCGCAGCTGGGCGACGCCGTATTGGAGCGTGAGCATCCAGAACGGGAAGCCGGGATGGTGAAAGCTGCGGGCACGCCCGAGGACTTCCAGATCCAGCAACGTGGCGAGCATGCGCCGGTTTTTCTCCTGGAATTTGCGGATATGTGCGATGGAGACGCAGGGCGCGGCCTCGCGGCCGAAGAAGAGCTTGAGCAGGAACTCGTCGCGGGGCGGATCGTCGCGGTAGGGAATGGCGAGCCAGTTCTGGAGGCACGCGAGTCCGGCTGGGGTGATGGAGTATTCCTGGCGCCTGGGCCTGGTCTGAGAGGCTGACGTGCTGGGGACGATAAGGCCTTCGGCAACCAGACGCTTGAGTGCGGGGTAGATCTGGCCAAAGCTTTCGCCCCAGAAGAAGCCGACGCTTTGCTGGACGGTCTTGCGAAGCTCGTATCCGGACTGGTTGGAATGGATGGCGAGGATACCGAGGATGACGTAGGTTGTCTGGTTTCCCTTCATATAGCTGCAAGATATATCTATAAGATATAAATGTCAACAAGATAATTATTGAAAGACGAAGAATTGTGGGGTTTGTGGCTGGGAACAAAAACGGCAGGTTGGGGGTCTGCCGTCTGTGGATCGAAATGGCGGGAACTGCGTGGTCTACTTGCCGGATTTGGCGGGTGCGGAGATGGGGGCGGGCTTGGTGCCTTCCAGCACCGAGTGGGATCCGGTGGTGCGCTGGTAGAGGACGGTCAGGCCGATTGAGGTGAGCATGAAGATAATCGCCGACCAGGTGGTGAGCCGGGTGAGGACGTTGGCTGCGGCGCGGGGGCCGAAAGCGGTCTGCGAGCCCTGGCCTCCGAAGGCGCCTGCCAGGTCAGCCGAGCGACCCTGCTGGAGAAGGACAACGCCGATAAGGAAGAAGCACACCAGGATGTGCAGGACGACGACGAAGTAGAGAAGAATCTGCATTTTCTAAGCTGCTTTCCGAGTCTGTCCGGTTCTTGCGGACAGAAGAATCTTTGGTGCGGAGGAGGGGACTTGAACCCCTATGCCTTGTGGGCGTCAGCACCTCAAGCTGGTGTGTCTGCCAATTTCACCACCTCCGCACGAGGCTGCCCTTACGAGTATAGCAAAGGTTGATTGGGTCGAGGAACGCGGGGTCTTGTCCAGGGTGATCGAACGCGTTGTGCGGTCTTCAATTCTCAAAGCCTAGAAGATTGCACGGAGTTTTTGGAAGGAATCGAGTTCGAGCAGGTGCTGGCCCTGGGGAGCGGGGTCGAGGGTTGCGTGTTCCAGGACCCAGGTGTCTTTGTGGAAGAGGAAGACGGCGTGGAGGCCGGCGGCGAGGGCGGGGTTGATGTCGCTCTTGATGCTGTTGCCGATCATCCAACTGGTGTGCGGGGTGAGCTCATGGCGGGCGATGACTTCGCGGTAAGTGGGAGGGTCTTTTTCGGCGACGATTTCGACGGCGGAGAAGTGGGTGGCGAGGCCGGAGTGGGCGAGTTTATCAGCCTGCTCGGCCTGGTTGCCCTTGGTCATGAGGATGAGGCGATGGCGGGTGGCTAACTCGGCCAGGGTGTCGGCCACGCCGGGAAGCAGTTCGATCTCCTGCTCGGCGACGGAACGGGCGAAGCCGAGAATGCGCCGGGCTTTTTCTTCGGTGACGGGAGCGGGGCTGAGGCGCTCGAAACAGGTGACCAGCGAGCGGGTGAAGCTGGTGAGGCCGTAGCCGTGGGCGAGGATGGTTTCGCGCTCGACGGCGTTGAGGGCCTGGCGCACCTCGGCGGGGGTGTACTCGTGGTGGTCGAGGTAGCTGATGAAGGCGGCGATGGCGCGCTCGAAGTAGATGTTGTTTTCCCACAGCGTGTCGTCGGCGTCGATGAGCAGGGTTTGGCCTGGAAGGAACTGGGGCATGGGGATTATGGTAACGAATCGGAGCGTTGTGGATTATTGCGCGGGGGCGGGCAGGGTGTAGTCGAAGGTGTAGGAGTGCTTGCCGCTGACGTTGGCGATGGTCATGGTTCCGGCGATGCCGGTGAGTTGTCCGGCGCCTGAACCGGGCACGACGACGACGGAGAGCTTGTAGCTGCCATTGTCCATGGCGCCGATGTGCTGCAGGGCGAAGGAGCCGGTGCGGCCGTGGAGGGTCCCTGTGACCTGCTCGATGGCGACGTAGCCGGCATAGCCCGAGGAGGGGTCGCCCGAAGCCAGCATTTCACCTTTGCTTGCCGCCTCGAGGTCTCCGTGGAATTGCTTGACGCTGGAGTAGCGGCCGATGAGCGTGCCCATGGTGGCGTCATCGGCGGCGAGCGGCGTGGTTTTTACGTCGAAGGTTCCTTCTGCGTGGCGGGTCATGACGGGGTCCTTGCGGAGCATGTTTGAGTTGGGGGCCTGGGAGGACGCGTGTGGGGAAGAACCAAGACAGGACCCAAGGCAGACGCTCACGAAGATAAGAGCATAGATGCGTGTGCAGCTACGAGCACGGATGTGCGGGCGATCGTTCATCCTGTTTCTGTTTTACAGGTTTGGGACACTGTAGTCACCAGGAATCGCGAGATAGGGCTCGTGCTCTCCGACCCTTGGCGCCCGGATTTGCCGCTGAAGGAATGTGCAGACGGCTACGGCTTTGTTTGCGCGGCAAGCCACCGCTTGAGATTCGGCTCCTGGAGAGTGCGGAGTTCGATGCAGCCGTCGATGTGTTCAATGGCGTGCCTGAGGGCCTGGTCGGAGGCGGCGACTTTGTGAGCGGCGAAGAAAGCCTTCACGTCGTCGCGGTCGCCGGCGGAGCAGAAGCTGCCGGTGGAACCGACCAGCATGGCGCCCATCTCGGTGGTCAGCTGGGCCTGGACTTTGTCCCAATGGGTCTGGATGTACTTCCAGGCCTGGTCGCGGTTGGCGTCGATTTGAAGGGCGATGGTGAACTGGATGGCCGCGTCCTGGTTGCGGACCTTGCCGGAGACGGCGTAGTCGAGGGAGCGTTCGACAAGGGCGGGGTCTTCAAACTCGGCGAGCAGGCGAAGGGCGCCCTCCTGGAACTCGGGGTTGGTTGCGGTCTCGGAGATCTTCTGCAACTGGTCAAAGAGCGCGGCGTCGCCGTTGCGAGCGGCGATGGCGAGGGCGGTCTGGCCGAACGTGGCGTCGATGGAGGCGGGATCGGCGAGATACTTGTCAACGATCTGGCGGGCCTGCGCGAGGACAGCGGGGTCTTTGCCGAAGTAGCCGAGCAGGCCGAAGAGCTCGGAGCGCAACTCGCGGGTGTTGGGTGAATCGGTATCTGCCGGTGGGGCAAGCCTGGCGTACTCCGGTGCAAAGGTCCTGCGAACCCACGCGGAGAGCGCGCTGCGCTGCTCAGGAGTGGCGGCGACCTGTTCGTAGATGGCGTTGACACCTCCCAGGGCGTTGCCGAGGACCTCGGCGTTGGGGTCGGATTTGACGGCGGCCACGAGGTCGAGATAGTCGCCCACGGTGGCCTTGTCGGCGCGCACCTGGGCCCATTCGTCGCCGGTGAGGCTGATGCGCTCGGTGGGGGTTAGAGTGGTCTCGACCTGGGCGACGAGAGCGGCGTAGAGGCTGGGCGGATAGGCGCTGCGGTAGTAGCCCTTGCCGCCGGCATTGGCAAAGAAGAGGCCGGTGGCCGGCACTTTCAACGTGGAGCCGCCAGGGGTGAGGATCTGACAGTCCTGCGTGGTTGTTTTGAAGCAGACGGGGATGGTCCATTTCTGCGCGGGGTCGGGTTGGATGCCGGGGCTGAGGAAGAACCGCTTTTGCGCGACTGAAACCTTGCCGTTGGCCGGCTCGCCGAAGGTGAGCAGCGGTTCGCCGGGCTGGGCAACGAGCGAGTCCATGATCTTGTCGACCGGCTTGTGGCTGGTGGCGGTCTGGGCGTTCCAGAAGTCTTCAGCGGTGGCGCTGGAGTAGAGGTGGGCGGCGAGATAGGCGTGTACGCCCTTGCGGAAGGTTTCAGGGCCGAGATAGTTCTCGACGGCGAGCAGAACGTCGCTGGCCTTGCCGTAGGCGATGCCGTCGAACATCTGATTGATTTCGTCGGGAGTATCGGCCTTGGCGCGGATGGAGCGGGTGGTGGGCTGGGCGTCGAGGTCCAGCGTGCCATCCTCGTCGCCGGCCACGAGTTGGTCGATGTTCCACTCCGGATGCATGGCGGCTACAGGCTTGTTCTCCATCCAGGTAGCGAAGCCTTCGTTGAGCCAGATGTTGTCCCACCACTGCATGGTGACCAGGTCGCCGAACCACTGGTGGGCCATCTCGTGGGCGATGACCAGGGCCACTTCCTTCCTGGAGCCCACTGAGGCCGTTTTGGGGTCGAGGAGCAGGTCGGTTTCGCGGTAGGTGATAGCGCCGAAGTTCTCCATGGCGCCGGCTTCGAAGTCGGGCAGGGCGATAAGGTCGAGCTTTTTGAGCGGGTAGGGAATGCCGAAGTAATCGTTGTAGTAGTGGAGCACGTATTTGGCGACATCGACGCCGTAGGGCGTGAGGGCGACCTTCTCGGGGGTGGAGCAGACGCGGATGGCCACGCCGTCGGATTCGCCCGCGGTGCACTTAAAGTCGCCGACCAGGAAGGCGACGAGGTAGGTGGACATCGTGGGGGTGGTGAAGAACTTGAGGGTGTGCTTGCCGGCGCCCTGGCCGGATTTGTCGCCGGGAGTGTCGGATTCGATCGGGCTGTTGGAGATGGCGGTGTCGGCGCTGTCGATGATGAGCGAAACGTCGAAGGTGGCCTTGAAGGCCGGCTCGTCGAAGCAGGGGAAGGCGCGGCGGGCGTCAGTGGACTCAAACTGGGTGACGGCGTAGTTACGGCGGGCGGTTTTGGAGAGATAAAAGCCGCGCAGTTCGTTGTTGAGGATGCCGGTGTAGGCGATGGAGAGGGTTGCCTTGCCGGCAGGCAGCTTTTCAGGGAAGGTGAAGGTGGCTTGCTCCTTGGCCTTGTCGAGGGTGACGGCGGCGGTTTGTTCCTTGCCATTGGCGGTGACGGTCACGCTCTGAAAGGCGATCTCGGCGGCGTTGAGTGTGATCGCGTTCAACGGCTCGGCGAGCGTCACGTCGATCGTCTCAACGCCGGAGAAGGTGGCGGCTTTGAGGTCCGGCGTGAGTGTGAGCGTGTAGTGCTCGGGGCGGACGGTGGTGGGGAGGCGCTGGGCGTTGGCGAGGCGTGCTGAGCAAAAGATGAGGCAGAAAAGTGCGGCAGCGACGGCAAATGATGCGCGAAACGATGGGGCGAAACAACGGAATTTCATGCAAACCTCGTGGGGGTGAACGGTCATTGCGCCGGGGTCTTTTTCGGCAGCAGGGAGTCGAGCAGGAGCAGGCAGGCGCCGGTGACGACGGAGGAGTCGGCTACGTTGAAGTCGGGCCAGTGGTAGGAGAAGATGTGGACTTCAATGAAATCGACGACCGAGCCGTAGAGGATGCGATCGTGGAGGTTGCCCAGGGCCCCGGCAAAGATCAGGGCGAGGGCGACGGTGGTGAGGGTGAAGCGGTTGCCGAGGCGGACCATGGCAACCAGAACTATGAGCGCGGCAAGGCTCGCGAAGCCGACCAGTACCCAGCGGACGACGTGGGGCGAGGCCGATTCCGCGAAGAGCGAGAAGGCAGCGCCCTCGTTGGTCCAATGGGTGATGCGGAGAACGCGCGGTATGACGGGGATGGCGCCGCCCAAGGGGATGCGGGCCGCGACCCAGATTTTGGTCAGGCGGTCGGCCAGGATGACGAGCGCAGAGATGGTGAGCAGCCAGGGGAGGCGGCGGGGTACGGCGAATTTCATTGGGCCTCCTTGTAATCGGGACAGATCTTTCAAAAACGTGCTGTGTGCCAGGGTACGACTTCAGTCGTGCCGAAGAGAGCCAAAAAAACGGCGGGCTTCAGCCCCTGAGGGATTCAATTCATTCGCTGTCAGCCATCTATGCTTTGGACATACAACCCCCTACTGAATGCCTCTAGTTGGTCGGGGTTCAGATTTGTAAAGGTAATCAGCATATGCGGGGTGAGAAAGGCAGCCGAAAGTTCTAGCGTCAAATCCCTGCCCGGAAATACGCTCGATAAGATGCGTGTGTTGAAGCTCTCGAAAACGGTAGTGGGAGACTTTGGGTCAACGTACGAGTGCACGCGGCGCGTCAGGTAAAGGACCGGTTTTTGAGTAGTTGATAAATAGGTCAGCAACCCATCCGCGCTGGTGAGGGCATCCTTCAGCGTATTGAAGTATTTTTCATCAGCAGGTTTTGATTGTCCTCTGATGTGGACTCCCAGTAAGAAGCCGAAACAGAGAGCTGCTACCTCGATAAAGATGTCGTCGAAACATACGTGTGAGCGTTCAGCTACTTCATGCGCGAGAACTGAGTGTTTTTTCAGAACCTCTATTGTTTCTTGCAGACTGTCACGTAGGAACGCGGATTTTTTGCCCGCATAGGTGAGAATGCCGCTGGCCAGATAGAACGAGGGGCCTGCCGGGTTGCTGCGACCCTCTAAGACTGTTTTGAGGATGGCCTCAAGCCCGTCGGCGGTTGTGTACATTCGCTCAAGTGCCGTCATGCGCGCCCCTTCTGGATGGCCTCCGTAGGTGGATCAATCTTCATTTCGGTCAGAGCCTCCTGGCAGCGAGTGCAGACGTTTTGCCAGATGCCGTATTTCGAGACTTCCGGCATGAAGTTCCAGCAGCGGGCGCACTTGTGGCCGGCTGCAGGGACTGCACGGATTTCGACGTGTCCACCCAGCGAGGGAAGTATTACTTCCGATTCGCGTGCCTGCGGAATAGTATCCGTGTATTCGTACTCTTTAACCCGCACTGCTGAAACGTTGAAGATCTCCTTCCGATCCGACGGTGAGTATCGTTGCAGGAGAGACAGTGCCTCGCCTGATGCCTCAATTAACACATCGGCTTCGATACTCTTGTTGCCGATGCGCTTGGCCTGGCGCGCTTGTTCCAGCTTGCGGAGCGCCGCATCTCGAATCTCAAACAGCTTCTTCCATTCGTCGATCAGCGCCACCGCATCGCCGGAGTACACATCTTCGGGCTTGGGGAAGAGCGCGAGATGAACAGAAGCTTCGCGGCCTTCGACGGCGGGCAGATATTCCCAGACCTCGTCGGCGGTGAAGCTGAGGATGGGCGCGACGAGGCGGACCAGGGCCTCGGTGATCTGCCAGAGAGCGGTTTGGGCCGAGCGCCGCGCGTGGCTGGTGGGCGCGAAGGTGTACATGCGGTCTTTGAGCACGTCGATGTAGAACGAACTTAGATCGACGATGGCGAAGTCGTTGACGGCGTGGTAGACGCGATGGAACTCGAAAGCTTCGTACCAGCCGAGGATTTTTTCGGCGAGGTCGCGGGTGCGGGCCAGCATGTAGCGGTCGAGGGGGAGAAGCTCGGCCTCGGGGACGCGGTCGCGGGCTGGGACGAAGCCGTGCAGGTTGCCGAGCAGGATTTTGAAGGTGTTGCGCAGTTTGCGATAGATGTCGGCGCAGCGCTGCATGAGGTTCTCGCTGGCGGCCATGTCCTCGCGGAAATCCACCGAGGCGACCCAGAGGCGTACGATCTCGCCACCGAGGCGCTCGGCGATATCGACGGGGTCGACGCCGTTGCCGAGGGACTTGGACATGGCGCGGCCCTGCTCGTCGAGGGTCCAGCCGGCGGTGGCGACGCGCGAGTACGGAGCGCGGCCGCGCAGGGCCACCGAGGTGAGCAGCGAAGAGTGGAACCAGCCGCGGTACTGGTCCGCGCCTTCCAGGTAGAGGGCTTCAACGCCTTCGTTTTCCTGGAATGCCTTGTAGGCTATCTTCAGATCGGGGTCCGTCTCGCAGACGGCAAGCCAACTGACGCCGGCGTCAATCCAGACGTCGAGAATGTCGGTCTCCTTGCGGAATGCCGTGCCGCCGCAGTGGGCGCAGACCGAGCCCGCGGGCAGGAGCGCGGCCAGAAGCTCTTCGGGGGCGGGCGTGCGCCAGGCCTCGATGCCCTCGCGTTCGATGAGGCCGACCACGGCGTGATTCAGCTCCGCGGAGACGATCGGCTGGTTGCAGTGCCCGCAGAGGAAAACGGCGATGGGCACATCCCAGGTCTTCTGGCGGCTGATGCACCAGTCGGGGCGGGTAGCGATCATGTTGGTGATGCGCACCTTTCCCCAGGCCGGGTCCCAGACCACCTTGTCGATTTCCTCGATGGCTAGCTGGCGGAAGGTGGTATCGGAGCCGTCAGCGCGTTTCACCGGGGTTTCCAGGCCGATGAACCATTGCTCGGTGGCGCGATAGATGACGGGCTTGTGGCAGCGCCAGCAATGGGGGTAGGAGTGTTCCAGGTCGCGGCTGGCGAGCAACGCGCCGCGCTCCTCGAGCATGGCCACGATGATGGGATTGGCGGCCCAGACGGTCTTGCCCTCGAAGGCGGGCGGAGCGGCATAGGGCCAGGCGGCCGGGTCGACGTGGATGTGGCCCGTATCATCGACGCGGCAGGTAGGATCCAGGCCGTAGCGCTGGCCGGTCGAGAAGTCGTCCACGCCGTGGGCGGGAGCGGTGTGTACGGCGCCTGTGCCCTGGTCGGCCGTGACGTAGGTGGCCAGGACGCCGAGGACGCCGCGGTCGAGAAAGGGATGCTGGAAGGCGACGTGATCGAGCACGGCGCCTTTGAAGCGGGCGAGTTCAGCGGTTGGGCCTAACTGGCAAGCGGCAGCGACAGTGTAGGCGAGCTCGGCGGCGACGATGTAGACGGGGGAGTCGGGGCCCTCTCCCGCGGCGAGCGCGACGTAGTCGAAGTCGGGATGGAAGGCTACGGCAAGGGACGCGGGGAGGGTCCAGGGGGTGGTGGTCCAGATGATAGTGGAGACCTGGCGACCGGTCAGAGCGGGGTCGATGGTTGCGGGATCGGAGGTGAGCTGGTAGCGCACGTAGATCGAAGGACTGGTGTGGTTCTCGTACTCGACCTCGGCCTCGGCCAGCGTGGTGCGGTCGTGGATGCACCAGTAGACCGGCTTGAGACCGCGGTAGACGAAGCCTTTTTCGAGAAAGCCGTAAAAAGCTTCCAGAGTGCGGGCCTCGTAGTCGCGGGCCATGGTCTTGTAGGGCTGGTCCCAGCGGCCGAAGCAGCCGATGCGCTCAAACTGCGAGGTTTGCAGGTCCACGTACTTCTGCGCGTAGGCGCGGCAGGCGGCGAGGATCGCCGCCGGCGCCAGTTCCAGCCTCTTGCGGCCAAGCTGCTCTTCCACCTTGATCTCGATGGGCAGCCCGTGGCAGTCGTAGCCGGGGACGTAGGGAGCATCAAAGCCGGCCATAGTCTTGGATTTGACGACAAAATCCTTGAGTCCCTTGTTAAGGGCGTGTCCCAGATGGATGGGTCCGTTGGCGTAGGGAGGGCCGTCGTGGAGGATGTAGGCGGGGCGGCCGCGGCCGGCTTTGCGCAACTCTTCGTAAAGTTGGAGCGAGGCCCAACGCGCCAGGCGAAGTGGTTCATTCTGAGGCAGATTGGCCTTCATCGGAAAGGCGGTCTGGGGCAAGGTAAGGGTCGCCTTCAACGCGGGCGCTGCGGACATTGATACTCCCTGGGATGGTGCGAAGTTGTTCATTGGTTAGTGTAAATGGCGGGGGACGGAAAAACTCGGTAACAACTCTCACGTTCGCTCGTCTATTGTTTATGGGAGCGGCGCTTAAGCTGAAATATGGAAGTTTGGAGCTTGGGACGTTCCATAGGAGACAAGGGCGGCCTCGGTCGAGCATAATAGAACGGGGGCGGGACGACGGGAGGTTTCTGTCTGTACTGCCCTGGACAACCAACGCAGCAGCCACCATGGAAAAAGACGCACCTATGTCAGACACGGAATCCCAAGCTGCCGCAGCTCTTGCGGTCGGTCACGAATTCGACGGTTTTCTCGGCAAGGCTTTTGAAGAGAAGCCCATCTGGGCCGGACTCTACGAGAGCATCCGCGACGTCTTCTTTCCGCCCCATTTGCCCCCGCTGGAGCTAACATCGACGCCAATCCCGGTGCCGGACCGGATGGCGGTGAAGCCCAACCCCTGGGCTATCGGGATCTCCACCACGGTGAATCTGGCCTTTTTGGCGTTTTTGCTCGTCTTCGGGGTCAGGAAGATCATCGACACGGTGAACCAGCAGCAGTTGCACGCGACCGACATTGATGTGGGAGTCTGGCAGCCCAAGGCACCCAAAGCAGGCGACGCGAACGGCGGCGGCGGCGGCGGCGGTTCGCACGATATTGTCGATCCCATCAAGGGGCATCTGCCGAAGATTGAGAAAGATCCGATTGTCCCTCCGCAGGTGCAGACGGTGGACCATCCAAAGATCCCGATGGAGGCGGCCATCGATGTGCAGAAGAACATCACGCTGCCTGATAATCCGACGCTGCCGACGATTGGAGTGACAAGCTCGGCTAACGTGACTCTGGCGTCGAACGGACAGGGTTCGGGAACGGGCATGGGGACGGGTTCGGGCGGTGGATTGGGTTCGGGGACCGGCAACGGTTATGGGCCGGGTTACGGCGGGGGCGCCGGTGGCGGACTGTACCACGTGGGTGGCGGGGTTTCAGCGCCAGTACCTCTGAACAATGTGGAAGCAGAGTTCTCCGACGAGGCGCGCCGGGCCAAGTACCAGGGCATCTGCCTGATCTCGCTGATTGTGGATGCGCAGGGAAATCCGCAGAATCCGCGGGTGGTGCGCACACTGGGCATGGGGCTGGATGAGAAGGCCCTGGAAGCGGTTCGGAAGTACAAGTTCAAGCCGGCGATGAAGGGCAACACGCCGGTGCCGGTGATGATCACAGTCGAGGTCAACTTCCGGTTGTATTGAGGGCTTGAACCGGGTTTGAGCAAGGGAGCGGAGCGTATGGGCGCTCCGCTCATTTCATTTACGGCGCGAAATCAACGTCAAGCGATTTATTACGAGGCACTAGCGGCTCCGACGTCATGATCTTCGTTGTTCGAAACGGGGAGGGAACGGCGATGAGACTGCGCTGGGGGATGGGTGCATTGGCGGGGTTGTTGATTGTGGCGGGGCTGGCGCGGGTGGCTTCGGCGCAGGCGGATTATCCGTGAAGGGACCCGAAGCTGGGCGACGACCAGCGGATTGCCGACCTTCTGGGGCGGTTGACGCTGGAAGAGAAGATCCTGCTGATGTCGGACCATCCGAAAATTCTCCGGCTGGGGATCGCTTTTTCCGGCCAGGTGGAGGGGCTGCATGGGCTGGCGCCGGGCGCCTGACCCAGACCTGGCACACGGGCGATGTGCAGTTGCTGCCTATCCTTCACTACAACCTGCTGCACGGGTGGACCTGTCTTTACCGCAAGGAAAAGCCGCTCTACGCCTTCGGCTACGGGCTCAGCTATAGGAGCTTTGCGTGTGAAGGCAACCAGAGCGGTGAACGGCTGCCTGGTTTCAAGCAGTCTCTCCACCACCGGATAGCCGAGTTCCGGCGAGAACATATCGCGGTCGAGGCTGACGACCAACTCCGGCTTAATCTCAAGGCCCAGTCTCTCCGCAACCGCTATCGCAGCGTCCGCCGAGCCGCCTTTGGCCTGCATCGTCTAAGCTTGTATGATTGATTCGACGGCACGTTTCCGCCAGTCCCTGACCTTAGTTCCCTTCACAGACAGGCAAAGGGCTGAGAACCGGCCCCATCTGCAAACTCCCTGTAGATTCAAGGCCTTTGATTTGTAGCGCTATGAAGCTAAATCCGCGCAAGCATGTGCCACATCCCAACGGGGAGGCCACCCCACGTATTGCCGACGCCGATTCGAGAAGAGCCGCCAGCGGAATCGCTCTCGCTGCTCAGCTGATCCTTTGCCTGCTGTGGAGCGTTCCCAGCCTGCCTGCCCAAGCGCCACCGGCCACCCCGGTCCAAGGGCCCGCGCCCCATCAGGCAGCGCAGCCCCGCCGAGCCGTTCCCGGCAAAGAGTCCGCGAATACGGTGGTACCGGCCGCATCGGCGATCCAATTCGAGAACATCATCGAACAATCGAAGATCAAGTTCAAGCTCAAGAACAGCGTCAGTCCCCAGCGGTACACGTTTGAAACCATGACTGGCGGAGTAGCGGTCTTCGACTATAACAATGACGGTTTGCTGGACATTTTCTTTACCAATGGCGCAGCCATCCCGTCGCTTGAAAAGAGCGATCCCAGTTACTCAAACCGGCTCTTCCGCAACAACGGGGACGGCACCTTCACCGATGTAACTGAGAAGGCCGGCCTGCAGGGCATCGGCTATTCGATGGGAGTGGCCGCCGGCGACTACGACAATGATGGATTTGTCGATCTTTACGTTGCCGGCGTCAACCGCAACCAGCTTTTCCATAACAATGGGGACGGCACCTTCACGGACGTGACCGAGAAGGCGGGAGTCGGCGGCATCGTCCCCAAGCTCGGCAAGGCATGGTCTGTAGCTGCGGGATGGTTCGATTACAACAACGATGGGCTGCTCGACCTTTTTGTGGTTAACTATCTCAATTACAACATCAACACTGCAACTCTCTGTGTTCAGCAGGGGCTTCCGGCCTATTGCTCGCCGGTCGATTTTCTGGGAACGCCGAATATCCTCTACCGCAACAATGGCGACGGCACTTTTACCGACGTATCCGAACAGTCCCACATTTCCCAGTATGTTGGCAAAGGGATGGGTTTAGCGTTCGCTGACTATGACAACGATGGATTTACTGATATCTTCGTCTCCAACGATACCTTCGAGAATTATCTTCTTCACAACAATGGAGACGGAACCTTTACCAATGTCGCGATGCTCGCCGGGGTTGCGTACAACGCATACGGCGACGCTATAGCCGGCATGGGCGCGGATTTCCGGGACATCGACAACGATGGAAGGCCGGATATCTTTGAAACCGCGATGTTCGGGGAAGGCTTTCCCCTCTACAAGAATCTAGGGGACGGTCAATTTCAGGATGTCACCGGCACGGCAGGGCTGAGTGCCCTGACCAGCCGCTCAACGGCCTGGGGAGTGGGGATTTTCGATTTCGACAACGACGGGAACAAGGACCTGTTCACCGCCAACGCCGACATTCTGGACAATGCCATGGAGTTGGCGCACAGGCCCTTTGCGCTTCCCAATCGAGTGTTTCGCAACAAAGGCAACCTGACCTTCGAGGATCTGAGTTCAAAGGCCGGAACGTCCTTCTCGGTTCCGGCTGCGCATCGCGGCGCGGCCTTCGGCGACCTCAACAACGACGGCAAGATCGATGTCGTCGTGACGGTTCTGAACGGCCCGCCGGAGATATGGATGAACCGTTCCAGCAACCTGAACCACTGGATCATTCTGAAACTGGTCGGCGTCAAATCCAACCGCGACGGTCTGGGAACAAAGGTCAAGGTAACAACTTCTCTGGGCACCCAGTACAACCAGGCGACAACCGCGGTTGGCTACAACTCTTCGAGCGATAAGCGCGTACACTTCGGGCTGGGCTTGGCCAGCGTCTTGGACACCATTGAACTCACATGGCCGAGCGGCATCAAGCAGGTTTTGAAAAACGTCAAAGCAGATCAGATCCTCACCGTGACGGAGGGCGCGCCATGAGCCGCACGATCATGGCGCGAGATTGGCCGACAAACGCTGCGCGAGCTCCGTTTGCCCATTGCGGAGGAGAAGCTCGATAAGTTCTTTCATGACTTCAGGCTTGTTTCTCGCGTACGCCGCCATAGTTTCGGCTGTCAAGTCGGCATCCGACACCCTCCCCATATGGAAGTAAGAGTCACAAAGCATGTAAAGCAACTCCGGAGTGATGGTTCTGGACTTCGCCAGTTGTTCCGCCGCATCGGACCAGAGCCCCTGACGGTAGCGGACCTCGCCCATCTCGGCAATCGCCATCTGATAGTTCGGGTCGTTGGCGAGTTCCGCCTTAAACTCATTCTCGGCCCCGCTAAGGTCGCCCAGTTTCAGCGCCAGTATCCCCTCATAGGTATGAGCTCCCCGAACGGTTGGCTGAATTTCCAGCGCATGATGAAGATTGCGCAGACCATCTTCCGTATCGCCCATGAAGAGATATAGTTTCCCAACAAACACATACGCATCCGCCGGAGTGGCGGCAGTTCCCTTGAAGTGTTCCCGATACAGCCGCAACACATCCTCTTCGCGATGCTCTGCCAGCAATTGATGGGCCTGAGCCTTGATGGAGCTTTCGCGTTCATCGCTCTCGATGGAGCGGACGAACGTTATCTGTTCCATCATTAACTGATGCAGTGCCGCCTCGTGCTGCGCGTCCGCCGTCCTGCCCATCCCGGCAAACGCCCGTGACAGATAGAAATGCGCCAATAGCCGCGTGGGGTCCAGCCGTAACACCGATTGCAATTTATCGACGGCGGCCGGATAGTTCTTCAGTTCCAATTCGCATTGTCCAAGCCCCAACAACGACCCCACATCGTCGGTTTTGAATGCGAGGATGCGTTCAAATGCATTCCTGGCCTCTTGCCATTTGGCGAGCTTCACATCCGCGATGGCCAGCAGTTGCAAGGCTGTCACATCGTTGGGCTGGGATTCAACTGCGCGCGCGGCATACTGCGCGGCACCGGCAAGATCCATCAATTTGTAATCCGTCGCAGCAATGTCATAATCGATCCGCAGCAGCGTAGCATCGGAGCGCTGGGCCTTGAGCAGCCAGCGCAGCCCGGCCTCGCAGTCCCCCGTGCCGCACAGCAGCTCTCCGTACTTCTGCCACACCGATACATTGTCCGGCTCGGCCTTCAAACTAAGCCGGATGGCGCGCAGCGCCAAATCGTCCTGCCCATTCAGGTGATAGGCCTGGGCAAGATAATACTGTGCGTCTCCGTCGCCGGGAAGAATCCGGATGCAGTGCTGCAACAGCTTGATGGCTTCTTCCCTTTGGCCCGCGGTCAGTTTGTAGACGCCTGTTTTCAACAGGAGTTCGGCGTCGTTGGGCGCGAGCTTCAGAGCCTCCTCATAAGCAGCCGCTGCCTCGGAGGTGCGGCCCGCCTCCTCAAGCAACATACCCTTCAGCTTGATTGCCGGCTCGAAATCCGGACGCTGCTCAAGCAAGTGGAGGACAAGATTCATTGCCTCCTGCCTGTCGCCGTGCTCGGCGAGGCTAAGCGCCTGGTGGAATTGCCGCATCAGGGGAGACCCGGCGGGAGGGCTGGCGTTCTGCGCCCGGACAGCGGCCCCTCCGGAAGCAAACAGCACCGCCAAAAGCAGGACAGCACGGAGACGATTTGCAGGCCAGGCGGCAGACTCCTTGCGCAGGAATACAACAAGAGAGGGGTTTGCGTTCCACCTGCCCCGCCAGCATCGATCTCGCAGTAACTTCATGATGCAGACTCCAACGAAACTCCGAACCACGGCCATGCCGCAGAGAGGAGGACACCGCGCGCGATTCCGCTCCGCCGGGCCGTTGCGCCGATGGCCATACCAAGGGACCTCGACGCGGTGCCCGGGCAGTTTGCTGAAGACGATTCCCTGCCCTTCGCGCACCACACAAAACCGGCCGGGAGGCAGATAGTTGGCAAGGGCGCCGGTCGCCTTACTCTCGGTCTTCGCCTTTTGCCGGTCCGCAGCCCACAGCACCGTCGCTGCTCCCGCGATGCTTCGCGCTTCGATCCTATTGTTCATCCTGTTCGTCCGCACGAATTTCCTGGGGCTGAATCTGCAACTCTTTATACAGTGCGCGCAGCTTCTCTTTCATCTCCTTGAATTTCTTGTAGAGTTCCACCTCGCGCTTCGCATCGTCCACGCGCCCCATCTTCCGATAGAGCGTCGCCAGACGGTAGTGCGCGATGGCGTTGGTGGGCTCCAGTTGCACTGTATCTTCGAGCAGAGCCAGCGCCTTGTCCAATTGATTCATCTCAATCAACGTCTTGGCCAATCCGAGCTTTGCATCCGCATCGGCCGGCTGCAGCTCGACGGCTTTCGTGTATTCCCGGTAGGAGTGCTCGATGTTTCCCTTTCGGGCGTCAATCTCCGCGAGCCTGAAGATCGATTTCTCATCCTGGGGATTTTCCAGCAGGGCGGCGCGGTATTCCTGTTCTGCCTCTTTCTTTACTGTCTCGTCCATCGAGGTATGCAGCAGTTCGGCCAATTCGAAATGAACACCCGGCAGATGCGGATTGATGGCAATCGCCTTGCGATACTGCGCGATGGCGCCGTTGGTGTTTCCCTGCTTGGTCCCTTCGTGGGCCAGCAACTGATGCATTTGCGCGGAGTCCGGCGCGGCCAGCGACAGCGAGAGCATCGACTCGCCCGAGAGATCGGAATAGGTGCGGTAAGCGGCATAGAGCACCTCCGCGTCATCGGGGTCTGCCTTCCGCAACTGCGCGAGGACGGCCGCGGCCTTGTCCAGGTCGCCGCTTTGCGTATAGAGGCCGACAAGCTCCAAACCAAGTTGCACCTGAAAGCGCGGGTCCTGGAGCGAAGGGAAGGCGGCTTCCATATCCTTGCGCGCATCGGCAAAGTCCAACGTGCGGCTCTCGGCCATTCCCAGCAAGCCTTGAATCTTCGCCAGGCCGGGCTGGCGCTCAAGCGCGGCGCGAAAGTGGGGAATCGCCTCGGTGGGGCTGCCTTGAAAGAACAAGAGCACACC
>Ga0181527_1001096_pt1 | contig 28766 bp, 21 predicted proteins | sample PEATcosm2014_Bin_30_FD_119762 | JGI IMG/M metagenome (GOLD analysis project Ga0181527, IMG submission 119762) | Peatland microbial communities from MTU Mesocosm Facility, Houghton, MI, USA - PEATcosm2014_Bin06_60_metaG | ecosystem: Environmental > Terrestrial > Soil > Wetlands > Peat | place...
ACCGCCGCAATTCGGTAAGGAATTCGTGACATCATACGCACCTCCATTTTCAAGTATATGGGCATCGTTAAAAGGGCATTTTCCGCTTTCAATCGCAGAAGTTTGCTTTCGTGACTTCAAATCATTTGACGAATGAATGGCCCAACCGGTTACCGTCTTTTGATCCCAAATTGCGCCAGGCGGCCCGGGAATTCATGCGCGCGGCTCGAAACGCTCCCTGAGGACGGCGCCTTCTATCTCAATATATAAACGGCCATTTGCAAAAAGCGAAACTCGATGCGGCTTTGTGCAACGAAGGGCTTTCGGACGCACCTCGTTCCAGTAGTTTGCTGCCGCACCTATTTGCGGGTTGATTGCGCATTTGCCTCAAGAGTGTCTTTTTGCTTCTCCCTTCCGTTCACTGCCGTGAACATCGTTTACCCGGGCAGACCACAACCCTTCCTTTATTCATTATATTTGGTGACAAGGTCACGGGTCCGAGTAATTGTGCCGATCCGGACGGAGAGTTATCGCTCACGCCGGCTGTGTGCGAAAAAAGAAAACAACGAAGGGGGAGGAAAACATGTTCTTCAAAAGAGTGTGGGCTGCGGCTCTTGTTGCGCTTGTAGGTGCGGCCGCAGCCGCGTGTTGTGCGGAAACGTACACGCCGGAGCCGAGCAACAGGGTGAAGATCAACCTGGGGGCAACTCCCTGGAAGTTCACAAAGGGAGACATCAACAACGCGCAGGTCCCGGCCACCAGCGATGCGGCGTGGAGCACGGTGGGTATTCCGCACACCTGGAGCGACACCGAGTCGTTCAACAATCAGATGGGCGGCGGTGCCACGGGCTCCATGTATGCGGGCGTTTCCTGGTACCGGAAGCATTTCACCATCGACAACATGTATGCGAGCAGAAAGGTGTTTGTCGAAATCGAGGGTGCTCATCTCGGCGCGGCGGTGTATATCAACGGCACGTTCCTTCCGGGCAACGACGGGATAAACGCCACAGCAACGCACGTGGTGGGGTTTATAGGGTTTGTGGTGGACATTACTCCCTATGTGCAATTCGGCGGGACCGACAATGTCCTGGCGGTGCGGATGAGCGGCAACGGCGGCTTCTTTGTCTATCCGGGGTTTTCCATCGACTACAGGTTCGGGCAGGGCGACTACGGACTGTTCAGGCCCGTGTGGATGCACATCACCGACAAGGTCCATGTGCCGCTCAACGTGTATTCGGTCTTGAACCAGTGGGGCACCTACGTCGCTACGGTGTCGGCCTCCGACGCTTCGGCGGTTGTCAAGGTGCAGACCAACGTGCGCAACGACAACGCGTCCGCCCAGGCGGTGACGGTCACCACCAAGATCGTCGACGCCGCGCAGACCGTTGTGTTCACGTCGGACAACGCCCAGACCGTTGGCGCAGACACGAATCTTGTGTTTGATGTCAACTGCACGATCACGAATCCCCATTTGTGGTATCCTGCGGGCAGCACGTTCGGCCAGCCGTACCTCTACACAGTATACCACATTGTCAAGGTAGGCGGAGTCACGGTTGACGTCTTTTCCAGCCCGCTGGGCATCCGCGTGATCACCTGGGACCACAACTTCCCCTCTATCAACGGCCACCAGCATTATATGTGGGGCGTGTCCGGACGGTACGACTACCCGGCCCTGGGGACCGCGGTTCCCGAGGAGCAGCAGTGGCGCGATGTAAAGCTGGCCGCCGATTGCAGCGCCGACATGTGGAGGCCGGGCCATTCGTCCAGCAGCCCGGAATTCGTCCATGCATGCGACGCGTTCGGCGTGATGCTCGTGCAGCCGAGCGGCGAGCTCGAAGGAACGTTTTCAACGGCGCAGTTGAACGCCACCAAGGTGGCGTACAAGAGCCAGCTGCACAGGGACATGATCATCAGGGACAGGAACGATCCTTCCATTCTCGCGTGGGAAGTGAGCAACGGCCCCATTGACCCCACGTTTGCGGCCCAATTGAAGGCCATCTCAAAAACGTGGGATTCGGTCAACACCAGGGCGCAGTCAGACAGGGGCGGCAGCGCGGCGGACCCGACAATTGCGGACATTATCTCCTGTTCCTCGTCCGGTTGCGAAATAGCAATGAAGAACGGGCTCCCGAACACTCCGTGCTGGGGCGCGGAAGCGTGGGGCGGCGCCCGTTCGTCGCGCTTTGCATACGACTACGAACTCGCCTTTGCCGGACCGTATCTCCAGAACTGGCGAAAGGGAAGGCAGGCGAACTGCTTCGGCCTGTCTCAATGGTATCTATGCGAAGCGCCCGGTGAATCCGGAGCGTTTCTTGATGGAACCGCTGAAGGAAACGTGCGCTCGTTCGGGTCTTCAATGATGGACTTCAACCGCATTCCCAAACTCATGTACTATGCCCTCGAGGCCGCGTGGACGCCGTTTTCGGTGAAGCCCGTCGTTGCCCTTGCACACCACTGGAACCGCGCGGGCAACGTGACGGTCAACGCATTCAGTAATTGCCCGAGCGTGAATCTGCGCATCAACGGAACCAGCCAGGGCATCAAGACGCCCAATCCATGGACCGGGACCGGCGACGGGACCGACCAGAACACCAACCAGCTGCCGTTTCAGTGCATGTGGAACGTGACGTGGGCGGCCGGGACGCTTCGCGCCGAAGGTCTTGATGCAAACGGCAACACGGTTTGTTTCGATGAGAAGAAGACCGCGGGCAATCCGGACCATATCCTTCTCACCGTTGAGCCGCCGCTTGTGAAGCCGAATGGCGAAACGTTTCTGATCACGGCAAACGGCACTGACGCCGCGTTTATCCTGGCCACGGTAGTTGACGCCAACGGAATCTGGTGCCCTACGGCAAGCAATCTCGTTACGTTCGGCGTCTCGGGCCCGGGCGATTACCGGGGCGGGAGCGATCAGCTCGTTACCGCGGGGAAACCCGTCGACTATCATTCGCCGCTTGATCCTGAGCTCTCGGCGGAAGGCGGCATGTGCAAGGTGGCTGTCCGGTCGACATTCACTCCGGGCACGGTGACGGTCACGGCCGCCGCGGCAGGACTTGCCTCGGGCACCGCGACGTTTGCCACCTATCCCTGCTCCACCGGCCAGGTATCTGTGCGCGCGCCCGCAATCAGGGCAGGCGCAGTTGCAAAACAGACCCTCGCTTTGAGCGCCGCTGGCGGCATGCTGCGGTACTTTGTGGGCAGGCCCGCGAACGTGTCCATTGAAGTTCTGGGAACCAACGGGAAGATGGCCGGGCGCACCGGCGGCCTGCGGCAGTCCGCCGGGTGGCATTCGGTAGGGTTTGCCGGCGGCAACGGCGTTTACCTTGTGCGATACTCCATTGACGGAGGCGAGTGGTGCGCGCAGCGGGTTGTTGTGGTCCGCTGATGCGGTTGTAGTTGGGCCACTGAGGGAGGGCCGACCCGAGCGAAGCGAGGGAAACGCCCAACTTTATGTTCTGTTCCGTGTCTATTCTTGCGCCTTATGAATCTGCAGAACTCATGTCCTCGCCGTCAACAGCCTGCGTGATTGCCAGCACAAGCCCTTCCAGCGTGAACGGCTTCTGGACATATCCCCGGATGCCGGGCATGCGGATGATCGCGGCCGTGTCGCCTACCATGAAGCCCGTTGAGAAAATGGCCTTGGCCCGGGGATTTATCTTTCGCATGGCGGCGAAACAAGCTTTCCCGTCCATCACCGGCATGTTCATGTCGAGCACGATGCAGTCCACGCCGGCGAACGAGCGCCGGTACCACTCCACTGCCTCCCGGGGGTCCGAGAACGTCGTGGCGCGGTAGCCTTCCCCGGAAAGATACTCCTTTACAAAATCGCAGATCATGGTTTCGTCATCCACCACCAGCACGTGCAGGGAGTTTTTGGGCTTTTCCGACGCCGGGGCGGCGGCCTCCAAAGGCGGTTGCGCGGCTGTCTGCGGCAGGTAGAAGGTCATAATCGTGCCACGGTCCGGCGCCGATTCGGCTTCGATGAACCCGCCGTGCCGTTTTACGGTGCCGAAAACGCTGGCAAGCCCGAGCCCGGTGCCCTTGCCGGGCTCCTTTGTTGTAAAGAACGGCTCAAAGAGATGCTTCTTGACGTTGTCGTCAAGCCCGACGCCGGTGTCGGCCACGGTGACGGCAACGTAGTGCCCCAACGCAATGGCAAAGGGCCGCTTGTCCGCAAACGGTTTGTCAACCACCACCGCTGTGGTGGAAAAGGTGAGCGTGCCGCCGTCGGGCATGGCGTCCCGGGCATTGATGGCGAGATTGAGCAGCGCGCTTTGCAGAAGCGACTGATCGCCCGAGACGACCGGGTTGAGCGCAGTGAGGTGTTTGGCAATGGTGATGCGCCTGTCGATGCTGTGGGCCAGAAGCGCAGCCGCTTCGTCGATGAGCGCGTGAATGCTGAGCGGGTTTACCTCGTAGGACCCCTGCCGCGAAAAAGCCAGAAGCTTCCTCACCAGGTCGGTCGCCCGGTCGCCGGCTTTGAGGATGGCCGTTATCTGTTCGTCGAGTTTTGCCGTAAACCCGTTCTTCTCCCGTTCCGAATTCTCCATCCGGATGAGAGATGCGTAGCCGAGGATAGCCGACAAGATGTTGTTGAAATCGTGCGCGACGCCCCCTGCCAACAGCCCCACCGATTCCATTTTCTGGGCCTGCCGGTATTGTTCTTCGAGGGACTTCTGTTCCGTTATGTCAACTATGCACATCCGTAGGCCGCTCACCCCCTTTTCCGCGTAGACGTGGTCGCATTGCAGCAGCGTGCGAAGCGTTTTTCCGTCTTTGCGCACGATCCGGAATTCTTGCAGCGGCAGGCGCTCGCCGGAAAGCGTACGCGTGAATTCGCTTTCCGCCCGCCCGCGGTCGTCGGTGTGGATGATGTCGAGCATGGTGTGGGCGCGGCCGAGTTCGCCCTGCGCAAATCCGGTGAGAGCGCAGCCTGCCCGGTTGATAAAGGATATCGAAAGGTCGCTGCCCGTTTCGCAGATCATCACCGGCAGCATGTCGGCGGTTTCGAAGAACCGGGCGTCGCTTGCGCGCTTTTCCGCATCGGACTTTTCAATTACCCTGCGGTACCCTCTGTGGAGCACCAGGACAAAGGCAACGGTGAGGATCATTGCCATGTAGAACGATACCGAAATGTCCGCCAGGCGATCCGCATCCGAAGCATACCCCACGATCCAGCCGGGGTGGGTATGTTCGAGCGCCAGAAGGAACGCCGTTGCGATAAGGAAGATCCCCATGGTTATGATGCGTCCCGCGCCTCGGGCGAACACCATGAAAACGAGCGGACATATAAGAAGATAGAACTGCGTGCCGCCGCGGCTGCCCGCGTTGTAGACCCAGACAAACAAGAGGACGCCCACCAGCGTGGCAGTGGCCGGATATACCAGTTTCAGGTACGATATGCCGCGGCGCGCAAGGAGCAGAAACAAGACAAAAAGCACACCCGCAACAATGGTTCCGATTTGCAATAAGGAATTGAATGCGAGGACCGCATTTTCGGCACACGCCAGCAGGCATGCGATGGCGCTCAGGAACATCACCCAGGAAAAGAGCCTTTGTTCAAGCTCAAATGATGCGTGGTCCGGTCCTAAGATCAGACGGGACAAAGCATGAATAGTCGATCCGGCGCGCCGCATTATCGATGGCGATGTTCCCGTTAGGCCGGGAGCCGGCTGACTGTTGTAGGGTTTGTTCATTTGTGAGAATCCACTGCTGCCATGTCCAGGGCCATGGCGACACACCGGGCTCATGAGAAACCGGCGCGCCCGTAGGCAATCAGATTGTACTTCACCGACTTCCGTTTTTCAAGGGCGATGCTTTTGTCGGCACGACGCCGGAAGGCTAGTCTGTCGCGGATGCAAAGAGGGAAAACAGGAATGCGTAGCAGCAGGCAAGGGTTTCGTCGGCCACGGCGCGGACGCCATTGCTGTAATGCCACCACCTGCGGCTGTCGTACCCGCGGTCGGGGCATGCCACGATTCCCACGGTATAGGCCTTGCCCAGCACCCGGGAATACAAAAGCTGGGACCGTCTCGAATGGCATCCGATGGAATAGAGATTAAGAGATTTTCCCAGGTCCGGATTCCGCGCAAGCCAGCGCCTCAGCAACACCGCTTCCTCGTAGGTGCGGTCCTTCTGGACAAACGGTGAAGGTACCACGGCAATGCGGGAACTGTCGATGCCGAGTTTTCTCAGCGTGGCGGCCCCTACGCCGGCGAGCGATTTGTACCCGATGAGGAAATGGCCCGATTCGACCGGACCTCCGGTAACTACGACGACTGCGTATCTGTTGGTCCTGAAATCCGCAACAGCCTCTTCGATCGCATATTCTGGTATCCATCCTTCGACTACGAGGATGCGGGCATTCACCGGATGGACCGGCGCAAGAAACGGGTGTATAGAGAGGGCGAACACGAACAGCCAGATCACGCACGCCAGGAGCGCAACACACCATGTCCACGGCGTGGGGACCAAACATTCCTTGCGTTTGAAGAAGCGGGGTCGGTTCATGGTACGTTGAGATTCTCTGTGATGTCTAACCTAAGCCACGCCGTGGTCCGTGAGTCACACGGTTGAAGGCTTTGTGAAGCATCCGCTATTCGCGGTTTCATAGCGAAATGGCTGTTCCATCTTGTTGTCAATTTGTCATGGGGTGCCGTTCTTTGTCCAGGAGGATTTCTTACGTGGCCGTCGCGCCCGGCAAAGAAAACAGCCGCATGCGGCGCTCACGGAGCACTTTCAAATGCTTCTTCTCTTCGTCCGCGATTCTCGACAACGCCGCCGAATCAATGCCCTCTGCGCCGAAGCTTTTGCCCGAGTAATAGCCGACCGCCTTGGACTCCATGTCTATCGCCATTTCCAGAGTCTTGCCGAGGTCGGTCTCCAGCACCGCGTCGCGTACCGCCGCCGAGCCCGGCATGATGTCCACGCGAAGCTCCTTTGCGGCGGCGTACAGTTCCTGTTCCGTCAACTTCGGTCCTCGAAGTGCCAAGGGAAGCCCCTCGAGCATGCGCGAAAAGACCACGACGTGCTGCTTTTCGGCACGGGCAAGGTCCGACGCGAGCGCGGCAATGGCCGCGTTGGCGCAGCCCTCCGCCAGCGATTCGTAGAACCGCTGCCCGAGCCGCTCCATCTCAACCGCAATCTGCAAGGCGCGATCCGCAGGATAGGTCATGAATGCAGCCTCCTTGTTAAGAGCGAAAAAAGAAACCGTGTGACATGGAAAATCGAATCTGCGCGGGCGGCATCCGTTGAACTTGTGATTGCGGCAAGTGCCCTTGATTCAAGAGTCAGCATCGGTTCAGGATCCGAAGAGGTGTGTATTGGGCGATTATGCTGAAATCTTTATCGTTGTGAAGAAGATCAACTTCATGTTCAAGGCAAAGAGAGGCCAAAATACAATCGATGGGACTGCGAATGGTTTTGCCGTCTTTACGAATAGTACGATACAGGGAAGCGGCACGAATAAACATGTTCTTTGTAACCGGTAAATATAGTAATCCCGAAAGGATGTTCTTGATTCCATCATACTCTTTGTCGGATCGGATTCCCTGAAGGATTTCCGTTATGATAAGGCCGCAGGTGCAGATGTCTTCAGAATTTTCGACTGATTCTACCAGCATTTCCGATTGTTTGGAGCGTTTTCCGTTAAAGAAATCAATGAAGACGGAGGTATCAACGAGTATCACGAGACGCCTCTCATCGAACGCATTTTGGACAAGTTTCCATCCCACGCCACAGACCCGAACAGAGCAAGAATTCGCCGTTGATTTGAATGGCGGATCAGTTCTCGTAATGCGAAATCAACGACCGCTTTGCTGGTTCTCAGTCCAGTGGCTTTTTTCCCCTTTTCAACAAGTTCTTCATCAAGAACAATATTCGTACGTCGCATAGTGGACGCTCCTTCCTATACACATAATATACATTATTGATGTGTATGTAACAAGTTCTCGTGTTGTTTACGTGCCGGCGCTGACGGGCATGGGCAGGGAATCGGAAATCGTGTACCGGTGTCAACCGCGACAATGATCCTATCAAACGATACACGATCAAGACCTGCGCTGAGCGAAGTGGAAGTGATGATTGTGGCGCACGGTTCTTACGGGTTGTTTACACACAGGTGCGGACTGGGTACACGGCGGCCTTGTCTTCTTGAATGGTGATCGTGATTACTGTAAATTCTTAAGGATTTTGTTCTGATATTGCTCGACATCAATGGATTTTACCATGTCAATGATGAGCTGCGCCTTCCACACGTGACCAAGCTGAAGAGATTCAGTAACAACTATGCCCTGCTTCTTGTCAGTCTGAATTTCTTCGAGGAATTCTTTTTGTTCCAGCATTTCCATACTCGCGTAGATACCTAAGAATTTTTGTACGCTACCAGCGGCTGTGCCTCCCTGTTCCATTTCATATGTACCATATGAGACAGCGAACGTTGGCGAGCCAGACATTCCAGGAAAAGCAGAAACATCCACGACAAAAAGCGGCTTTCCTGCGAAATCCACGTTTGGTTCTGATGCTATGCTGCCCGTTTTCCAGATGGGTAGAGCATTTACTTTGTCCTCATACCCGTACGGGTAACCTACCAACGTAACTCTGGAAGTTGGGCGAAGCTTGATGGGCACTTTTGCCCACTCTTCTGAGATGCCAAAAACTTTGCAATCTTGATAGAGACTAGAAACCAGTGGAACAATTGCGACGTCAGCGTCAGGATAGTTCTTACTACAAATCCAAATCGGATCTTTTAACTTTGTGAACAACGGGAACCGTACTTGTTTGAGGTCGCCGGTATTTTGTTGATCCTTGTGGAAGAAGAAGATAACGTTATCTCCAACAGGAGGTCTTTTTTCACTTGGCGCTGAACCGGTTAGAACATGGTAATTTGTTACAAGGAAGATGATGTTTGTATTCTTGGTTGAGTCGTGAATAGCATAATAGAATCCACTTCCTTGCGAAACGACTTTGTCGCCATTGAGTAGCAAAACCGGGGTCGTTATCATAGAGATATGATCAACATTACTCACTTGGGCACTCGAGATTTGCACCAGAAGAAGAACTAGAAAACTGGGATATCGCATACATTCTTCCTGTTTATTTTGATCTACTTCTGTAATCAGAAAACGGGCGGCGACCTAACGAGGCTTGGGAAAACAGATGCGCTATAAATGTCGCGAAGTCAAGTTAAGTCGGCTGCCCCCAAACATAAGTGGAATTACTGGCCTAACATTGTCAACCCGCTTCTGAATGCGCCTCCTAAATATCATTCTTCCTCAGTCAACCCGTCTCTTCTCCGGCCTAAACGCATTCTGCGAAATACTCAACTGCTTCAGTTTTTTGAGAAGGTTTGGCCTGTACATGCCTGCAACTTTTGAGGCCTGATTGAGGTTCCCTTTGAAGTGGGTGAGCAGCCTTGAGAAATACCGCGTTTCGAAATCGTGCATCATGGCGGCTTTCGCTTCTTTGTAGGTGAGTGGCTGTTCGGGCGCCGCCGCGTTCATCTTGAGCACCGAGCGCACGGTTTGCTCGTCGATCGATTTCAGGCCGATGCCTGCCATGCAGATGACTTCCACGGTGTACTTGAGTTCCCGGACGTTGCCCGGCCACGCGTAGTCCGTGAGCAGTTGCAGCGCCGCGGGCGATATGCGGCGCGGGATTTTCGGGTCGTCCTGCATGCCGAGAAAGTGGTCGATGAGGACCGGAATATCGTCCTTGTGGTAGGCGAGCGGGCGCGTGGCGATCACCGCGCCTTTGAGGCGGTAGAACAGGTCCTGCCGGAATGTCTTGTCTTTCACCATGGCCTCGATGTCGCGGTTCGTGGCGCTCACGATGCGCACGTCCACCTTCTTCACGGTGGCTGATCCTTCGGGAATGAATTCACCTTTATCAAGAACTCGCAGCAGCTTGGCCTGGAGCTCGCTGGAAATCTCGCCCACCTCGTCGAGGAACAGGGTCGATGAGTCTGCGGTTTCGATGATGCCTTGCTTCATCACCATTGCGCCGCTGGCCGCGCCCTTTGCGTAGCCAAAAAATTCCGCTTCTTCGAGATGCCTTGGAATGGCGGCGCAATTGAGGACCACCATCCGCCTGCCGTCTCTTTTCCCGCATGTGTGGATCGCCCGGGCGATGATGTCTTTTCCCGTGCCCGATTCGCCCTGGATCATGACGGGAAAATCGCCCGCCGCAACGCGGCGGATGTCCTGCCGGAGTCGTTGAAGATAGGCGGATGTTCCGACAAGCCCGAGGTTGGAGTCAGGGGAAATGTCGATTGAATGGGTGGTTTTTTCCATGGATGATGGAATAATTATACCAATACTTATTGATTGGTTCAACCACTATCTGTAGCAAAAGTGCTTCGCAATGTCCAGCTTATGAAGCAGCCATGAAAGGCGTCAGAGGCGGCGCTGATGGGGGAAATGAAGACTGCCACGCTTTTTGCTTCTTTGTTAATTGCGTTAGGGGCGACTGGAAGTCCCGCTAAAGCGGGATTGCCGGCCGACCCGGCCGACAGGCATAGGGCGGTCCGGCAACAAGGCCATTTGGCCGAGCTGAAAGGAGAACCGACCCCGGAATGTGGGGCGCAATATTCTTGGCCCAACATTCCGGGGAAACGCCCAAAGATTTTATCTTTTCTATCTTTCGAATTCCAAATTTGCAGGGACCCGGATGTATGCGCCGGCGTCTGTGGAACCGAGCTTGGCCGCGGAAACCGGGGCCGCAAGCGGAAGCGCCGTGGCGGAAGGTTCCAGTATCTGAAGCGCGGAATCGAGTTGCGCATCTACGCGGGGCCCGGGGTTTACCACCTGCAAATCAGGGAAAATTCCCCTTCTGTGGTACACGCCTATTCTGGCGCTCACGCCCTGGAGGCGGAGGAAGGTGATCATGATGTCGCGCTTATCAAGATAGGTGCGCGAAATAACGATCTGGCCCATTCCCTTGCCGTACGTGGTCTCTCCCACGAGCGTGGCAGTGTCGGCCCCGCCTTGGACCGCTCGGCCGTCCTTGAGCCCTGCCGTGAGCAGTTCGGCCGCGCTTGCGGTCCCGCCATTGACAAGCACGGCCAGTTGTGTGTTGACCAGCGACGGCGTGTGGCTGTGCTTTGTGGTCCAATTCTCCCAGTCGATGGTGGCTGCGGTTCGGGCGGCATCGTCGTACTGACGATACCTGGCCTTGATAAAGGCGGTATTCACAGGAAGGAAATACTCGATGATCGAATCCACGGCATTGATCGAACCGCCTCCGTTGCCGCGCAGGTCGATGATGATCTTCGGATACGCTGCGATCACGTGGAGCGCGTTTACAAAAGCGGGATAGGTGGTGTCTTCCTTGAATTCGGTGATCTGCAGAAGGACCGTGGAATCGGTGAGGGGGAATACGTAGACGGTGGTGTCGGGCGCCGCCGCGGAAACCGCGGCAACCTGCATGCTGCGCGGCAGGTGCGTCGAATCGTATTTCGTGTAGGAAGCGCCGCGCAGCGTGTCGTTGACACTTGCAAAAAGCCGCTCGGGCGACGCGAAGACGAACGGGTCCGGCGCCAGGGGAATGCTGTCCTGCCAGATGCAGTAGGCCCGCAGGTACTGCCACACGGTCTCGAGTTCGAGGATGGTGCCGCCGTCAGGCGATACCGGATACCGGGAGCAGTTCGGCACAACGGCAACGGCCAGCGCCGCGGCGCAGACGATGCCCACTAAGGATCCGGTGCGCATGCGTCAACGCGCCGCGTTCCGGAGAGCGTCGATCCGGTCTTTGTACCTGGCGCCGCCGAACACGTAGCTTCCCGCAACGAACACGTTGGCGCCGTTTTCAAAACAGAGCCGCGCGGTTTCGTGGTTGATGCCGCCGTCAACCGCGATGTCGAGCGTGACGTTGCGCCGTGCCGCTTCATCGCGGATCGCGCTTATTTTCGGGACCATGTCGGGCATGAACTTCTGCCCGCCGAACCCCGCGAACACCGTCATGATGAGCACCTGGTCCATGTGCGCCAGGTACGGCACCAGCAGCTCCAAGCCCTTGTCGGGATTGACGGCCGCGCCCGCCCGCACGCGTCGGGCACGGATCTGGTCGAGCACCGGGGCAAGATCGGGACACACTTCCGCGTGCACCAGCAGAATGTTCGCGCCGGCGTTGCAGTAGTCGGCGATATAGTCCTGCGGGTTGGTTATCATGAGATGAACGTCGAGAGGAATCGACACGCATTTCCTTACCGTTTCTATAATGAACGGGCCGAAGGTGAGGTTCGGGACAAAATGGCCGTCCATCACATCGCAATGAATACGGTCGGCGCCCGCTGCCTCGACGTCTTTCACTTCCCGTTCGAGGCGCCGGAAATCCGCGGAAAGAATGGATGGCGCTATGTGAATGACGGGTGACGACATAGTCTCCGTATTTCCCGGTTACTTGAAAAGTTGCGAAACCGCCATCACTTTTACCACACGCCAGTTTGACACGACGTAGTCGTATACCGAAAGGACCGTCACCGTTGCCGGTACGAGCATGATCCAGAAGCCAGGATGCCGGCCCCACACGCTGTGCGGGACCCAGGGGACCTTGTAGGAAATGCCCAGGCACAGGGCCAGCACCGTAAACGCGCCCACTGCCTGGACAACGGCCTTGAGCTTGCCTGCCCGCCGCGCGGCGAGCACGGTGCCGTGGTACGCGCACATGATGCGAAGGATGGAAAGAATCGCGTCGCGGTACAGGAACAAGAGGAACATCCACAGGGGAATAATGCGGTCCGCGCACACCATGAACGAGAGAAAAATGGTCTGGCGCGAAAGGCTGTCGGCCATGGGATCGAGCAGCTTGCCGAAATCGGAAACCTGGTTGCGGGCTCGCGCCACCCTGCCGTCAAGCGCATCCGACAGCTCGATTAATGCCGCAAGACCCACGGCTATCCACAGCCACAGCGCGGGCGATGCGGCGTGAAAGCTGCGAATAAAGAAATAGCCGAAGAAAGGGGCGATAACGATTCGTGACAGCGTGAGCGCGATGGCAAGATTGAAGGGTTTCATGTGCGTACGCTCCTGGCCCGTGCCGGTTGCTTGATAATGGCCGCAATCGCCGCCTTGCCGGTGCAACCGAAAGCCTTCCATACGCCGGCGCATTTTGCCGTAAATAAACAGGCAATCGCCGCGTTCGGGTAACGGTCGCCGAATTCGGACAAAACGTAGTAATTGGCCTGGCCCTTTGCGATGATGAGATCCGCCGAGGACAGGGCGGCGGAAAGGCCCGGGCTCATCTCGGCGAATGAAATGCCGAGCGTGTCGGGACCGGAGAGAATCATCCGCGACGACACGGCGCCGATGCCCGCGGCCCGCGCGTCGGCCATCACCGCGTCGCTCGTTATGGGGCCGCCGCGCAGCGGCACGGTCACCGAGGCCCCGTACGAGGAGAGCAGGCCGACCAAAAGCTTGTCGAACGGGAGCTCGCCGACATTATCCGGAATGAAAACAATGGTTCGCGCCGCTTTCGCCGCGGCAAGGATTTGTTTCGATTGGTCGACCGTGAGGCCCTTCCCGAAAGAGCCGTGCAGCGTTTTTTCCACCGAGGCGGTGGTCAGACCGTAGCCCGCGCCCGCCGTCCGGAAGTCGAGGCTGTTTGCAGCGACCGCCCAGCGGACAAGAAACCTGAACCGCCGGTAGCCGGAAAGCGAGGCCGCCCGTTTTTCAACCGTGCGCGCGATTTCCATACCGGCCCTCAGGCACCCCCGCCTCAGGTCCGAAAAAGGCATCTTCATCCCGAGGGTGCGCTTGAGAATCCTGTGAAGCTGGGTTATAAAATATGACGGAGGCGAGTTCTCGTCCAGGTGTTTGTAAAGGTAGGCCATGCACTCGCGGAGCACCGACATCCTTGCCCTCGACGGCACGTCAAGCATGTCAAGCGCGCCGGCAATATCGTCAATAAAACACGGGAGGCATGCGGGGCCGACTTTCATGATCATAAAATAAATGAATGACAGTCTCTCAAGCGCCCTTTGTTGATGACGCTTGTTTTTTCCTGTCAACCTCTATATAATGGGTAGGTAATCCGGAAACAGGGAGCCACCGTGCACGGGCGCGAAACGCTGAAGTGATCCTCCTAAGTCAAGAAAGCGCCCCTTTTCCCAGGGAAGCGGATGATGAAACGGCTCAAGAGAATAGGAAAAAGCCTGTTGATCGGATCGGCCATGGGCATGGGTGTGGCGCTCGTAACCAACTTTATTCTAAAGGACCTCATCGACGAACTTGAGAACCAGACGTATTACATGCGGTACCGGTGGGCGTACCAGGACATTGCGGCAGGCAAGAACACCGCGATGGCGGAGGACGACGATAACGGAATCTCCATCATTGACATAGACGAAAAAAGCCAGCACGAGCTCGGAAAATATTGGAACTGGGACCGGTCGTTCCATGCCCGGATGCTCAGCTCTCTTGCAAAACACGATCCCGCCGCCGTTGTTTTCGACATACTGTTTTTTGACCCTGAGGATAGGAACTACGCAACGCGGTTCGACACGCTTGTGAAACAGTGCGCAGCCAGGAACAAGGGATTCACGATTCCGCCCGGCATTTACAAACCGCTCACTTCCAGCATCGATTACGACGAGCAGTTTATTGCCGCAACAAAGGAAGCGGGCACCGTGTTCCATGCGGTCATGATGGCTGACAAAGCGGATTATCCCGAGTACGCCCGGTCGCAGCTCGAGTCGAAAATGACCATGGCATGGCACGATTCGCTCCATCCGTCGTCGGCCCTGGTGCTGTCGCCCGGAAAACGGAAGCTGGTTCCCGTCAAAAAATCGGTCCTCGATGGAACGTTTCCCGGGCTCGCCTCGGCGGCCCGGGACATTGGATTTGTCAACATTCCCCCCAACACCGACGGCGTGATCCGCGAGATCCCGCTGCTCTGCGGGTTCGGCGACAGCGCCCCCGTGTACCTGCCCCTAAGCGTCCGGGTTGCCGCGACCCTGTTTGGAACACCCAACCGGGAGATCGTGTTCGAGCCGGGCAGGTATATCGACATCGGCAGGCCGTTCAAGGCCTTCAGGGACTCAACCGGCGGCCTGCGGTTTTCCTACCCGAAGGTGACCGCGCAGATGGTAAAAGCGATAATCGACAAAAGGGATGCCATCATGAACTGCGGGCCGGGGACCACGGTCGAGGTCGCGTCCCTGCTCAAGGTCGGCAAGGATTCGGCGGGTGGTGCAGTTGTCAACATGTATTGCGGACTGCTGCCTGCGACGGTTACCGGCGCCCTGCTCGCCGCACCCATGAACGGCATAGCAAGCCTTCGAAAAGGCGACTCGCTCCGTTTGGGACCTTCCATCGCTGTCAAGCGATCATCCGATGCCGTGTGGACGCTTACCGCGCCGGACGGCGACGGCGAATGGGACATGTCCAAAATTCAACTCGAGACCTTTGGCCGTCTCACCCGAGCCGATTTCGACACGCTTAAACCGGGCGAAACCAGGCTTCTGTTCTACGAATTCGAAGTCAGGAATCACGACGGCGTCATAACGTCGTCGCTGCCGGTCATGAACGTCTCGGTGCTCGATGACCTGTGCAAGACCGGGTGGAAAACGATTGAAGGCCTGGGTCCGGGCATGCGCATGGATTTCGGCAGGCCGGTTCGAATTCCTCTCAGCAAAGACAATTTGCACATCGTCACCTACTTTGGTCCCAAAGCAAAAACGTTCACCTATTACAGCTATTACAAAATCATGAAAGACGTGGTGCAGGGAAAGCTTGACGGGAAGATCTTCCTTGTCGGTTCAACCGTGCAGGCCCTGTTCGACCAGGTTTCGACGCCTGTCGACAACCCGTATCCCGGTGTGGAAGTGCATGCCTCGCTCATCAATTCCTTTATGACAAACACGTTCGTGACGCGGCTGCCGCCCTGGCAGGATTTCCTCATCCTGCTGTGCGCGGCCACCATCATCGGCTTCATGTCGTTCTTCGTGAAGCCCCTGTGGGGCTCCATTCTCAGCGCAATCGCCGTGTTCGCGTATTTCCTTATCGCCATGGCAGCGTTCGGCGGCAGCCACACCTGGATCGAGATCGCGCGTCCCCTTCTCGCCATTGTCATCACGTTTACCGCGGTGATGGCGTTCAGGTATATGACGGAGGAGAAAGACCGCAAGTTCCTCCAGAACACGTTCAAGCAGTACCTATCGCCCGACCTCATCGACATGATGTACGATTCGAAGCAGCAGCCGAAACTCGGGGGCGACGAAGGCGTCCGGACCGCCTATTTCACCGACATCCAGGGGTTCTCCACTCTTTCGGAAAAGCTCGGCTCGCCCACGCGTCTGGTAGAGCTGCTCAACGAATACCTTACCGCCATGACCGACACGCTCCTGTCGCACTACGGCACTCTTGACAAATACGAAGGCGACGCGATCATCGCGTTTTTCGGCGCGCCCGTGCCCATGGAAGACCACGCGAAGCAGGCGTGCCTCACCGCCCTCGACATGCAGAACAGGCTTGGGGGCCTTCGCACGAAATGGATGTCCGAAGGCGACAAATGGCCCGCCATCGTGCACGAGATGCGCATGCGCATCGGAATCAACAGCGGACCCATCGTCACGGGCAACATGGGCTCCAAAACCCGCATGAACTACACCATGATGGGTGACCCCGTCAACCTCGCGGCGCGGCTCGAAAGCGCTGCAAAGCAATACGGCGTGTACATCATGATCAGCCAATTTACCTATGATATGGTGAAAGACTCTTTCGAGGTTCGCCGGCTCGGCACGATAACGGTTGTGGGAAAATCCGAGCCCATTGTAGTTTATGAACTGATGGCCGAACGGGGAAAACTTTCGCCCGAGCTTGCGGCAATGAGGGACCTGTATTCCCGGGGATTGGCGAGCTTTTACAAGCAGGAATGGGACACGGCAATCGAGGTCCTTGCCGAGTCGGACACGCTGGAACCGTACCGAGGCATCGCACAGACCACGCCGAGTAGGGAAATTATCGGGAAGTGTAGGATGTATAAGGACAAACCGCCGGGCCCGGGATGGGACGCGGTCAACAGGTTGACGTTAAAGTAGCGAATAGCACGCAATCATCCGTTGCCATTGCCCGTATTCCTTTTGTGCAAATGAACCAAGGAGGTCATTATGATCGGAAAAATCATCATCCTGCCGTTCTGGATCCTGTGGAAAGCCGTTGGCGCAGCCCTTTCGCTTTTCAGGCTCGTGTTCGGATCGGGATTCGGCGTGTTCCGTTTTGTGCTGAACAGGAGAATCGGCACGGCAGCCATCCTCTTCCTCGGTTTTCTTTTGGGCAAAGAGTACCTCGATCGGAAAGCGCAAGAGCAAAGAAAGCACAGCTGATCGGGATTTATGAAACCGCCTTACCCCGGATTTGCGTAGCAGTACGCGCACCGGTGCATGCATTTCTGCAGATACGACCCGATGTCGCGGCTTTCATAGCAGCCGCAGCCCTCGCGCGTTGGTTTCAATGAAAGCTTCGGATGCACGCCGAACCGGTCCGTTTCCCGGAGGAGTTCGTCGTCTATGCAGTGGGCCCGGCGGATCCCGGGGACAAGGCGAAGGACCTCCGGGTTGCAGCAGTTGTAAAGTTTCATGCCCGCGTTTGCGGTTGCATCCAGCAGTTGTCTTCCCAGAGCCGTCCTTTCCTGTTCGTCAAAATCCTCGAACAAGACGTCCCTTTTTTTCAACTTCGAATAATTGCTCATGAATGAGAAGTAGCACCGTTTCACGCCGGCTTTTTCGACATGGGGCACTATATCATAGAAGGCGGAAAAGTTTGTGACGACACGGCCGTCCTTTTTTTTGTATTTGCAAATCGGATCGAACCTCCACACCACGCGCTCGGGCCCCACAAGCCCGCAGAGCCGTGCGAGCGTTTCACAGCGATCCCTGAGCGGCGAAACATCGGGCTCCAGGTCCGCGCAGTTATTGATTGTGTAATGAAAGATCGCGTTGTTGGCCGCAACGAGGTCGCCGAACAGGGGATGAAGGATAAAACGCGAGAAATCCTTGGACCAGAAGATGTAGCCGAGAACGTTTTCTTGACGGAGCGATACCGTGTAACTCCGACCGTATCCGGCATTGTAAAAAATTTCGCCCGTTCGCCACGCGCAAAAGAAGTCGTCGAGAAAGAATCGGGGGATATCGGTGCGGCGGGAGGCGGAAATGTAAGAAGGATTCATGACGGACATGAAGGGAAGATACATCCGTTGCGCTTGGAACGACAATGTGCGCGAGGTCGAAAGGCCTGCTGCCGAGGAACCTCGATCAACAAATCCTTGAACTCATCCCCCGATCTTTCCCAACAGCCTTTCCCGCGCCTTGCCCTCAAGCCCGGAAGCTTTCCCCTTAAGCAAGTTCCTCAACGCCGCCATCTCGGTTCTTGAAAACCTTTCACCGCGCAAAACGTGCTCGTCGAACGCCTCAAACGCGATGGGGCACACTTTAGCGCCGAGTGTGTGCAAGGCCCCGGCATAGGCGCGGATTTCCAATTGCGCATGCGCATCGAGCCTCAGCTTGAGAAAACGGAACAGGTTGTGCAGGTCTATCTGCCAGTACCATTCCGTGTAGAGCGACAGCGGCAGGTTGATTCGCGCGAGTTCCCGGGCGATGTTGTTTTCCAGCAGGTCTTCGTACGCGCCGTACAGTTCGGTCTGGTACTTTTCGAGGATCGCCAGAACTTTCTTCTGCAGCCCCACAGGGACGGCGGTTGCCGCGCGGCCTTGTTTGTTGTTCTCGCTCTGAAAGGCGATACCGGTTCTTGACGGAAGATAAAATTCCGATTTCATCACGCTGTACCTGGCCGAGATTTCGTTGAGCCGCGCGGTGCGGTGTCGTATCCATTGCCGGGCCACAAAGATGGGCAGCTTGACATGAAAGGTGAACACCACCTGCTCGAAGGGCGAGGTGTGGTCGTTGCGAAGGAGGTAGTTGATGAGTCCCTTATCCTCCCGGAACGTCTTGGTGCCTTTTCCGTAGGAGACCCGCGCCGCCGCGACGATGCGCGAATCGTCGCCCAGGTAATCAATGAGCCGGACAAAACCCTTGTCGAGAACCTTGAATTTCTTATCGAGAATCTTTTCCGCTGCGGGGGAGAGGCAATGGGACATTCTCAGTACCTGTAGTGTTCCGGCTTGTATGGCCCCTCTATTGGAACCCCTATATACTCAGCCTGCTTCTTGCTGAGTTTCGTCAATTTCACGCCGATTTTTTCCAGGTGCAGCCTTGCCACTTCCTCATCGAGTTTCTTGGGAAGCCGGTACACGCCCGGCGCATAGACGCCTTTGTTTTTCCACAGGTCAATCTGGGCAAGAGTCTGGTTTGTGAATGAATTGGACATCACGAAGCTGGGGTGGCCGGTTGCACAGCCGAGGTTCACGAGGCGGCCTTCGGCAAGCAGGTAAATGCAGTGGCCGTCAGGAAAAATGTACTTGTCAACCTGCGGCTTGATGGTGATGCGCTTGATGTTCGGGTAATTGTTCAGTTTATCCACTTGGATTTCGTTGTCGAAGTGGCCGATGTTGCACACGATCGACTGGTCTCGCATTTTTGCCATATGGTCTATCGTGATGATTTCGCAGTTGCCCGTGGTTGTCACGTATATGTTGGCAAAGGGGAGAGCGTCTTCGACCGTGGTGACCTTGTACCCGGCCATGGCCGCCTGCAGCGCGCAAATCGGGTCGATTTCCGTGATCCACACCTGCGCCTTCTGGCCCGACAGCGATTCGGCCGAGCCTTTGCCCACATCGCCGTAGCCGCAAATCACCGCGATCTTGCCTGCGAGCATCACGTCCATGGCGCGTAAAATGCCGTCTGCGAGGGAATGCCTACAGCCGTAGATATTGTCGAATTTCGATTTTGTCACCGAGTCGTTCACGTTGATTGCCGGGACGAGGAGCCTGCGCCCCTGCTCCATCTGGTACAACCGGTGCACGCCGGTAGTGGTCTCTTCCGACACGCCCTTCCATTCCTTCACGACGTCGTGCCAGTGATTGGGCCTCTTCTGGTGCACGTTTCTCAGAAGGTCCTTGATAACGCCTTCTTCGTGGCTTGCCGAAGCGGAATTGATCCATGTGTCGCCGTTTTCGAGTTCGTATCCTTTGTGAATGAGAAGCGTTGCGTCCCCGCCGTCGTCCACGACGAGCTCCGGTCCCTTGTTGCCGGGAAACGTGAGGGCCTGAAACGTGCATGCCCAGTACTCTTCAAGCGATTCGCCTTTCCAGGCGAACACCGGGACGCCCGCTTTTGCAACAGCCGCGGCCGCGTGGTCCTGCGTTGAAAAGATATTGCAGGAGGCCCAGCGCACGGTTGCGCCGAGCTTGATGAGCGTCTCTATGAGCACCGCGGTCTGGATGGTCATGTGAAGCGATCCGGAAACGCGTACGCCTTTGAGCGGCTGTTCGACCGCGTATTTTTCGCGCACGGCCATGAGGCCGGGCATTTCCTTTTCCGCGATATCCATTTCCTTGCGTCCCCAGTCCGCTAAACCCATATCCGCGACCTGATAGGGAAGGTTTTCCCAGATGGTAACTTGCCGTGCCATGAGAAAAGGCTCCTTTATGCTGAAGATGAAACCGGCGAGGGTGAAAAAATAGTTAATGCTTGACGAGAATTCAAAAATTGATTCATTCCGGCCGGATCATGCCATTCTTCACGACGGTTCGCCACGGGACTTCCGGCCGTGCGATTTCCCCGGGGCCTCCGTGGAGCTGCAGAACCTGCCTGCCGAGGCCTTGTGCGCCTGGGAACTGGGCCGCGCCAACAAATCCTCGCTTCAACACCCCGCTTTGTTTTAATTTCTTCTGTCGGGCGCAGGCCGTTTTCAAAGAGGAGTATATCGTTGAGCAAGGAGCGCATCGTTCCCATGCGGTTTCGGAATCATTTCCTGCGTTTTCTTGCAGCCAGCGTCGGCGTGCTCCTCACCTGCGCCCACCAGGTTCCTCCCACGGGCGGACCGGACGACAAAACGCCTCCCAGCGTCGTGTCGGCCTCGCCGCCCAAAGGCTCCATAAATGTGCCGCAGAAAACCACGGTCGTCTTCTATTTCACAAAGTGGATTAACCCGCAGACGCCCGAAAAGTTCCTGAGCGTATTTCCCGCTCCGAAAGGTGGCGTCAAAATTACGGTGTCGGGCAGGAAGATACTCGTCAAGCCCAAGCGCGCTTACGCCGATTCCACCACCTATCACATCATTTTCAACACCTCCCTGTCCGATTTGCATTCCAACTCCATCGGAACGCCGTACCAGTACTTTTTTTCCACCGGACCGAGCATCGACAGCGGCCACGTATTCGGGTGTGTGATTGTCGGCGAAGCCAAGGCCCTGCAGCCGAAAGTTGCGATGTATGCACGAAGCGAATTCGACACCAGCGACACCATATACTTCGGCATGCCGAGCTATCTCACCCAGACCGACAGCGCGGGGGTCTTCTCTTTTGACAATATCCACCGCGGCACCTACGAACTTCTTGCGTTTTGTGACGACAACGGCAACAACAAACTCGACCCGCAGCGCGAGGCGGTGTTTGCCCCCGCGAAGAAGAAATTCGTGCTCGACAAGGTAGTGGGGCCGCTCACGCTGTTCGGAGTTGTCTGCGACACCACCACCCGGCACGTTGCGGCGCTGAGGGCCGTGTCGGCCACGTGCGTCGCCGGAGAATGGACGGGCGGCGCAGGCATGCCCGATTCGGCGTATGCCGGCGCTTGGCGCGTAGAAGGAGCGGAATCGAAACGGCAGGTGGCAATCAAACAATATGTTTCCGTGTATCATACGCAGCGTTTCCTGCTCATGCTTGCCGATACGCTCGGCCTTGCCCCGTTCCGACTCGTGTACCTAAAACAGTCGCCGCTCCTGTTCGGAAAGGGCGTTTTCGAGCCGGACACCATCCGGTTCAATGGCGTGGCCTCGGCAGACACAACCGTGCCGGTTGTTAAGGGATCCGACCCGCAGGCCAACGCGGATATCAAACCGGTGGTAAGGCTATTCTGGTCCAAACCGGTGGTTGCCCTGAAGCAAAAATGGTATTGCATTGACACGATGGGGACAAAGACGGGTGTAGAAGTCTCGCAGAAACTCGGCGACACCACGGTTCTTACCGTGAAGCATCCGCTTGCGCCGGGCACCGACTACGCGATAGCCATGCCCGATTCGATGTTTGCGGACGCGGCCGGGAATAGTCCCAAAGACTCGGCGGGCATTACGGTAAAGTTCAGAACAACCGCCGAGCAGGAACTGTGCCTCAGCATCACCGGCGGTGCGGCGTGCCTCAAGGGCGACACCATTCGCAAATGGCAATTTCTTCCGTTTGGAAAGCAGAAGGCGTACCTGAGCAGGGACAGCGCAGGCCAGTTCCGGTTCGACACGATACCTTCTGGCAAAGGAAGGATCGCCTTCTTCCTCGATCTTAACGGGGACAACGCGCCCACGTTGGGCAGCCTTGTCCCGTGGCGGCCCCCGGAAGAATACCGGATTTTTTCGGACACCATTGAGGCCCGGGCGCGATGGGACGTGGAAGGAATCTCGGTTCCGGCGGCGTGCGAACTGTGCGCACCAAAGATAAAGCCGAAGCCGGAAGCGCCGACGGAGGAGAAAAAGAAATAACTGAACGACGCACGCAGTCAATATGCGGAGACGCAGCGATGCTGCGTCTCATTTTGCCGATAAGACAACAAATTCGAATTCCGTCCGACAATTCCGTCCCCCCAAGAAAAGGAGAACTCAATGGCCACACCCGCAAGAGTGCGGCACCTCGGCTGGTGGATCGCGGCAATAGCGGTCCTGCTTATCGTGGTGTTTGCAAAGAATATCGCCACTTTCGTAACAGACTATTTCTGGTATCGGGAGCTCGGGTACGCGCGCGTTTTTGTTACCATGCTCACCGCGCAGGCGGGGGTGACTGTCCTGGCCGGGCTCGTCGCGCTGGTCGTGATCTACGGCAATCTCCTTCTTGCTCAGAAGCTGTCCAGGCCGCTCACGCATTCGTCGCGGTCCCCGCTTCTCGCCTATGTCGAAGCGTACGGGGTAATGCCGTTTGTAAAATTCGTGCTGCCTGCCGCGGCCATCGTCGCGGCGTTTCTTATCGCCAGCGTGGCAAACGGCTATTGGGACCTGTACCTTAAATACAAGGGCGCCGTGGCGTTCGGCACCGCGGACCCGCTCCTGGGAAAAGACGTAGGCTTCTACGTGTTCCTGCTGCCCTTCTACCGCCTTGTCTACAACGGCGCGCTTGCGATATGCGTATTGTCGCTCATAGGCAGCTTTGTGGTGTATTTCCTGCGCCAGAATATCACCTTTACCGGCCGTTGGATATCGGCCGCCGGCGCGGCAAAGGCGCATATCCTGGTGCTCACCGGGCTCGCGGTGGCGTCGCTGTTCCTCTATTTCCAGTTTCGCATGTACGACATGGTGATCGGCGGCGGCCACATCGTGAACGGCGCGGGATACGCAGACATTCACTACTACCTGCCGTTTCTCAGGATCATGCGGTACATCTGCCTCGCGGCGGCACTACTCATATGGGTCAACGTCTGGACAAAGACTCTCAGGTTCGCGATTGCGGGCATTCTGCTCGTGTTCCTGCTTAACCTGGTCGGCAGGGGAGCCAGCGGCCTCGTGCAGAAATTCGTGGTTGCGCCCAATGAAGTGTCCAAAGAAACCCCCTACATCAATTGGAGCATCAAAAGTACGCGCGCCGCCTACAACCTTGACGTCATAGAACAGAAGCATTTTTCCCCCACCGACAATCTCACCCCTGAGCTATTGCAGAAGAACGACCTTACCGTCAAGAATATCAGGCTGTGGGACAACGCGCCGCTGCTCACCACGTTTTCCCAGCTGCAGGAGATCCGCACATATTACAAGTTCCTCGACGTCGACAACGACCGGTACATGATAAACGGCAAATACCGCCAGGTGATGTTGTCGTCGCGCGAACTCGTGCCCGCGAGCCTGCCCAGCCGCATCTGGATCAACGAGCACCTTTCGTACACCCACGGGTACGGCCTGTGCATGGGGCCGGTGAACAACGTGACCGCCGAGGGCCTTCCGGAATTCTTCGTGGAGAACATCCCGCCCGTGTCGAACGCGGACATCAGGGTGACGCGGCCTGAAATTTACTATGGGGAAGCCGACGCCGGGTATGCCATTGTCAATACGCGCTCCAAGGAATTCGATTATCCTTCGGGCGACCAGAACGTGTACACCGAATACAAGGGGACCGGTGGCGTGACCATGGGAGGGCTGCTTAAGAAGCTGCTGTTCGTGGGCCGCTTCGGCGAGATCAAGATCATTCTTTCCACCGACATCTCTCCCCAAAGTAGGATTCTCTATTACCGCAAGATCGGCGAGCGGGTGAGCAAGGCCATGCCGTTTCTCTCCTACGATTCCGATCCCTACATGGTGATCGCCAAAGACGGCAGGCTGATGTGGTTCATCGACGCGTACACCACATCCGGCGCGTACCCGTATTCGGCGTATGTGCGCACCATGGGCAACTACATCCGCAACTCGGTGAAGGTCACCATCGACGCATATAACGGCACGGTGTCGTATTATGTCGCCGATCCCAAAGACCCGATCATCAGGGCCTACGCGAACATTTTTCCGGGCGTGTTCAAGCCCATGGCCGACATGCCTGCGGACCTGCGCAGCCACATTCGCTACCCGCAATCGCTGTTCGGCATCCAGGCAAGGGTGTATGCACTGTATCACATGACCGACCCGCAGGTGTTTTACAACAAGGAAGACCTGTGGCGGATACCGGAAAGCTTTTCGGAAGGCGAAACCGGGCAGATGACGCCGTACTACACCATCATGAAGCTCGCCGAAGTGGGGACGCAGGAGGAGTTCATTCTCATGGTGCCATTTTCTCCCGCAAAGAAGGAAAATATGATTGCCTGGCTTGCGGCCCGGTGCGACGAGCCCAACTACGGCAAGCTCCTGGTGTTCGATTTCCCCAAGCAGCAGCTTGTGTATGGTCCCAGCCAGATAGAATCGCGCATAAACCAGGACCCGGAAATTTCCAAACAGATAACGCTCTGGAACCAGGGCGGTTCGCGCGTGATTTGGGGCAGCCTGCTCGTTATCCCGGTGGAACAGTCGCTCCTGTATGTCCAGCCGCTGTATCTTGCTGCCGAAAACGGCGGCGTGCCCGAACTCAAGCGCGTGCTCGTTTCCTACGGCAAGAATATCGCAATGGAGGAGACCCTGGAGAAGTCGCTGGGCGCGATTTTCGGCGGTGCGGTGCAGGCCCAGCAGGCCGAGACGGTCAATCAGGCTGCCGGAGCGCAGGTTGCCGAGCCGGCATCTGTCAAGAATCTCATCAGTGACGCCAACCGGCAGTTCGAGAAGGCGCAGGAAGAACTCACGAAGAAGAACTGGGCCGGGTACGGCGCGGCGATGGGCGAGGTGCAAAGGATTCTCAAGGAGATGGGGACGAAGGTTAAGTAATTCTTCTTGATTTGGTGGGGAAACCGTATACGGTTTCCCCTGGCCCCCGGCTTCCGGCGCTTTGCGCCGGCGATCCGGGAGCACACCCCTTCCAGCAAAGGGGCGCGCCAGTTCGCTCGCTTTGCGCTCGCGAAACGTCGCCCCTTCGCAACGCAACCTCATCGGAATGCCGCTTCGCGGCGATACATCAAAACAGCCAGGTGAGAATTTCGCAAGCGATGGAGGCCGCGGTGGCCTAACACCCCATTTTCCGCGCCAGGGCGGATTGGAGAGTGCGCCAAAGCGCAGTGCCGCCTGTCCCTCCCGCCGCAGGCGGCTCAGGGCAGGCGGCACCGAGGACGATAGGCCGAGCTCGAAAGGAGGCCCGCCGCTGCAAAGCAGCGGGGCGCCCAACTCATTGTTTCGACCTAAGGGGAACAAGTGTCCAAACCGGTCAAAATTCGAGTTAATCCGCGCATGCTTTTATTATATTAGAAGGCCCCTCAATCCGCTCCGGAAAACCGTCATTCAAGGAAACCTCCATGGGCTTCAACCTGTTCGACCTTCTTCTGCCGCGCGAAACCAAGTTTTACACCTATATGGAGCAGCAGGTAGGGTACCTTGAAAAGGGGTGCGCCACCTTCAAGGAACTCGTTGGAAAAATCGAAACGCTGTCCGAAGACGCGATAAAGAAGGAACTTCTGGTCATCAAGGACTGCGAGTCAAACGGCGACGTAGTGGAGCGTACTATAATAGAGGAATTGAACAAGACGTTCATAACTCCCATCGACCGGGAAGACATCCACACCCTCGCGATCAACGTTGACCGGGCGCTCGACATCCTGAACAGCATATCGCGGAAAATCGAAATCTATCAGATACGCCAGGTGCCTGCAAACGTGTGGAAGTTCGCGGACATCATAGTGAAAATCGCAGCGGAAATGAACCACGCCGTTCAGCACCTCAAGACCCATAAGAGCATCAAGGGTGTCGCAACCCGGATGCACGAGCTCGAAATTGAGGCAGATGAACTGTTCCACGTGAGCATGGCGGAGCTGTTCAAGGAAAAAGATCCCATTCATATCATCAAATTCAAGGAAGTGTACGAGCACCTCGAAAACGTTGTCGACGCCATCGACTACGTGGGCAAACTTATCCGCGGCATCAAAGTGAAGCAGGGTTAACGCGGTGATAAGCACGTTTGCCCTCGTCATTATCGTGGTTATCATCGCACTGCTTTTCGATTTTGTCAATGGGTTCCACGACGCTGCGAACTCCATAGCCACCGTGGTCGTCACGCGCACGCTTACGCCGGGGCAGGCAGTGCTCATGGCCGGAGCGGCGAATTTTATCGGGTATTTCGCTTTTGGCGTGGCAATCGCCAACACCGTGGGCAAGGGCATCATCCAGATAGACCACGTGACGCTGCCGGTGGTGCTCGCGGGCCTCCTGGGCGCCATCGCGTGGAACATCATCACCTGGTTTCTCGGCTTGCCTACGTCAAGCAGTCACGCCCTTATCGGCGGGCTCGTAGGAAGCGGCATTGCCGCCGCCGGAACCCAAGTGGTCATTTGGGGCGGCGTCATCAAGATCATCATGTTCATTGTGCTGGCGCCTCTTATCGGTATGCTCGGCTCGATGATATTCACGCTTATCATGTTCTGGTTTTTCAAGCGCGCGAGCTATTCCGGAACCACTAACGTATTCAAGTATCTTCAGCTTGTGTCCTCGTTCTGGTACAGCATCGGCCACGGTACCAATGACGCGCAGAAAACGATGGGCGTCATTGCGCTCGCGTTGTTTTCCGGAGGCATCACGCATTCCTTTCAACTTCAGGGATGGATCGTTTTCTCCTGCTACACCTCCATCGCGCTTGGTACCACGCTGGGCGGGTGGCGCATTGTCAAGACCATGGGCACCAAGATAACAAAGATCCATGCCAAGGAAGGGTTCTGCGCCGAAAGCGCCGCAGCGCTTGTGCTTCTGGGCACCGCGCATTTCGGCATCCCCGTGAGCACTACGCACGTTATCGCGGGCTCCATCATGGGTGTCGGGACCGTGGAACAGGCGGCAAAGGTGCGCTGGGTCACAGCGCGCAAGATACTGTGGGCGTGGCTGCTTACCATTCCCGTGTCGGCGATGTGCGCAGCAATTGCCTTTTTGGCGGTCTCTCCTGTATTTTCCCGGTAGGGAAACCTTTGGATTGATTTCCCTGGGTAATCCCGAAATTAAACGCGGTCCCGCTCGCGCCCATAACCCGGCAGGTACCTTTCGCGCCGTTAAGGGGCTCGTTCAATTGACAAAAAAGATGGTAACCCTTCCAGACATTCATTCGTCAAATAGATGGAAGAAAGAAAAGGGGAAATCCGCGCACGAATGCGGACCATGCCTTTCCGGCACTACACAATACCATGAAAATGGAGGTGCGTGTGACTTTTCGAATGTTCTGCAGAGCCGCGGCGTCCCTTGCAGTTACGGCCGGCGTGCCCCTCCTTGCCTTTGCCGGCGAGGAAACCTTTGAAGGGCTCAAACTCACCGTCGATGACGGCGGTCGCATCACGTCGATATCGGCCAGAAATCCCGAGACATATCTGAAAATCGAAGCGGAATACGCTTTTTCGGTATCCCCGGCCGGAACTCCCACGGGCGGCACGGTTTCCTTTAAGGACAAAGTCCGGCGCCCCATGAAGCCGGCCGAAGTTACGCTTCTTTTTACCCAATGCGGCTGTCCGACCGCGGTGTGGGACTATTATTTCCAGCACGGCAAAACGGTGTCGTACCCGCCCGAAAACGACAAGCTTCCGCCTGGGGCCTATGGAAAGGTTTCGAGGCTGATTTGTGTTGACGGCGCCCAGTTCATCGGACTTCTCGCCCAGTGGGCCAACAAGCCCGACGGCTTTTCACTCACCATAGACGGCGCGAGCGGCGGCCCGATTGTGTTTTTCAACGGCAAGGTCAAAGAAATCCAGCAGATGAAATGACCCGAGCGATGTCACAAAGGTATGAAATTCCTTCTCGTAGAAGACGACAAAAAAATAGCTCTCTTCATCAGGAAAGGACTGGCGGAACAGTCCTACGCAGTTGACATAGCAGAGGATGGAGACAAGGGCGAGCGGCTTGCCGAAGACAACCTGTACGATTGCATCCTCATCGACATCATGATCCCCCGGAAAAGCGGATTCTCTCTTTGTAAATGTATCCGCGCCTTTAATCCCACAGTTCCGATCATGATGTTAACCGCCCTGGATTCAACCGAGGACAAGCTGCGAGGATTTGACGCCGGAGCGGATGATTATCTCGTAAAGCCGTTTGAATTTCGGGAACTGCTTGCGCGGATCCGCGCCTTGCTCCGCCGGCGGGCAAACCAGGAGTGCCAGAATATTC
>Ga0181527_1001106_pt1 | contig 28677 bp, 25 predicted proteins | sample PEATcosm2014_Bin_30_FD_119762 | JGI IMG/M metagenome (GOLD analysis project Ga0181527, IMG submission 119762) | Peatland microbial communities from MTU Mesocosm Facility, Houghton, MI, USA - PEATcosm2014_Bin06_60_metaG | ecosystem: Environmental > Terrestrial > Soil > Wetlands > Peat | place...
AACGCCGAGGACTGCCGCCGAGCGGTGGCCGGCGGCCGCATCGCCTCGCTGCTGGGCGCCGAGGGCGGCCACTGCATCGCGTCGTCCCTGGCGGTCCTGCGCGACCTCCACCGGCTGGGTGTCCGCTACCTCACCCTGACCCATCAGCACAGCACCGGCTGGGCGGACTCCGCAACCGACGAGCCCAGAGCCGGGGGGCTGAGCGAGTTCGGCCGGCAGGTCGTCGCCGAGATGAATCGCATCGGCATGATCGTCGACCTCGCGCACGTCTCCGCGACCACGATGCACGCGACGCTGAACGCGAGCTCACGACCGGTGCTCTTCTCCCACTCGTCGAGCCGGGCGCTGGTCGACCATCCCCGGAACGTCCCCGACGACGTGCTGCGCCGCCTCCAGGACAATGGCGGGGTCTGCCAGGTGACGTTCGTCCCCTCCTTCGTCTCCGAGTCCTGCCGGGTCTGGACCGAGATGGCCCAGCGGACGATGGTCAACCGCGGTCTGGACCCCGAGGACCTCGGCGAGCGGGCCCGCTTCCTCCCCGCCTTCGAGGTGGAGCATCCACAGCCGGCGGCGACCCTCTCCGAGGTCGCCGACCACGTCGAGCACGTGCGCCAGGTCGCCGGCGTGGACCACGTTGGGCTGGGTGGGGACTTCGACGGCACCGACGCTCTGCCTCGGGGCCTGGAGGACGTGACGGGATACCCTCGGCTCCTTGCCGAGCTCGCCGGCCGCGGCTGGACCGACGCAGAGCTGGCCAAGCTCACATGGGGGAATGTGCTGAGGGTGGTGGAGAGGGTCTGCGGCTAGGGCGGCGACTGGTCCGGGGCGGCCGCGAGACTCGCCGGGCCGGCACACTGACGACTTCGTTCGAGGGTGCTGTCTCCTCTCAGTTGAGCTGCAAGCGTTCTGCAACCCGGCGCCGGGAAGATCCGGGACGATGCCGCGGTTGGCTGGCATCCAGCTCTGGACGGGAGGCATGACATGGAACAGTCAGCGACCCAGAAGACGCAGACCGCTGAGCACAAGAGGCTGGCAACCCCGGACGAGACCCGGGAGTTCCCACGGGGCCGCCTGGAGATCGTGGAGATCGGAGGCGGCAGCGTCGGCCGGCTGACGCTCCAAGCGGGGTGGCGCTGGTCGGAGCACGTGAAGCCGATTGCCGGCACCGCGCTCTGCGAGGCTCCGCACTTCCAGTACCACGTGGCGGGAACCCTTCACATTGTCATGGCCGACGGCAGCGAGTTCGAGGCCAAGCCCGGTGACATCACCTCGCTGCCTGCGGGACACAACGCGTGGGTCGTCGGCGACGAGCCCGTGGTCGTCATCGACTGGCAGGGCGCCAGCAACTACGCAGCCACCTGAGCGAGACGCCGCCGCTCGCGCCGCCGTGACCACTCCGCCCTATGCTTGGGCAGGTGGGATCGGGGAGTCGGGCGGCGGCAGTCCACGCCGGGTGGCCGGCCCGGGCGGGTACGGGAAGCGGGGAGGCTCCGTCCTCGCTTCGTGTCCACGTTCTCGGCGGGCTCGCCGTCGAGGGCATCCCCGAGCTGGCCCTGGGCAGCCGCAAGGCTCGGATCGCGCTCCGCATGCTGGCGGTCGCGAGCGGCTCCCCCGTCCCGGTGGACCGGCTGGTCGACGAGCTGTGGTCGGACCACCCGCCGCGCGACCCCGCAGCCCAGGTGGCGGTGCTCATGAGCCGGCTGCGCGGGGTTCTCGGATCGGACCGGATCCAGTACGGCGATGGCGGCTACAGCCTCCACTGCGACTGGCTGGACATCAGGTCGCTCGAGGAGCTCGCTGACGGGGCCCGTCAGAGACTGAGGGCGGGAAGTGCGTCGACCGCCCTCAACGCAGCGGTTGCGGCGCGATCGCTCCTGCCCCCGCACCCGCTGGACGCGCCCGCCCAGTCCGTCGATGAGCGAGCAGCGATGGAGCGTGTCCAGGCGCGGGTCCAGAGGCTGGTAGCCGAAGCCGCTCTGGCAGCCGGTGACCTGGCCACGGGAGTGGAGGCGGCTCACGCGCTGCTCGGCATCGAGCCCTACGACGAAGAGGCCCTCCGTCTGGCCATGGCCGGGCTCTCAGCGTCAGGACGGGCGTCCTCGGCGCTGGCGCTCCACGAGCGAGTGCGCCTGCGGCTTGCCGAGGAGCTGGGTGCCTCGCCCTCCCCGGAGACGGATGCCGCCCACCGCGCTGTCCTCAAGGGCCTTCCGGTTCCCGGCATCGCCATCGGCCGGCCGCCGGAGAAGCCCGACGACCGTGCCCTGGTGGGCCGGGACGACGAGCTGCTCGCGCTCGACGGCCTCTTCGCCGAGGCGGCGAGCAGCGGACCGGTGGTGGCAGTCATCACCGGGGATCCCGGGGTCGGCAAGACAGCGCTCGTCACCGCCTGGCTGGCGCGGCTCGACCGGGCGACACCCGTGCTGAGCACGAGATGCGAGCAGGTCACGCGCGCGCTTCCGCTGCAGCCGGTGCTGGGGCTGGTCCGATCGGCGCTGGGACGTGGCGGACCCCAGGCCAGCTCGGGGCTCCTGGGCGGCGATCGGCAGCTCCTGACCCCGCTCCTCGATCCCCCAACTGCCAGTCCGCTGACCGAGCCCGACTGGTCCCTGGATGTGGTGTCCTCGCCGGCGGGCGTGGCGATGCTCTGCGCCGCTCTCCGCAGGGTGGTCGGGCGCGTCTTCGCCCGCCCCGGGGTGGTCTTCGTCGATGACATCCATCGTGCCGACAGCCTGACCCGCGCCTGGCTCACCGACCTGGTGACGGCCGGGCCGCTGCCCCTGCTCGTCCTGGTCGCCCAGCGTGCCGGTGAGAGCGCCGCGATCAGCCCGTGCAGGGCCGCGATCCGGCTCGGTCCGCTCTCCCTCGCCGACGCGGCCCTCATCGCCGGCGCCGGCCGCGCCGAGGATCTGCACCGTCGCAGTGGTGGCAACCCGCTGTTCCTCACTCTCCTGGCCGGCAGCGAGGCTGGCGATCTCCGGCCCGAGACGGTGCAGAGCGCCGTGCTGGCGCGCTGCGCCGAGGCCCCAGAGGCGACCAGCATCCTCCACAGCGCCGCGGTGCTGGGGATGGAGGTGGACGTCGACCTGCTCGCCGCCGTCCTCCGGGCGGACCCCATCCAGCTCCTCGACCATCTCGACCAGGGTGTTCGCCTCGGCCTACTCGAGGAGCGCGGTGGCAGCTACGCGTTCCTGCACGCCATCGTTCGGGAAGCCCTGGATGCCGCGACCACGTCGACGCGGCGGGCGCTGTTGCACCGCGGGGCCGTCCGCGCCCTGGCCGCCCGCCAGGGGGCCGACCCGATGGCGATCGCCCATCACGCCCGGCTGAGCGGTGCGAGGGCGCTGGAGTCGGCGGCTCTCACCGCCGCCAGCCGGCTCGCCGCCGACCGCTTCGACTACGGGACGGCACTCGCCTTGAGCGATCAGGCCATCGCCGCGGACGACACCCCGGCAGCCCGCACCCAGCGGGCCATCATTCACCTCCGGCAGGCGCGCTACGAGGAGGCCCGTTCCGACTCCGAGGAGGCGGCCCACCGGGGGATCGATCTCCAGGCGTGGGAGGTCGCGGGCGCCATCGCCTACTACTGCCGTGACTTCTCGAGCGCTCGAGCCTTCGGTGAGGCCGTGAGCGAGGGGGCCCGAGACCCCCGCCAGCGCGCCCAGGGGCTGGTCATCAGGGGCCGCGCCCTCCACGCCGCCGGCGAGGTGGAGGCGGCGGAGGAGAGCCTGGAGGCGGCCATGGAGGTGTGCCGGCGTCGCGGCCTCCGCCGGCCGGCTCCCGTCTACGGCTTCCTGAAGGTGCACGTTGGGGACCCGCTCGCCGCCATCCGGGCCATCGAGTCGAGCCCGGATGCCTCGGCCGAGGCCCTCTCGACCATCTACACCCCGGTCCACGCTCATCTCGCCCTCGGTTACGCCCTGGCGACCACCGGCCGCGCCGGGGATGCGCTGCGCGTCCTCGGCCGCGCGGCCGACGAGGCGGGCCGGCGCGGGCTGATCCGCTACACGTCGCTCGCCGCCAACCTGCGCGCCTGGGTGCACCGCAACTGTGAGGCGCCTGAAGAGGCGGATGAGGGCAACCGGGTGGCCCAGGCGGGAGCCAGCGCCTCCGGGTACCGGGAGTGCGAGGTGTACGCGGTCCTCGACCTCGCTGAGGCGGCGGCCCGCGAGGGCGACGTCGGGGCAGCGCGGCGATGGCTAGGCGAGGCCGGGGACCTCATGCGGATCCCGTATGCGTACGACTGGCGCCACCGGCTCCGCATTCATCTGATCGAGGGGCGGCTGGAGCTGCTCGAGGGCCGGGCGGAGGCGGCGCTGCGGAGCGCCGACGAGCTGATCCGCGGATCGGAGCTGTACCGGGCGCCGCGCTACCGGTGGCTGGGGGAGGCGCTGCAGCTTCGGGCTCAGGCGGCGATGGACGGCCAGGGCTGCGACGAGTCGCGGCTGCGCCGGCTGAGCGACGGGCTGGCGCTGGTCGCCGGGATGGAGGCGTGGTGGGTGCTGGCGGAGCTCGCCGCCGGGCTGGCCTCGCCACTCTCCCGGTCACTGGCGGAGGAGCAGCGCATGCGGCTCGCCGCCCGCCTGGAGGGGGAGATGCGGGAGCGGTTCGTCCGTCAATCAGGCGCGCGGCTGGAGAGGACGAGCACCCTGGGCGTGAGCGGCTGACCTCGCCGGCGCACCTCCTCGATGGCGCTGGCCAGGAACGCTGCGCGGCGCGGAGCGGGCAGGGACTCGACGAACGGTGCCAGGTGTGCCATGCCGAGGCGGCACTCCACGATCTCCTGGGGAGCGTCCAGACCGGCGGCGACCAGGTCCAGGATGGCGATCTGGGTGAGACCTGCCGCCTCCGCACAGCCTCGGAGGAGATCCGGAGTGTTCGACCGAGGTTCGGTCACCGTCTTGAAGGTGACGTACCACTCCGGTCGTCGGAATCCAAAGCCGGCCGCCACCTCCTCGATGGCCTCCTTGGCGGCGCTGGGCGGGGAGGCGCCGAACACCGCGGCGACCACCAGACCGCCCGGCGCCACCACCCGGCGCATCTCGGCAAGGCGAGCTCGGGAGCCTCGACATGCGAGATCGCGAAGCCTGCCAGCGCAGCATCGAAGGCGCTGTCGAGGAAGGGCAGGGCGAGCATGTCCCCGATCACCGCCAGGCTCGCCGCACCTCGGGCACGGGCCAGCATCTCCGCCGAGACGTCGAGGGCCAGCGGTGTGGCACCGACGGTGCGGAGGGCCCGGGACAGGGCGCCGGTGCCGGCGCCGACATCCAGCACCAGATGCCCGGCAAGCTCTCCGGCCAGCGGCTCGACGATCATCCGGGCCAGCTCGTCGTAGAGGCGGGACGGTCCGCGGTCCCAGGCTGAGGCGGAAGCCCCATAGGCGTCACGGAGGCTGGTCACCTCCGAGGCGCGATCGGCGTCCCCCGGGCGGTTCACCTCAGCCAGCCGCTCTCCGCGGCCCGCCCGGTCCACCACTCGAACTCGCTCTGGTCGGCTGTCTTCGACCAGGCGAGCTGGAGGAACGCCCCCACCAGGGCAGCTGCGAGCTGCTCGTCCCACCACGCGGAGGTCGGGATGCCGCAGCCCTCGAGCGCAGCTCGGTAGCGGGCGATGGTCGCCTCCTTGGATTCGGGGAGACGGTCGCAGTTGACCGCGAGGTACCAGGCGAGGTCGACGAGCGGTGGCCCAGCCCCGCAGCGGTCCCAGTCGAGAAGGATGGTTCTTCCGTCGGGGTGGCCGCCCAGGTTGCCCAGCTTCCAATCGCCGTGGATGAGGGTGTTGGGGCCACGGCCGAGGATGGCGAGCAGCGGAGACGGATCCTCGGCCAGACCGCCGAGCAGCCGAGCCTCAGCGGGGTGACCGGCCGCCAGCTCGCGCCAGCCGGCAGCGACGGCGGGCGGCACCGGATCCTGGCCGCCCCCGGCCAGCTCCAGCTGGGCCATCGTCGGGGTCAGGAATACGTAGTGGTGGGCGAGCGGGAAGAGGCCGAGGTCATCCCTGAAGCCCCAGTAGGTCGCGTGCATCCCGGCCATGTGGGCCATGAAGAGCCGGTGCGCCTCCAGGGGTATCGCGGCGCTCCCGGGCGGCACCAGCCAGCTGCCGACCTCATGCATGAGGAGCGCGGCGCCGCGGTGGCCCCGCCGCGAGGTGAACGGCGCACAGGCCACCACGGCGTGGTCGATCTCCTTGGGAAGGCGGTGAAGCAGGGCCGAACCGAAGAGCTCCAGCTGCCTGGAGTTGAGATCGCCGGTCGCCCTGAGGATCCAGTCGTCGTCGACGCAGACGTACTTGACCACGAAGGGCTCGCCGTGGATCGTCACGCGTTCGAAGCGACTTCCCGACAGGGAATCCGCCGTCTTCCAGGGCTCGCGCAGGCCGGCGTCCGCCAGCAGCTCCGCGACCGACGGACGGACGGAGACGCGAAGGAGCCCGGGGGCAGGCTGCACGGACGGTTCAGTCAACGCCCGCTTCCGCCTCCGCCATCTCGGCCATCAGGGCCGCACCCCACCGGCCCCCGCACCAGGCGGTGTCGCGGACGATCATGCCGCCGCTCACCTGGATGACATGAGCCTGGTGCGAGAGGTGCGGCACGCCCTCCTCCTCCCAGGACAGCAGGAACTCGACCAGCGCCCCGCCGGGCAGGTCGGTGCGCTTGATCTCCTCGAACTGACCCGGGTCGGCATACCAGTGGGCCAGCTCCGCCTTGACGGCTTCGGCCCCCCTGACCGTGAAGCGCCAGTTGGGGACCGTGGCGTCGAGGACCACATTGGGGGCGAGGCTGTCGGCTGCCGGGATGGTGGCGGTGCGAATCGCGTCGGTGTATCGGTCGATCGCGTCGGTCATCATGGGGGCTCCCTGGGGTGCGGGTCTCAGCGTGACCGATCGTGACCCGCGCCGATTGCAATCCAATTGCGGTCGCCCACCTGCCACCGGCCTCGAACTCCGATCAGCCGGAGCCGTGGCCGTCTGGCCATCCGTCCGGATGACGGTGGCGCTGACCACCTCCTCGCCCGGGTCACCGGCCCCTCTTCCACGGTGGGCATGATGGGCGTCTGATTCCTCGCCGTCGAGGGATACCCCTGAACCCTGGGCCGGTGCACTAGGGTATTTCGCAGGTCACGATGACGGTGGTGGCCGAACCCGCCGTGATCTCGACGGGATTGGATGCCGCGCAGTCGTCCCCCACCTGGTTCCCAGCGCTGCTGCCCGTCACCCTGTAGCGGCCGGCGGGGGCGTGCACTGAGAAGACTCCGCCGTTCCCCGTCGGGACAGAGATCGAGAGGCCGGATGGCCCATGCAGGGTGACCCTTCCTCCCACCCCGGCAATGGGGGATCGCACCGTTCCTATCCCGTACATCGGTGGCCCGCCCACTCCCTCCATGGTGCCCCGGACCACTCCTGTCGGAAGGGAGGATCCGCAGGCGGTCGCGGCAACAGCGAGGAGGGCCAGTGGTTGCCAGAGCCTGAGCCTCCCTCGCATGCGCTGATCATGCGTCAGCCCGCCTGGTACCGCCAGGAGGGACGGAGCCGGCCCGGAATCCGGCCGTGGCTGGCTCTCGGCTCGGGGGAGGGACATCCGCCTCCCAACCTGGAGGTGACGCGCACGCTCCATTGACGCGGCGGCCGGTGCGGATGTTCCAACCCGTCGGTGGCCGGATGGCGGTGAATGGGGGCGGCGCCGCCTGCCGCACGAACCGGCGGGCTCCGTAATATGTGGCCACCATGAGCCCGCGCACAGGGGCGCCCACAACGCGCTTTGAGGCCATGCCGTACAGGGTCGGCCAGTGGACGATCCTGCGCTTGCCTGAGGAAGCCAGCAGGAAGCTGCCGTCGCGCGGGCAGGTTGCGGTCCAAGGAACCATCAATGGCCATGGGTTCCAGACGGTATTGGAACCGGACGGCAGTTTCGGCCACTGGATGAGGCTCGAGGGAGAGCTGCAGCAGACCGCTGCTCTGAGCGTGGGCGACACCGCAACCGTCGAGGTTGACCCGCTCAAAGACTGGCCGGAGCCGAGCGTGCCACGGGATCTCGAGGCGGCTCTGGCAGCAGCCTCTCAGACGATCCGAGACCTGTGGAGGGACATCACTCCGATGGCGCGCTGGGAATGGGTTCGCTGGGTCAATGCCACCCAGAACCCCGATACGCGCAGACGACGGGTCGAGGTGACCATCTCGAAGATGCAGAGCGGGAAGCGACGGCCCTGCTGTTTCAACCTTGCCGCATGCACCGACCCGAACCTGTCACGAGGCGGCAGGCTCATCGAACCTCAGCAGAGTGAGCGAGAAGGAGGGTGGCGATGTTGAGCTGGAACGAGGCGATCATCCAAGAGTTCCACGCCAAGGACGGCAAGGGGGTCGCGGACTTCGGGGACCAGCTACTGCTGCTGACCACAAGCGGGGCGCGCAGCGGGGAGGAGCGCACCACGCCGGTGATGTACCACCGTGACGGGGAGCGGTATGTCGTGGTCGCATCCAAGGCGGGGGCACCGGACAACCCCGGCTGGTACCACAACCTCGAGGCACACCCCGTGGCGAGGATCGAGGTGGGGACGGAGTCGGGCACGGAGACCTTCGAGGTCAGGGCTCATGAGGCCGAGGGGGAGGAGCGTGAGCGGATCTGGGCCGACCGCGTCGCCATCGCCCCCGGGTTCCTGGATTACCAGAAGAAGACCTCACGGCGGATCCCCGTCATGATCCTGGAGCGAATCGACTAGGGCGAAGCTGGGCCCTCAGGGGCGGTGATGCTGCGCGTCTCTGCCCGCTGACCCGCTCCACCCGGGGCGGACCCGGCCGGTCACGCCAACGAGGCGTCAGCGCCGCTCCAGCAGGGCCGCGACCAGACCTGAGCCCCAGGCCGCGCCGCCACCCTGGCCCAGAATGGGGTCCAGTCGACGGCCGACCACCGGGGGAGCGCCCATGACCGACTACCGGATCGAGTACCAGCCGCTGGCCGGCGCCCTGGTGAAGCTCGACGTCCAGGCCGTGATCGACGGCGTCACCGATCCCTGGTTCAACCAGACCCTGTGCGAAGTGGACGGCACCGCGGTCCGGTTGGGAGTGCTCCAGGGCGAGTTCCACTGGCACCGCCACGAGCAGCAGGACGAGTTCTTCCTGGTCCTGGAGGGGCGGATGCGGATCGAGCTGCAGGGCAGAGAGGCGGTGGAGCTGGGGCCGCGCCAGTCGTTCATCGTGCCCAAGGGGCTGCAGCACCGACCGGTGGTCCCCGAACGCACCGTGGTGCTGATGCTGGAGCGCGCGGGGGTGGTCGCGACCGGCGACTGAACCCGGCTCGCCCATACGTACCATTCGCTCCAGTGACCAGTCCGGCCTGGGCAGGGAGCCGCGCCCTGAGCCGCGGCTGCTCTCAGACGGCATCGCCCGGTCCCGGCAAGGCGCGGGCCGGGTCCAACCAGCCCGGAATGGGGGTGCCGTCGACCAGGTGGGCCACCAGGGCGCGGGCGGCGTTCACAGCGAAGCCCATCCCGTGGCCGGTGTAGCCTCCGAGCAGCAGCACACCCGGAGATGACGACAGCGGTCCGGCCAGGGGGAGCCCATCCGGGCTGAAGCCTATGATCCCGGCCCAGCGGTGGCCCACCGGGGCGGTCACGCGGAGGTCGCGCAACTCGCCGTCCAGGAGCGTCTGGATGGTCGCGGTGGGCCGGCTGACGGTGCCGACCTCCTCCGCGCGCGCCCGGTGCCGCATGCCTCCCAGGAGCACTCGCCCGTCGGAGAGCTGACGCCAGTAGCGGTAGCCCCACTCCGCGTAGGCGGGCGGCCCGAGGCTGGCCCCGTGATCGGCGGCGGTGGCGAGCATCTGGGCGCGCACCGGAGCGATGGGGATGGCCGGCACCAGTTCGGAGGCGTGGGCGTTGGTGGCGATGATCACGCGCGTGGCGCGGAGCTCCCCCCGGCTGTGCCGCACAACCACCTCCGCACCCCCGGGAATCAGGGCCCTGACCTCCACCCCCTCGAAGATGCGGGAACGGAGAGGGGCGGCGATCGCCGCCACCAGCCGCACGGGATCGACCTCGCCGTCATCCGGGGTGAACAGGCCACCCTGCAGGTGTGCCAGACGCTCAGGCAGGTCGCGGGTCCACCGTCCCGGGAGCCCGTCCTCAGCGAGCAGGGTGGCCGCCTGCTTCAGGGACTCGGCCTCGGCGGCGCTCGCCGCCAGGGTCCAGCTGCCCCGGCGCGCGTAGCCCACGTCAGCGGTCGCGATGAGCGAGCGGACGAGGCGGTGGTTCTCGCGCGTGAAGTGCCACACGGCGGTGGCGAGATCCCGCCCGTGGGCGGCCGCGGCGCGCGCGTAGTTCTCCGCCACCCCGGCGAGCAGGAAGCCGGCGTTGCGGCCGCTGGCCCCGGCGGCGAGATGCCTGCGCTCCAGGAGGACGGCGTCCAGATCTCGCGCCCGGCACCAGTGCAGTGCCGCCACCCCGCTGATGCCTCCGCCGACGACGCACACGCCGGCACGCCCGGGGGGCGGGTCCGGACGCGGGAGGGCGGGCAGCTCCCCCCACACTGGCGGCGTGGCCGCGTGCGGCGGCAGCGACGGCCCGTCCCGGAGGCTCTCCATGCGGCGAGTCTGCATGCGCACGAACTCTCCAGGGCTGGCCCCCCGGGACGGAGGCCAGGGGCAGCCTGTCAGCCGAGGGGCACGATCGGCGGAAGGTCGGGGCGGTGACGCCCGCCCGTGGCCGCTACGCCGCCGGGACCGCAGGGAGCCCGCCCGGCGGCGCGACGACCACCCGCCCCGCGCGTACCACCACGTCGATGTCGAGCACCCGGCCGATGTCCTCCAGCGGATCCCCGGGGCATGCGGCGAGGTCCGCGGCCGCCCCGACGGTCAGCTCGCCGAGCTCACCGTCGCGCTGGAGCAGCCGGGCGGCAAGCAGGGTCGCGCTCTGGATCGCCTCGAGCGGGCTCCACCCGAGCTCGACCAGGATGCGGAGCTCCTCGGCCTGGTTGACGTCCTCCCACTCGAAGCCGCCCACATCGGTCCCGCACACGATCGACACCCCGGCTTGCCGGCAGTTCTCGACCGACCGCCGGTGGATCGCGGGGACCTGGGTCCAGGGGGCACCGCGCTCGGCGGCCCGGTTGCCGCTCACCTCACGAGCGACCAGGAGCGTCGGCACCAGGAGGATGCCCTGCTCCGCCATCGCCCGGGCCGTCGCGGGGCGGATCGAGTAGCCGTGCTCGATCGAGTCGACGCCGGCGGCAACGGCCATGTCGGTCCCGGTCGCCTCCGATGCGTGGGCGGCGACGCGCAGCCCCTGGCGGTGGGCCTCGTCGACCAGCGCGTCCAGCTCGGCCTGGGTCCACGGTGGGGGCGCATCGAGGTAGCCGTCATCGGTGAGATGCAGCTCCCGGCCCTGGGTGGCATACACCTTGATCCAATCCACCCCGCGCGCGACCTCGCGCCGCACCTCGCTCCGGCAGCCCTCGGCGCCCTCGCACTCGGCGACGCCAACCGGGAACCGCCAGTCGCTGCGGTAACCGAGCAGGGGGTAGGTCCCGGTGCGCCCGATCGCCGGCCCGGCGACGAGGAGCCGGGGGCCGGGCACCACCCCCTCGGCGACCGCGTCACGGAGGGCCACGTCGGCATACCCGCAGCCCTCGGTCCCGAGGTCGCGCAGCGTGGTGAAGCCGTGCCCGAGCGCGATCCCGAGCGACCGCACCGCGCGCACGACCCGGTGAGCGGGTTCCTCGCGCAGGATCTGCTGCGCGTACGCCTCGCGGGTGCGATTGCCCTGGAGGAGGACGTGGGTATGGGTGTCGATCAGGCCGGGCAGCAGGGTGCGGTCGCCGAGGTCGAGAACCTCGGCGTCCGCCGGCGGCGGGCCGCCCACCTGCTCGATCCGGTCGCCGCGGCAGACGACGACGCCGTCCGCGATCGCCCTGCCGCTGCGCACGTCGAGGACGCGGCGGGCCCGGAACGCGACCGGCCGCGCCGCAGCTTCGCCGACGTCTGCCGGCGCGGCGGTCGGCGGGGCCGCGGTCGGCGGCACAGCGGGAGACGGTGGCACGGCGCTCGGATCATGGCGCATGCGAGGGGGCAAAGGCCACGGGGCTCCACCCTTCCACGCCCAGGCGCGCCTGTCGTGGTGACTGGCGCATCCGTGACCAGGCGCATCTGTTGCGGCGACCGGCGCATCCGCGCCGCGGCGCGCGCAGCACGGCCAAGCGCTTGTCCGGTCGCAGAAGAGCGCGTATCGTCGCCGGTAGCGAGAGAGCCGGAGGCCTATCTGGAGGGCGAGGAATGCGCCGGACCTTTGGTGTTGTGCCAGCCACTCTGCTCATCCTGCTGATCCCCTTCACGGTGCTGGCCTCCTCGGGCTGGTCCTTGCAGACCACCCCCAACCCGTCCGGTGCGATGAACACCTTCCTCACCGGCGTGTCGTGCAATACCGCGACGGCATGCACGGCCGTCGGATACTCGATCAGCACTTCCGAGACCGTCACGACCCTGGCAGAGCGATGGACCGGCACCACCTGGTCCATTGAGTCGACGCCCAACCCCGCCGGCGGCGACAGCTCTCTCTCGGCGGTGGACTGCACCGGCGCAACAGCCTGCACCGCGGTCGGCGACTACTTCACCACCTCGAATGTCGAGAAGACCCTCGACGAGCACTGGAACGGCACCGCATGGTCCATCACGACCACGCCGAACCCTGCCGGCGCGAAGGGTAGCCTTCTGAACGGTGTGGCGTGCACCGCCACCGCATCGTGCATCGCCGTTGGCTCGTACAAGAAGACCTCGTCCGGGAATCCGATGGCCCTGGCGGAGCGCTGGAACGGGACCGCATGGTCGATCCTGTCAACTCCGAACCCCTCGGGCAACCGTGGCGTCACGCTCAACTCGGTGGGGTGCAGCTCCGCCTCCGCCTGCACCGCCGCCGGGGATTGGTTCAACTCCTCGGACACCGAGGTGACCCTCGCGGAGCGGTGGAACGGTACGTCGTGGTCGATCCAGACAACGATCAACCCCACCACGCACCTGAGCGAGCTTCTCGGGGTGGCCTGTGCCGCCGCGACCGCCTGCATGGCCGTCGGGGACGAGATCAACTCGTCCTTCCTGGAAGTCCCCCTGGTGGAGCAGTGGAATGGGACGTCGTGGTCGGTGCTGAGCACGCCCAGCATCTCGGGATCGATGGGCGCCTGGTTTGAGAGCGTCTCGTGCGCCACCGCAACCGGCTGCAACTCCGTGGGGGCGAACCTCAACAGCTCCGGCGTCGAGGTGACCCTCGCCGAGAAGTGGAACGGCTCGGCGTGGAGCATCAAGTCGACTCCCAACCCGGGCACCGCAACCCAGAGCTTCCTGCTCGCCGTGAGCTGTGTGCCGACCGCGTGCACCGCCACCGGGGCGTATTCGACGAGCTCGCCTCCGAGCCTGAACGACCTGACCCTCGCCGAGCACACCTGAGACGCTCGGCGGGCCGGCGCCCGCGGGACCCTCGTCGGCAGCGCGGAGCCGGGGTACCCCGAGGAGCCTTCAGGAGACCACGGTGACGGGATCGGTGGTGACGTCCGTGTTGTAGCTCTGCATCGCGGTCCAGAGCGCGGCCAGTGAGATCGTCTCCGACGGAGGGCCTTTGTATCCGGCGACGGAGCCTGCACTCTCCGCGTAGGTGACGCTGTCGCCAGAGGCTGTGCCGGCTCCAAAGTTGTACCCGAAGACCGCGATCATGTGCCGCGCCTGATACCCATCCCAGCCTGGAAGGGTGGCGGTCATCACATGCACGAGGACCGGGCTCCCGTGAGCCGCTGCGGTGAAGCGCCCCAACCCCGAGAGATCCGTCTCAAGCTGGGATTCGAACTCCGGCAGTGATGTGACGTGGGTTCCCGTGTACGCGTACGCCGCCGTCCCCGTGATCTGCCCCAGGTATGCGTTGATCGCCTGCACCGCGTTGGCTCCAATGGTCCCGTACGACTCCACGACGTGCGCCGCGACACCGATGGCATCGATCGAGGGAGGAGCGGCGGTCCACGCCGAAAGGAGAACGGCGATCGCACCTTCGGCGCAGTAGTTCCGATGTGCGTAGTCGTTCGGCTCGAGCTCGATCCGAACCGACAGCTTGACGGCCGTGCCTGCCGTCGGCGCCGGGCTCGGGGTTTCCGTCGTCCTGACCTGGCGAGCTGCTGCATTCGACGTTGCCGATGGCGCATCCGCGGACGTGCGGAGGGATGAGCCCTGGCCGCAGGACATCAGGAGCAGGAGGAGAACCGGGAGCAGGAGGTGGATCCGGCTGCGGAGCCGCCGGCTCGCTGACCGTACCCCGCTCCGGCCGCGTAGGGGCTCGCGCCGCGACCTCGGGTCGCTTCGGCACCGGTGCACCCCTCCAATGGTCCCCCTGTCGACCTCCCGCGGGCCATCCCGAATACGGACGCTCGGTGCTGGACAGGTCGCCCGATTGGCAGACGGGGGGGGCCCTGGCCCGGGGTCGTCCACGCCACCATGGACGCCACACCATGCCCACCCAGGTGAACGGCTGCACGGTCCCGCCCGGGGCGTGGTGCTCGTCTCGCCGGCGCTCGACCACCTCGAGCTCGGGGCCGACGACGGCCAGGTCACCCGGGTCGTAGCCCTGAACGGGCAGGCCGGAGCACCGCCGGGGTCCGTCTCCGGCGAAGGTGCCGAGCACCGCCCGCCCCTCGGGGGTCAGCGCCGCCCGCAGGGTCGCCAGGTAAGCCCGGCGCTGGTCCTCCTCCACGAGAAAGTGGAACACCGGGCGGTCGTGCCACGTGCCGTAGCGTCGCTCCGGCCGCCAGGTGAGCACATCCTCACGGAGCCAGTGGACGCGTTCGGCTCGTTCCGCCAAACGCGTCCTCGATGTGCGAGTGCGGCAGCCGACACGTCGAGAACGCTGACGTCGCCGAAGCGGCGGTCCGGGAGGCGATCCACGAGCACGGAGGCGCCACCCCCGACGTCGACGATCGGCTGCTCCGGGCCGCAGCCGAGCGCGTCGAGCATTGCCGGCGACACGGTGGGCTGGTCCTGATACCAGCTCATCTCGGTTGGAGGTCGCCGGCCGTAGATCTCGTCCCAGTGCCCGGCCACCTCGGGTGCTCCGGCCTCCATCATCCACAGACCACGATGCCCCGTCTGCCCCCGGCGCTGCCGTCGCCGCCCACCGTCCGGCGACATCTCCCCATGCTGGGCCAGCCCTGCCCGACCTCCCGGGAAGGCCTGGGGATGCCCCGCACGTACAATCGCGAACGATGCAGAGTGGCGCCGCGGATGCCCTGGCCGTCGTTCACGAGCACATCCTGGTCTGCACCGCCTGCCCGCTCCACACCCGGCGCACCCAGGCCGTCCCCGGGACCGGTCCGGCGACCGCCAGGATCATGGCGGTGGGGGAGGGGCCGGGCGAGAACGAGGACCGGGTCGGCAAGCCCTTCGTCGGGGCCGCGGGCAACGTCCTGACCAGGCTGCTGGAGAGCATCGGGCTGCGGCGCGAGGACATCTACATCACCAACGTTGTCAAGTGCCGCCCCCCCGGCAACCGGGACCCGGAGCCCGCCGAGATGGAGGCCTGCTCCTCCTTCCTCGACGCCCAGATCGAGATCATCCGGCCCGACGTCATCCTGATCCTCGGCCGCCATGCCCTGGCCCGGCTGCTCCCCGGCTCCGGGGGCATCACCGGTCTCCATGGCCGCAAGGTGGTCCGGGGCGACCGCCTCTACGTCCCGCTCTACCACCCGGCCGCCGCCCTCTACCAGGCCTCGCTGATGCGCACCCTGGAGGAGGACATGCTCAAGGTGCGCGGCTACCTGGACGAGGCGGAGGCCCGCCGCCGGCAGGCTCCGGCCGCCGCGGCCGCGCCCTCAGAGCCGAGCCACCCGGCGGAGCCCCCGGCCCGCGACCAGCTCAGCCTGTTTTGAGCCCGGCCTCTCGGGTCCCGGCATCCGGCGGCCCCGACCCGGCCCCTGCCGTCGCCGCCCCGGCCGGCCCGCTGCAGGCCTCCGACCCCGCGACGCCGCCGCCCACTGCGGCAGAGGTCTCGCGGCTGCGCCTAGTGGCCCTGGGCGGGCTCGGCGAGATCGGCCGCAACCTCCTCGCGATCGAATGCGGCGAGGACATCGTGGTCGTCGACGCCGGCCTGATGTTCCCCGAGACCGAGATGCTCGGCGTGGACCTGGTCATCCCCGACGTCGGCTGGCTGGTGGAGCGGCGCGAGCGGGTGCGCGGGATCGTGCTGACCCACGGCCACGAGGACCACATCGGCGCCCTTCCCTACGTCCTGCCTCGCCTCGACGTCCCCGTCTTCGGCACCGCGCTCACCCTGGGCATCCTGCGCAACAAGCTGCGCGAGCACCGCCTGCTCGGCAGCACCCGGCTGACCACGGTCAGGCCGGGCGACACGGTCCAGCTCGGCGCGGTCGCCGTCGAGTGGATCCACACCACCCACTCGGTGCCCGACTCCTGCGCGCTGGCACTCCACACGCCGCTCGGCGTGATCGTCCACAGCGGTGACTTCAAGGTGGACCAATCGCCCGTCCACGGGGAGCCCCCGGACCTCGCCCGCCTGGCCCGGCTGGGTGACGCCGGCGTCCTCCTCCTGCTCAGCGACAGCACCAACGCCGAGGTGGAGGGGATGACCCCCAGTGAGAGCTCGGTGGGGCCTGCCCTCGCCACCCTCATCGGCGGCGCCGAGGGCAGGGTGCTGGTCGCCACCTTCGCCTCCAACATCTCGCGGCTCCAGCAGGTGATCCGGGCCGCCGAGGACGCCGGCCGTCACTGCCTGGTGATCGGACGCTCGATGCTCAACAACGTCCGGGTGGCCCAGGAGCTCGGCTTCCTGGAGGTCGCCCGGGGCACCGTCGTCTCCCCGCGTCAGGCCGACCGGCTCCCCGACCGGGACCTCTGCGTCCTCTGCACCGGCGCCCAGGGCGAGCCGCTCTCCGCGCTCAGCCGGATCGCCGGGGGCGAGCACCCGCTGGTCTCGCTGCACCCCGGCGACACCGTGGTGCTGAGCGCCAACCCGATCCCGGGCAACGAGGAGGCGGTCCACCTCACCGTCAACAACCTCGACCGGCTCGGAGCGCACACCTACCGGGGCAGCGCCCATGGCCTCCACGCCTCGGGGCACGCGGCGCGCGAGGAGCTGCGCCTGCTGCTCACGCTCTGCCGGCCCCGGTACTTCCTGCCGGTCCACGGTGAGTACCGGCATCTGGCGGCCCACCGTGCGCTGGCGATCGCCTCCGGGGTGGCCCCCGCCAACGTCGCGGCGGTCGACAACGGGAGGGTGGTGGAGATCGACGCCCAGGGCCTCCGCGTGCTCGACGCCCGGGTCCCCGCCGGCTACGTCTACGTCGACGGGCTGAGCCTGGAGAACGCCACCGACGTGGTCTTCCGCGACCGGCGCCAGCTGGCCGAGGACGGTCTGATCATCGTCCACCTCGCCGTCGAGCGCTCCACCGGCGCCGTGGTGGGCGGGCCCGAGCTGATCGCACGCGGCTTCGTCGAGGACGGCGACGGCGCCGCCCTCTTCGAGGAGGCGCAGCAGCGGGTCCGCCAGACCCTCGAGCACCTCTCCCCCGACGCCGGCTGGGCGGTCTGGAAGGGGGCCGTCCACGAGGCCCTCAGCCGCTTCCTCTTCAAGCGGACCAGCCGGAGGCCACTCATCCTCCCGGTGGTCACCGAGGTCTGAGCAGCGGCCGGCCCGCCGTCCCCGAGGGCAGATGGATTCCAGCGCGCCACCCAGCGTCTGTTATGGCGCTTGTCTTGCTGTGCCGGTCAGTCTATCCTCAGCTAGTCCGAAGGTACTGAGAAGGATGGGGTCCATGAGCACATTTAGAAGACGACTCGCAGTCCTGATTGCAGTGGTTGCGGCTGCCGTGCCGGTGGCGGCGGTGGGAGCCGCAGCGGCAGCCTCAGACAGCGCCGCGCCCGCGGCGTCGAACGTCCTGTACAACAGCACGGTCACGCTCAGCAGGGTGGGCAACCTGCCCAGCGTGGGCGGCGAAGCCTACGCCTTCGCCGAGTTCGGCAATCAGGTCACGCTGACCCGTGCCGCCAAGGCCGGCTCCGTCGTGGTCACCCTCAGCTCGTGGGCATGCCAGGCCGGAACCTGGTTCGACGACGATTGCGCCACCGCGGCCGGCGCCAAGTTCACGGAACCGATCACGCTCAACATCTACGACGCGCCGACGGCCACGACGCCGCCCACGATCGTTCCGGGGGCCCGCATCCTGTCGGTCACCAAGACCTTCTCCATTCCGTACCGCCCGTCGGCCAGCGCCACCAAGTGCACCGGTTCGAGCGCGGGTGCGTGGTTCGACAAGCCACTGGGCGCCTGCTTCGACGGGCTGGCGACCAACATCACCTTCAATCTCACCTCGCTCAAGCTGAGCCTCCCCAAGAACCTCGTCTTCGGGATCGCCTACAACACGAGTGACTACGGCTACGCGCCGTACGGCGACAGCACCGCGTGCCACAGCACGTCGGAGGGCTGCCCGTACGACTCTCTGAACATCGGCCTGGCCCAGGACCCGACCAACCTCAGTCGGGGAGCGGACCCCAACCCCGGCACCATCTTTCAGAACTCTCCGATCGCGGGCGAGTACTGCGATGGCGGGGCCGGCGGCACGAGCGTCTTCCGCATGGATTCGCCTGGCACCCCGTGCTGGGGTGTGAGCACCTCCGATGAGGCGCCCTGGTACATCCCGGCGGTGGAGCTCACCGCGAGCTGAATCCCCGATGCTCGGCCCAGCGGTGGCTTCGGCCACCGCCGGGTTGACATCGACTCAGGGCTCGGCGTGGTGGGGGGCTGAGACCGGCCCACGGCGGCGCGGCTCGGCGGGTTCCCTGCCCGTGGATCTCCGACGGCGTCCGACCAGCCATCCGACGTCTGCCCGAACCGTCCGAACGCCCATTCGCAACCGGTCCGGCCCTGCTACGATCGACGCGGCCCGCCGCCCTCCCCACGTCGCTCACACGAGGCTCAGAGAACCGACATGCCTCCCCGGACCCAGACCCGCCCGCGCTCCCGGCCGGCGCGCCCCGCGACCCGGCGGCCGGCGGCACGCCGCCCCTCCCGGCAGCCCCGCCCTCCGCTGATCAGCTCCGACCAGCGCCGCGAGCTCAGCGGGATCGGCCTGGTCGGGCTCGGGGTCCTGCTCGCGGTGGTGCTCGCCCTTCCCGGAGGTGGGTCGATCGCCCACCCGGTCCAACATGCCCTGCTCGGGGCGCTCGGGATCGGCGCCTGGCTGATCGCCGCCGGCCTGGTCCTGACCGGCGCCCGGCTGCTCGGCCGCCGCGCCTGGACGGGCGGCGTCCTGGCCGCGGCCGGCAGTGTCCTGGTCGTGGTGGCTATGCTCGGCTTCTGCGGGCTGGTGATCTCGGGCAGCGCCGGCTCGGTGGGCCGGCAGCTCAGCGCCGGTCTCGCCGACCGCCTGGGCGGCCCCGCCACCGGTGCCCTCATGTTGCTGCTGGTCTGCGCCGGCCTGGTGCTGGCGGTCGAGCTGCGGGTCGCGCCGGCGCTGGGGGCGGCGCGCGACTGGCTCTCCAACCGTGCCGCCGCGAGCCCGGCTCACCCCGCCAGACGGACCCCGACCAAGGATCGGGAGCCCGTGGTCCGTCTGACCGGCGTGCCGGTGCAGTCCGGCTTCGTCCCCGCCCCGGCCCACCTCCCGCCGGGAGAGGAGGGGCTGCTGCCGCTCGAACCGGCGGCCCCGGTGGCGCCGCCGGACGGGGGCGCCGCGCCGCCGGCTCCGGAGAGCTTCAGCCGCGAGTTCGAGGGGACGGTCGAGGCCCGCCCGCTGGGACCGATCCCCGAGATGACGGCGCTCCACGGGGAGACGCTCGGAGAGGAGGAGGCCGAGAAGGTGTGGGTGCTCCCCGGTCCGGAGCTGCTCGACGTGGTCGGCGGCAAGCGGGAGCGGCTCGAAAAGGAGGTGCAGGCGACCGCCGCGCTGATCACCAGCACCCTGGCCTCGTTCTCGATCCAGGCACGGGTGGTCGGCGCCAACAGCGGACCGACGGTCACCCAGTACGAGCTGCAGCCGGCGGCCGGGGTCCCGGTCCGCAAGATCGTGGGGGCTCAGACGGACCTCTCCCTGGCCCTGGCCGCGCCGATCCGGATCCAGCCCTTCATCCCGGGCAAGTCGGCGGTCGGCATCGAGGTCCCCAACAAGGCGGCCCAGCTCGTCTCCCTCAAGGAGATCGTCACCGCACCCGCCTTCTCCGACCCCCGCAAGCGGCTGGCGGTTGCCCTCGGGGCCGACGTCTCCGGGCACCCCGTGGTCGGCGACCTCTGCCGGATGCCCCACCTGCTGGTGGCCGGCGCCACCGGGAGCGGCAAGTCGGTCTGCATCAACTCGATCCTGGGCGGGTTCCTGCTCCAGGCCACGCCGGCGCAGCTCAAGCTGATCCTGATTGATCCGAAGCGGGTCGAGCTCTCCACCTTCGCGGACGTCCCCCACCTGCTGGTGCCGGTGGTGGTGGAGCCCGAGGCGGCGGTCGCCTCACTGCGCTGGGCGTGCAAGGAGATGGAGGAGCGCTACAAGCTCTTCGCCAGTCACGGAGCCCGCAACATTGCCGCCTTCAACGAGCGCGCCCCCGGGCTCGGCCTCTCGCCGCTCCCCTACGTCGTCATCGTCATCGACGAGCTGGCCGACCTGATGATGGTCGCGGCCGGCGAGATCGAGGACCTGGTCTGCCGGGTGGCCCAGCTCGCCCGCGCCGTCGGCATCCACCTCATCGTCGCCACCCAGCGGCCATCGGCGGACATCATCACCGGGCTGATCAAGGCCAACATCCCGAGCCGGGCCGCCTTCGCCGTCTCGAGTGGGGTGGACTCCCGGGTCATCATCGACGAGATGGGCGCCGAGAAGCTGCTCGGCCGGGGCGACATGCTCTACCTGCCCATCGACGAGGGCAAGCCACGGCGGCTGCAGGGCGCCTTCTGCTCGGACCGCGAGCTGGAGGCTCTCATCGACTTCTGGAAGCAGCAGGGGAAGCCGGAGTACCAGGAGGAGGTCTTCCAGGTGGAGGCCACGGTCTCCTGGGCCCGCGAGGCCGGCAAGCGTGACCCGCTCTTCGCCAAGGCCGCCCACACCGTCGCCGCCGAGGGGCGGGCGGCGGCCTCGCTGCTGCAGCGCAAGCTCAACATCGGCTACACGCGGGCCGCCCGGCTGGTCGACCAGCTGGCCGAGCAGCGGGTGGTCGGCCCCTTCGAGGGCAGCAAGTCCCGGGAGGTCCTGATGGACGTCCTCCAGGTGGACGAGCTGCTGGCCGAGCTCGGGGAGGAGTAGGGCCGGCGCGCCGGCGGTGGCCGGCCCCACCCGCTGTCCCCCTCAGCCGTGGAGCGCCCGGGTCTGGGTGACGATCGAGGCGCTGCTATCCTTCTCTCCCGGCATGGCGCAGGAGTTCTCGTTCGACGTCGTCAGCGACTTCGACCATCAGGAGATGGTCAACGCCGTCGACCAGACCCGCAGGGAGATCCAGACCCGCTACGACTTCAAGGGCGTGACCGTCGAGATCACCCTGGAGAAGGAGCAGCTGGTGCTGCTCACCGAGAGCGACATGCAGCTCCGGGCCATCCTCGACGTCCTCCAGAGCAAGCTGCACCGGCGCGGCATCGACCTCAAGGTCCTCGACCCCCAGAAGGCGGAGCCGGCCGCCAAGGGCAACGTCCGCCAGGTCGTGAAGCTCCGCCGGGGGATCTCCGAGGAGCTGGCCCGCACCCTGACCAAGAAGGTCCGCACCGAGCACCCCAAGGTGCAGTCGCGCATCCAGGGCGACCAGCTGCGGATCGTCTCCCGGGAGAAGGACGCGCTCCAGGGCGTGATCCGGGCGCTGCGCGAGATGGACCTCGAGGTGCCACTGCAGTTCACCAATTACCGGTGACGACGGAGTGAGGAGCGACGACCGCAGGCCGATCGCTCCGAGCGGAGGAGCCATCGGTACCTCCGTACCGGTGATTCACCAAGCGCGGGTGAGATGACGGGGGAGCCCTCGCTGGTCGCCGCCTTCCCCGAGAGCGCGGCCCTGGGGCAACGTCTGGCCGAGCTCGGACTGACCGTCGCGGTCGCGGAGTCCTGCACCGGGGGCCTGCTGGGGGCGGCGCTCACCGCGGTGCCCGGGGCCTCGCGCTACGTCCGCGGCGGGGTCATCGCCTACGCGGACGCGGTGAAGGTCGACCTCCTGGACGTGGATCCCGAGGTCCTGGCCCGGCTCGGCGCCGTCAGCCCCGAGGTGGCCAAGGCGATGGCCCGGGGCGTGGCACGGCGCCTGGGCGCCGACCTCGGCATCGCCATCACCGGGGTGGCGGGGCCGGGTGCCGAGGGAAGCTCCAAGCCGGTCGGGCTCATCCACGTGGCCGGGTTCCTGGAGGGACGCGTCGAGTCCCGCGAGCTGCGTGAGAGCGGCGACCGTGAGGGCAACCGCGCCGCCGGGGTGCGTGCCGCCCTCGCCCTCGGGATGAGGCTGGTGGACGGCCATGCCATGCCGGGTCGCAACGCTCGGACACGCCAGCCGGAGGTCCCCCGGGAGCCTCGGCTAGACTGACCCGCGTGACCACCCCCGATCCCCGCCCACGCCGCTCCGTCGAGGACTTCCACTTCGGAGCGAGGGTCGTCTCCGCGGACGGCCGCCACATCGGCTCCCTGAGCTCCATGATCGTCGACGGCGCGAGCTTCGATGTCCGCGCCATCGTGGTCAAGGAGACCCGCGGCTTCTCCGGCCACCGCGTGGCGGCGACCGCCCTGATGGAGGACGACATCTCCATCCCGGTGAGCGCCGTGCGCGACGTCTCGCGCGAGCAGATCACGCTCGCCATCACCTCGGCCGAGGCTCGTCGCACCGAGCCCTACCTGACCTATCACTACGCCCCCGTCGAGCGCGGGGACACCGCCCGCCTGCTGACGGCCGACCTGGGCGAGACCGGGTACGTGCCCCATCTGGTGGAAGAGGCACACAAGCGGCTCGACGAGCTCGAGATCCACCGCGGCGAGAACGTGATGCTGGGGATGACCGGCAAGAAGCTCGGGACGGTCCGGGACCTGGTGCTCGACGAGGGGGAGCTGGCGGGGGTCGTGATCCACCCGGAGGGCTTCTTCAAGGAGGACGTGCTCCTCCAGATCCGCTTCCTGGGCAGAAGCGACGACCTCGCCCTCTTCGCCCACCTCACCGAGGCGGACCTCGCCCGGCTCACCCCTTTCCACCCGGGCGGGGCGGCGTAGCTGGACCGGCGGAGCACCGCTTCAGCCGGCTCAGTGCCCGAGGGTGATCCGGCGCCGGATGGCCCTTCCCTGCTCCAGCTCGTCGACCAGCGCGATGGCGAAATCCGGGTAGCCCATTGCGCTCGGACCGCCGACCGGCTACAGTACGCGAGACGTACATCTGTTCGAAACAGTCGCCGTCGACGCCGCCGCAGGAGATCAAGCCGTGACAAGCACACAACAGAGTAGTACCATGGATCGTACAATGGAGGTGACCGGGCGGCGAGCGGCCGCCACCACGGAGGCGGACGCGGTGACGACAGAGCGGGAGCGGGCCCTCTCGACGGCCCTGAGCCAGATCGAGCGGAGCCACGGCAAGGGCGCGATCATGCGTCTGGGCGACGTCCAGACTCAGCGGGTGGAGATCATCCCCACCGGCGCGCTCACCCTCGACATCGCGCTCGGCGTGGGCGGCATCCCGCGCGGTCGCGTGGTCGAGGTCTTCGGACCGGAGAGCTCGGGCAAGACCACTCTGACCCTCCACGTCATCGCAGAGGCCCAGCGCAGGGGAGGGGTGGCCGCCTTCATCGACGCCGAGCACGCCCTCGACCCCCAGTACGCCAGCCGGATCGGCGTTCGCACCGAGGAGCTGCTGGTCTCCCAGCCCGACACCGGGGAGCAGGCGCTGGAGATCGTTGAGGTGCTGGTCCGCAGCGGCGCCGTGGACGTGGTCGTCATCGACTCGGTGGCGGCCCTGGTGCCCAAGGCGGAGATCGACGGCGAGATGGGGGACAACCACGTCGGCCTGCAGGCCCGGCTCATGTCCCAGGCGATGCGCAAGCTGACCGCCGCCATCAGCCGGTCGAACACGTCGGTCATCTTCATCAACCAGCTCCGCGAGAAGATCGGGGTCATGTTCGGCAATCCCGAGATCACGAGCGGAGGACGCGCCCTCAAGTTCTACGCGTCGGTGCGGCTGGACATCCGCAAGATCGACACCATCAAGGTGGGGCTCGACGCGGTGGGCAGCCGGGTGCGGGTCAAGGTGGTCAAGAACAAGGTCGCTCCGCCCTTCCGCAACGCGGAGTTCGACATCCTCTACAACGAGGGGATCTCCTTCGCCGGCAGCGTGCTCGACATGGCGGTCGACGCTCGGATCGTCGAGAAGAGCGGTGCCTGGTTCTCGTACGGCGACCTCCGGCTCGGTCAGGGTCGGGAGAACGTCCGCGACTTCCTCAAGCAGAACCCCCAGCTCCTCGACGAGATCGCCGACCGGGTGCGGGCCCACGCCCTCCCCGCGACCACGGTGTCGGAGGAGCCCGCCGAGAGCCCACCGGCCGTTCCGGTCGCCTGATCGGAGCCCGTCGAGCCCAGCCATGGCCCTCAGCAGGTCGGGCGGCGGTCGCGGCCACCGGCCGGCCGCCCTCGCAGCGGTCGACCCCGATGACCGCGAGGCCGCCGCGGCGATGGCCCAGCGCCTGCTGGCGATCACCGATCGCTCCCGGGTCGAGCTCCAGCGCCGCCTCGAGAGGCGGGGGTACACGCCGTCCACGGCCGCCGAGGCCGTGGACCGGCTCGCGGCGCGGGGCTGGGTGGATGACGCGCGCCTGGCCGAGGACCTGGCCCGCCGGCGATCCAGTCACGGCTACGGACGGCGCCGGGTGCTCGCCGACCTGGTCGCGCGCGGGGTGGACCCCGAGACCGTCAGCCGGACCGCTGCCGAGCTCCCGGCCAGCCAGGGCGAGGCCGTCCGGATCGCGGCCGAGCGGCTCCGGCACAGACGGGATGGGCCGCCGGCACCCGACGAGGTCCGCCGGCTCGCCGCCGCCCTGCAGCGCCGTGGCTTCGACATGGCCGACATCCGCGCCGAGCTCCGGCGGCTTTGCTCTGAGCCGGCCGGAGAGCCCGACGGCGAGGGCTGACGGCAGCGGTCAGGCGGCGGTAGCGGAGGCGGCCGGGCCGCGCTCCCGGCGGGCCAGGGGGCCGAGCAGCAGGAAGGTGGCCGTCACCAGCAGCAGGCCGAAGACCACCAGCCCGTCGAAGGACGCCAGGCTCACGGCCAGGCCGCCCAGGGCGGCACCGAGAGCGCCCCCGGCGGCCAGGGTGACCGTGTAGAAGGACATCAGGGCGGAGCGGTCGGCGGTGTGCGCTTCCGAGCAGTTGGCCAGGTAGGCGACCGCGGCCGGGCCGAACCCGGCCAGCCAGAGGATGCCGAACGCGGCGACGGGCAGCAGGGCGATCAGGGCGATGTGGGGGAGATGGTTGGCGAGCAGGAGCGCAACCGAGAAGACCCACGCCCCGGGCACCGCTCGTCGCATCTGCCGCACCGGGCCGAGGCGTGGGATCCACGGTGTCCACAGTGCGATCCCGATGACCAGGACGGCGATGCCGATCACCAGGATGAGCGAGATCAGCCGGGGATCGAGGTGATGCACCAGCCCCTGGCCGGGGACCGGCGCGTGGTGGAGGAGCGAGGCGAGGTTGGACCCGTAGGCGCCGAGCAGCGCGAAGGTGCCGATCCACGCGGGCAGGAAGCCGCGGATGGGGCCGGGTCCGACGACGTCCCGCAGCAGTGTCGACAGCCGGGTCACCGGCAGCGGGGGCACGTGGGCCACGAAGCGCAGGCACACCAGGCCGGCCGCCAGGTACACGGCCGCGAGCAGGAGGAAACCGCCCCGACCGAGGTAGTGGTACGCGAACGGCCCCAGGACGAAGCCCCCCGCGTACCCGGCCAGGGTCGCGGCCTCGAAGGCGCCGCTGGCCCTCGCCCGGATCCGGAAGCTCTGCGATGTCGCGGCGGCGATGGCCCCCAGTGCGGTGGGGACGAAGGCCGCCGCGGCGACCCCCTCCAGCAGCCGGGCCGCGAAGATCTGCTGGGAGTGCACCGAGGCGGCGACCAGCAGCACCCCGAGCATGCCGATCAGCGGCCCCCCCACCACGAAGAGCTTGCGGCCGAGCCGGTCCGCGTAGCGCGCCATGAACGGGGCGAAGACCATCTCGGTGAGCGCCTGGGCCGCGCCGACCAGCCCGATGGTGGTGCCGTGAGGGTGGCCATGAGCCAGGTCGGCGACGTAGAACTGGACGGCCACCGTGACCCCGGAGGCGGCAACCCTGATCAGCGCGGTGCCGGTCAGCAGCGCGGGGATCGACACCCGCACGGTGGAGCGCAGCCCCTGCTCCAACTCGGCGACCAGGTCCGGAGCCACCGCGGCGTCTCCGGGCACCGGGACGTCCCCGGGGTGACCGGGTGCGGCTCCCGGCTTCAGCGACGGCACCATGCCCCGCCGGTCACCGCGCGCCGATCGCCCCGGACTGCCGGCGAACGGCCCCACGCCGCCGCGGATCGCCCAAAACCGGCCCTCCGCGTCATCTGAAGTCTCCCACCTGCCGTGACGGTGACCCACCCCGCAGATCTGGAAAGCCTACCGGTGGCCCCGCTCCGGCAATTCTGACCGCGGCACTGCCGATAAGGCTCGCGTGTCCGTACAATGCCGTCACATCCCCGGGGACCGTCCGGCGCTCGGCGCCGGTTCGGTGGTGAGTACGGGCGGGTGCCGCAGCGCTCACGACCTGCGTCTCCAGGGTGGCGCACCGAACGAGGTGGCGGGCCACCTCACCCCCCCGACAACTCCGAGGACATCTCCCATCACCGACATCCTGGCCTATGTGGCCTTTGGGCTGGGCGTGGTCATCGCCGTGTCCGGCCTTCTCTATGCCCGCCACCTTCGCGATCAGGTCAGCGCGTCACGCGAGCTCGAGATGGGACGCCTCCACGAGGAGCGCGGGGCGGCCGAGCAGGAGCGCGCGTCGATCGTCCTCGCCGCCCGCGAGGAGGCGCACCGGCTGCGTTCCGAGTCCGAGGCCGAGGTGCGCGAGCGTCGCGCCGAGGTGGCGCGGCTGGAGCAGCGGCTCGCCCAGCGCGAGGAGGGGCTCGAGAAGCGCAACCGGGACGTCGAGCAGGGGGAGCAGCGGCTGACCCGGCGCGAGGAGGAGCTGGAGCAGACCCGGCTGCAGATCGAGGACGAGCGCGCCGGGGTCGGGCGCGAGCTGGAGCGGGTCGCCGGGATGAGCCAGGACGAGGCGCGGGCCGAGCTGCTCCGCGGAGTGGAAGCCGAGCTCGACCACGAGGTCGCCGAGCGCATCCGGGCCTCCGAGAAGCGGGTCCGCGAGGAGGCGGAGGAGCGGAGCCGCGAGATCCTGATCACCACCATGCAGCGCCACGCCTCGGAGCAGACCGGCGAGGCGGCGGTCACCGTCCTCCACCTCCCGACCGACGATCTGAAGGGCAGGATCATCGGCCGCGAGGGCCGCAACATCCGCGCCCTCGAGGCGGCCACGGGGATCGACGTGATCGTCGACGAGACTCCCGAGGCGGTCGTCCTCTCCGGTTTCGACCCGGTGCGCCGGGAGGTCGCCAAGGTCGCCCTGGAGCGGCTCTTCGCCGATGGCCGCATCCATCCCGCCAGGATCGAGGAGGTGGTGGCCAAGAGCCGGGCCGAGATCGCCGATCGGCTCCGCGAGGAGGGTGAGGCCGCCTGCCAGGAGGTCGGCCTCACCGGGGTCCACCCCGAGCTGGTGAAGCTGCTGGGTACCCTCCGCTACCGCAGCGCCTACGGGGCCAACGTGCTGGTGCACAGCAAGGACACCGCGGCGGTGGCGGGGATGATCGCCGCCGAGATCGGCTACGACGTCCAGGAGGCGCGCGAGATCGGCCTCTTCCACGACATCGGCCACGCGGTGGAGCAGCACGTCGAGGGATCGCACGCCATCATCGGCGGCGAGATCCTGGCCCGCCTCGGCCGGCCGGCGGCCGTGGTCCACGCGGTCCGGGCGCATCACTACGACGAGGAGCCGCGCACCATCGGGGCCTTCGTGCTGATGACCGCGGATGCCATCACCGCCTCGCGGCGCGGCGCACGCCGGGAGACGCTCGCCTCATCGATCAAGCGGCTCGAGCGACTGGAGCAGATCGCCGACGAGCTCCCCGGGGTCGAGCGGAGCTTCGCCATCCAGGCGGGCAAGGAGCTCCGGGTGATGGTCAAGCCCCAGGAGGTCGACGACGACCGAGCGCAGATCATGGCTCGTGAGATCGCCAAGCGGCTCCACGCGGAAGCCAGCTACGCCGGCCGGATCAAGGTGGTGGTGCTCCGCGAGACCAGGAGCATCGAATACGCCAAGTGACCGGCGTCGCGAGGGTGCCCGGGTCGGACCCTTCGTAACAATCGGGTCGCGGGCCCCGGACGCCGACGTTGGGTGAGGACAATCCTCACTCACGACTATGCTTTCGTCGTAGCAGGGAACTCAGCAACCGCCCACATAGGGCAGGGCAGCGCTCGTGGAAATCCTCAAGGTCTCGGCCAGCAGCAAACCGGTCTCGGTGGCCGGAGCCATCGCAGGGGTGATCCGCAGCCAGCAGCGGGTGGAGGTGCAGGCCATCGGTGCCGGCGCGATCAACCAGGCCATCAAGGCGATCGCCATCTCCCGGGGCTACGTCGCCCCGGGAGGGATAGACCTGGT
>Ga0181527_1001109_pt1 | contig 28633 bp, 17 predicted proteins | sample PEATcosm2014_Bin_30_FD_119762 | JGI IMG/M metagenome (GOLD analysis project Ga0181527, IMG submission 119762) | Peatland microbial communities from MTU Mesocosm Facility, Houghton, MI, USA - PEATcosm2014_Bin06_60_metaG | ecosystem: Environmental > Terrestrial > Soil > Wetlands > Peat | place...
AGCGGTAGTGTCTGATAATGGAAAACGCATACGAGAACCTCCGCTATCTTCGGTTCTACCAATATAGGCTCTGTGCATCAAGGAGTGGTTTCGGTTTCCTTTCGAGGCGAAAAAATTTCCATGTGCGGGCCGGCAAAGTCTTGCCGCAGTTCGATCAGTCTACACGCACCATAACAGGAGCAGGCCAGATCTGATTGCTCCCGTATCACGGACAACACGGAAGTTATCCGCCGATACCGTATGAATTCAACTGGCGCGGTTACCGCAACGTGAGCAGCGCGCCACCAAATCCAGTGCCGCCGCCGGACAGCTCGGCCGTATTCATCGTCGCTATGTCAAGCGCCACTGCCGTGAGCGGCGCGAAGGATGGCTGCCAGGCTCCGGTCGACGTCGGCATTGGTTGTGGCCCAAGAAGATACACTGATGCGCATTGCGGTTTTGCCCTGCCAAACGGTTCCGCCGCACCAGCAGGTACCTTCTTCTTGCACCCGACGAATGACTGCTTGGGTTTGCGATGCGTCACCGAATGAGACGAGCACTTGATTGATGACGACGTCATTCAACACATCGAACCCCGCGGCACGCAAGCCCGTGGCAAACCGCTGAGCATGGGCGCATGTTCTTTCGACCAATTCGTCCAGCCCCGAGCGGCCTAACGACTTGAGCGCGGCCCAAAATTCCACGCCGCGGGCTCTTCGCGAGGATTCAGGCGTGTGGTGCATTGGCTCGCGCCTTGTCCCCGGCGAGAGATACGCAGCAGAAATTCCCATGCAGGCGCGCAGAGCCTCCCCATTCCGGACGATCGCCAGACCGCAATCGTAGCTGACGTTCGGCCATTTATGCGCGTCTGTCGCCCAAGAGTCAGCCTTTTCGAATCCGTTCCAGAGGTGCTTGTACCTCGGCGATGCGCCCGCCCAGAAACCGAACGCGCCATCGACGTGGACCCAAGCGCCCTGCTCATGCGCGGCGTCGCAGATGGGAGCTGCGGGATCGAAGGCTCCCGTGTTGACGTTGCCCGCCTGAATGCAAACGATGGCGTGCCGGGAGAGTTTTGGCAATTTCTCCGCGCGCATTCTTCCTTGTCCATCCGCTTCGACGAGGGTCACGCGCTTACGGCCCATACCGAGCATGTTCAGTGCCTTCAGCAGCGAAGCGTGAACTTCAGCACCCACCACAACTTCGATTGGTGGGGCATTGAAGAGTCCATCTTCGACAACGTTCCAGCCTTCGCGCGCAAGGAGCGCATATCGCGCCGCAGCCAGCGAAGTAAAGTTCGCCATGGTCGCTCCTGTTACCAAGCCACCCTCGCAATCAAGCGGCAGGCCGAGCGCTTCGCAGACCCAGCGAATCACGACCTCTTCCAATTCCGCGGCGACAGGAGACATGATGCGCAGAGCGGCGTTTTGGTCCCACGCGCCTGCCAGCCAGTTGGCGGCCAGAGAAGCGGGAAGCGTTGCGCCGTTGACAAAACCGAAGTAGCGTCCGCCGGCGGTTGCCACGGTTGCGGGTGAGCCGATCTCATCCAGCATTGCGAGAACTTCCTCTGGATCGCAACCCGACTCCGGGAAAGGCTCATGAAATCTCTCGAGTGCGGCAAGCGCAGCTTCCGCCGGTGCGACTCTTCGTTCGGGAGCACCGCTGACATAACCTATGGCCATTTCCGCAGCGTGAGTTAGAAGTGCAGACATCTCTCGTCTGTTCATGGTGGAACTCTCCGGCTCTGTCGAATCACCTCTAAGACTTACTCAAGGCGATTCAATGCCGAAACCGGTCACAACAGACCCGGTCTCGGCGCCACAACATAGCGCAACGACATCTATTTCTTCGGCGGAATCACCGGCACGAGCACGTAAGGTGCATGCTCCGGGGCAATATGCAGGGTGGTGCGGCCGCCAAAAATCTTCGCCGGACGGTCACGCGGTTCATTATGAAGGAACGGACCGCATCCCTTCAGCTCGTTCTTGAAATGCGGCAGCTTGATTCCGGTCTTATCCGCGAACTCGTAGTCCTTGCCGCGGACCGACAGAGCGATCCGGTAGCCAGCCGGAACGACAATGGAGGTCGGCCAGATTTCCACGTCGAGTTCTACGGGAACGCCTGGTTTGAGTGGCTGAAGTTCATCGTGAGTATGATAAGGCCGGTAGGGTTGCGTCAACTTAGCATCCAGCTTGCGATGCGAAGCCCGCAGCCAACCCTGGGCGACCGGCGTGTGTGGGTCGATGGCCCCGATGAACACAACTTCGCGCAGGTCCGGTGTGTAGACCTTGAACACCAGGAACAGATCGGCATCGGTCGTACTCGAGGAGACAAAAAGCTTGGCGGCAATCGGGCCGGTGATTTCGGTTTCTTGCTCCAACGGAGCCGAAATAAATTCCAATCCCTTGCCAAGCGCCTCGAACTCCAGCTTGGCAGACTGTTTGGCCGGTTCGGTGGCCAGCATGTGCCCGGCGGGCTGCAGATAAAACTTGGTCCACCGGGTACGCGCAATCGGCCACTCGTTTTCGAAACGCTCGACAAATTTCTCTCCGGGATAGCGCACTTGCAATTGCACCTTGGGCCGCTTATCCCAGCCGTTGTTCTCGCCTTTGAGAAAATGGGCAAAGAACTGTTTTTGTATGTTGACGCCGTAATCAGTATAGAAGTGCGTCCAGTGCTCGATACCGTGCATTTCCAACCACTTCTGGCTGGACTCGGCGCGCACGAACGATTCGGTGTTGCCGCGCGGATGCAAGCCCGTCCCGCCCCAGTTTCCGGCTGACAGAAATGGCACTTTGACCTTCTCCCATTCCGGTGACCGGTCGCGGTGGTACTGATCGTCCAGAGGATGAGCCAGAATCATATCGCCAAAATCGCAGCGCTGGGCGGCCAATTGTTGATCAGAGAATGTCTCGTCCCCGCATACCAGTTCTCCGGTCACAACGCTGCGCGGACCACGCTCACCCAAACCGTATTGCACACTCTTGACCTGAACGTCGTACCAAGCGGCCCAGAACGTGGAAACCATGCCACCGTGATGGGTGGAGTCGCGGTACCAATCGGCGGCCCCCTCCCAGGCACACATCGCCGCCAGGTGGGGCGGCTGCTTGGAGGCGACCTGCCACTGATTCATGGCGTAGTAGGAGATGCCGTTGATTCCAACCTTGCCGCTGGACCAGGGTTGAACCGCCGCCCACTCAATGCACTGATAAAAATCGGCGGTCTCGCGAGGCGAGAAACAGTCAACGAAACCTGGCGAACAGCCGCAGCCGCGGGAGTCGACGCGGACTGCTACATAGCCATCCGGAACCCATTTCTCGGGATCCAGAACTTCCCAGTTCTGATACTTGTTCGTCGAGCCATACGGAACATCCGGCCGGGCGGCGATCATGATGTTCCAAGCGCCGGGGTAGCCTTCCTGGAAAGAAAGCCCTTTCGCATACGGGCCGTAGGTAATGATCACCGGATATTTGCCCTTCCCTATGGGCCGGAATACGTCAGCTTTCAGAACAAGTCCATCATCCATCTTGATCGAGACATCCCAGTCAATCTGCATTCCGTCGCGAATCTCACTGCGCGTAGCACTCATAGTGATTTCCCCCTTGCGATGATCCCTGAATTGTTTATGTTTGGCGGTACGCTAACCCGATTGGGATTAGCGATCAGGAGCGAAGTGCCTTTCGACAAGTGCGCTCCTGCAAATCGGCCTTTACCTCATGTCTTTTAAACATGGATATCGACGGCACGGCCACCAAGGTTCAAGTAGGAATGATTGGTACCAGCAGATACGATCCCCACTCGCCTCCGGCGTACAGCTTTATTTTGCCATCAAATACGTCTGCGGGACGGTTGTCGGGATCGTTGTGCGTCATACCGCCCGTGCCTCGCGTTCCATAATAGAATCTCTTGCCGAAGTCGCTCAGCTCGCCTTCGTATTCGTAGTCCTTGCCCCGAACCGTGAGTGCTACCCGCCAGCCGGCCGGTACAACAATGCAAGTAGGCAGAATTTCGATATCGCACTCGTAGATCTCGCCCGGAGTCAGCGGTTCCATCCGGTCATGCGGATGGAAAGGTTGATACGGCTTCGAGCGCACCGGGTCGAGCCGGCGATGTGAAGCCCGCAACCAGCCATTGGCAATCGGTGTATTGGGGTCGGTCGAACCCATGAAGGTCAGTTCCTTGCCTTGCGGGTCGAAGACACGCACGATCAGGAACAGATCGGCATCCTTGGTCGACGACGAGATGAACAGTTTAGCCGCCAGTGGTCCGGTGATTTCTGTCGCTTTCGTCATCGGAGGCAGCCAAAAGGTGAGACCTTTGCCTAACGCTTCGTATTCGACGGGTACGCCCTTGGCGACGGGACTTGGACCGAGCGCCATGTTAGCCGCGTCGAGGTAGAGCTTCGTCCACTGTGTGCGGGCCAACGGCCACTCATTCTCCGCGCGCAATACGAACTTCTCGCCGGGATGGCGGATGTTAAGTTGCACGCGCGGTTGTTGCTTTTCCCATCCGTTGTCGATGCCTTTCAGGAAGTAGTCGAAGAAACGCTTCTGCAGGGCAAGCCCATAGCCGCTGGAGAACAGTGACCAATGGGAATCGCCGTGGGCCTCCAGCCACTTCTGCTTCGAGGCCGAGTGGGCGAAGCCGTTGAAGTTGCCGCGCGGGTGGATGCCTTGGCCTCCCCAGTTGGCGCAGGTCAATAATGGGACGGTCACTTTCGAGAGGTCGGCGGAACGGGCGCGGTGCCACTCATCATCTAGCGGGTGTTTCTTCGACTCCTCAAACGCATCTACGCGGTTCTTGGCTAGTTCCTCATCCGAGACCGTCACCAGGCCGGCGATCGACTCGCCGGTGTTCGGATTCTTCTTGGCCCGCTCGCCCCGTCCGTACTGTATATTTGCCACCTGCTGTTTCGCCCAGCGCTCTTGAAACTGCGACAAAATGCCACCATGATAAAGGAAATCCCGGTAGGGGTCGTTCTGGCCTTCCCAAGGGATTATCGCGGCCAAGTGCGGCGGGTGCCTGGTCGCCGCTTGCCATTGGTTCGTGGCGTAGTAAGAGATGCCGAGCATGCCGACTTTTCCGTTGCTCCAAGGCTGCGTGCCCGCCCACTCGATACATTGGTAAATGTCGTCGTCTTCTTTCGGGGACATGGGGTCCATGAAGCCCTCAGACCAACCTGCGCCGCGCGAGTCCACCCGGACTACGGCGTAGCCGTGCGGCACCCACCGCTCGGGATCGGTAACCTCCCAGTTCTGATACTTGTTGGTCGAGCCTTCTAGGATTTCCGGATGATCGGTGACCATCTTCTCCCACTGCATCGGGTAGCCCTCCTGATAGGAGAGACCCTTGGCGTAGATTCCATAGGTCAGGATTACCGGGTAGTGCCCATCGGCTATGGGTCGGAAAACATCTGCGCGCATGACGACCCCGTCATCCATAACGATTGGCACATTCCACTCGATGCGCATTCCATCCCGAACTTCGCTTCGCAATTTGGCTTCAGACCCGCGGCTCACTTGACTCATTCTTCCACGCCCCTCCAAGAGCGAGAATTCTTGCCCGGTTAGTGGAAACAAGTTTGTGCAATTCCGAAAGAGAATATCGAATAATTCAGGTTGCCCTCAAAGATTTCTCATTCAGTTAAGACACCCCGGTTAGTTGGCGGCCAAAGTCGGAACTTCCACGCCTTCCCTCTGGCGGGCTCTGGCTGCTCCTTGCGTGCCATCCTTCGTGAGTTGTTCAAGGTTCTGACCCTTAGGCTCGATGCCCAACCAAATCGTCGCCAAGCCGGCGATCAAGGAGCCCGTGCCCAGGAACACCCAACACGTGGTCATCATGCTCGCACCCACGAAGAAACCGATCGCATAGCTGCCGATCGCGCCGCCAATGCGCCCCAGACCCATGGCGGTCGAGGCTCCCAGCACGCGGATGTGCACCGGGTAAACCTCAGGCACGTAAATCGTGCTGCCGCAGAGGCCCATTTCCATGAAGAACTGGTAAATAGCGGCGATCCAGAAGAAATACATCGCCGAATGGGTCCCAATCAGGAAGAAAAGAAAAACACCGGCCATCGAAAAGCCCAAGGTGATGAAGAGCTTGCGGCCGACCTTCTCGCTCAGGAAGTACACCAGGAAACGCCCGGCGATGGAGAAGAAGGAGATGTACAGCATGTTCTTGACGGCCTGTTGCACCGGCAGTCCGTAGAACTTGACGAAGAACTGCGGGATCCAGAAGTTCATTCCCCAGGAGGCCATCAAGGGCAGTATCCAAATGATCCATGTGTGAATCGTCCGGCGGCGCATTTCGGGCGTGAACAGATCTCGGTAGACAGCCGGGGGAAGCATCGGCAGCGGTGGTTCGTTCTGCACCGCAACACGGGACCGTTCTATGGCCTCGTCGGAAATGTGCAAATAATGAAGCGCCTTCCTGGCCTCGGCAAAGCGTCCGCGATTGGCCAGCCAGCGGGGAGATTCCGGAACGTTACGCCGAATCCAGAAGACCAGCAAAGCCGGCACTACGCCTGCGAAAAACAACCCCCGCCAACCCCATCTCGGAAGTATCACCAGGGCGGCGGAAGAGGCAATAAAGGTGGCAACCGGCCAGGCTATGGGCAAGGCTCCTCCGGAATAACCCCGGATGCGCGCAGGAGCAAACTCAGCCAAGATGGAGGCATCGACGGGTATCGACCCACCTATTCCCAACCCGGTCAGGAAACGCGCGCCGAGCAGAAAAGCCAGCGAGGGGGCCAAACCACAAACACCGGATAGAACCGAGAACATCAGGAGGGTTACGGTAAAGGCGATCTTGCGGCCCCACTTGTCGGCGATCCATCCCCAAGCGAACGATCCAAGACACATGCCGACCAACGTGGCGAAGCCGAGTGAACCCAGTTGTTGGGGCTTCGCGCCGAACTCCTTGGCAATGCCCGGCATGGCGAATCCCAACAGGTAGGCATCGCCGGCATCAAACAACGACGCCAGGGCGGCAATGATGATGACCCCGACCAGCGGTCGCGTTATCGGCGATTGATCGATCGCGTGTCCGACGATTCGGAAAGTCAGCGTCTCGCCGTTGGCGGATTGTTTCTCCATATACATCCCCTCCATCCAAGATCACGTTCAGTTCAACTTGCAGCTATCGACCGCTTCTGGGGTTGATTTGCCTAAGTGAAAACCGCCGCTGAGTGTAGCGGCAATCTCTATCTATCAGTGATTTACATACCCCTCGACCCGAGAAAGTGGTCATATATTGCGCTCGCCAGTGCGGGAGCAGAGAAAGAAGGCGGCGAGCATAACCCGATTCCCACATGCTTACAAGTAACTAACTGGTAAACATAGTTGGCTTGAAAACTGAATGTCATAGTGATTATTAAGGAGAATGGCTTTGCTCCGGTCAGCCTGTAGCTCGCCGTATACAGTCGGAACGGTGTCGCTCTGCAGAACACATGTCCTGATGCCGTCTGACTGCTAAAATGACATGCATCGCTTCGCTTTTCATTCGTAAGATTAAACCTTGGCGTGGCAAAACAGCTCACGCGCAGTACAATTCGAGCGATTCAGAGCTGCCCAAGAAGACTCCTGGATCCCGCTAGGTTGAAGCTCGCACAGGAGGCGACCACTATGCCGAAGCAAGAAAAACGCGTCGCCCCTCGAACTGAGGGCTTCATGGAGAAACAACGGCATCGGATTCAATTCTGCCGAAAGGCGTGTCGGTCCTCGGTTACCACAGGCCTATCAGCTTCCACCACAAGCTGCCAGCTCCAATCCAGATGACCAAGTTAATCATCGAGACTAGAAAGCCGAACTTCCACCATGTGGTCTGATCCACGTAGCCTGCGCCGAAAAAGATGGTAGCGGGAGAAGCTGAATAATTTGTCAGCGCCGTACAGAGGCTTGAAGCATATGCCAGAGAGAGCGCGACCGGATACTTCGGAGCACCGGCGGCAACCGCCAGCGTGGCGAAGGCGGCGTACATGAGCACGACGTGGGGAGCCAACCCCGCGAAGCCATAGTGCGAATAGAAGTAAACCAAAACCACGACAACGAAGGCCACGCCCCATGGGACACCTCCGAGTTTGGCTGATACGACCGTCGCAAACCACGTAATAAACCCGAATTTGGCCATTAGCCCGGCCAGCCCGATGAGCCCTCCTAACCACATGAATATGTCCCAGGCCGCATGCTCCTCCAGCACATCTTTCCACTGAATCACTCCGGTAAGGAGCATCAGTCCCATACCCACGAAGCCGATATATGTGACATCCAACTTCGTAAATGTCGAGGTTGCCCACAGGCCCACGGTGAAAACAAAGATACCGAGCATCCAGAGTTCACGCGGTGTGATGGCCCCCATCCCGGCAAGTTCACGGCTCGCTATCATTTTCGCTTCCGGGGTATCACGAAGCTCCGGCGGGTAAACCTTATACAAGAACAATGGAATGAGCAGCAACGAAAGCAGGCCTGGGACGACACTGGCCAGGAGCCAAAGACCCCAGCTGATTTCGATGTTCAACGTCTTTTTCGCGAGTTCCGCGATGAGGGAGTTGGAAGCCATTGAGGTCAAGAACATCGCGGAAGTTGTGCAGTTTGCGTAAAAAGTGGAGAGCACGAGAAAGGAGCCCAGCGTTCTGTTGGTTGAGTCTGGCCGAGATCCCAATGCCATAATAAGACTTTTCGTAATGGGAAGCATCACGCCGCCTGCTCGCGCTCCATTGGATGGCATGGCTGGGGCAAGAATCAGATCATTGAGGGATAAAATGTAAGCCAGCTTCAACGTGTTACCCCCAAAAGCCCGGGTAAGCCATAACGCAATCCGTCGCCCCAACCCGGTCTTGACAAAACCAATTGTGAATTGGAACGCCACAAAGACGAGCCAGACCGTTGGGTTGGCCCAAAAGCCCAACGCTTCCTGCAGCGTGGCCATTCTAAGGGTCACAGCAAGGATCACGCCGACCATGACAACGGCAGCACTGGTAATAGGACGGAGAACGAAACCCAGAATAGTGCCGAGAAAAAGCGCGAACATTCGCCAAGCCATAAGCTTGAGCCCCGTTGGGGGCGGCAGGAACCACAGGACGCACGTGCTAAGTATGCACACGAGTCCTTTCATCCAGCCTCGCATCATGACGGAACCACTTGTGACCCGTTTAGGTGTTGCCGCTGTACTCAACGCGGGCATATTGGCTCCTCGTTATGGCCTCACCAGATCCTGCCACCATATGTTTAAATTCCGCCCAGGTCTCCCTCCGAGGTTTCGCTATAGACGCTCCGTCCAAGAAGATCGCGTCCATGGCTTGAGTTGTTCTCCAGTCAGTTCGAGCCCCGTCCCAGGAGCGCCAGGAACGGTGATTGTGCCGTCGTCATTAAGGGCTGGATCACCGCCCAAGGCCAACAAGGGATTCGGCGTCACATCGACCTCCATGAAAGGGTAGGGCATTGGACCGCCGCCACGGCGGCCTTCCAGCACGGCAGCCATCTGCAGCGAGGCATGGTAGTTGATGGTCGTGCCGAAGACGTGCGGCATTACCGGCAGATCGAAGGCCTGTGCCAGCGCTGCCACTCGGCGCATGCCGCTGTAGCCGCCGCAAACCGTCAGATCGGGTTGAACAACTGCGAGGCAGTTGGCGACAAAGAATTCGCGGTATGCCGCCAGACTCCCGAGCGCCTCGCCCCCGGCAACCGCCGTTGGCACAATCCGCGTGAACGCCTGGTAGCCCGGCACGTCTTCCGGAAGCACGGGCTCTTCGATCCAGAGAAGGCCAGCCTCATCCATGCGCCGGGCGGCCTCGATTGCCGCCGGGGCTGTGTAGCCGCGATTGAAATCGACCATCAGCGCCACATCAGGTCCCAGTTGTTTGCGCAGTGCGATGGCCATGGCACCGTCGGCGCGCGGGCTGAATCCTCCGCGTGGCTTTATACCGCGGAATCCGCGGTGACAATAGCCTTCGACCTCTGCTTCAAAGCGGGCGTAGGGAGAGTTTCCCGGAATCATGAATGGACCGCTGGCATAGGCAAACACCCGGTCGCGGACAGCACCGCCGAGCAGCGCCGCGACGCTGATGCCCTGAGCTTTCGCACTGATGTCATGCAGGGCCAGGTCGACAGCGGAAATACCCATCGTGCCCACGCCGCGACGATCATAGTTGAGAACAGCCGTCATGGCCTGCCAGAGCCTGCCGGTCTCCAAGGGCGATTGACCGAGGAGTATCCGTGCCAGCCGGCTGCGAATGAAGGCGGCGGCGGGATGCGGAGCGGCCCCCACATCGCCCCAACCGGTGATGCCGGCGTCAGTGACGACCTCAAGCATCAAAAATTCGCGCTGCGTCATAAAAGTCACTGCATTGCCGATAGGTTCGGCAAGAGAAAATCCAACATGATAGCCACGGATCTCGGTGATTTTCATTAACGCCGTTTCTCCTTTGCTGTTAACACACTGAGCGCATGAGGGTGCCTTGGGGCGTCAACTCTAACAGAGCCCTGTGGGAACGACACACGTATGGTATTCCGGCCCGCAAGCTTCGCTCGTTTGGTATGCGTTCCCATGATACTGAACCAGTTGGCGTCCAGGCGTTTCTTTTTTGACGTACCATTGATGCTTTCCATTGAAGCCTTCGAGATAGGCACTGTCGGTCGGTTTCCCTGGCCGAGCGGATTGTTGTACCCTTGCGGGCCTTTGCGACCGGGAGCGCCGGCGCTGGGCTTGTATGACGGGACGCAGCCTCTCACTCGAAAGAGCATGGTCTGGGGCATGGCAGCGATGGGATTTTCTTGAGCGTTTTACCAGGATCGGTCCCCGCCCGTTGAGAACCAGGCGAGATTCTTCCTTGCATGAGGCGTGCAAGAATGCAATTCTCTAATCCAGAAACGAAGCAGCTTCTTGTTATCTTTCGACTTGGCGCGGCAGCTCGTGTCCTGTCGCAGGTTCGCACCGTGAACCAGAACGCGGAGGAAAGGCCAAATGCAGGCGATTGAGTTTCCTTTCGGAAGTGGATTTGTCACTCTCAACCTTGACCTGGAGCCGGCAGCGGAAGTGCTCATGCCGGAATTGGTTCCGGGTGTGGCGGATGAACCGGCGGCGATCCGTGATGCGATATCGCGGCCAATCGGCAGCCGGCAACTGCAGGATCTCGCGAGGGGAAAGAGCTCAGTCGCAATCGTCATCAACGACATAACCCGGCCTTCGCCCACCGAGGCGATGCTGACCGTTATCGTGGAAAAGCTTGCGCAGGCCGATATCCCGCTGGCGAACATTGCGGTGCTGGTTGCCACCGGAAATCACGTTCCTCCCACGGAAGAAGAATTGAAGACCATGATGGGAGTGTGGCGCTCGAAGCTCAGAATTGTCGTTCATGACTGTAACGACACGAGTTCGCTGGCGTATATGGGTGCTACCGGCAGGGGGATGCCGGTCTATGTGAACAAGCACTACGCGGAAGCATCTCTAAAGATTCTCACAGGGGTGATTGCGCCTCATCAGTCCGCCGGATTCGGCGGTGGCAGGAAGTCGGTTGTGCCTGGGATTTGCGGTCTGGAGACTTTGCGGACGCATCACTCCTTCCCTATTCGTCCGGCGGTACCGATACTGGGGATCATCAAGGACAACACGTTTCATGAGGAGGCAGTCGCCGCCGCCCGGCTAACGGGCGTGGACTTCATCGTGAACGTGGTCAAGAACTTTCGCGGCCAGGTGGTGGAGGCGGTCGCGGGCGATCTGGAAGCCGCGCACATGGCAGGGGTCGCCATCTGCGAAAAGTCGTGGGTTCGCAAATTCACCAAAGCCTATGATGTCGTCTTCGCGAGTCCTGGACGCTATCCTAAGGACATCGATCTGCACCAGGCGCAAAAAGGAATGGCGGTGCCGAGCAGATCACCAAGCCCGGCGGGACGATCGTGCTGATCGCCGAGTGCCGCAACGGAGTCGGCAAATTCGGCAAGGTGTTGAAGCAGGCGGACAGCGTTGACATGGTCATCCGTGATTTCTACGCGCAGGGCTTCACTCCGGACCAGAACTCGAAGGCTTATATGTTCGCCCGCTGCTGCAAGAGCCACCGGGTATTCGTGGTAAGTTCCGGTATCGATCCCAAAGAAGTGGCGGCGATGTTCATGACCGGATTCACTTCGGTAGCCGAGGCCGCTGCTGCCGCACTGTCGTCGTATGACCGGCCGTCGGTTCTCTGTATACCTTACGCGGGAGACTGCATCCCGGTTGTGGAGTCGGCGGCAACAGCGGCAGGCAGATGAAGCTGCAAGGGCTTCATGCTGGAGCAGATCAATCGGGCTCGACCTCCAGTGATCGGTGGAGAGCAGTCACAAAGACCGGTGCCGAAGGGCACGGTTGTATGCGCGCGCGAAGGCGGCCGGCAAACGCATTCGAGGGAGAAAGACAATGTCGAAACAACCAACTGGGTTACTGGCCGAGTATGTCCACAACCTGCGATGGGAGGCCTTGCCGCCGGAGGTTGTGGAGTCGGCGAAATTGCGTGTCCTCGACTATCTGGCTTCGGCCATGGCCGGGTATCGGCTGAACCGGACCTTCAGCGAAACCGTAACCCGGATGTATAGGGACATGGGCGGCACCGAAGAGAGCCGGGTCCTGTTCAGCGATCTGCAACTGCCGGCGCCCAATGCGGCGTTCCTGAACGCCGCCTATGGACACGGCGCCGACATCGATGACGGACATCGTACCGCCCAGGGGCATCCGGGAATCGTCGTCATCCCTGCCGCTTTTGCGCTCGCTGAAGCGGAGCGTATGAACGGCAAGGACATGATCCTCGCCGTTGTGGCCGGCTATGACGTCTTCGTGCGTCTCGCCAGCGCCATGAATCCAGCGCATTTCAATCGCGGTTTTCACTCCACCGGAACGGTCGGGACAATCGCCGCCGGCGCGGCTGCGGCCAAGGTGCTAAAGCTCGATTTCAAGGGAGTGCACAACGCCATCAGCCTGGCGGCGGTGCAGGCGGCTGGAGTGCACGAGATCTCCGAGAGCGCGCAGGCCTCCAAACCGCTTAGCCCTGCCAAGGCCGCTTACGGCGGCGTTCTTGCCGGGCGCATGGCGCGCCTGGGCATAGAAGGCCCGCGCGAAGCCCTGGAAGGAGGCAAAGGATTCATCAAGGCATTCACAGACAAGTTCGACTTCGAGATTCTCCAGAAAGAACTCGGGCAGAGGTTCGACATCCTTAATTGCTATGTGAAATTGTATCCCGCCTGCCGCCATTGTCACGGCGCTATTGACGCCGCGATTCGCTTGCGCGAGGCCGGCGATGCGCGGTTGGAATCGATCGACAAGATTAAGGTTTCCATCTACCCTGCCGCTATCAAGATCGTCGGGAGCATCTTCGAACCTGCTTCGGCGGATGAGGCCAAGTTCAGTCTGCCCTACGGCGTCGCCACCGCGTTGCGCAAAGGCAGCTTTACCCTCAGCGATCTGGACGTCGCTCACAGCTTCGATTCCGGAATTCGGGAGCTGGTGCGCAAGGTCGAGATTGTCAGCGATCCGGCGCTAGAAAACCGGGCGGCGAAGCTGCGCGGCTCCAGGGTCCAGTTGCTGTTCAAAGACGGCACGAGCAGAGAGGTTGGCGTAAAGCTTCCCAAGGGTGATCCGGAGGTTCCGGTCACCCAGACGGACGTTGAGAACAAACTCCGGCTGTCTGCGGAAGGACTTGTACCGGCCGATCGCCAGGAGGCGCTGATCAGCGCCGTATGGGAGTTGGAAAACATGCCGGCTGCCGGCCGGCTGCTGACGTTTTGCACCAACTTCGACGAGATCTATGCGAAGTAATGGCCTGCCCAGCCGGTGCGCGACTTGTATCGCACCGGCAGACATGTTGAGAGACGCGTAGCCGCTGCTTCTTGGTCGCGCGGCGCGCCTCGCAGCCGAACGCTCCGGCCACCGCGTTCAGCGTTCGATGGAAAGGAAAGCAAAGCCCTTATGTCTGAATCCGAGTTCGAAAGCATTGCGAAGAGTCTCATTCCCGGTTCTGTTGATTTCCACATTCATGGCGGTCCTGACGTCAAGCCGCGCAAAATGTCTTCACTAGCTGTCGCGCAAGCGGCCAAGCAGGCCGGGATGAAAGCCATCATTATTAAGAACCATGTGACTCCTACCACCTGCCATGCCAAGCTGATTTCTGAGATGCTTGGCGGATATCCGGTCTTCGGAGGCCTGGTGCTGAACAAACCTGCGGGAGGACTGAATCCGTCTGCGGTAGAGATCGAACTCAAGCTGGGTGCAAAACAAATCTGGTTGCCGACGATCTCCGCGGTTGCACAGGTTCGACTGAGCAAAGGGAACCTGGCCTCCGCCGTGCCGATCACCGACGAACATGGCGCCTTCCTGCCCGCCCTGATTGAAGTTCTGGACCTGGTCGCGCAAGCGGGAGCGATTCTCGGAACATCGCATCTGGCTCCCGAAGAGGTTGAGAAAGTTGTTTGCCTGGCCCGCCAGAGGAACGTCCAGAAGATCGTGATTACGCACCCGGAAAACGATCCTCCGGCGATGCCCCTCGATATACAGAAGCGGCTGGCTACGCAAGGCGTCTTCTTTGAGCGAACCTTCGTTTCCACCCTGCCTCCCAGAAACATGACGCCCGAGATTATGGCGGGATACATCAAGGCCATCGGCGCGGAATCGACAATCATGGCGACGGATCTCGGTCAGGCGGAAAACGAGGAACCAGTAAAGGGCTTCATCACGTTTATGAAGACGATGATGGCATTGGGCATACCTGCCGACAAGATCGCAATGATGGTACAGAAGAATCCGGCCCAAGTACTTGAATGCTAAAGCTCACACCAGCGCGAGGAGACACTAGCATGAAGGGCGATATAGCCACTCACGATCCCGAAACGCCAAAGCAAGAGGCTGTCGGCGTTGGTTCAGTTTCCATGCAAACGAAAAGAACGAATTTTCGATGGGCGCTGGCGATCTTCGCGTTCCTCGCGACCTTCGTCGCCTACCTGGACAGGGTCAACCTGGCGGTTGCCACGCCGGCTATCATGCGAGAGCTCCACTTTACGAAGGTCCAGATTGGAATGTTGCAGACGGTATTTTTCGTCTGCTACGCGCTGTTTCAGATTCCATCGGGCACGTTGACGGAGTTTTTCGGGCATCGAAAAATCGTCCCTCTGGCACTCGGCTGGTGGTCGCTGTTTACGTGTCTGACAGCGGCTTGCCGTGGCTTCGGCACATGGATAGTGGTGCGGACGCTGTTCGGACTGGGCGAGGCGCCTGTCTATCCCGGATTGAGCGCGGCTTACCCCAATTGGTTCCCCAAGAAGGAGAGGGGCAGAGCCATCAGTTTCATGCTGGCAGGATCGAAATTCGGGCCGGTAGTTGGAATCCCCGTGGCGACCCTCATCATGGTGCATTGGGGGTGGCGTTCGGTTTTCGTTAGCTTCGGCACTCTGGGGATCGTCATAGCCATCGCCTACTACCTTCTGCTCACGAATTATCCGCACGAAAGTAGATTTGTGAACCGGGCGGAGCTGGAGCATATCAACGAGGGGCAGCTATCGAGAGACAACACGAAGGTGATGCCGCCGTGGAAAGACTTCTTCCGTTCCGGCCAGTTCTGGGCCATCGGCGGACAGTTCACGGCTGCTATTTATATCAACTACGTATTCCTTGCCTGGTTACCCGTGTACCTGCTCGAAGCTCATCGCTTCTCGCTCAAGCAAATGGGCTTTGCCGCGGCGGTGCCAGAGCTGGCCTACGCTCTGGGAAACATTTTCTGCGGGGTGCTCAGCGACTTCCTGATCGGTAAGGGATGGGCCGGGGCCAAGTCCCGAGCCTGGTTCGGCGGATTAGGGTTGCTGCTCTGTTGCGGCTGCTTGTATCTGACGGCGGTCGCCGAGGGTAAGGGGGCAACTATCCTGTGGTTGAGCTTCGCACTCGCGTCCCTCGGTGCCACCATGAATGCCTCCTGGACAATCTGCGCCGACGTGGCTGGGAAATTCGCGGGAACCGTCTCCGGCTGGATGAACTTCTGTGGCAACGTAGTTGGCGCCGCTGCGCCGCTCATTACCGGTTGGGTGGTCACCCGGTACGGCTGGCAGGCCGCCATTATGGCCACCGCGGCGGCAGCGATTGTTGGGGCCGTAATCTGGATATTCATCAAGCCGGATGTGCCGCTGAAGCACCGATACTCCGCGCCCGCTCGGGCGGCGGCCAGCGTGTGAGGTTGGCACCTTGGGCGCACTCGGTGCTCATCTGAAGGACGCAAACCGCGCGACGCCCTGTTCGGGCGTATGTGTCCGACCGATATGAAATCGCGACTTCAATTTCACTGTTTCTGACAAATATCCCGGTTTTGTCGACACCCTCCGCGGCGGGCGGTGGCCGCGGGCGGCGGGCCCTCTACGCTGGCTGTGAATCCGTAGTCAAAGGGCATCGCGAGACGACGGGGCCGTCCCAGCCTCCGGCCCTTCGCTTGCGCTTTCCGCAGGGCAGCGTCAATGCTCGCGCGGGAAATCGGAATCAGGGAAACAGTGAGCGGGATGATGAAGCTCTACGCTCCGCTGCGAACGGTGCGGCTGTCCGTCTTGACATTGAACCGGGCGTTCGCGATGGCTTCCGCAATCCTGCGCTTGTCTTGCTCGCTGATGGGCAAAACCGGAAGCCGCATCAGCCCGGAACTGAAAAAGCCGCGCCGTACCAGCGCTTCCTTCATGCATGCATGAGCCTCGCCCGAAGTGTCGCCGACGCCGTAAACCGCAGCTTTCAGTGAGGTGATTTCGTCGTTGATCATTCTAGCGGCGTGCAAATCTTCCCGCTCCACGGCCTCGAACAAAGCGGTCATGAGCTCAGGCGCCAGGGCGGCGAAGCCGATCAAGGCCCCATCCATCTTCGGCAGCAATGAAGCCAGCAGGTACTCATCGTGGCAGGTGAGCAGGCTCAAATGCGGGGCCTTCTCCCGAAGAATTATCACATCGCGCTCATAGACCGACATTTGCCGCGTGCCCATCTTGATGGCGGCGACATTCGGAATCTTCGCGAGTTCCAACAAGGTTTCAACCGGATAGAAGGCTTTGGTCGCGTGGGGGTAAAGATGGACGACCATGTCGATACTGATCGCGGAGGCAATGCTGTTAAAGAAATGATAGACCGTCTTCAGACTTGCTCCGAACCTGAGCCAGTTGTGGGGCGGCATAACCAACACGGCGTCAGCGCCGGCATCCTGCACATCTTTGGCGTGCTCCATAGCCTCAAACGTGCCTTCCAAGCTTATGCCGGAAATGACCTTCACGCGTTTGGCAGCCTGATCCGCCACAATGCTGGTGATCTGCTTCCGTTCCGCCCGGTTGAAGCCGTAGACTTCGCCGGCATGGCCATTGACCATCACACCGGTAATTCCCGGCTGAGAAATCTGCCAATCAACGTAGCTTCGCAGCTCGCTTTCGTTGACCGAATAGTCGTCCCGCAAGGGAATCTGAATCGCCGAGATTACACCACTCAATTTCTTTTTCATGTTGTTCTCCTGGGCAGGTTGAAACCCCTGCTTTTTCGTTAATCCCGTATGGGCTCAGCCGCTCCGGTTAAATGCTCCCTGGCGAGCCGCGCTACGGCCGCGCCGTCTGCTTTGCAATCGAACACCTCCACCGACAGCCAGCCTGAATAGTTGAGCTCGTTCAAGGCGCGCAATACCGTGGCAAACGGAAATTGGCCGGCACCGGGAGGCCCGCCATCCATCTCGTTCAGGTGCACGTGCCTGATCCAGGGCAAGTACTGCCGGATGAGAACCTCGAGCGGCTGTTGCTCGGCCGCGGTATTATGCGTGTCCAAAATCGTCTGCACCGCCGGGCTGTCTACGGCGCGCACGATGCCCATCGCCTCTGCCAGCGTGTGGACGACGTTGCAAAGATGGGGCGCCAGAGGCTCCATGAGTATGCAAACGCCGGCCTTCTCGGCCGCCGGAGCCACCCTATGGAGCCCCTCGGTGAGCCGTGCCACCGCATCTTCGGGCGTGGAGCCATTAATGGCTTGGCGCTGTTTTCCAGAACCCAACACCATGACCGGCTGCTTGCCAAGCTCCGCGGCCAGATCGATCAAGCGGGCAAAATAGTCCCATGTCCGTTGACGAACAGAGAGGTCCGGCGTCGTCAGGTGGAGGCCCGGCGGAGCCTTCAGAAACGAATGAACGCCCACGTACCCGAGCCCCTCGTCATCCATCATCCTCCGGATCTCGCGCCGCTGCGCAGAGGTGAGCGCGGCGGGGTCCGCCGCCAAATGCGCCGGCTCGATCTCGATGCCCGCATACCCTGCCCGTTGCGCAGCCTGACAGGCTTCGCGGAAACTCATGCCGGCGAACGTCTCGCTGCAAATGGCGAAGCGCCGCACCGGCACGCCCCCAGACTCGGCGGTGCGCTGCGCGTGACGGTCCGGGGTCATAGGTTGAAAAGCTCCCGGGCGTTCCGGGCGTAGATTCTCGCGCGGTCGGCCGCCGAAAAGTTCTGGCTCTCGATTCTGTCAATGACAAGCTGTGGATCGACCCAAGGGTGATCGCTGCCATAGAGTAGCTTGTCAGCTCCCGCGAACTCGTGCGCGTAGCCAATGCCGAGCGCGATGGGCGTAACCGTGTCGAGCCACACCCGTTTCAGATACTCGCTGGGTGCCTGGCGAATGTGGTCGGCGCCGCGCTTGAGCATCATGGTTTGATGATCGATGCGGCCGATCAGATACGGCAGCGCTCCTCCCACGTGAGGGCAGACCAGCTTGAGATTCGGATGCTGCTCCAGGACGCCGCCGAGAATCAGGCGGCAAAGCGCGATTGTTGTATCGAACATCAACCCCAGGCCGCCCAGCATCTCGTACTTTCGCATGACAGGATAGGTCATCGGATAAGCCGGATGCAGCAGGATGGGAATGCCGCGCCGCTCGGCTTCGGCAAACAGCGGGCGGAACGGCTCCTCGTCGGGGTACTGACCGTTGAGGTTGGAATAAAGCAGGATTCCCTTCATGCCCAACTTCCCGGTGGCGCGATCGAACTCCTTGAGCATCGATTCGGGAGAGTCGAAGGGCAGGGTCGCCAGGCCGAAGAAGCGTCGCGGATAGCACTGCACCACGTCGGCGATGAAATCGTTCAGCAGAACCGCCATGGCGGCGGAGTCTTTCCCAAAATACTCCGGCCCCGGGTCGTTGATGCTTAGCGCCGTCATCTCGATGCCGGCCCGATCCATATCCGCCAGTTTGGCGGCCACATCGCTGTGCTTGGGCATGAGCCGCCGGCGCCATTCGTGAACGATGACGTAACGCTCCTGACCTTCGCGAATCACATAAGGGGTCTCCGTACGTTTTTCCAATAGCGCCAGGAATTCTTCGGAATACAGGTGGCTCTGGCAATCGATGCGGCCAGTCGGAGCCGCTGTGCTATTTTCCATGTTTCCCATTTGCTGACCTCGCGTTCGCCTCCCCAATCTGGAGTTACAGCAACTATGGATATCCGAGCACCTCGTGCGTGTGCGCCCTCAAACTACTGTCCTTGCGTAACCGCAATTTCGGGCTTGGGTTTGCCTGATCCGTGCAGCAGGTGGTCAATCGCCATGACTAGGATCGGGGTAACTACCGCGACGTAGATGTTATCAATCCCGAACGGATTTCCAAGGAAAAACCAGACGGACGTCGCGACCGTGGCTGCGATAAGCCCAACGGTCGCGCCCGTGCTGCTGCTGAAGAACGGAAAGTAAAGACCGGCCAATGCGACCATCGTGATTGCCGTGCGCAGCCCTCGGGTGAAAAACTGGGTTTTCAGGATGGACGGCACCATCAACACGAAAGGCAAGGGCAAGAACCCCACTACGACCGAGGCATACCGGGTCATTCGCAACTGTCTTTCCGCGCCGGGATGAAAGTACGGCACGTAGAAATCCTTGATGAGAAGAGAAGTGATCGCCAAGGCCACCGTGGCCACATTGGCGAAAATCGACGCAACGATCGCTGTAGTTATGATCCCGCCCCAGAATACGTTCGTCTTTTGGATAAATATCGGAAAGGCGTAAATGCTGTTCAGGCCAGGGTAAAGATGCTTTGCCGCAACTCCTATGAACGCCGCCATGATGCCGATCGGAATACAGAGGGCGGCCGCATAGAAAGTGGAATTCCTGGCCGACTCCGGATTCTTGGTCGCCGCCACTGCTTGTACCACCATCTGAGTTGAAAAAAGCGCGCCGGCGTTCCCAATGAGCCAAGCCATGATGGTCGGTCCGCCAATCGTTCCATCCCAACTGAAATATTGATGCGGAAGATTTTGCACCATTGGAGCCACGCCTCCACTCAGCCGGTACGCAATTACCGCCGCAATCACCACTCCCAGGTACTTCACGGTCCCATGGATCACCGTGACGTAAGCCACGCCCTTCAGCCCGCCCAGCGCGTAGTAGAAGGTGCTGATGACAGCCGTCACCACCGCCGCCACGGGCAGCGATACTTTGAGTACGGTAGATAATGCGGCGGCGCCGCTGACATAGTTGTTGACGTTAACCACAAACAACGCGTATGCCATGACCAGAGAGACTACCAGCCTTGCGGTATCGCCATATTTGCTGGCGATCAATCCCGAGATCGTAAAATCTCCGGACCGGTACAGTCTGCGAGCCAGGAACATGCCGACCAGCATGAAACCGATCGACGCTGTCAGGATTGCCCACGCAGTCGCCATGCCTGATTTGAACGCTTGCTGCGCAGTCCCCACTGTCGCCGGAGTTCCAATAAACTCGGACATCAGCAGCATTCCGACCAACGCCGCGGGCAGAGCCCGTGATGCCACCATGAACTGATCGTTCGTTTTGCTTCGCAACTTAATGGTCAACCATGTGGTTACCACGATATATACGATAACCATCGACAGGATGATTGCCGTATCCCGAAAAGAGAATGCGTTCATTGAGGCTCCCTATGCAATAAACAGAGCAGTTCTCTTGTCTCCGACCGATGCAACCCAAGAGTGCGTTGCGTACAGATTTCACGGTCGCCAGATGCAGTCGTTTCGCAAGGCGGTTCTTCGGATTTCACACCCGGCGAAAGCTCAACGTACTCCGGTCCACACCCGACCGAGCAATTCTCTATCTAATGGTGTGGATTCGATGTGGCTGATTCCCGGCCATTATAAGCCTGCCGCGCGGGGTTTTTTGAGAAAGTCTCATCCAGAATCAGCGGCACTCAGTCGCTCCACAAAGCACCATAAGGCCCGCATTTTTCGGAATCAACGGCGTGCGTTCGAACTCGGCCGTTCTGAAACATCGGCCGGCCTGACGGAGTAGAGAGGTCCGGGTTGTTGCAGAGGCTGACAACAGCGACGCCATAGCCGCCGAGATCGGCTAGAGCATTGACAGATGTTTGGAACCGGAAACGCCATGAGCCGGTCCATGTTGTCTCCCGAAACTCAAGTCAGCCATGTCGCAATGCTGAAGTCGTCACCGCCCTCAGTGGCCGATTGCGACCGGCACAGCAACGCCATCCGGCAGAGAGCCGTAGATAGGCCGCCGCGTCATAGTGAACGAGACCACAACTCCAATCAAAGCCACGGCACCAGCAAGCGCGAATGCACTGCTGAAGCTACCGGCGGTCTTCACGATGTAGCCGGTGATGATAGGTGGGGTCAGGCCGAAGATGTTTCCTCCAAGAAGGAGAAGTCCAAAGGCCGTTCCCGCCACACGCGCGTACTCTCCGCGTTCGGCGTCTCTGGGCCCTAACAGCCGCCACTGTTCCTCCACTGTTGTTTTGAGTGGGGCAAGATCGGAATTCCGTGCCGTAGGTGGGTAGAGGACTGTGCCCAAATTGTGCCCCGTCTGTGCCCCTACTGTGTCACACGATTGAAGACGACGTGTTTGGGACTTCTGCGAGGGTTGCGAGCAAGTGCAGGAAATATCAGGAGATAACGGCAGGTATCTGGTAGCGCTACCGGGAATCGAACCCGGGTTTGAAGATTGAGAATCTTCCGTCCTAACCCCTAGACGATAGCGCCGTTCACCACACCTGAATCATAGTAGCAAAACCGCATCAGAGCGCCAAGTCATCTGGCAGTGCTTCCCTGCCGGGCCCTTATTAACCTCCTCCAGATATTCTCACTCTTTTCTATACTCCTCTCCGGAGCAACCCCGGCAGCACATCCAGGATGGACAGATTTCGTTGGCTGTCATTTTGACGATGGCCGGCATCGTAGAAATCAGACAGCATGCTCCAGCACTATTCGGACAATCTTGGACGCGGCGTGAAAGTGAACACTGCCAATCGGCAAGCCGCCAATCGAAACTCCATAAACAGTCAACTGCTCTGCTCGGTTTTTTTCGCGGGCTTGATTATCGCAGGCGCGGTGTTGCCTGCTCGCGGGCAGGATCAGGCGACGCCGCTCTCGCCCACCCAGGGGATCGGCACTTACGAAGGCCAGCCGGTTTCCGCGGTTGAAATCGTCGGCCAGCCGGACATCGCGGTGTCTCAGCTCGAACCGCTGATTCGGCAAAGAGCAGGGCAGACGTTTTCGCAGCAGCAGGTCGAGGCCAGCATTTCCGCTTTGAAGAGCGACGGCAAATTTCAGGATGTGCAACTCCAACTGCGGCCCGAGGCCAGCGGCGTGCGCGTGCGCTTTGTGCTGCAACCCGCGCTTTATTTTGGAGTCTACGAATTCCCGGGCGCGATTCAATTTCCCTATTCGCGCCTGCTCCAGATTTCCAACTACCAGAGCCAGGAACCATATTCGGCGTTTGACCTACAGCAGGCTGAAGCAAACCTGACGAAATTTTTCCAGCGAGCGGGTTTTTTCCAGGCCGCCGTACACGCGCAGCCGCAGTCCGACCCGGCAAACGGGCTGGTCAATGTAGATTTTCAGACGGATCTGAAGAGGCGCGCAAAGATTGGCGAAATCATGATCGAAGGAGCCTCGCCGGAAGAAACCGCGAAGCTCCAGAAGAGTTTACGGTCGGTGATGGCGCGGCTGCGTGGCGCCTATCTCAAGAACGGCACGACCTACACCTCCAAGAAACTGCAAACGGCCACCAGTTATCTGCAACGGGAGCTCACAAAGGACCGTCGTCTCATGGCACAAGTGAAGCTGGTGAGTGCGAACTACCATCGGGAGACGAACCTCGCGGATGTCACGTTTCAGGCCACGCCCGGACCCGAGACGAGCGTAACAACTACGGGCGCTCACCTCTGGAGTTGGACGCGCAAGAAGCTCATCCCGATTTACCAGGAAAACGTGTTTAACAGTGAGCTGATCGATGAGGGCCGGCGCAATCTGACATCTTATTTCCAGTCGAAAGGCTACTTCGATGCGAAGGTCACGACCGAAGTCAACCGTCAGCCCAACGACATCAGCCTCATCTATCGCATCGACCGGGGGCCGAGGCACAAAGTCGAAAACATCACTGTTTCCGGCAACCGGCATTTTTCCGATAAAGACTTGCTTTCGAGCGCCGCCGTCAGCAAGGGCAGGCTGCTTTCGCATGGCAAGTACAGCGCGCAACTGTTGCGCCAGACAGTCAACTCCATCACCAACCTTTATCGCGCCGCCGGCTACAGCCAGGCGAAGGTCGTTCCGCGGGTTACGAAATCCAATGGAAATCTCATCATCGCCCTGATCGTGCAAGAGGGGCTGCGCGATACCGTCGAAACTTTGCAATTGCAGGGAAACACGACGGTACCGCTGAGCCAACTGGCGCCTAAAGGCCTTCAACTCGCGCCCGGCAAAGCCTACTCTCAGCAACTGCTGCGGCAGGATCGCAACAACATCATGGCCCGCTATCTGACGCTCGGATACCTGACGGCAAACTTCCGCGCCACCGTCAAGCCGGTCGATCACGACCCGCACCGGCTCGCCGTGACCTACGCAATCTACGAAGGGCCAAAAGTGGACACCTCCCAGATCATCATCGTCGGACGGCAGCACACCAAGCCGTCTCTCATCAGAAAAACCGCGGACATCAAGATCAACCGCCCGCTTAGCCAGGAGGATTTGCTTTTCGCCGAATCGCGTCTTTACGCGCTTGATCCTTTCGACTGGGCTGAAGTCAACCTGCGCCGGCCCATCACTACGCAGTCCAAGGAAGAGGTCACGATTAAGGTGCACGAATCCAAGCGAAACACGATTACGATGGGCTTTGGTTTTGAAGTGATTAATCGCGGCGGCAGCGTACCGAGCGGCACCGTGGCTGTGCCGGGACTTCCGCCCGTGGGCCTCCCCTCGAGCTTCCAGACGAGCGAGAAGACGTTTTACGGCCCACGCGGCTCCATCGAATACACGCGCCACAATCTGCGCGGCATGGCCGAAAGCTTCACTGCCTCCGGGCTGGCCGGGCGTCTCGATCAACGTGGCTCGCTGACCTACAGGATGCCTCGCTTCAGGGACAGCAGTTGGAACGCGAGCATCACCGGCTCCGGTGAGAACAATGCGGAGAACCCGATCTTCAGCGCGCAAACCGGGCAGTCCGGGGTGCAGTTTCAGAAGCCGCTCGACGCTAAGCGCACCAAGAACGTCATTCTCCGCTACGGCTTCCAGTACACATCGCTGAGCAGGCTGTTGATCCCGGGACTGGTGCCGCCGCAGGATCAGCAGTACCATCTTTCAAACTTGGGAGCGGCCTACACCCGCGACACGCGCGACAGCCCCCTGGACGCTCATCATGGCATATATCAGAGCTTCGATATCACGTTCAATACTAGTGTGCTCGGCTCCAGCGCCGATTTCGCGCGTTTTCTCGGTCAAGTCTCGTACTACAAGAAACTGGGACACAACATTGTCTGGGCGAGCAGCATCCGGCTCGGACTTGAGCAGCCATTCAACGGCAGCTTCGTGCCTCTGAGTGAGCAGTTTTTCACCGGAGGCGGCAGCACTCTTCGCGGATTCCCGCTGAATGGCGCGGGACCGCAGCGTGAGCTTCCGGCTTGCGGCGATCCGTCAAATCCAGCGACATGCACGCAGATCACGGTTCCGTTCGGCGGCAATCAGTTGTTCCTGCTCAATACGGAATTTCGCATCCCGCTGCCCATCGATTTTCCGGCGCCGATCCACAAGAATCTGGGTGTCGCGATCTTTTACGATGGAGGCAATGCCTTTACCCGGATTGGCTTCCACCACATCGATTTCGGCCAATGCACAACGAACATCGTCTCCAGCGGATCAACCTCTACCGCGCCGATCGCTGCGATCAGCAACTGTTTCACCAGTTCGGTCGGCGCCGGATTGCGCTACTCCACTCCCGTCGGTCCCATACGCATCGACATCGGTCACAACTTGAACGGGATACCCGGAATCAAATCAACCGAGCTATTCATCACGCTGGGCCAGGCTTTCTAGACCAGATTAGCGAAAGGTGTATCCGCCAAAGCAGCCGGGCGCATTTGCCGGCGGTGATGGTGCAGCACACGTTAATTTCTAAACCGCTCTAGGAGAGTTCGCGGCAATGTACTCATCTCTGTGCTGTGTCGAGTTCCATAAAACGGGAGTTCCGGCACGCAGCTTCGTACGGGAGTGGCAGTGAATTGGAAAAGAGCCGCGGCCTGGAGCGCAATCGCGCTGTTGGCCCTCGTCGTGTCGTCCATTGCAGCCACTGTCGTTCTATTGCATTCTCAGGCTTTCCAGCTTTATCTGCTCGGAAAAGCTCAGCAGACTGCCAGCGAATCTCTTAACACTCCGGTCCGGATACAAAATCTCGCCCTGCACTTTTCGCCGCTTTCGGCCGATCTCCACGGCGTGACCGTTCGCGGAATGGAACCCCAAACAGAGCCTCCGCTGTTGACCGTCGATCACCTCAAGATCGGCTTCAAGATCGTTTCCCTGATTAGGCGCGAGTGGAACTTGAACGACATTGAGATCGATCGCCCCGTCGCGCACCTCCTCGTAAGCCAGCAGGGCGAGACCAATCTTCCGGCGCGGCAAAGCAGCGCTACGTCGCAGACGAACGTCTTCGATCTGGCGATTCAGCATGCGCGGCTTGATCGCGGCGAGCTCTATTACAACGATAAGAAAAGCATTATCGATGCCGACCTTCACGACGTGACATTCCGTTCGGCTTACGACGGCGCGCAAGGCGGACGCTACCAGGGCACGCTCAGCTATCGCGACGGATACCTCGTCTACAACAATTTCGCGCCCATGCCGCACAACCTCGAAGTCGGCTTTGACGCCACGCGCTCCGCTCTCACCCTGAATCCCGCGACGCTTTCGCTCGCCGGCTCCCACTTCCACTTACAAGCAACGGTGCGGAACTACAGCAGCCCCGTTGTTGACCTGAAGTACGATTCGACGATCGAGACCGGGGAGCTTCGCCGCATTCTGCAAAATCCGGATTTGCCCGCAGGCGTCGTGCGGCTTGCCGGTTCGGCTCACTATGCCTATGTGCCGAATCGTCCGCTGATCGAGAGCCTTTCCGCTGAAGGAGAAATCAGCAGCCGTTCTCTTCTGGTGCAAACCTCCGCCACGCGCTTTGAAGTGCGGGACGCCAACAGCCGCTTTCGGCTTCGCGACGGCGATTTGAGTCTTACCGAAATACGCTTGTACGTGCTTGGCGGCGAGTTCCAAGGCAAGGCCTCCATTCAGGATCTCGCCGGCCGGCAACAGGGACAAATCGGCGGATCTTTGCGCGGCGTCTCTCTAGAAAACTTGCAGGCGATGATTAAATTCGCGGCGCTCGACCAAATCCGGTTCGGCGGCGTAATCGATGCCGATACCAAGGCAAGCTGGAGTGGCAACATACGGAATCTCGTTGCCGATGCGGACGCAACCATACGCTCATCGGTCGCTTCACGCAGCACAACACCGGCCGCAGCGTCACCGCCTGTCCCACTCGATGGCGTAATTCACGCGCGGTATTCGGCAAAAACTAAAGAGACATCCTTGACCCGGAGTTCGCTACGCACTCCGCAAACCACTCTCGCCCTGGACGGCGTGATCGGCGGCCGCTCCAGCCTTCAAGTCGGGCTTCAGGCCAATGCCCTGCAGGAAGTGGAAACGCTGGCGAGGATATTTCGCGCCGTTCCTCCGGGGGAGCAGATTCAGCCGCTGGGACTCTCTGGGACGGCTCTGTTCCGCGGCAACATTCGCGGCACGCTTCAGGACCCGCAATTGAGCGGGCAGCTCACGGCTCGTGATCTCCGCGTCAAGGGCAGCCAATTCCGCTTGCTGCGAGCCGACATCAACGCCAGCCCCAGCCAGGTAAGCTTTCAAAACGGTGAATTGGACCCCTTGCCCGGCGGCAAGCTAACCTTCGACGTGCGCGCGGCGTTGCATCGGTGGTCCTATGGTCCGGACAATTCCCTCGCGATTTCCGCGCACGCCTCGCAGTTATCGGTCGCGGATCTTGCCCATGCGGCGGGAGTGCAGCTTCCCGTCACGGGAATCCTCAATGCGGATGTCGTCGTGAAAGGTTCGCAGGCAAGTCCGATTGGGAATGGCAAGCTGTCGCTGACGCGGGCAAGGGTCGCGGGCGAACCGGTTCAGTCGCTCGATGCGCAGTTTGAGGGCACCGGCGAAGCCGTCAACGCTTCTATCGAATTGCGCGCCCCGATTGGAGCCGCCGATGGCAAACTCACCTACTATCCCAGGCGGCAGGGTTATCAATTCGCGCTGCAAGCACCGCATCTGCTCCTCGATCAGTTGCGCGCACCACGCACAAAAAGTTTGAAAATCTCAGGTCAACTCAGCATTTCAGCCAGCGGAAGTGGAACATTCCAAAATCCCGAACTGCAAGCCAACGCCAGCATAGCGGAGCTGCAAGTGCAGGGGCAGACCATCCGCGGCCTGAAGCTTGACGCCTCGGCCGCTAACCATGAGGCGCAATTCACCCTCGAATCGCAGGTGGCGGATACTTCCATTCGCGCCCAAGGCAAGGTCGCGCTGAAAGACAACTACTACGCCGTCGCGCAGCTCGACACGCAAGGCATTCCGCTGCAACCTCTGTTTGCCGCTTACCTGCCGGCGCACGCGCCTGGCATAAACGGCCACACTGAATTGCACGCCACCCTGCGTGGTCCGCTCAAGGACCGGCAGCACCTCGAAGCCCACCTGAACATTCCCGTGTTTCAGGTCAGCTACGAGAGCATCCAGTTTGCCGCCGTCGCTCCCATTCGCGCTGACTATGCAAATGGCGTCGTCACGCTCCAGCCTGCCGAAATCAAAGGCACCGGCACCGACCTGCGATTGCAGGGAGATGTGCCTCTCGCCGGCAGTGCTCCGGCCTCGCTCAACCTCGTTGGCAGCGTGGATCTACGGCTGTTACAGATTTTCGAGCCTGATCTCGATAGCCAAGGCCAGCTTCAGTTTGACATTCGTTCGCGAGGCGACAAGTCGAATCCGAATGTGCAGGGCCAAATCCACATCGTCGATGCGGGGCTGCTGCCCTCCGGCGCGCCGTCCGGCTTGCAGCATGCCAACGGAGTGCTCACTTTGCAGAACAAACGGCTCGATATTACGCAATTCCAGGGACAATTTGGCGGCGGCACGGTGACGGCGCGCGGCGGAATCGTCTACGGACAGAACATTCAGTTCGATCTTGCGGCGGCGGTCAACGAAGCGCAGATCGTCTACCAAGGCCTACGCATCTCTCTGGACGGCAACCTGGCGCTAACGGGAACATCGCAAGCGGCTGTGCTGAGTGGCCGGGTGAACGTTGAACGCGTTTCGGCTGCGCCTGATTTCGATCTCAGCAATCTCTTGGGGGCGGGAACTGGA
>Ga0181527_1001118_pt1 | contig 28480 bp, 41 predicted proteins | sample PEATcosm2014_Bin_30_FD_119762 | JGI IMG/M metagenome (GOLD analysis project Ga0181527, IMG submission 119762) | Peatland microbial communities from MTU Mesocosm Facility, Houghton, MI, USA - PEATcosm2014_Bin06_60_metaG | ecosystem: Environmental > Terrestrial > Soil > Wetlands > Peat | place...
CCGGCCGAGGATGAGAACAGGGGTTACCTGTTGCCTGAGTTGGAGAAATTCTTGTACGGGCCTGCCGATGAGCTTGGTGGCCGTCCGCGTTACCTCGGGATCACCGTGGGTGTTCTGGATTCTCTCGCCGTCTTGGACGAGATCGCCCAGCAGAAGGAGGCACGCCCCGGTGGCCAATGAGCAGCCTGACCCGATGGACTCCTTTGAGACCTGGCTCCTCCGCCGTGTCGCCCAGGCGGTCGAGGCTGGAGAGGTGCCATCGAGCCTCTTGACGGAACTTCAGGCCGAGATCGAAGCCGCCCGGGAGAGACCCCAGGAAGAAGGGCGCGCCGAGGCGGTGCAGGACATTGCCGAGAAACTGGGCATCCCCCTGAAGCAGGCCGAGCATATGCTGGCCACCCTGGAGGCCCAGCCTACGGTGACGCGGGAATTGCTGATGCGACGGATCGCCGAGGCGTGGCTGGAGGGGTAGCGGAAGGCGTATCGGGCAGAACAGGACGCGGAGGAGGCGTGACGGCGAGAAGCGTTTCTACCCTGCCGGGCGGTTCCCTTTCTTGGTAGTGGTCGCGCCGGGGTCATCGTACGAAGAAGGTCAGCTCCTTCCCGTAGAGCCGAGCAAATTCGATCAACTCCACCACGTCCACCCGCCGCTCGCCGGACTCGCATTTCGAAACGAAGCTTTGCGGCCGATGGAGCTTCGCCGCTACGACCGCCTGGGTTAGTCCGGCCTCACGCCGGGCCTCCCGGAGCCGCGTAAGGAAGAGCCGATACACCGCCGACCGTCTGGCCATGCGGCGGATTCTATTTTATTCTTCTTGCATATCCCAAAATGGGATATATAGTTCCTCTGAAAGAAGGGGCTCCCGACCGCTCGGCGAGTCCCCCTATCTGCTGTTCCAGTCGGGTGGCACTGACTACGGATTCCTCACAGGAGGGACCCACGCACCTCCTCACACTCGGTCTGATCGTCCTGCTTTTGACCCTGCCCAGCCTGGCCAAGAGCCAGCAGGCACCGTGTGGCGCGTTCCCGGCAGGCTCCCTCTCCCGAATGGAGTGCGAGCGGAACGCAGCCAAGATCCGACAGCAGAAGGAGGAGGAGGCGAAGCGCGAGGCCGACTCGACATTGGGCGTGGATACTAGCATGGAGAAGTACGGCGGTGCCATCGGGGACAAGGCCCTGGCGAACGAGTGCAAATTGCATTACGTACGGGAGGTAGGGGAGCAGAATCGCCGCCTGGCAGAGCGGGATGCCGCGGAGCGCGCGACGCAGAACGCGGAATGGGAACAGTGGCGCAGAGAGCACCCCACCACGACCTGGGATACGACCAGCTTCGGAAATTCGACTCGTACCAGTTGCCGCAGCGAGTAGCGCGCAATGTCGCAACCCGCCGGCGGCCTGTACCACCCTGTTAATCGGCACCCCATACCTATCTATGATGGTGGGTCCTGGCCCTGTTTCTTCGCCGGCGGCTTGAAGGAGGCAATCAGGTGCGGGGGACGGCTCGGCGGTATCGGACCGGACAGGCGCTACCGGAGTAAACACACACACCAGGAGGCGACAATGTTCCTAATCGTAGCGATCTCGCTGTTCCTTTTCACGGCGCCGGCCTGGGCCGAAGACCTGTGCGGCCAGATGCCGGTTGGTTCGCTCTCGCGCACTGAGTGCGAGTTTATCCAGCAGAAGATCGCAGAACAGAAGGAAGATGCCAGGGAGCGAGAGGAGCGTAATCGGTTGCCCTTTAACCTCACGTCTCTGGTGATGGACCCCGATACCTTCTGGGCGAACGCCGATGATAACATCGGGCGAGACGTCATCGTCCACGGGTTGTCGCTTAACCATGTGTTCGGCCAGGGTCGCGCCACGTTTGGGACGCCAGGTGGCCACGAGATCATGGTTCACGGGATATTTCCCGAAGTGACGCTGAAACTCTACGGGAACAACGTTGTTTTAAGGCCCCTGGGCACCGAGTCGGGAACGAATGCCTATGGCGCGTCCGTGGTTGTTCCTCTCGCGCTGTACATGGGTCAGCAGTAGAGCTGAGGCCGCGCTACACCATCGCCCCCGCGCAGGTGGTCCCAACCCTCCTCAGGCCCGCCCCGGACTCCGGCCGGCAATTCCGGCTCCTTCCCTGGGGTCTCATCCCGTCCTGGGCCGAGGACCCCCGCATCGGCAACCGGCTCATCAACACCCGCGCCGAGACCGTGGCGAAGAAGCCCGCCTTCCGGGACCGGCGGCTTGCCCTATTGACACTCGTGGAGTCGTTCAATAGGGTCCGGGGCGGATGGGTTTTGACTGGCTGGCCGTTGCTCGTCAACGTCCGACGGGTTGTGACTAATGAGCGCCCTGGTTTTTTCGACATCAGGTAAGCAGGCGCTATTCAGATGCTAGGCATTCCGCCCCAGTCAGCAGGGGCTGAGGCGGGCGAGAGCGCATGAATTCAACGAACGTCTCCCCCATCAAAGTCAAGCCGTTACGAACCGCCGGACAATCGCTAGACGAGAAGCTGAACGTGCTGATCGCCGACCGAACCCTGTTGCATGGCATGATCATCGCAGTCGCCATCGTGGTGGCTGGCGCGGAATGGCTCCGCTGGTTCACGAATGCCCCACCCAGCCCGAAGCTGTTTACCGTCGTGGCGGCTGGGGTCATCGCCTACAGTTCGGTGGCTGTCGCCCGCCTCCGACGGGAGGTGCGAGCCCTTCGGCTTGGCCGGGAGGGGGAGCGCGCCGTGGCGGAACTGCTCGACAGCCTCCGCGCCAAGGGCTACCTGATCTTCCACGACGTTCCGGGGCGCGGGTTCAATCTGGATCACGTGATCATCGCCCCCCAGGGGCTGTTCGTGGTGGAAACGAAGACGCACTCCAAACGTCCCGACAGCAAGGTGTTCTTCGATGGTACCCGAGTCCTCCTAGATGGAAAGGCACCCGACCGGAATCCTTTGGACCAGGCCAGGGCGGCGGCCAGATGGCTCTGCGAGGCCCTCTTGGAGAGCACGGGGAGGAAGTTCCCCGTCCGGGCCGTCGTGGTGTATCCGGGTTGGTGGGTGGAGTCATCCCAGGGAGCCAATTCCGGAGACATCTGGGTGCTGAACCCTAAAGGGGTAGGATCGTTCATCGGGAACGAACCCACCCTCCTGCCCCCGGAAGACGTGCGCCTCGCTGCTGACCGGGTCGCGATCATGAGCCGCCAAGGAGAGTAGGTATACCGCCAAGCAATCGGCACGGTGGGGGCGAACCGGAAGCCCGGCCAGGGGCTCATCCAGCCGATCGAGCGGAGGCGCTGACGGGTGATGCGGGGCACTCACGAGAGCAGGGGCCGTTCTTGGGAAGCTGAGCCTACCCGACAGGGAGAAACGATCATCCTCGAGGGACTGCATTCACAGGTCCGGTCGGAGATGGACTGAAGGAGGCTGGGAAAGCGCTATACGATCGTTGATTGACACCTCTGATCGGGTCAGCTAGCGTCCGTGCGGGTCCTCGACGCTGCCAAGGCGGGGAAGGTGCCATGTTTGAGCCCGTAGCGCCGGAGGGAGACCGACGCTGGGGGGTGTTCACACCGTGCGACTCTGCATCCGGCGGGGCGCGAACCAGATCGGGGGGACCTGCGTCGAGTTCGAGGCCAACGGTCAGCGGCTCGTGCTGGATGTCGGCTTGCCGCTGGACGCCGAGGATTCGCCGGATCTCCTGCCCGATGTCCCCGGCCTCCGTGAGCCGGCTCCCGGGCTGCTGGGCGTCCTGATCTCCCACGCTCACCTCGACCATTACGGCCTCGCCCGCTACGTGCGCCCGGACCTGCCGCTCCTCATCGGCGAACATGCCGAGGCGATCCTGCGCGCGGCCAGTCCCTTCCTGCGGCTGCCCTTTGAGCCCCGGCACGTGATCCACCTCCGTCACGAAATCCCGATCCGCCTGGGCCCTTTCGAGGTCATCCCCTACCTCGTCGATCACTCGGCCTACGACGCCTACTCCTTCCTCATCGCCGCCCAGGGTACACGAGTCTTCTGCTCCGGTGACTTCCGGGCGCACGGCCGCAAGCAGGCGCTTTTCGAGCGTCTCGTCGCCACGCCGCCGAAAGAAATCGACGCGCTCCTCATGGAAGGCTCCGTCCTCGGCCGGCTCGCCGCCGCCGAGCGCTTTCCGAGCGAACAGGAGCTCGAGGAGCGTTTCGTCTCAGAGATGACGGCCACGGGCGGGCTGTGTTTGGTGCTGGCCGCTGCCCAGAACATTGACCGGGTGGTGACCGTCTACCGGGCGTGCAGGCGGGCGTCACGTCAGCTCATTGTGGATCTCTACGCGGCCGAGGTGCTCCGTGCCACCGGGAACCCGAACATCCCCCAAGGCAGCTGGGCCAATGTGCGGGTCTACCTCGCCACGCTCCAGCGGCAGTGGGTGCGGCGGAACAAGCGCTTCGATATGGTGGCGCCCTATCGCCAGCACCGCATCTACCCGGAAGCCCTGGCCCGGGAGGCACCCCGCTCGGTCCTCCTCTTCCGTCCGTCCATGATGGCCGACCTTGAGGCGGTCGGCTGTCTCTCGGGGGCCCGCTTGCTGTACTCCATGTGGGAGGGGTATCTCGAAGAGGCGCGATTTCAGGCGCTCCTGACGTGGCTCGACGGCCGAGGCATTCCCCGGGTGGCCCTCCACACCTCCGGCCATGCATCTGTCTTCGACCTACGGCGACTCGTGGCCGCCTTGTGTCCTGGGGTGGTTATCCCCTACCACACCTGCGAGCCGGAGCAATTCCGGAGTCTCTTTACGAACGCTGTCGTTCTGCGCGATGGGGAGTGGCGATCCATCTAATTCGACGGGAGGTGCCCATGGCCGAGCGCATCCGAGAGTTCATCCGAGGGCTAAACAAACCGTTTGTGGACAGGCTGAACGAGGAGTACGCGCGGGGCGGGTGGTGGACCCAGATCTTGAAGGACGAGGACCTCTATCTCGGCATTCGGGACAATTATCTGAATGTCTACTACAAGGGCTGCAGCTTGGTGAAACTATCCTATCGCGAGGGCAAGCTGTGCGGCAAAGTGCACTACAAGTACTTGTTGAAGCCCGACTGGCACCCTACCTACGTGACTTTCAAGGATGGCCGCCGAGGACCGTTGGGCGACGACGTCTTTATCGATACCCTGAATCCGCGCCTCCTGAAACGCACCTCATCCTGGTATGCCGGTAAGGAGAAGCAGGGCGTGCACGACATTTTGCGGAGCAACCCAAACATTCTTGATGTGGAGATTGCGCTGGCGACGGCGGACGAGGAGTCGGACAGGCAGTCCGCCAAGAAGATCGACTTCGCGGCGCTGCAGCCCGAGGAAGACAAGGTGCGCCTCGTATTCTTCGAAGCTAAGCACTTTACCAATCCGGAGGTACGGGCGAAAGGGGACGCTACCCCGAGGGTCGTGGAGCAGATTCAACGGTACGTGGACCTGATCCGCACGCACGAAGTGAAAAACGAGATTAAAAAGTCATACCGGCGGGTATGCGAGAACCTGTGTCAGCTCGACGGGGTCCGTGACGATTTGAAGAAGTATGTGGACCTGGTGACGCCGGAGCGGCCCTTGGAGGTGGACGGCTTCCCGCGACTCGTGATCTTCGGGTTCGATGAAGATCAGCAAGTCGGCGAGTACTGGAAAATGCACCTGGTGAAGTTCGAAGCCAGATTGGGGAAGGACCGGATCTTGACGCGAGGTCAGCCGAAGGGAATCAGTTTGCCGCATTGAGGCGCTCTTGGTCGTAAGGCGTCAGGCGTGTCGGCTAAAGATTGCCTCTTGAGCGTGGGGCAGCGGGTGAAGCGACCAGATGCCGGCGATCGCAGGAGTGAACGGCTGCCTGGGAGGATGGGTGTCCTGACCTTGCGATGCGCAGAGTCGAGGCACGTATTACTGACCCAGATTGCCGATCTCTTCCGGTTGCACCGGGGACCGGCCGACGTGACCGTCGACGTCCCGACCGGCTTGTCCAACAGGGATACTCGGGTGATCCAGGTCCTCCCTGGTGCTCAGGACAGGAGATCGCTCGCATCGTGACGATCTTCAAGGCGTGCCGGAAGGCCCGGCGGCAGCTGATCATTGACATGTACACGGCCCATGTCCTTCGGGCCAGTGGGAACGCCTCCATCCCTCAAGCTGGGTGGGATCGGGTCAAGGTATTCCTCCCGCGGAGCCAGAAGCGGCAGATCCGGCGGAAGCAGGAGTTCGCCCTGGCGAAAACCTACCTGCCGTGGCGAATCTACCCCGAAGAGTTGACCCGGGCAGTGCGGCATTCGGTCATGCTCTTCCGGCCCAGCATGATCCGGGATCTCGAGGACGCACGGTGCGTCGACGGCGCACGCGTGATTTGCTCGGTCTGGTCGGGGTATCTCCAAGAGGAAAGCGCCCAACCCATGCTCCAGTGGCTGGAGAGGCACGGACTTCCTCTTGAGCAGTGCCATACGTCGGGGCATGCCTCCGTGACCGACTTGGTGAAGCTGCGGAATGCCTTCCCCAAGGCACCGGTAGTGCCCATCCACACCAATCGGCCGGAGCGATTTGCGGAGGTATTTGGGAGCGTGCGGCAGCGAGCGGATGGCGAGTGGTGGGAGGTTGAACGACTCCGTGATGAGGAGCGGACGTCAGATGACTATGGGGACGATTGAAACAGGAAGGGGCATACCTCATGGCAAATCCTGGTAAGGGCACGACCGGCAATGGGGGGAATGGCCAGGTCCTCCGGGAGCAGATCTTCGCGGTGTTGAGCAAGAGCAAGACTCCCGAGGAGGGCTGGTTGAAAATCCTCTCCCAGTGTACGGCCCAGGTCCGGAACAAAACGATCGTCGAGCGGATCGCGCAGGAGTGCGACTTGACCCTCTCGGGATTCCGGAGCGACGCCACCCTGGAATTGTACTTCGACATCGCCCGCGGGCGGCAGGACCTGGGCTACATCGCTAAAGGGCGGGACGATCCCGGGTTCCGGATTGGCGACCTGATTCAGGTCCACCAGTCCAAGGCGTTCACGCTCATCGCCAACGCCTTCCAAGCCATGAAGATCTGCGCGACCAACGGCATCGGCATCTCGGTCCGCGAAACCACGGACAGCATCGAGCTTTGTTTGGACGGCGTGATCTACAGCGAAGGGTTCAATCGGGACACCTTCATTAAGACCCTCGACTCTTTGAATGAGTGCGTACACAAGATTCAGGCCCTCATCGTTGGAGCCCAAGCATGAAGGACTCCGCGTAACGGCGTGAACTTGGCCCGCCATCTAATCTGCGGCGATGAGCGGAGACCTCGCCTATTCTCGCATTCACTCCTTTCCAATCCCCATGGAAATCCGGTCCGACACCCACCCGATTTCTCGGGCGTGCCTGATCCTCGCCGACGGCTCCTACGAGTGGCAGCGGCAGGACCGGCGCAAGCAACCCTTCTGCATTCGCCTGGGTGTTGGCCGGCCCTTCGCGTGAAGGGAGGTGCACCCATGTTTGACCACTTGTTTGTACGGGCCTCGGCTGTTGCGCGTCACCTGAACGCCCCATACGCCGGAGAACGGAGGCGCTACCTGGCGTACTGCGCACAGCGGGGCGACTCCCGCACGACTTTATTGGTTAAAGCGCGAGTCCTGCGGGGGGTGGCGCGCACGCTCAGCGTGTATCCGGACCTGCACGTGACGATCGAACAGGTCCGGGCTGTGGCGGGGGGCGGGCAGGAGCGAGGAGGCACCTGCGGCCCAGTGCGCAGTTCCCGCTGGGCGGTCAGGCAGTTCATAAGCGTCGCGGGCGCCTGGTTGCGGCAGCTGGGGTGTCTGCGCCGCCCGCTAGAGCCCATCCCGTTCCACCACCAACTCGCAGAGTTTTGCCAGTGGGCACAGCACGAACGGGGCCTCAGCAAAGCAACGATTGGGCTCCGCCACCGCACCGTCGCCCAGTTCCTGCGCTGGTACGGCCCTCGCGGGCGGGCGCTGTCAGCCATCCGAGTCACCGACGTCGATACTTACCTCGCCCATGGTGGCGAGCGAGGCTGGGCCCGCGTTTTCATCCACATCGTCGCCGACAGTCTGCGGGCGTTCTTCCGGTACGGGGCGGCTCGGGCCGGTGCGCGCCTCCTCGCCCGAACAGCAGGAAGCACCATCCCATGAGCACCGCCAGCACGCCGAAGACCGCCAGGATGCCCCGCCATGGAACCACCCTCAGCAGGGCTTCCGCCAGGAGCGGTGCAGTGACGTATCCGAGGTTCGGCGGCAGCTCGTGGACGGCCAGCACCTTCCCCCAGTGCTCTTGGCTGACCATCCGTGTGATGGTCGCAATGCCGGCCGGCAGGTACAGGCCCGTCGATGTTCCCAGCAGCCAGAGTCCCACTCGCAGGCCGGTCAGGGACGTGGACCGGGACAAGGCCAGCAGGATCAGCCCCGCGGCAACGGTGGACAGCAGGATCGTACCGCGATGGCTCAGTCGGCACGCGACGAACACGGATAGCAGGAGCCCCGTGCAATACCCGAACTGGAGGATGAGGAACAGGGAGCCGGCCTCTCCGTGTCCCAGTCCCAGCTCGGGCGCTAGGACGGGCAGAAGCGGGGACAGGATGACCCGCGAGGTGAAATTCAAATAGAAAATGACGACTAGGAACAGGACGGGGGGGAGCGGGAAAAGAAATCCCGCCTCCCCTCGGAATACCGGGAGTCGCCGACTGGTGGGATGGGCATACAGGCGATCCTCGCTGCCGCAGACTAATCGGGGATGGCGAGTTCAGGCAAATATTTTCTTTCAGGTCGGTCGTCGTCGGCTGGGAGCCGGACATTTGCCCGGCGAGGTGCGAAGCGCATTGCGGCGGCCCGGCGGGATCGAACGGTGGGCGGCCGGGGACAAGAAAATGGCCGCCGGGTCCGGCGGCCACAGATCTCCTGGACGTGGACAAACGTCGGGGACTAGGCTCTTGCTTCCTCGGGGATCGCCTCCCCCGCGGAGAGCGCGCGTCGCACGGCTCCATCCGGATCCCCCTCCCACCCCACGATCTTTTCCCCTCCATCCACGAAGAACGTGGGAAAGCGGCGGATCCGGTGCCGCACAACCTTCCACATGCCACCCAGGGACTGGGGATCCACGAGCCGCACGACCACCCGCTGGCCGTACGTCTTTCGCGTGTTCCGGATCCACTCCGAGAGGCGAAGATACTCCGCCTTGAGGTCCTCCGGGTACTCGTTGATCTCTTGCGTGTGCACCTGCTGCCCCACCCCCGCTCCCTCCAGGAACGTCTCGCAGTGGGGTCAGTGGTAGAAACCGGAAAGGACCGGCGCCACGACCTCGATGATCAGTTGCCGCATGGCCTCCCCTCCCGAGATGGCCTGAGGCCAGGCAAGTCTTACGAAGCGACGAGCGCTGTTGCCCCTCCCGCCCGCAGGAGAGAGTCCAGGACACCCTGGTCCCACCCCGTACACTTTGCCTGGCCGTTCACGATGAACGTCGGATACGTCCTGACCCAGTGCCGCACGGACTTCCACAGCCCCATGGGACTGTGGGGGTCAATCAGGACGATCCGTAGTTGGTCTCCATACCGCCGGGATAGGTCCCGAACCATCTGGGACAGGCGGGCGTAGTCCTGCCATATCTCTTCGGGATACGAGTTCAACTCCTCGTCCAGGACCGGCTGGGAGATCCCGGCGTCGTCGAAGAAGTTCTGGCAGTGGCTGCAATGTTTCGCCCCGGAGATCAGGGGCGCGATCACTTCGATGTCGATGGTAGGCACGACCCCCTCCCTTAAGGCACCACGGGCGGGGTTGCCCCCGCCCGTGGTAATGATCCGCTGATTGCCGGAACTAGGCACGTGCCGCGGCCGGCCTCAGCGGGGCTTTCTTGGCCCGGCCGAAGGCCTGAAACGCGTCCCACGCGAGGAACAGCGCCAGGATCACCAGGACGAACCCGATGGCGGCCGCCACCAGGTTGCCAAAGATGAACGCCGCCTTGAGGCCCGGGGTGAAGGCGGCCTGCAAGGACACCCATGCGGTCACGATCAGGGCCGCGACCGTCGTTACGTACATGAAGACCGCCGGCCACATGGCCCACTGGTAGGACTTGCCCGATTGGACCAGCCAGATCGTGATCAGGACCAGGGCCAGGCTGGCGAAGAGCTGGTTGGAGCCGCCGAAGAGGAGCCAGATCCTGGACCAGAAGCCGGTCCACATGAGCACGAGGGTCAAGATGATCCCGACGATGGTGCCGAAATGGATGTTCTTGAACGCCGGAATGGCATCGCCGACCAGCTCGGCGCTAGCCACCCGCATGAACCGGAGGACCAGTTGCATGACCGTGAGGGCCATGATCACCAGGAACGCCGCGCCAAAGGCGTTGCCGAAGTCCTTGGGGACCCCGAGGACATTCAAGTACTCGGCCATGCCCCGGGAGAAAACGGCCGCGGGCCCACCACCCTTGGTTAGGACCTCCATGTACCCGGCGAAGCCCCCGAAGGCGGTCACGGCGAAGGTCACCGCGAGCACCGCCAGGACGCCCTCGGTGAACATGGCGCCGGCACCGACGGGCAGGGCGTCGGTTTCTTTCTCGAGCTGGCGGGCGGTTCCCGAGGTGGACACCAGGCTATGCCATCCCGAGATGGCGCCGCAGGCAATAGTCACGAATAGAATCGGCCAGAGGGGCGTGTCGAACCCCGGTGAGATGATCCCTTTGGCCATGAAACCCGTGTAGGCCGGGAAACCACCGAACCCTGGCATCCGGAGGAAGATCCCGATGATGGATCCCACGATCCCCATCAGGACCAGCCAGAATGCCACGTAGTTTACCGGCTGGGCAAACCGCCAGATGGGCAGCACCGAGCCCAGGTAGCAGAATCCCAGGACCACGATCCCCCAGAACCAAACTGACCACAGCATGGGGCCGTAAGGCGTGTTGTAAAGAATGGGGGAGGCTTTCCCGCGATTAATGAACTCCACGATGGCCTGGAAGGGCCCGGTGGTTCCCAGCCAGATGCCAATGATGGCGATGGCCACCGTGACCACGGTGGTCATCACCAGGTCCTTCCGCCACTTGTAGGTCATCTGGCCCGCCAGGACGCCGGCCAGGGTGAGGATGACGAACCCGAACGGCAGCTTCGGGTTCGCGAAGAGCCCGGCCACGATGGCCCCGAAGGCTCCCATGATCAGCAGCAGGTAGAAGTAGAGGAACGACAGGAGGATGGTGCGGGCCCGGGGGGAAATGAGTTTGTAGCTCAGGCCCCCCATGGTCAGTCCGTCGTTCCGCATAGCCAGCATCGCTGACGCGTAGTCCTGGACCCAGCCGATGAAGAACACGCCCAGGATCAGCCAGATGAGGGCCGGCAGATACCCCCACTGCACGGCGACGATGGGTCCGACGATCGGGCCCAGGGCGGCAATGGACTTGAACTGGTAACCGAACAGCACGCTGGAGCTGGCCGGCATGAAGTCCACGCCGTCGTTGTAAAGCTTGGCAGGGGTGGCTTTATTCGGGTCGGCCTGAATCACGGACCGGTCAATGCTCGAGGCATAGAACTTGTACCCCAGCCAGACCGCCACGATGGCCACTACTATCACGACGCTTCCCATGTTTGCCTCCTCCCAGGAACCTTAGGGTTCACAGGTTGCACCCGAGGCGATCCCGCTTCGCCCCACAACGACATGAGGAGAGCCGGTTGCTCTTCATCACCTCCTTTGTAGGTAGGATCAAACGGGTCAGCGTCCGAAATCAGCATGGCGCTGACCACGCGATGGGTGCCGGGATCACGATATGGCGCCTGGCGGACTGGATGCTATCTCCGACCCTGAAGGAAAGTCAAGCAAATGCAATGCATTGTACTGTCGCCACCAGCCGTGTCGCCTCCGGGCGCCTTTCCCTGTTCATCCGGAGATGGCAGACCCATCCGGGAATTGCCGGATAGCCAGTGAGCAGCCCTGGCTCATGAAGCACTTGGCCCTTGACCATGCCGGCATGGTGTGGCATAAGAGAGCCAAGCCAATAGCGATGGAGTTCGCGGGTCCCCGCCTCTGGCGGGGTGATAACTCCTACTGGCAATGCCGGTAGGGGTTTTTTGTTTGGGGAGAGGAGCGGATGGGTCGGTTGGGCACACTGGTCCAGGACGTGCGGATGATTCTTCAGTCGGTGGCGAACCCGTCGTCGAAGTTCATCACCTACTTCCAGCTTCTGGACGCCTTCAAGGAGCCGGACTGCCCGGTCTGCACCCGGCTGGAGCAGGGGGCGCTGAAGGCCCTGGACGGCCTGATGTACGAGCAGGTGAATGACCCCTTCACGCGTGACCGCCTGGTCGAGTCCCACGGCTTCTGCAACTGGCACGCCTGGATGCTGCCCAGTATCCACAACAGCGCGTTGGGTGTGGCGCTGATCTACAAGCACCTCCTCCAGGAGACGCTCGAGCACCTTGAGGCCGCTAGCCGGGAGGTCCAGCCCCGGGGGCGCTGGCAGCGCCTGTGGGAACGAGTGACCGGCTCGCGTGAGGAGCCGCTGCCGATCCTGGCGTGGCGAAGCAAGAAGACCCGCTGCTACTTGTGCACGTTCGCCCGGCGGTCGGAGCAGGATGACCTCAAGACGATCCTGGACTTTCTCGGAGAGCAGCAGTTCGCCGAGGCCTTCACCCGGTCGGCCGGTCTGTGTCTGCCCCACCTGTACGCAGCGATGGCGGTCGGACGCGATCATCCGAACCTCCCCATGCTGCTGACGATGCAAGAGAAGCGATGGCAGGCACTCCTGTGGGAGCTGGAGGAGTTCGCGCGGAAGTTCGACTACCGGTACGCGGACGAGGCCAGGGGCCGGGAGAGCAGTAGCTGGCATCGCGCCCTGGACGCCTTTGTCGGTCGCGTCAGCGTCTTCGGGCCCGAACGGGGTGAGCCACGAGCGTACAAGGCCCCACAGAGCCTTACGCCGGGACCCGCGCCGGCCGAAGGCGAACCCGTACGAGCGGTGGATGCGGAACAGCGCGCGGAGATGGAGAGTGTCCGCTTTGAGAACGAGAAGCTCCGCCGGCGCATCGAGGAACTGCTGGCCCAGCAGTCAGACAATCATCGGACACGCTTGACGCTGGAGTTCCAGGTTCTGAAGCTGACCGCGGATATGAAGGCGATGGCCGTGGACCTGGCCGCCGCCCAAGGGAAGCCGGCTTCCCCGGGGGCAACGCCTGGGGCCGACGATTCAGGTGGCCAGCCGTCCTCCGAAGGAGGTGAGCGCGCCGAAACAAACTGACGGCGATCGAGCGCCGCCGAGGCTCCCGGGCCACGAGGTGGAGACCATCATCACGGCAGCCCGTGACGGGAAGTTCGACCTCCTGGTAGTGGGGTTCGTGGGGCACTCCAACGTCTTCGGTCGGGTCATGGGGAGCACGACGCAGAATATCAGCCGGCTATCGCCGTGCAGCGTGCTGATCGTGAAATAGGGTCGGAGGTCCAGTCGGATCATTGTGATGCTGGAAGATCCTCGGGAATCGCGAGCAGCATCGTCGTGGGCCGAGACGAAGCCTCGGGAGGATCCGACGTTGCTCTCACTCGTCCAGCCGGAGCTACAACCCTGCGAGCTTCGCAGGGAGCGACCGGTCGAGAGGGACGGCAGCGGCGGAGTCGAGATCGTATGCATGGCCGCCGGGGGGAAGCGCCTGGCGATCAAGGGTGAAGATGAGGGCGAAATGCTGGCCACCTGCCGGCCGTGCACGATCCCCAGGGAGTCGGCGTACCGGCCCTGCCTGTACCTCGTTCCGATCAAGACGGAGCGGGACCAAACGCTCCGCGATTACTTCATCTGCCGCTGGTTCTATAGGCTGAAGCCCGAGGAGCCGGCGACGACCACCGACTGGATGTGCGGGGCCTGCCCGTACTGGTTCCCGCGACCGCCTGTTCACCTCCTCAAGGACTTGGAGCAGGTCACGCAGAGAATGATCCGGTATCACCAGGATGCGTGGGCAGGACGCCTTCCGCCCTCCCCATTCAGCTTCTGGTTGGGCCCCTGGATGCCGCTCATTCCTCGCTGGAAGCGGCTACTGCGCCCCCTGGTGAACCTCTTGTCGGGCCGGTGGGGCCTGCCTTAGCCGAGGTCGAGGCGGGGCGATGAAGCTCCTTGTCATATCCGACGTTCATGCGAACTGGCCGGCGCTCCGGGCGATCCGGGAGGAGGCGGATGCCGTCGTCTGCTTGGGGGATCTCGTGTCCTACGGTCCCTTTCCGCGGGAGTGCGTGGCCTGGGTGCGGGAGCACGGGATGCATGTCGTCCGCGGGAATCACGACACGGCCCTGGCCTACCGGGTGGATCCGAGGGCCGCCGACTTCAAGCGAGAGCTGGCCAGTGCCACGTTGGAGCATCACCGGCGGCTCCTCTCGCGGGGTGAGGTCGGGTGGCTCCGGCGGCTTCCCAAGGAGGTCCGCTTCCGCTTCGACGAGTACAGCTTCCATGCGGTGCACGCCTCGCCCAAGGATCATCTCTTCAGCTACCGCCTGACCCCCGACCTATCAGACGAGGAGTTGAAGAAAGAGGTGGAGGGGGTGCGGGCCGACATCGTTCTCCTCGGTCACACCCACCTGCCCATGAGCCGGGGTGTCTGGACCAAGGTGATCCTCAACCCGGGGAGCGTGGGGCAGCCCCTGGACGGAAACCCCCGGGCGAGTTACGCGGTGATCAAGGACGGCGTGGCGGAGATCCGGAGGGTTGCGTACGACATCGAGGTCACGGTTGCCGGAATCCGCGAGATGGGACTTGGGGACGATGTGACGCGAGCCTTGATCACGATCCTTCTGACCGGGAAACCCCTGGGCGGTTCCCCGGGAGACACTGGCGCCGGAAGCGTCGGTTGACCATGAGATGTAAGTTATGAGGCCCAAGCGGCCAACGATCCACGATTGGAACAGCCTGGGCGTCCACTTCTACAGCGTGGGGGCCTACGACCTGGCCATTTTCCAACTGGAGAAGGCGGTGAGCCTGGCGCCGGAGCTGGCTGGCATCCACTTCAACCTCGGTGGGGCGTACTATGGGAGAGGCCGCGTGGCTGACGCTGAACGGGAGTTCCACCTGGCCCTGGAACTCGACCCGGACCATGCGCGGTCCCACTGGTTCCGGGGGCTCTGCCTGGAGGGGCTGGGGCGTCTCGATGAGGCGCTGGAAGAATTCAAATGGGTCCGCCGGCATTCCTCCGGCACCCGGGAGGCCCGATCTGCCCAGGAGGAGATTTACGCCATCGGCCTCATGTTGCAGGCCAACGGGGACGCTGGCTCCCATATGGGTGCGTCATGACTACGGTGCCCTGCGCGCAAACGATAGCAGAACCGGCCGCGCCGTCAAAGCCGGAGATCGTTCCGAAGACGGGGCCTGCGGGTGCTGAGGGGGAAGCATGGCTGCGGGCCAGCACGCGGATCGCCGACATCGCCATGGAGCAGCAGTATGGATTCTGAGACCACGGCCGCAGCGCTGAACTCTTCGCACATTCGGGCCGTTAGTGCCACGCTCCGGTTGGTCGAGGAAGCCGTTGATCGAATCGAGCGGTTGCTGATCGATCCGGCCACGCGGATCACCTTCCGCCTCGCCGACGACTTGGATGCCGAGGAGCGTCGGACGATTCACGCGGCGTGCGAGCGGGCGCGGGCGGCGCTGATCCACGCCCGCGACCGACTGAAGGTTGAGATTCCGCAGCGTTCCCGCCGGGGGGCGATCCGAGGAGAAGTCTCGACGTTATGGGTTCTGATGGAGGACACCAAGAGCCACGGCCCTCCGTGGCTACGGACCGCTGTCGTCCGACGGAGGCAGGGTGGTGGATGAGGTGCTCGACGAGATCTCGACGACCTTGATCGGAATCTTGCGCCTCGTCGCTTGACAGTGTCATCCCGAACTGGTGCAAAGCGAATTGGGGCAGCAATTCCTCCTCGTAGGTCAGAACCATGCGATATCCGGTGCCGAACATCCGCCTCAAGCTCCAAGGGCTCCGAGAGCCTCGCAAACCCCTGGCCTCCACGTTGGTGGAGACAGACGCCGGCCATTTCGTTGTCCTCACCCTGGCGCCTCTCAAGGCGGCGCGCCTGATGGGGCAGGGCCCGCACGCCCTCTGGGAGACGCGGGTCCACGAGTCGGACCCCGAAGTCCGTGTCGGTCTCGCTTGCGCCCCGCGCTACGAGGCCCTTAGCGGGACGGAGACCGAGGCGCTGGCCCGGCACGAAGCGCTCGTGGCGCGGCTCGAAGCGGGTACCTTCGAGACGGAGACGGCCCGGGAGGTTCTGGCGCCGATCCGGCCCCTCATAGATCGCGGCGCGGAGGCATTCAAGGCGGGTGAGCACCAGGGGGCGGTGGCCGCGTTTGCGGAGGCCATCCGGGTTGCCCGTCGGATGGATGCGGTCCGGCATTTCCTGCACCTGTATCAGGAGGCCTTCCTCATGCGGGCCCTCACGCTGGAGTGCGTTGACCTGGATGCGGCGAAGGCGGCCTATCGGGAGTTCATCCAACTGTACGCCGACTTGCCCTCCCACCATCCGGACACGTTGCGCGGCGTGGCTAAGGCGCGGGAAGCCGTCGAGCGCCTGACGCCGACCCCGCGCGAGGGCTCCGCCCGGCGCCGCGCGCAGGCTGACGGGTTGGCGCCCGAGAGGTCACGATAGATGGACTTCGGACGCTTCGACGGATTCTGGCGCCGGCTGGCAGGTGCGCGGCTGGACGCATACGAGGACATGCCGGTCGAAGAGATCCTGGCGCGGGCGCTGGGGAAGTGGCGGACCTGCGTCGTGTGCAACCTTCTCTGGCAACGGGCCTTCGATCTGGCCTCACGCTGGCAGTATGTCCTCGCCGAAGATTCGGAGGGACGGGCACAATTCGTCGAGAGTCAGACCTGGTGCAACCGGCACGCCTGGTTCTTCAAAGAAGTGGCCAGCCCGCGAACCCGGGGGCGCCTGCATCGGGAACTCTGCGCCCATCTCGAGGTCCGGATCGGCGAGCTGCTCAAGGGAGGCCTGGCCACCATGACCGGACAGGGCGCTGCCCGCGTCCTTCGTGATCTCATCGGTGACCGCACGTGCCCTCTGTGCGATGACGAGGCGGCCTTTCAAGAGGTCGTGCTGGAAAAGCTGGCCCGGGGCCTGGCATCGGGGTCGCTGCGGTCGGCTTACGAGGCATCTGCCGGATGCTGCCTCCCGCACCTTGCGGCGCTGCTGCACACGGTTCCTGACGAAGACGCGGCCCGGTTTCTGCTGAAGGCCAAGCTGAACCAGCTCAAGCGATTGGTGAAGGAACTGGATATCTATGAGGTGGAGACGGAGAGCCACACGCGACAGTACGGAGCGGCCGCCGATGCGCCCAACCGGGCGTTGGTCTGCTGGGCAGGGATGCGGGGGATAATTCAGGAATCCCCCTGTCGCGACCAGGTCTCCGCGCTTCATGGCGGGATGGATTGACATGGAGGCTATCACAGAGTCCGTGAGCGCCGGGTCGAGCCAGGAGGAGCGTCAGGGTCCTGCCTCCTCCGACGAGTCGCCCAGGATCCGCGAGTACTTTGACTTGCGCGATGCGCTGGCCGAACCAGGATGTCCCGTCTGTGCGCGAGTGCTCCGCGCCGGCCACGAGGCGGTAGCGGCGCTGGCGGCAGTGCCGTCGCCGGGCGCGCCGGCGCGAAAGAATGCCCTGGCCTTCCGAGGCCTCTGTAACGCCCACGCCTGGAGCATCCACCGGAATGCGCAGCAATCGGTAAGCCTCGGGGAGGCGTACGAAGGCTTCCTGTGCGGCCGCATTGAGACGCTCCAGCGCGAGATGGCCCGGCAGGACGGCGAAGTCCGGCGACCGTGGTCGGGGTGGATTCACGCCGTGGGCGAGTGGGTGCGGGCGCCCCTGCCTGGGTTGCGCCGGATCCGGCGGTGTCCGGCCTGCCGGGCCGCCCAGGCCGTGGAGCGGCGGGACCTCGGCCTGCTCCTCGACCTCATCACGGACATGGAATTCGCCCGCGCCTTCGAAGCCTCGACCGGGCTCTGTCTTCCGCATCTGAACCTGACCCTGCGACTCGCTCCCGACCATCCCAACCTGCCCCGACTGCTGGAAGCGCATCTTCCCAAGGTCAAGCGCCTCCACGCCGACCTGCAGGATTTCCTCCGGCAAGCCAAGGCGCCCCTGGTGACTCCAACGCAGGCGGAATATGACGCCATCTGGGGGCGCGTCCTCGAATGGACGGCAGGCCAGCCGGATGTATTCGGCCACGAGCGGGATCTGGCCTCTGAGGCGGGCCTCTGGGGGAAGAGAAGGGCTCGAAGAGGCTCCCGGCCGGCTGGGACTGAGGGTGACGGGAGGCGGATGGACGAGGTGGAACGACTCAGCCTGGAAAACGCCAAGCTGAAGCGGCGCCTGGTCGAGGTGAGCCGCGAGTGGGCGGAGGAGAGCGCCCGCCGCGCGGCCCTGCAATTCCAGGTGCACAAGCTGACCGAGGACGTGAAGGTGCTGGAATTGAACCTGGCGGGCGCCCGGGGCGAGGCCCAATCGGGCGACGTCCTGGCGGCACGCTTGCGCGGGGAGATCCAGATCCTGCGCGTGGAAATCCAGCGGCTCGAGGCGCGGCAGGGAAAGCCATCGGGAGAACCGGGGCGCTGACGGAAAGGCCTGCCGGGTGGGGGCACAGTGAAGAGCGGCGCGGCGACGGCATTGGAAGGCATCTCGCGGCCGGACCTGCTCCTTGTCAGTGAGCTGAAGCAGGCTCTCCGACGACCGGGCTGTCCCCTCTGCCGGGTGCTTCGCAATGCGGACCTGCACTACCTGCGGGTGTTTCTGCGGGAGGGCAAGGATGACGGCCGAATGCTCCTGCGCCTCCTGGGATCCTGGGGGCTGTGCGCGCGGCACGCCAGCGGCCTGGTGCACCTCGAGCCGGTCGAGCGCGGCGACGGTCTGGGGACCGGGACGCTCTACGATTGGCTGTTGGACTACGCCCGGCGGCGGTTGGAAGATCTTCGGGGGCACCTCGCGACGGATGATCGTGCCGGTTCCCTGCAGCGGGGCCGCCGCAGGAATCCCCGGCAGCGTGTTCAACAGGCCCTTCGCCGGCTGGGGCCGACGATCCCGTGTCCAGCCTGCGAGGCCCACCAGCGGTATGCGGAATACGTCGTTGGGGGGTTTCTCCGGGCGCTCGAACCGGCCGCGCGACTGCCCGCGATCCAGGAGATGTATCTGGCATCCGAGGGGTTGTGCCTTCCCCACTGGCAAGCGGTTCTCAGTCTGCGGGCATCGCCCGGCGTTCATGAGCTCATCACACAAAAGCAGAGCGAGGCCGTGGCTTTACTGAAGGACGGGCTGGAGGCTGAGATGGACCGTGACATTAGGGAAGAGTTCCCGGAGGGAAGACAGAAGCAAGATCCCGCGTTTGCCAGGGCCCTGGCGGCCGTGGCAGGCGACACAACCTGGCATCCCCCGGGAGGGGAGAGGTGGCCCACGCACTGACATTGGCGCGATGGAAGGCGGCGCTGGACTCGCCCGGCTGTCCGGTGTGCCGGTTGGCGCAGGAGGCAGGCCGCGACTTCCTGATCCACGTCCTCCGCGAGGGCAAGGCGCACGCGGACGTGTATGAGCGCGTCCACGAGGCGGGCGGTTTCTGCGAGGGGCACACGCGCGTCCTGCGGCGGTTGGGTGTCGAAAGGCTCGGGGACCGGCGCAGCCTGGCCCGCCTGTACGGGTGGCTCCTGGACGACCTGGTCTCCGGCCTCGCCCACCGCGATTCGTGCCCCGCGTGTGAGGCCGCGAAGGAATATGAGCGGGTGAGCCTGACTGCGCTCCGCGACCTGCTGCATTCCGTGACCGGCGATCCGGAACTTCGGGAACGGTTCGAGGAGGGGGAGGGTCTGTGCCTGAACCACTTCGTGGCGGTGGCGTCGTTGGTCGAGGATCGCGAGAGCTTTGGGATCCTCACCGATGTTCAGGCGCGATCCTGGGACGTGCTGTCGCGAGACCTCAAGGAGTATCTGCGGAAGCATGACTATCGCTTCAGCCGCGAGCCGAAAACGCCGGCCGAGGAGCAGTCGTGGATTCGCGCTGTCGCCACCATCAGTGGCACGCCCGTGGGGAGTGTGGAGCCTTCCTCATAATGCTGAGGTGAGAGGAACCAAGGGCTGAAAGTTATCGTAATCAGGAAGAAAGAAAAGGAGACGCCGATGGGAAGAAAAATCGCCTCTGTGCTTGCCCTGGAGATCCTCGATTCACGTGGCAATCCTACGGTTCGTGTTCGGGTCACGTTGGAGAACGGCGTCACCACATCCGCCTCCGTGCCATCTGGCGCCTCCACGGGAGAGAATGAGGCCCTGGAACTGCGCGACGGAGACAAGAAGCGCTATGGCGGCAAGGGGGTCCTGAAGGCCGTGGCCAATGTGAACCAGACCATAGCGCCGAAGCTTCTGGGGATGGATCCCGCGCGCCAGGCGGAGATTGACCGCCTCATGATCGAGACCGATGGAACGCCCAATAAAGGCAAGCTGGGCGCGAATGCCATCCTGGGCGTCTCCATGGCGGTGGCCCGTGCCGCAGCGATGAGTGCCGGCTTTCCGCTCTACGCCTATCTGGGTGGCCCACGGGCCGTGCGGCTTCCGGTCCCGATGATGAACATCCTCAACGGGGGCAAGCATGCCGACAACAGCGTGGACTTCCAAGAGTTCATGGTGATGCCCATCGGCGCGCCGGGCTTCGCCGAGGCCCTTCGCTATGGAGCCGAGACCTTCCATGCCCTGAAGGGGATCCTGAAAAAGAAGGGATACGCCACTAGCGTCGGCGACGAGGGCGGGTTTGCTCCCAACCTGAAAAGCAATGAGGAAGCCTGCGAGGTGGTCCTGGAGGCGATCGGGGCGGCTGGCTACAAGGCAGGCAAGGATGTTGCCATCGCCCTGGACCCGGCGGCCAGTTCCTTCTTTGAGCATGGCGTCTACAACCTAGCCAAGTCTGGCCAAGGGAAAAAGACCAGCGCGGAGCTGACGGCGCTGTACAAAACCTGGGTGGAAAAGTACCCTATCGTCTCTATCGAGGACGGTTTGGCCGAGACCGACTGGGCGGGATTCCGCGAGCACACCGCCGCCCTGGGCGGCAAGATCCAGATCGTCGGTGACGACATTTACGTCACTAATACTCAGTTCATCGCCCGGGGCATCCAGGAGAAGACGACCAACGCCGTTCTGATCAAGCTCAACCAGATCGGCACGGTCAGCGAGACGATCGAGGCGATCGAGTTGTGCCGGAAGGCCGGCTGGGGCTACGTGATCTCGCACCGGTCCGGCGAGACCGAGGACGATTTCCTGGCGGACTTCGCGGTGGCCATGGGCGGCGGCCAGATCAAGACCGGATCGGCCTGCCGGAGCGAGCGCATTGCAAAGTACAACCGGTTGCTCGAGATCGAGGCGGAGCTGGGGAAGACCGCGGTCTTTGGAAGGTAGAGTCATCGTCGCGTTCCAGGGAGGCAATCGTCCTGATGGGATTCCCCGTCGAACAGGTGCAGCAGTGGGTCAAAGCGTGGGCCGTGGATTTTGACCCGGAGATCGAGGTCCAGGTTCTGCAGCCGCACGATAACCCGCGGGAGCGAGGGGAGATCATCCCGGTCCGCCTCGGCCGTCACGGCTACCAGATGACCATCGGGTTTCCGGAGAGCAGTTTTCCCGGATCGCCCCTTCCGGAGGCCACCTGTCGGACACTGGCGCAGGTGGCTCGGCTCCTGCGGTACATGGAGGCCGGGGGCCTTCCCCGTCCCGACCAAGCCGGATAGGAGGCTGGTGAGTGACGGCGCAGATTCCTACGGACGCCGCTGAACGATCCACATGTAGTGTTCTGGTGTTTGCCGCCGGTAGGTGAGGGCCTCGAAGCCTGCGGCTTCACACCACGCCTGCACCTGCTCCGGGGAGACACGTTCTGACTGAGGCGGCCCCTGCTCGCACGGGCCCTCGGGGTGAAACTCTGCCACGATGGCCAGGGCGCCGGGAGGGAGAAGACGCGCGACGCTGCTGAGGATGCCCGGCGGATCGTCCGTGTGATGCAAGACCATCGTGACCAGAGCCAAATCGGGGCGAAGGGCTCCAGGCTCCAGCGTCGTTGCATCCGCGACGACCCGTTGGATTTGCGAGACCCCCCGTTCCCGCTGTAGACGCTCCAGATAGGCCAAGGCGTCGGCTGACCGGTCCACAGCGTACACCAGCCCCTCGGGGCCTACACGATCTGCCAGAACCAAGCTGACGTAGCCTGGGCCGGCCCCGATGTCCAGCGCCCGGGCACCCGGCTGAAGCTGTAACGCGTCCATCCAGTCCTCGACCAAGCCGGCGCGACGGACCTGGCGGGCAAACACCTCGTCCCAGGTAATGTGGCTCAGGTCTTTCCGGTATGGCCCCTCCATGCTGCATCTCCCCTATATTCCGAACTGCATCACGGACCAGATCAGGAGCCCGAGAGTCAGGAGAGTCGACAGGCCGCCCATGACGCGCATGGGGATGGGTCGTTTCGGGTCGCGCGCCTGGTAGACAATAACACCGACCATCGCCAAGGACATGAACAGCACGACTCGCCGAACCATGGGGAACATTGTCATGAAGCTCATCCCGGCAGCGCCTAGCCCAAGCGTGAACAACATCATGTGCAGCGTATGATGCTGGCTGGCCAGAAACGCCAGCGCGACGGCGCCGACCGAGGTAAGCCCTTCCTTTGACATGGCAACATCTTCCTTTGTCAACATTGCGGTGGACTCTGGGATGAGGGCCAGAGTTTCCGAGAGGTGCGGCGCCTGGGCGCCTCAGTGCCCGTGTCCTTCGAGATCCTCGCCCTTTGCCGTCGCCAGATGGTGCGGCTGGTGATGGAACCCCTCTGTCAACAGGCCGATGAAGCCGAGCGCTCGGATGCGGGCGACGGTCTTGGCGTCATCCGGGTTTTTCGCCACCACCGTCAGGTGTAGGCCGCCTGGAATTTGCTCCATCTGCGCCGACCACTCGGGCATCTTGTTCAGCTCGACGGTGCGCGGCACCACCATCCGGCGGATGGCCTGCTCCGTCCGGCCGGTCCCCGTCACCTCCCGCTTTACACGAAAGCCGATTCTAAAAGACTGGCGTCGGCACGTCCGCCCAGGCGGTATCCTTGGAAAGGTCCTTCACATCCCGAATGGTCAAGGTGTGCACGTCCACATCCAGCATGAACTGCGGGGATCGCTCCGCCCTGATTGCGAATACGTCCAGCGGTTGTTGATCTGGCGCCCCCGAGATCGCCACGAACACCAGCCGCCGCTCCTCCCCGGACGCCATCGCGGAACTGGAGGCCGAATGCATCGCGTGCCCGCCTTCGGTTAGATGGCCGAACGGGTGGAGGATCCAGTCGGTGACCATCTGCGCCGTGTGATGCTGCTTGTAGAGCCGCCACTCGCCTCCCGTATCGGCAATCAGACCCTGCATAATGTAATCGGTCGGTAGGAAGTAGACAAGGTACCGCTGGCCGTCTTTCACCCGTGCTCTGACCTCGGGCAGGAGCAGAATATCCGGCAACCGGTGATCCATCATCAGGACGTCATCCGGGTTGAGGGCAAGGGCCACGACGTTGCCATCGGTCCAGACGGGGAGATGTGCGACCGTATAGGCCCGGAGGGCAAAGGCCCCGCCGAGGACCAACGCGCAGATCAGAGCGAAGCTCGCCGTCTTTCCCCAGACGCGTCTCGTCATCACGATCTGCTCGATCCGCTTCGGCAGGAACATCCCGGTCTTCTCCATGTACGGCGCGTACGTGTCCGGATAGGCCTTCAGCATGCGCCGCTCCTCGTCTGTGGCAAGCAGGTAGTAGAGAAGCATCATCACCAGCCAGAGGACGAGGACGAGGAATCTCGGCCACAGGATGGACAGGCCGAGGCCCGCCATCCCCAGGCCCAGGTACTGCGGATGCCGGAGGACGGCGTACAAGCCCTTCAGGGCTGCGCCCTTCTTCAGCAGCTTGTGGGCATACACCTGAACCGCACAGCCGAGAAAGACAACCATGCCCACGATGAAGAGGACCGATCCCAAGATGCGGATCAACTGCAGCAACGCATCGGGTGGTACTACCATATGCGGCAGGAAGAACGCACTGAGCCAGCGGGTCGCTGGATACCTCCCAGCGGCGACGAGCAGCGGATTGAAAACCGAGTAGAAGAGCCCGGCAAAAGGGCTGATCATGATCAGGAACTCCAGCGCGATGATGAAGTACAACACGATCGCGCCGTGAAAGAGCGCCTTCGACTGCTTCATTGGAGACCTCCAAGGTGAGATGGCTCGCCCGGGGACCTTGGTGGCGACCGCGAGGCAAGCCTTCCTCTCCGATGCAGGGCGTTCGCCCCGCCGCATGCGTTTCCCCAGTGAGGCTCGCAGTACATCTACCACGTTATGCCCGGGAGTCAATCGCCCATATAAGGGCATACACGGGCAATGCGAGATCCGTTGGGCAGGATGACCGCCGGATCCTCGCAAAGCCTGCGGCGGCACGCCGGACCACTCGTTTCCTTCGTTACCCCCCTCCTGGCTACTCCTCGCCCGGCCCCTAGTTGGCCCGCAACGCGACGATCGGATCCAGCCAGGAGGCGCGACGCGCGGGGTAGGCGCCAAAGAAGACACCGACGGCGGCTGCGACGCCAAAGGCCAGGAGGACCGCCACGGGTGAGATGGCCGTGGGCCAGCTCGTGACGCGCCCGAGGATGAGGCCGCCGGCGACCCCGAACAGGCTTCCAATCAGTCCGCCGACCAGGCTCAGGCTGGTGGCCTCCAGGATGAACTGGAGCAGGATGTCCCGACGGCGGGCACCCACCGCGCGACGAACCCCGATCTCCTTCGTGCGCTCCCTGACGGAGATGACCATCATGGCCAGGATCCCGATCCCTCCGACGAAGAGCGAGATTCCGGCGATGCTCCCGAGGAGCAGGCTGAAGGTCTGGCTGGTCTCCTGGGCCGCTTCCAGGATCTCTGCCTGAGTCTGGAGGGTGAAGTCATCGGCCTGGCCGGCTCGAATCCGGTGCCGCTCCCGGAGCAGGTCCGTCACCGCCTTGAGTGCGATCCGGGAGCCTTTCAGGAGGTGCATTGCCTGAGCCCGTCAAAAGACCAAGATCGAAATGAGGGCCGCGGCGCCGACAATCACCAGGAGGTCAACTTTCCATCGGAGGGCGATGAAGGCGGCGGCTGCAAGCGCCCAGGTCTTCCAGTCCACCAGCGACGCCTGGCCGAACTGCACCAGCACGAACACGAGCAGCCCGATGAATCCGGCCAGGATTCCCCGGATCATCCATTGGACGGTCTGCAGCCGCTTGATCCGCTCGAAGTGAGGGGCCGCGCCGACTAACACCAGGAACGAGGGGAAGAAGACGGCGAGGGTGGAGGCGATCGCGCCCAACACGCCGGCGATCCGGTACCCCACGAAGGTGGCGGTGATCATAATGGGACCCGGCGTCACTTGCCCGAGGGCAATGCCGTCAATGAACTCCCGGGTGCTGAGCCAGCCCAGGCGTTCCACCACCTCTTGCTGGATCAGCGGGATCAAAGTGAAGCCGCCACCGAAGGCGAGGGCGCCCAGCTTCATCAAGAGCAAGTTGAGCTGCGCTAGCACGGGGTCCCAAAAATAGGGGCCGAAGACGAGGCTTATCCCGACCAGTGCGGAAATCGCCCATCCCCGCGCCCTCATCGCTTCGCCTCTGCGCCCGTTGCGGGACTGGCCCCAGTAAAGCGATACAGGGGAATCGTCAGAACGGCGGCCCCCAGGAGGACCACCAGGAAGTTCACCTTGAGCAACATGGCCAGTAAAGCGAGTGCTGCCAGCAGGATGCCCTGCCAGCCCTGGAGCGTCGTCCGGCCCAGCGTGAGGCAGGCGTTCAGGACGATCGCCACCACCACGGCGCCCAACCCCCGGAAGAGGGCGCGGACTACAGGGAGGGACCCCGCATGGAAGTACAGCGCCGACAGCAGGGTCATCGCGAGGAAGGCCGGCAGGACGAAACCGAGCGCCGCCGCCAGCGCTCCCTGGATGCCCCGGAGGCGATATCCGGTGTAGGTGCACATCTGCACCATGGTGGCTCCGGGAATGACCTGGCAGAGGGCCATGCCTTCCTTGAACTCCTGATCCGAGAGCCACCCTCGCTTGCCGACCAGATCGCTCTTAAGGTAGGCCATCATGGCCGGGCCGCCGTAGGCCGTGGCCCCGAGGCGGAGGAAGGCGAAGAACAGTTTCCAAGGAGAAGGCTCAGACATAGGAAGGCTCTCCATGAGGCCTGAAGAAAAGCCATGTGATGGAGGAACGCCACTTGGCCGGGTGGCCAGAATGCTGAAGACAGGGTCACGCTATCTTATCCCAACCCGAAGGGTGAACGCCAGTCCTGGTGCAGGTCGCCGGGCCGAATCCGCCGTGGCCTTCCGCATCCATCCGTCTCAGGATAAAGACAATTCGGGGATTTCCCTTCTTCGGCGCCGATGTCTGCGCTATCCTGCGTTTGTTGCATACACCTTGCCTCGAATGATTTCAGTGTGTGACATGAGAGAAACATGAAGCCCAAGTCCAAAGTGTGGGTCGTTTTCGGAGAGCAAGTCAAGCTGGGGGATGGCCGTGCCCGACTTCTCGAGCTGATCGACGAGCTCGGTTCGATCAAGAAGGCGGTCGCCCGGTTTGGGATGTCCTATCGGAGCGCATGGGGCTACCTCAAAGAGTTGGAGAGGGCCGCTGGATTCAAGATGCTGACACGAACGCCCGGAGGAGGGCCGCTGGGCGGGACGAGACTCACCAAGGCGGGCAGGCATTTCCTGGATCGGTATTGGCGCTTCAGCCGGGGGGCGGAGGGGGCGATCAAGCGTCAGTTCGCGAAGTCGTTCAAGAAGAAGTAGTCCAGGAAATTGTTTTGTGATTTACTATGCTGCAAAGAGCATAGAGAGGCGAAAGGTCAGAGGGAGAAACGGCCGATGAGGATCGGCGGGAATGCGTATGACCTGCAGGAATTGGCCGGGGCCTTCGGCGACCTCGGGACCCTCATCCCGTTCCTGGTGGGATACATCACCATCAGCAAGATGGACCCGGTCGGGGTCCTGGTGGCCTTCGGGCTCTTCAAGATCTTCGCCGGCCTCTACTTCAGGACGCCGGTGCCGATCCAGCCGATGAAGGCCATCGGCACGGCCGCGATCACCCACCCCGGCACGATCGCCCAAGGATCCATCTGGGCCTCCGGACTGTTCACCGGCATCTTCTGGTTGATGATGGGGGTCACCGGCGCCATAACCTGGATCGCCAAGATCACCAGTCGGCCCGTTGTCCACGGCCTCGTCCTCGGCCTGGGGCTCGGGTTCATCCTGGAAGGGGTCAGGATGATGCAAGGGGACTGGCTCCTCGCGGTAACCGCCGTCGCCGGGACATTCATCCTGCTCTCTTACGAAAGAGTCCCCGCGATCTTGGTGCTCCTCGGCTTCGGCGTGGCGGTGGAAGTGATCCGGGGACCGTCTCTGCTCGGGGAGCTCGGACGGATGTCCTTCCGCCTGCGACTCCCCGAATTCGCCTTGACCAAGATCGGCTGGGAGGATCTCGCGACCGGCGTGCTGGTCCTCGGTCTCCCCCAGGTGGCACTGACGCTGGGCAATGCCATCATTGCCACCGTAGAGGAGAATAACTCTTTGTTCCCGGATCGGCCAATTACTGTCAGGACGGTTGCCATCGACCATGGGGTCATGAACCTCGTGGGAACCAGTCTCGGGGGCGTGCCCATGTGCCATGGGGCCGGGGGGATGGCGGGTCATGTCCGATTCGGCGCCCGGACCGGCGGGGCGCTGGTGATCCTTGGGGGCCTCGTGCTGTTTGTTGGCCTCTTCCTTGGGGACTCAGTCGGGACACTATTCAGGCTCTTTCCCCGGTCTCTTCTTGGAGTGATCCTCCTCTTCGGAGGGCTTGAGTTGGCCTCCGGGGTGAAAGCGAACAATCTCCAGAAGGAAGACCGATACGTTATGCTTCTCACCACCGGCGTGTCCCTGTGGAACATGGGCGCCGGCTATGTGAGCGGCCTTATCCTCTGGTACGCCTTCCAGCGTGGGTGGCTAAAGGCTTAAAAGTGAGCTAGTCATGTGTGTCCGAAATCCGCCCGCATACGCCGAGCCCCGGGGTCGCTCCAAGACGCCGGGCCCGCGGGCCGGCCGGGTTCGGTCGCCGTGGTTTGCCAGCGGCAAACCTGCGGCGCGGAGGAGCGCCCAGGGCGCGACGACCCGGAGCAAGGCCGGCCGGTTCTCGACGAGGCCCCAGGCGTCGCGGAGCGGACTCGGGGCGAAGGTCGGCAGACTTACAACACACATGACTAGAGTGGCTGGAACGGCCTGTCCGGTCTGTCCGATTGTGTCTACTTGTCTCTACTGGGAAAATTCGCAGACGGTAGCAGCGCTTGGGAGGACCACCACGGCCATCTTCCCGAAAACCCCGCAGAATTAGGCTACTGGGGTATCTAGTTGACTCAAGTAACCACAAGATGTAGCGTCCCGGCCGATGGCCGAGGATTATCCACGATCGCTCAAGGAATTCGAGGCGCGATTTACGACGGAAGCCACTTGCCTCGCA
>Ga0181527_1001121_pt1 | contig 28424 bp, 26 predicted proteins | sample PEATcosm2014_Bin_30_FD_119762 | JGI IMG/M metagenome (GOLD analysis project Ga0181527, IMG submission 119762) | Peatland microbial communities from MTU Mesocosm Facility, Houghton, MI, USA - PEATcosm2014_Bin06_60_metaG | ecosystem: Environmental > Terrestrial > Soil > Wetlands > Peat | place...
AGTGTGATTTAAAAATTATCGCAGCGGAACAGTATTTGAATGGTAGTGCCTCGAGTACTTCAATCGCCTCGTCTTTTTGATATATTCTGCAATGATAATCATTGTCCGGCTCTATGTCATAATAGTCTTGACTATATCTACCACATACGTTTCGCGCGCCTTCACTCGTGAACGTTATTGTTGATGCTCCTAGTGCACTTTCTATGAAATTAGCTATCTGAACTTCGGAAGGAAGTGTTCTGCAAATAACAACTGGTTTAATTGTTCCTTTATGCCATTGCTTGAGCAGTGCGCTTGCCACCCAGTTAACCGCATATCCCGTTGCAATTTGAATGCCCATCTGAGCAAGCATTTGCTGGATGCTGCACGCCGGAGGAGGGCTCACCAGTTGCGCGCCAAGGCCGCTAGAAATGCGTGATGATATAAGATAATTTTGTGTCTGGTTTATTATGACTGCAGGCATTCCACTGTTGGCTGCAGGAAGCACCGGATCGAGTGCTCTTTCGAGCATTGTTGATGTCGGGTCGCCAATCATTCTCGTGATGCTTGATGTGATAATTGCGTTGCCAATAAGATTGGGCATTGTTCCCATCAGGTTTTGGATATCGAGTCGCTGGACATGAGTTGATAACTGATTTGAGATGCTTTCCACCAATGCGTTATCATCAGTATCAGCATTGTGCCCATCGCGTTGATGCATACCATGCGTCGGAGTAATAACAAGGAGCGCGCAAAACAGACTAGAAAAAAAAATGTATGATTTCATGGGTAGATCCTAAATGTTATTTAATCCCACTAAACCTAATTGTTCTTTTTTAAGGTCAGCCTTGTATTTATTAAAATGCCCTAAAGATATTCCAAAATCATTAGTGATAATATTGGTATTTGGCGTTGTTTGAACACCCCTATAAAAATCTGCTCCTTTTCCAATTTTTATATGCCATTGAGATCGCCTAAAGAATCCACCTTTTTCAAAGGTAATTTTTGTATCGCCATTATATTCAGGGCCAATTTGTTGATGCGCTTGCACCATCGCAACGGAATGCATGCGCTGATTGCGAATGTATGATGGAGCTTGTGATCCAAATATCCAGGCCACTGCAGCGCCAAGTAAAAGAGGTGACGCACTAACACTTGCTACATTGCCGAGTGTCAAACACATACTGAAAAAAAAGATAGTTTTTTTATGATTCATAACGGTCCTTAAGTTATTAATATTTTTGAAGTTATTGCTAATTGTATCTCAAGCTGTGCACTTATGCAAATCGAAGTAAAGCAATAGCGAGTAAAGATCGACAATCGAATTTTCATCATTTTTTTAATGGCTCTAGCGCGCTGCTCCGTGGATCACATGCACCTTTTTGCACGAGCAATTCAAGTATATCGTTTTTCCCAAATCTGATCGCTAAATCTGCCGGTGTGGCTCCATTGGGATCTTTGGCATTGATGTCGCCAATGCTTAAATCTGGGTTGTCTAAAAGCATTGCGACTTGCCATACAAAGCCATCTTTTATTGCGGCATTAAGCAGGAGTCGACCATTAAGTCCATGCCATGGATCTCGTTCAGAATAGAGCTGGATTGGTGAATCTTGCTTTCTTTTTCTACGATCTCCCGCATACGTGACCGTTATTACGAATAAGAGTAAACCAATAGGTATTATTCCTAAATGTTTCATACATCTCCTTGCATAAATAATCCTTTTACACTCAAATGTTGGCCCCTGTTATCGTAACACATGAATCAACTTAAAAAAATTTTTACATGCCGCCAAAATTTCCTACGACCATCGCCTGGACATCGCCTGGAAACATGAAAGAATGCATGGATGGTTGCGTGAGACGAAGGATAATGATTGCTTCTTTTTTCATATTTTAGGTTAAGTATGCTATACTATTATGAAAAAACAGGAAGATAAAGCAATGGCATTACTTACTTCATATCGACATCTCACCACCGAACAACTCATACTCAGACCGCTCGAGCTCACTGATGCTCCCGCTATTTTTCAATACACTTCTGATCCACACGTTGCTCGTTTCACCCATTGGGATGCTCATACCAATCTTGATGAAACAATCCGATATATACAGCGCATCAAACAATTGACATCCACGCAGGTGTGGGGCATAGCGTTACAAAATTCAAAAACTCTTATTGGCGAATGCAGCATAACGTGCCATGAAAATGGCACCGCAGAACTCTATTACGCACTGGCATACCCTCATTGGGGCAATGGATATACCACGCAAGCGCTCACCACATTGCTCAATGTGATCGAGGAAGTTAATACCATTGATCATCTCGAAGCGTGGATTATTAAAGAAAATATTGCATCATGCCGTGTGGCTGAAAAAGTGGGATTACAATTAACGCACGTCATCGATCAAGCGTGGATTCTTGATAAAAGTGCACATGACATTGCCGTCTATAGCAAGTGATCCTAACGCAAAAATGATAATAGAGTATCAGCAGGTTTCAAGATAAAGCGCGATGGATCAATGCGCTCGATAACAATACTATTAAAGGTATAGTCGAAAAGGATTTGATATCCGATAGCATTTTCATGATCTCTCTCGCTGTTCGATTGGATAACGACAATCTTATCTTCCTGTGAGAAAAGGGCAAAAGTATCATTCTCTTGCTCAAAAGGTATGGGATAAAATGATGACCATTTTTTTTCAAATACTCCGTTCACATATTGAATGGCGACGAATGCTTTTCTTTCATCATTCTGATAACCAATGACGCCAATGTAATAGGGCGCCTCTGATTTATACGATATTTGAATGTCATGCAAATAAAGATCAACTATTTTCACGCGCAATTCATAGGGAATCTCATCGGGGCCTGCGCCAAACAATGAGCCGGCGACAAACAATGTGCATGCTAATAGTATAGATTTCTTCATTTGATTTCCCCTTACGCTATAGAGCTACTATTTTATGAGCTCGAGTATGGCACAAGGGGTGATTCATTACAATAGTCTACGTCCATATGTATGAAGATGAATTTTCGAGCCTTAATCGGTATGATTGCCATTACTCATATAACGCGTAATCGATTGGCTCAATGTTTGAGTAAAGGATTCGGGCAATCGAGTAACATTTGGAGGAAGATCAGGATCCAAACCATAATCGTAATAAGAAGGCCAGTCCGAGAGCGAATTGAGTATGCAGCAATAAACCAATCCGGTGATGGTGATTACTCCTGCGGCACACGCTGCACCCCTGAGACACTCACATGCCCTTGCACAGCACTTGCAATCATCATCGTTGTAGTGACAGACGACGCCGCACTTCTCACAAAAATAAGGATGCTCTTCCAGCCACTGCTTTTGTTCAGACACCATTGCTTGTTGTATGGACCATGGCACGCGATGCTTTAACCACCATTGAGCAAATGTCTCGCCGGTTTCTCGATCAAATATATCACTTGGCAAAGGCGCACCCGGTGTTCGAGTCGGTTGCGATTGACGATTAGACGACCCTGCAGCTTCAATATCTACATTAGTATAGGGATTGTATGGCGGTAGTGCACTATAGGGCGGGGGGTTTGAATGGTCTGGCGGCGCCGACGGCGTTTGATTGATGGATGGCGATGTTCGGTACGAGGTATTTAACAATGCATTAGGATTCAAAAGCATCTTTCGATCGTCTTGATCCATCATGCAACGTATCTGCATGCAAGAAGTACTGAAGAATATGACAGCCAGAATTGCATATTTCATAAATATGTCCCTACTTCAAACTGTATCATCATCACAACAACAACAACAAAGCATACAACCTATACTTCCGTCGCAAGAAAACCTACACCAAACCACATCACACATTACGCAGATAACCGTAGACCTCACATAGGAGATCTGTGCCTCTTTCGTCAATTGCTGAATGCGATGCGGCACATGAAGTCTAAGCCAAAATTGAGCATAAGTCTCGCCCGTTCTTGCATCAAATGTGTCGGCTGGTAAAGGCGCTCCCGCCACTCGATTCGATTGCGATTGATTATTAAATGCCGCTATGTGTGCAACATCCACGTTATTATATGAATTTTGATTGTATGCCGGTGGTGCCGTAGGCGTTAATGAATTATTATTGCAGCTTGTTTGATATGAGGCATTCGTTGACGTCGAATGTGAATCCAAAAGTTGTTTTTGATCGTCCGACTTCATGCAATGCATCTGCATGAAACATGCGTTCAACAATAAGAAAGCAGAAATTGCATATTTCATAACCTAACCCTTTTACATTTACATATAATTAATGATTAAAATGACATACCAAATATACAGAAATGTCATTACTTTACAACCAATACAGTTTTTTAATCGTGACATTCACCTTTTCTTTATCTTTTTCTGATGGTGCTTTTACGCGTTCAAGAATAGCGAATATTTTTTGAGTGGTTTTGCCAATTTTTCCATAACAAAGCACCGAGAATACTGAAGGCTCGAATTTAGTATCTAAAAATACATCTATTCCTTTTGGCAGCGTGGAAAAATCTTTTTCATACCACAGCTTTAAGTATTTATTCCATCCCTCAGGCCAACTTAAAGAGTCGGGGAGTGTTTTTAAAACTTCAGTGATTATTTTTCGCTTTTCCTCGAGGCTTCCATTTTTTCCGGGCACTACTTTTAAGACATCACACATCGCCGGAGAGAGCAACCATGGCTGCAGCGTTTTTTTCCCAGACCAAATGGTAAACAGATCAGTGAGATAGGCCTGTTTTTTCCCCTCTTTTGATGCACCCTCCTCAGGCGGATCAAAAAATATGCGCTCTTTAAATATCTCGAACTCCTTGATCATCAAGAGTTCGGTGACATCATCTAGTCTTGATTTTCGGTTCTTCAAAAACGCAATAAAGGTTTTATATAAATCCTTGCCGCCAGACGCTTTATCGATACGATCAAAAAGTTCTTGCATGCATTTTTCAGCAGCCGGATTTTTCTTTAATGATTCAATAAGATTGCCAGTCGCTGGATCAAAAAGTTCATTGAGATTCAACTTTCCTTCTTCACTCATCAAGCAAATTCCTATTTCGCCCTGTAGCCCATCAACTGCGGTCACCAATTTAAATCGCTGCCAAGTGTTAAGACGGGGCAATACAAAAGAAAAGATAGTCTCCTGTTTTTCCTCTTTATCATTCTTGCTTTCTTTTTTGTCTTTTGCATCCGCCTTTTGAGCAGTTTTTTTATCAGGAATCGCCAACTGACTCATTGCGATCTCAATACCGCTGCGCGCAAGCATGCGTGTCTTTTCACGTTCAATCATCGTTTTCGCAGCGGGAGCAAATACACGGCCATTATTTGCCATATACGTAACCAACGCGATTGAAAGACCTATGATACTCAGTGTCAACGGAAGTATAAAACCGGAATTATGTTTTCTTTTCATCGAGCCCCTTCTCGTCCTTCAGCAAATCTTTTAAAAGAAATGACCGATCAGAACTTACTATCATAAGATCGGTCTCAATATTTACCTGAATAGGTGTTGACGCAGCTCCTGCTCCTGGTTTCGCGGGCGCTGCCATTGATGCGTTTGAGGCGGGCTCAGCTTGCGCAGTAGCTGGCGCCGCTGGCGCTTCTGAAGCTTCTGGCGTTGATGATGCTTGTTCAGCTGCTCCTGGCTTTTTCTTCTTTTCAGTATTTTCAATATCAATCAATATCGGTATTAAAAAGGTGAATGAGTGACTTTTTTTTCGTTGCGAATCCCATAACACAAGATCGACATTGATCATGGTAGGAATGGGTCGAACAAAAGTATTTTTTGCGGGACGATTTTTATCTAAATCCCATGTGGTGATTTTTTTTGTTTCTTTTTTCCACTCTTTTTTTGTTTCTTTTGCAGTGATTTTTTTTACGTTTGGAGCTGCCTTAGCGTCCCCTTTTTCAGGCTCTGATGTTTCTTTTTTACTTTCTTGCTCCACCTGGATCTCTTGCCAATAGGTAAGTTTGAGCTCTTTGATGCCCGTAATCAGCGCATAAGAACGTGCTGATTTTTCCGTAGTCGTTTTAAATTTATCAAGATCAAGGGTATACGCTTCCTGACGATACAATGTGTAGGAAGGTTTTTTTTCTGTTTTAGGATCCTGCTCTAAGCGATATTGCACGCGCGCAATGCGCGGTCGAGCCGCACCAACTCGATCGCTCCAATACACTTCCAATGGATTATTGGTTAGGAATGTTACCATTTCAAACATGTCACCCTGATTTTGCGCATAAAATACACGTTCAACGGGCTTTGGTTTTTCTTTCTTGGGCGCTTCTTTTGCTTCCGGCTTTGCAGGCAATGCTGATTTTGCATTTGAGGTGGCTGGTGAGGGGGCTGGCTTTTCTTCTTCTTTCTCTTTGGTGTAAGGACGACTGACTGGTACACATGCACCCATAAAATCTCGCTCAAACTGTTTGCGCAGTAACATCATGCGATCGAAAATGCTCACCATGTTATCCGCACTCACGGCTGCGCGATTAATTTGATCCCAGCTGGCAAAAAGCACTAAGCCAAGCATTGATGCCATTGCCGTAGCAATCATAACTTCGACTAAGAGAAATCCTTTTTTCATTTTTTCTTTACTTCTGGTCTATGATGGAACATGACTATCGTTTCTTCGCCCTTTTTTTTGCCATCCTGCCACTTTAAAGTCACTCGCTCAAGATACAGATTTTTAATATCTTTTAATGATGACTCCTTGGGCACTTCTATCATTTGATAATGCATATTGGCCGCTGGGGTTTCTAATTTTTTTACTTGATCAATCGTTGGCTCCGCTTCTTTTTCCATCCGCGTCTGCGTCATAAATAAAATGCCTGCAGCAAACCGATCAAGCCGACGCGACCACGAAACAATAGACTTAAAGGTTCCACCCTGCAATATAAATATTGAAGTCATCAAAATGCCCATAATGGTCATTGAAATCAACACTTCAAGAAGGGTAAATCCGTTTTTATTTTTGAAAACTATCATACATTTTAAATTGCACCGAGAAAGGGTTTAATACTAATCCAACCTGCTGTGGCTTATTGCGAGGGCCATCATGCATATCTACTGCGTTAATGATAACGTCTTGCGCGAGTCCTTCGGGCATGATAAAAAACCAAAACTCTGTTGAAACTCTTCCTTCGCGCGCCTTCTCATCAATTCCCTCGATAAAAAACTGCTTCACCAAAAGATTGCTGGGCCACTTAATAGAACTACTTAAATAGGGTGCTTTAATCGTAGCGAAAATCGGATCCCCTTTAGAATCGTTACCTTCGCCCTTTATTTGCACGGTAACTTTTACCATTTTATTATCTTTAAGACTGAAAAGCACACGATGTATTTTACGTGATACCGTTGCTTGCTGCGATGCAAGACGCATCAGGGCATTTAATGTCCCGACGAATTCCTTGCGCTCCTGACCAGGCCTTCGCACGCGCAGCATTGGAGAAATAATGGTCGCCATCAGTGCAATCACTGCAATAGCAACCATTATTTCTACTAACGTAAATCCGACTCGATTATTGGCTCGCATGAATCCAATCGCTCTTCTTTGCTTTTTTGCCTTCTGCGCCGTAACTATAGAGTTCATACTCATGTTCTCCATCAGGCGTTAGGCTATACATTATGGTCTTGCCCCATGCATCTTTAGGAAGATCTTTTCCTGGAAGGTATGGACCATTCCAATTTGATGAGCCTTCTCCAGAAGGTTTCACCATTAATTCCTTTAAGGATTCTGGATAATGCCCCATATCGAGGTTGTAAGTATCAATATTTGATTGAATAGTCCGTAAGGTTTGCTTTGTTGTCGCAACCTTCGTTCTTGCTATATAGCCAGTGAATCCCTTATAGAATACTGTGGTCAGCAATCCTATAATGGTAATCGCAAGCATAATTTCTATGAGCGTGAAACCCGCTCGTAATTGAGATTTTAGTATCACAAAAGTTCCTCTGTTATACATTTGAAATATTACCCATTTCCAACATTGGTTGCGCTATCGCCATAACGATAAATCCTACAATCACCCCCATTACTATCATCATAATAGGCCCAACTGCTGCGGTCAAACCATCGGCCAACTCCGTCAAATCAGCCTCATATGTTTCAGCAACCGTTAACAGCATCGTATCCAATTTGCCACTCTCTTCACCCGTATTGATCAGGTAAATAGCAATCGGTGGAAATATGCCCGTTTGTTTCAAATATTGTGCAATTTTACCTTGCTTAATTATTTTATCACGTGCTTCATTTAATGCATCTGCTAGAACCTGATTATCAATAATCTTACAGACAATATCAAGTGATTCCGCTAAATTTACCCCTCCCTCAGTCAAAATACCAAGCGTTTTGCTAAATTGAACAATAGCACCTGTTTTTGCAAAATATTTAACGACTGGTAATCGCAATTTGAGTTCATCCATCTTGCGCCTGCCCGCCTTGGTTGAGCCCCAGTATGAAAAGCCCGCGAATGCCACCGCAGCACCGATAAGCAATACGAGATAATAATGCACAAATACATTCGAAATTGCCATAACAATACGTGTTGTGGTCGGCAATTCCTTACCCATATCCGCAAAGTTTGCTGCCATTTGCGGCACCACAAATACCATCATGACTCCGATAACAACCACTGCAACGCCCAGTTGTATTAAGGGAGCGCGGATCGCCGAAGCAACTTTCTGCTTAATTTCCTCTTGCCGTTCCATGAATGAAGTAAGTCGCTCTAAAATAATTTCAAGTTTACCACTTGCCTCGCCGGCACGAATCAATTGCACATAAATAGTATCAAATACTTTCGGATACTTAGACAACGACTCAGATAATGAACGACCTTCTTTCACCTCATCTTTAATGATGGTCAATATTGCATGAAATTGGCCCTCAAAATAATCAATTAAAAGCTCAAGCGCTTGCAATAACGGCACGCCCGCTTTTAAGAGAACAGCCAATTGCTTCGTGAATAAAATTTTATCCTTGACGGTCACGCTGCCTGCAAACATACGTTTCCACCAAGGAATGCGCGATTCTTGCTGCGCAGAAGCGATACTGGTAGGATATATTTGCTGCTTTATAAGCTGTTCTTTGACCGATTGCACTGTGGGCGCATCGAGATACCCACTCACCCTTTTGCCATCACGGGAAAAGCCTTGGTAAAAATATAAGGCCATAAGAAACCCTTTTTGTGATATTATTTTTAAGTTATCATTGAACATGTAAAAATGCTTTTGATAGCATAATTTTTCAAATTATATAACTACCTTATCAGAAGGAGCGCTCTATGAAAAGAAGTCACGTGCGAAGAGCAATAATAGCTTCTCTATTAGCGATACCATTTTATAGTGAATCTAACCGAGCCATCCGTAGATCGACCAAGGAAGAATCAACCCCAATACCTATAACTTCTGAACTCAATAATATTTCTCATCTTACACAACCGGTAGTCTTAACTCCTGAAGGAATCAAAAAATTCTTGCGCTATACCTATAATCATCAGGATTATGGAAGCGAATTTTTACCCAACAATTTTTCGCATCTTTCTCAATTTTTGCGCAAAGGCAAAGAATCTCATCAAAAGCGTGCATATGTCCAATCGGTATTTCGTCTTTTTAGCAACAAGTTAAAATCAAGCTCTTACGTCAATGCTTATGCATTTTCTATTCTTCTGGAAGAACTTCCCCTGCTCGCTGACTACTTCGTGGATATTAAATCGGAGCGTGACATCCTTACTATGCAAACTCAAGTCAATGAAATGCTGTATTCTCGATTTTTATCACAGTTTCAATCATTCAAAGCCAATCCTCAGGATTTTCTCGGCACTCTTTCACACGATATTGTAATCAGTTTAGAACAACACGAAGTACCGCTTCCTCTTGACCCTACCGCCACTGAAGAGCTTAGAAAAACAATGCTGATGTTTCTTGATGGTGGATTAAATAAATTAATCTGGAGTCCTGAAAATCCAGATGAAACATGGGCTTCAATAAAAACTGTTGCTACGCACTTAAGCACACTGTACGACCAAAATATTATCGTAGATCAAGAGGATCTGAATGATCTTTTCAGAACACTCATCGAACGTTACTGTTTATTTCTTGATATAACGGGTGAAGATCTACCGGTAGATTTTTTTGAGCGCGTTAAAAATGATATAAAATCACAATCTTTGCTTTTCCTTGATCTTGAAGAAGAAGAGGATGTTGAATCAAAAGCAGAACGCTTGATTCGTTCACTCGCGCAGGCGCAACACAAAGCCGCATTCAAAATTGAACATAAAAAATCACGCGCGAAATGATAGAGCTCATAAAGATCTAGCAGAAGGCGGACTAAACATCCGCCTTTTTTTAGTGAAGAATTTTTATATTCTAGAAATCGATCGAGAGAATAGCACCAACCGTTGTTGCTTGAATTGAACGCTGGCCATTGAAAGGAACTTTAGCAAAGATCGTTAAATATGGCTTAAAGTGTGTTTCTGGCGCAAGATGCCGCGCGAAATCATACCCAATACTCGGAATCAGATTATGCATCGTATAATCCTGAAGAGAAAGTGCGGTGTTTGCAATCGTATTTGAGAAACAATTTCCAAACACAGAGATTTCATCATCTCCATGCTTAATAAATTGATAATCAATTTTTGCAGAGAATCCGCGCAATTTAATAATCTCAAAATATAAGTTAAATTGTTGCGTAAGGCCCCAATCAATGTGCGCCTCAGCTTTTTGTAGGAACAACAGATCTGTTTGATTTCTATGAGTTTTTATACGTCGAAGTCGCGAGTTATCAAAGCAATGAGTCAGCTGAATATCAAATCCAGCGCGCGCCGCATCGGATAATGTTACGCGCAAGCCACCTGCAAAAATCACGCCCAATGAACCATCATTACCAAAAGGTATTGCAAGAATCTTATCTTCATCTCGCTTCAGTCCTGTTGGTAAACTCAAGCCAAGACGCGCATCAAGATCAACATTTTTAAGTAATGGTTTGCCTTGAGGAAAGGCTCTCATCCATTCAAACATGAGTACAAGATCGCCAAAGCCGGTACGTTCCCAACCCAAAATATCAAGTCCACATCCAAGTTCATAGACATTTTTTACAAACTCATTAGTCAATCGATCTCTCACGATAATATCTTGATCGGTAACGTCGAGCGTTAAGTTATGCCAACATACATCATGCAATCTCATTCGATATGCAGGTAGATATGCTTCAAGAGAAACATTATAGGGGAAAGTGTAACGAGCACTGATCGCAACACCAAAATCATATTCAAAGTCACCCGTCACTCGAAAGTGTCCTCGGACCCCATCATCAAATTCGATTGGAATGCCTATTTTGCCCGCTTCTGAATTCGGTGCAAAACCTTCAAGCATCGCTATTGAATTTTGCTCACGCGTGTAAATTTGCAAAACGTTCGTGGTATGACCATCGTTGTTAAATGTTTTTGTATTGCCTACCCCTGCTTCACCATACAACGTCAGTTGTAATGAATAAGGAATATTGCGGTAAATTGGTCTCCATGGATAATCATATGGTCTGAGTGCATTCATACCATAGGCACATGGAACTGCACCCACCATGAAAAGCACCAATAATTGCCGTGTATATCGTATCATTGTAGTTATTCCTTACTGCTGAAAATCTTATTCATTGACTCTGATGCCAAAATCTCCGGCAACAAGCCAACTTCCAGACGCCGATGAACGCAAGACTTGATCAATGAGCGTGCCATTACTATCCCCCAGTGGAGCTACATGTCCATCTCTATAGAACAGTGTCTTCACGTACGGCGATATCAATAATGCTCGACCAATAGTGCTGAGCGTCAATGCCCCATCTGTCGTAAATGATGATCTGTATCCAGGAAATGTAAGGAATGATCCAAGAACCCCTTCAACATCACCATCCGGCAGTGGCGCTATCGTCGTATCATCAATCGGTGCTGTACTCACATCTTTAACTGCAAAACGATTGACGCGAGCTCGATTAGAACCTAAATAGGCGCTGAGCAATTGAAACATGCCGCCATTCTTCTGTGCAAAATCGGTTGGCAATCCAGTTGTAGATGATACAAAGAATTCTTGAGGAGGCACAATTTCAGGCGGCACCAATAAAGTCGTCCAATATTTATTTTGATCACTCTTGATGAGCATTACATTATTCCCATTGGATGTGCGGAATACACCTTTGGTTGTTGCAAGCACTGCAAGCTTGCCGGAGAATATTCCATCTAAAATAGTGTCATTTTTATCAAAGACCAAACTCTCGCACGATGCAATGGTTGTAGCCGTGAATGTCGGTCCCGTTGAAAGATCAATGCGATCAACGCGCGATGCGCTTACCACATATAAAAAATTACCATCTACTACGAGTTTGCGCACAAATTTATAATTATTAAGAAGCTTAAAGGACATACCCTTTGTTAAACCTACAAAGTTTTGTCCTAATCCTGGGATTGAACTCCATCCCTCTCCACTTGAGGTTGAAAGCACTGCAAGGCCGCGTGAACCGCCGACAAATAAATATCCTTGATTCGTGTTGGTATTGACGCCAACCGCCGCCGTGATGACTGGACCAACAGAACACAATGCCCCGCCTTGAATAGTCAGCATGCGAATAAAGGTGGGAAGATTTTCAGAAATAGTACCATCTTCAAACACGCGCGCATTAGTAGCAAAATCACCCATATTCGGACAATCGATCTTTTCGTAACTTTCATACTGAGTTTGAGACCCGGTTTCGGTTAAGGTAACGGACGCAAATCCTGTTGCGATCATGAGCGAAACGCCATCAAGCCCCGGAGTACCAAGCGGTATATCTATGAGGCCCTGCACGCCACCAATATTAGGGGTATATAATATATTGAGTTGTTCTACAAATTCACCTAATCCCGGATTGCTTCCAAGCCCCCATCCAGTGCGTTTGATTGTATTCACCGATGTGTAACTATCGCCAGTAAAATAAGTGAGATTTCCTGAATTGATTGATAATTCAGCATCAAACACCGATTCTGCGGCTCCGCCGATGCGTTGCCATGGTGTCCATCCGCTAATGACGCCATCACTATTATAGATCGTGCGAGAAATGAACATACCAGTTGGACAAGATCCGTATGATCCCACTTCACTGACACTTGCAATTACTGCATCAGATGACACCGTAATCGCTTCAATAGTTCCTTGCTCGATAGGTCCGCCACCAACGCGTGCAGCGACGTCGGTCGAACGCGGTGTGTCGGCAGGCGTAGTCGCCGGCTGAATAAATCTTCTTCTTAAGAAGCGTGATGGTGTAAAGCCATCATAAAAAGTAAACACACCGGAATTCTTACTCGCAAGCGTTCCTTGAAGCGCTGGATCTACAATACCAGCATTTCTATTGGCCGTATTAATAATAGGTAATGCGTAGACGCTGCGCACTGTTTCTTCTGGCGTTCCATTGCCACCATGAACGATAAGGTAGGAAAGCCCTGTTGAAGTTTCCATACTTTCTACATGATGCACAGAAAGGGGAATTGATGTCCCGAGACCACCAATGATCTGATCTCCCGCCGAATCAAATGCGCTCGCCGGCGCAAATTGACGTAATATCGCAATGCCGTTTTGAGCTATGTCTCCGATGATAATCGAACGCGCACCATCATTAGATGCAGCGCCCCCTATCACTTGAAAGCCAACATATCCACGCTGCACAAAGCGGTTCCAGCTCATAACAACATTATTCGAAAATGATGTTACCGGAGCCTGAATGGCGCTCGCTTGATCAATAGTGCGATTAAAAGCGGTAGTACTAAATTGTCTAAAGACAAAAATAGTTTTTTTTGTTTCAGGCTTATCTCCTTCTGCGGGAATTTCAATTTGGTCATAGGTCAAGACCGTAAACGCAGAGCCATTATCACCAAATATACCGGTGTAATTAGGCGCTACCGCTGCAAATGCCGCAGAAACGCTGCCGCGGAACCCAGTTAATCCAACGATCTCCTGCGTAATTTCCTTATTCGCATCGATCAAGGGATCAGTCGAAAAGACGCTCATATTCTTAAAGTTGGTAAAATCTCTAATCAACCGAACTCGAGTCAAGTCATCCTCAGTAACCATAATAGGGCATCGTCTCTTATCCTGCGTTTCCATGATATCGAGCAGCGCAATGCCTTGGTTATAGATTGGATTATTTTGATCGGGGGTATTATTTAAGGAAACTTTTTCAGGGGCCAATGGCTGCACGCGCGGCATTGATGGATGTAAGCCGCTCAATGCAAATACATCCGCACCTGCATCTCGTGCACCTATAAAAAGAGTATCATCAAGAGCATCTTTTACTATTTTATTGACGGGAAATGAAAAAGTAATGTCGCTCGGAACGTACTCGCTTCCTTTAATAACTTCTGCCGCATTAAGCGACATTACCGTTATACAACACACTAAACTATGGATAATTTGTATTCTGGCTGATAGCAATACCATTACTCTGACGCCTTTACCAAAAGAAGATATATACTCTTATATGCAACGTAATAGCTTATGGAAATTTTTAAAAAGCACCACCAAAAAAATCTGGACTTTCCCTGTCTATTCTTCCCTTAAGTCACATGCTAATTTCCAAATGAATAAATTTATGTTATATAAATAACTAAGTATTAAAGTTTATCTTAATGGGACGCTTATTTCTTATGCACGCAAAGATATTTTCCGCAACCACCGTCGGCATTTCTGCCCACTTGGTTGAAGTTGAAGTTGATGTATCGTTTGGCTTAGTTAATTTTTATATCGTTGGACTGCCTGATACTACGATCAAAGAAAGCAGTAAACGCATTTTATCGTCACTTAAAAATAGCGGCTTTCGATTGCCTGCAAAAAAAATTACCGTGAACTTAGCCCCCGCTGATCTAAAAAAGGAAGGCACGCTTTTTGATTTGCCGATTGCGCTGGGCATCTTACTGGCTACCAAGCATATTGAAATCGATCAATCACTCCTGCAAGATTCGCTTTTTCTTGGCGAGCTTTCACTCGATGGCGGCATTCGCCGCATCAAAGGAGCACTGGCGATAGCATACGATGCCGTTAAGATGGGCAAAAAGAGAATCATTTTACCAAAAGAAAATGCGCAAGAAGCTTCCCTAATCAAGGAACTGGAAATCATAGGGGTCGATCACATTACGGAATTGATAGCTTTTTTACGCAATGAATGCCCTATAGCGCCAACGCCAAGTATGTTCGATTCGCTCGTGCAAAAAATAAACACTGCCGCCTGTGATTTTTCCCAAGTAAAAGGTCAACTTCAGGCAAAACGAGCACTTCAAATTGCTGCTGCAGGCAGACACAATATCCTCTTTATCGGACCTCCAGGCTCTGGTAAAACCATGCTTGCAAAACGCTTACCCACCATTATGCCTCCTATGACGTTTCGCGAAATTCTAGAAACGAGTAAAATTTATTCGATCAGCGGAAAACTGGGCAATAAACCTCTCATTATCGAAAGGCCATTTCGCAGCCCTCATCACACTATTTCTCAAGCCGGCCTTGTTGGCGGCGGCACCTATCCGCAACCCGGAGAGATAAGTCACGCACATCACGGGATTCTCTTTCTTGATGAACTGACCGAGTTTAAGCGCGATACGCTTGAAGTATTGCGTCAGCCCCTCGAGCAAAAAGTAGTATCCATCGCACGGGTCCAACAATCGGTAGAGTTTCCCGCGTCCTTTTTACTCGTTGCAGCACTCAATCCATGTCCGTGTGGGTTTCTGGGAGACAAAAAAAGAACGTGTCACTGCACGCGCCAACAAATCAACAAATATATCGATAAACTTTCAGGCCCTCTTCTTGATCGCATTGACCTACAAATCAACGTTCAATCAGTGGAATACGATACCATCAAGGCGCCATATTTTGATTCAGAAAGCTCTCAACAGATGTATGAGAAAGTAAAATGCGCCGTAGAAATGCAGTATAAGCGCCGTGCAAATTGGAATGCGCATCTTAGTTCTGACCAAATCGATGCCCACTGCATCCTCACTCCTGCCGCTGAAGTCATTATTAAAAAAGCGTTTGAAAAACTTAATCTCAGCATGCGCGGGTACCATAAAATCTTGAAAGTAGCGCGCACGATAGCCGATCTTGATCTGCAGGAAATAATTGATGTGCCCCACATTCAAGAGGCCATTATGTATCGATCGCTTGATCAAACCCTGGAGAAAAACCGCTCATGATTATTGGCATTGGCATTGACTCCGTAGAGATCGCACGCTTGATCCCGTGGACCAAAATGTCTAAAAAACAACTTTCGCGCATCTTTAGTCCAGAAGAAATCGCCTATAGCTTTCAATCGCCACTCAAAACTCCTGAGCGCCTTGCTGCCCGTTTTGCCGCTCGCGAAGCATGCTTTAAGGCATTGTCGCTTCATTGCAGCAAGCCATTGCCCTTCTTAACACTATGCAGAGCTCTTCATCTTAAAAGCCTTCCTTCGGGCGCGCCCGTGCTGATTGTGGACTGGCAATACTTGAGCGAAAAGGGCTATTTTAAGCCGCTTTTAGCGCCCCGATGCCACATCTCGCTGACCCATACTCGCACCACAGCAACTGCAATAGTTATTCTAGAATGCAATTAAGCTGATTTTAATCGCATTTTTTAATACGTGCCATTACGCCTAAAATACTCTATTTTATAAGTATTCGTTTGACAAAGCATTTAAAAAGGCTAGTCTTAGTACTGAATTTACCATTCTCAAATCATAGATCTTATGATTTTATTGACTTAGTCGTTTATCGCGGGGTAGAGCAGCCTGGTAGCTCGTTGGGCTCATAACCCAAAGGTCGCTGGTTCAAATCCGGCCCCCGCAACCAATCCGTCGCCAAAGGCTACGGCGGGATAAAGTCACAACAAGTATCACAAACTTGATGCAGTCACGCTGAGGCATAGCGAATGCGAACAATCCAGCATCAAAACCCTTCCATATTCTTACTCTTGCAAATGCATGCGCAGCATTCATATAATGGGCCTAAAAGATCAATATTTCTTGGGGGGCCACACTATGAAGTTCAGTAAACGCATCGTATCTATTGCGCTGCTCATTATTCTAGCACTCTCAGCCCCGATCCTTGGCAATCATGTCAGCCCCTTTGACCTTAATCTCGAAGAACTTCAAAAAGTAACCAAGGAATTTACAAATACCCTTCTTCACAACCTTTCACGCCTGAAAAAAGATGATTCCTCAAGGTTCTCATCTCCTGAATCCCTCATTGACGAAGCTTTCAATCAAACATTGCCAACTATAAATGTCGCAAAGGCACTCAATATTCCAGACGCAGAACATGTTTCGGCGCTCACCGATCAGTTACGCAGAATTTCAACCATCGCGATTAAAGAACTTATTTTCACCGATCCGGAAGAACTCACCTGGTGCGCATGCCCCAATGCGCCGAGCGCTATGCGCCTAGCCTTGGTTGTAGAAATCATCAATGATGCACGTAAAACGCGCAATCCTCATACAAGGCTCGTCTATACTTCGCTGGCCGCTGGAGGGCTCCTCTTTGACTATATCGTTATGTCTGAATTGGTGAGGTACGGTTTTTCTAACATCCGCATAAATCTTATAGATATTCAACTTCTTGACCTTCCCGATCTTGATGCAATCTTTAAACAAGCTGAAAACATAGAGCGCACCATAAAGGCCTTGCCTGCCACAGCACACACTGAATGGCAACGTATTTCTCCACTACAAGTGCATGCCGAATTTTTAAAAGACCAGGCGCTGAAACATACATCCTATTTAATATCGTTCAGGCACAAACTTGACGCGCTCACCCAAGAAGAAATACGCCCTCATCGCAGACCAATTGCCTTAAAGCATTATACTCACGTTGACGATTATATTGCGCGAGCCCGCCGACATCCTTCCGAAAGAACTGACATCCTCTTGCTTATTGATCCCTCAACCCATCTTCATCCCCTGAAAGACTCTATTGGAGCAAACGCCTTTGCAATCCAAAATGGTGCACATAAAAAATTAAAGCAATCGAAAGAGACCTTTGTTGTATTTATCCCAAAAACAAGTATCGCGGATATTAGATTATACAGTAATGTCGATTTTAAAAATCGACTCGAAATTGACCCTCTTTCAACCCTGTATGACATCATTTCTTTCGCAATACGGAAAACACAGTTTTTCACTCCTAACGACTATACTTCCTATCTTTTGAACCTTATTCAAGAAATGACCCCTCAAACCGCCACCATTTTCTGGATCTCAGATGCTTATCTGACCTTGCAAGATCTTGTGCGAGATACGCTGGCTGATAAAAAAACCGCCGCAGTATATGATCTGGCATACCCTACGCCCTTGCGCACCTACCCAATGATCAATAAAATCAATCCTATCACCTATCCCAATTCTGACGTCGTAACCACAAATATCGGCGCTGCACTTATAATGGAGAACTATAAACCCCTCGCGCTTTCCCCTAGAAATTGGGCTCTCAATGGCCCTCAATAACCTGCCTCGAAAGCAACATGATTGATCATATCTTTAATACATGCAGCATTTTGGACATGAAATTTTACAAAGTCATATCATTGCCCTATACTAATGCTAAACAGTATTAATTAATTATTATTTTTTGGGGATTATGAAACACATCTATACCTGTTTCTTATTGCATTCATCGATTTTTACCATTAGCCCCTTATTACCCACCATTTTTGCAACTCATTGCTCTTCAATTGTTCAGAGCCCATTCTCCATACCGTATCTTCATGGATCTATCTCTCAAAAGTGGGCATTATTGAAAGAAGCTATAAATTGCTTGAACCTAAAAATACCAGAATTTAACCGCGCGACCATCGAAAAAAATAATGATTATCTAGTTATTTAAAATCAAAATTTTTATACTACAAAAATATAAATCTATTGCATACCTACTTGGAGGTTTCATGATTGCGTTAATCGTATTTTTGCAAGCATTATTTGCAATAATATTTCCGCTCGGAAAGATGGCTCTTGTCTACGCCGGTCCATTTTTCTTAGTAGGCCTTCGCATGATCATTGCCGGATTAGTGTTGCTTATCTATCAATTTTTCGCAGATCGCAAACATTTTGTATTTTATAAAAAAGATATCCTCCGGCTCCTTCTACTTGCCTTCTTTAACATTTACATTACTAATTCCTTTGAATTCTGGGGCCTGCAGTTTCTTGGATCAGGCAAAGCCTGTTTTATCTATAACCTTACTCCATTTTTTGACGCTATAATCTCATATTTCATGTTTCATGAAAAAATGACCGTCAAGAAATTCATTGGCCTTGCCATAGGCTTCCTTGGATTTTTGCCTATCGTTTATTATCAAGGCGGAGGCGAAATCGACTTGCCTCACGTTGGCATATTCTCTCTTGCAGAAATTGCTCTCATTATTGCAGCGGGAACCACTGCAATCGGCTGGATTATCATGCGCACCTTTTCGCGGAACCCTGACTATTCCATCGTAACCGTCAATGCCCTCAGTATGATTTTAGGAGGCGGAATGTCTCTTATCCATTCAGGATTTGTGGAAAATTGGACGCCAGCACCATACACCGCATTTATACCAATGATCGCACTGACGCTCATAATGGGATTCATACAAAACATCGTATGTTACAACCTTTATGGATGGCTTTTGCGTCGCTACAGCTCGACACTCATATCATTCATCGGATTCACTGGACCATTTTTTGCCGCATTCTTCGGCTGGCTCATCCATGGCGAACAAGTGTCGCATGAATTTTATTCTGCAGGCATAATCGTTTTCATAGGTCTAACCATGTATTATCAAGAAGAGTTACGACTCGGATACATTGTAGAGCCTGAATAACGCACGTATGATCATTGCGCATCGTGCTTCTTTATAAACGCATGCGCTTTTTCAAGTACCGCTCGGGCGTTGTCATACGTCAATTTAGTGTAGGCATCTTTATATGCGAGCCATACATAATCCTTATGTTCATGAGAAAGTACCACTTGCTCATCATTCACGCGCCCTAAAAAATAGAAAACCGATTTTTTAGTTAATACACCTTCGCGATTCCTAAATGTGTAGGTCATTGAATCGCTAAACCCCTCTTGCAACGTTGTCCTTAATCCCGCTTCTTCATGCAACTCCCGCAATGCCGTTTCTTCTTTGCTTTCATTTGCTTCCATTTTGCCTTTTGCAAAATCCCAGTGTCCTGCAATGTGGTGCAGCAACAAATATTCAATGGTGTTGTTATGTACGCGATAAATAACAACGCCAGCTGATATGATTTCATGCATATCCATTAATCCTTTCTATGAAAATTATTCAAAACATAACTTTATTACTATACCCAATAAGCCCCTCTCGCGATAATGATTTTTAGCCCAAAATAACTAAATCTGCCTCCCATTAAGGGCAAGATCGGTAAAAAAAGGCTACCACGGCATTCCCTTAAGGGGCATTTCCTAAGATAAGGCCATCTCGGTCTTATTTTAATAAAAACAGATAAAATAGTGATCTATTTATGCATTTAACACAAAAAAATCTAAACTATTGCTTTTTATACGCGATGTATTTATTATTGTAATTAAAAGAATAAAAAATAATGCCTTTTCTTAACCAGCTATAAGGGACAAAATAATATGAAGATTATAAAAATAATTACCATAGTAGCCCTACTAGGCTATGGAGAAATGTTCAGTCAAAGATCAACGGCAACCAATCCTCCGCCTTTTGAACAGCAGATCACCGCTTTAAAGAATCAGGTTGATACTATTCAAGAAAACATATTCGGTACAATATTTAACTTTGAACTCTCAACCCAAGAAAAAATAAATATACTTGAGCAGCAATACCGCATCCAATTGCAAAACATACGCAAAAAAGATCTTCCAAGACTTTTCGATCTCATCACTGGATATACGTTCTTCTCAGAAAACAGGTTGGATATTATGTTCAAAGAAGGCCTCATTCGATACCTTCTCAAAGTGGACGCATATACGCGTGACGCTTTGAAAGATCTTAATGATCATCTTGAAAGAATGAATCAAAGAGAAAGAGAAGAAGCATCCATATCTCCTGTGAACTAGGAATAATAAATAACAACACCCGCTGATATGATTTCATGCATATGATTACCTTTTAACTCAAAGTATTGACTTCTATAAAGCTCCTTAAATAAAATACAATATATAATTATGTTTTATCAAAGGAGAATTACTATGTACGAACGAACACTATATCTACTGCCAATTTTCTGGATTGGTATCACGCTTCATAACCCACTCAATGGGGGAGGTGAGCCGTCAGGAAAATCGTGGGGCGCAATCCTCCAAACCTTTGAAAGTTACGTGCTCTCGTATCCAGCACAGTTTAAAAAAACACTCGAGAACAAAACAGAGCTTTCCTCTGACGATCAAGAGAAACTGCGTTCAGATATGAACCAGTATATCCGCGAAATCCAAAACGCAAGTATAAAAGGCGAAGATGCTCAAAATTTGAAAGATATGCTCGATGCATATCTACAATTCCTCCAAAGAGCGACTCGATCTTCTAATTATACAACGTATACTCACCAATATAATGACTTCAAAAGTATCGTTGTAGACCACTTGAGGGCAACAAGCTTATACTATCAAAGGCTCGCGGGAGAAGTTGAAAATAAAGCCGCACCAGCTCCAGCTCGACAGCCTCAACCAGCTCCGCAGGCTCAGCCAACTCCGCAACCTCAACCAACTCCGCAGGCTCAGCCAGCTCAGCAACCTCAGCCCACTCCCGCACGATCGGTATCTTCAAGTCAAGGCCCTCAGGGCTTATCTCCTGAAGAAGTCAGCAAATTGGACGACGCGGGAATGTATACATTATTTAATTTACGAAATGGAATAAAAAAGGGTGAATTAAACAAAACCCAGCAAGACCAACTGAAACAACGATATTCCAACCTGACAATCTTGTATGATCCGGCGCAATCTCAAGAATCATTGACGGACGCTGCACGCCAGAGCAAAGCCGCAGCATTTGCAAAAATCAAAACCTTCTATGATAACCTCATTGACTGAATACAATAACGTCACAATCTACAATTTTGAGGGGCTGTTTCCACAGCCCCTCTTTTTTAATCAAGAAAATGAAGCGCTCACACCAAATAATCTGCGCGTGTACAAGTCAGCAGGAAGAGTGCCATACAGAGCGGCCCGACCCACAGCCAGAATTCAATTCGGTCGCACGCCCTTAAGAATGATTCTTAACCCAGAATAGCCATTCATACCCCGTCAGCGCTCGCATACCCTAAAGATAAAATAGATTAAAAAAGCCTTGCAGAACAACCCTCAAAAAGGCGCGTTGTACTATTTGAAATTAATGATATGCTGCTATTATTATCTAAAAATATAATGTTTTGGCCGAAATGGCCCAATTTTGGAGGTTTTATGAAAAAATATATAGTAATAGCGGCACTTTTATCAGGGTTTAATTCCCGAAGTATACAGGCCATGCGCCCCATGCACCAGACTGACATAAGAGTCAGAACATCCGATAATGCGCTGAACACAATTCCCCACAATCATATTCAATATTTTGATCTGCTTGGTAACTTGTTCGATCAGTTCCCTGAAGATGACGGATTCGTCAATCGATTTGAAGCTATGACGATCGATGCAAATCCTGATGCCGATGAAGACGAAGAAGAGATTCGATTACCTATATCTTCCGCTATATTGCAACATTTGCTTACCGATCTTGAATTGATGCTCCAAAATCTAAACAGTCACCCAGAAGAACAAGCCATTATAAACGTACGTCAGCAAAGATTGATAGGCTTGCCCCTACAAGCTATATTGAGTCGGCATCGTGCAGCAGATTATCTAATGAGCGATCTTTTATTGAAATTGTATCAGCAATAACTGATATAATAGAAATGAAATCTTGGATGCCGGAAGACGGAACAGTCCCTAATAGCTCCGCGGATTCTCAAAATTATCGCAGACAGCCTCACCGTAAAAAGTGAGGCTGTCTCTTTTTAATCAAGAAAGTAAATGCGAAGTCCAAATAATCTGCGCGTGTACCAGGTCAGCAGGAAGAATGCCAGACAGAGCGGCCCGACCCACAGCCAGAACTCAATGCCTTGTAATAAATGATTTGCGTAAGAAGCTAGGTAATATTCTATAGCCCATTCAATCGCTTTATAGATTCCAAAAAACAGTGAGCCGAATGCAGCAAGTTGTGCCGCGTAGCGTGCAAAGAAGTTTGCAAATGCGGCAAAATAGACCTTAACATCAAATAGATAATGAAGGCAGAGTACAAACATTACCGTTTGGAGCGACCATGAAAGCGTCGTTGCTAGCGCCAATCCGGTTGCCTGCAAAGAACCAATCAAGAGCTTATTGAATATGATATTCGATACAATGGTGATCGCAGAAATAATTGCCGGCACTTTTGTATTGCGCAATGCATAGTAAATATTGAGTAATATTTTATTGCTCGAGGCAAAAAAGAGTCCCAACACAAAAGCACTCAATATGGAAGCCGCTTCATGCACCTGCATCATCGTTAACTTGTCTGAAAACAAGGTCAGAAAAATCTTGTCTGCAAAAAAACTCATCATGAGCGCAACGGGAATCGTTACCCACGCAACAAACTTCATGGTCTCAAGAATGTAAAAACTCAATCGACGCGGAGCATATGTGGAGATGTGAGAGAAATGGGGAAGCAAGATTGTTGCGAATGCCGTTGCAAACACCCCGAGTGGAATACCAACAAACCGATTGGCATAATAAATCAGAGATACCGATCCTTTTGGCAGATACGATGCAAAGCTCGTATCAATAAAGTTGCCCATCTCCATAGCGCTCATGCATAGCATTACCGGGAAAAATTTCGAGAATATTTCTCCAAAATAGTGCCATGATTTGGCGCTGATGCTGCCAAAACGAAATCCAAGTTTAAAATAGATATAAAGATGCAGTAAAAACTGCACGAGCGTACCCAAGACAATCATAGAGGAAAGCCATGGGGATGAAACGGGAATGCCCCATGCGATCCCACTTGCCAATCCAAAAATAAATATGATGTTCAATATGACGGGAGAGAAGGAGGGAATGAAAAAATGGTTTACTGCTTGCAATGCACTGGCCAATAACCAACTGCTCGATATGAAAATAATGATACACATTAAAATGCGCAAAAAGGGAATCGCATAGGCAACTTGCTCCAGCGGTTGCCCGAGCCCGAGCCATGCGGCAGGCATTGGTATTCCCATCCAGGAATGCGCAACCTCTCCCGCTTCATACCAACCGGGAGCAATAAGGCGCATCACAAAATCGGCTTTCCAAACCATGAGGAAACAAAGAGCCGCAAGAAGGCCCTGTATAATCAACATAGAAAGAGACATCACACCATCGATCTCGCGTTTATCGCCGCGCTTTATCATATGCACAAAGGTAGGAACATATGCGGCAGAAAGTGCTCCTTCTGCAAATATTTTGCGCAATGCATTAGGAATTTTAAATGCTGTCAAAAATGCATCGGAAACAACTCCCGCCCCCAAATAATGCACCATCAGCACCTCGCGCACTATACCAAATACGCGGCTCAATAAAGTGGAGCTACCTACTGCTGCTGTTTTTTGTAAAATCGATTTTTTATGAAGAACTGAACTCATAGAAAGCCTTTAATAGAGGAGAAATTCGTATATTCACAGAGATAATCTGCCATCATGCAAAGTATACACCGTATCCATCTTCTGAGCCACGTATGCATCATGCGAACTGATAATCATCCCCATGTCCCACTCAAGTTGGCAGTCGAGTAAAAAATGCACAATGTCGACAGCAGTCTTTTCATCCAGATTTCCGGTGGGCTCATCCGCCAAAAGAAACATCGGTTTTCTGCTCAGCGCGCGTAAAATTGCAATTCGCTGTTGTTGCCCACCCGAAAGAGTTGAGGGTAACGCCTCACTTTTTTCCTGCAGTCCTATGCGTTGTAACAATGTGTGCGCATGCTCATGCGCAGCCTCATAGGCAACGCCGCCCACCAATTGCGGCATCATAATATTTTCAATAACCGAAAGCTCTTTCAGCAAATAGGGCCGCTGAAAAACAAGACCTAATTGCTCATTGCGCACCTTCATCAATGCTTCCTGCGACATATCTTCAAATGAAATACCATTTAAAGATACTGATCCTTGTGATGGCGCATCAAGGCCCGCCAAAATATGGAGCAATGTAGATTTTCCTGTCCCTGAAACCCCGGTAATGGCATATTTTTTACCATACTCAAAGGTTACATTGAGAACATTCAACACCATATGCTGCCCTTGCCCCTCCTTGAACCATTTTGAAACATTTTGTGTAACTAATTGCCCGCTATACATATCAAAGCCTCCAAAAATCTTTTTTTTGTTTTTCTTGTTCAGCATATCACTATTCTAAAAATAGGTATAAAGAAAAAAAATAAATCAATTTCAATTCTAATAGAGTAATGATTATTGACGACACGCAAGACAATTTTCTTTTACGGTAAACATCTTTTGCCTTAATTCGCTCTTTATCCTTGTCTTTATATAAATTTCTTACGTAGACTGGTTTTTAGGGAAAAAAGATATGCCGGCGCGTGGTATGCTCAAGGGATATGTTATTAAAGGGGGATTGTAATGAAAACACTTCTAAATAAAAATATTCAAGAGGGTATTCCTGAAATACTCCCGGTCATCCCAACAATGGATGTCGTAGTATTTCCTCAAATGCTCGTTCCTCTCTTGGTACTTGATGAAAAAATTATCGAGGGAATTAATCAAACGTTACAAGAATCAAAATTTGTTTTGCTACTTGCTGCAAAAAAACAGATTGACGATCAAGGCGCAATCGGGACAAAAGATTTATATGAAACAGGTACGGTCGCTTCCATCATGAGGCTCATTCGTATCCCAGAGGGCGGCGTTAAGATTCTCGTCCAAGGTATCAGTAAAGCCCGTGCGAAAGAATTGATAGCCGAAGAAAATAGTCTCCGTGCTCATATTGAGAAAATAGAGTCCTACACTGAAGAAAATCCAGACGAAGTTACTGCCCAAATCAGAAACATCAGAGCACTCACCGAAAAAATGGCAATTTCAGGACAATCATTTAGTCCAGATTTTCATATTATTCTTTCAAAGATGCAAGATCCTGAAAAAATTGCTGATTTTATCTTATCTCATCTCAATTTAAATGTAGAAGAAGCTCAAAAGCTCTTAGAAAGCGAATCTCTTTCAATCTTTTTGAACGGTATCTACTGTCATTTAAGCAAAGAAATTGAAGTCGCTGACATTCAAGAAAAAATTCGCAATAATGCGCGTGAATCAATGAATAAAGCACAAAAAGAGTTTTATCTGCGAGAACAACTTCGTGCTATCAAGCAAGAGCTTGGTGAAGATGATGCCGAAGATATCGATATGTTCTATAAAAAACTTGAAACCCTCCAAGCAAGTGATGAAGTCAAAACAGAAGTTAAGCGACAAATCAGTCGCCTTGAACGCACCTCACCAGACTCAATGGAAGCGGCAGTCCTGCGAAACTATCTTGAATGGGTATTTGCTTTGCCTTGGCAGCAAGAAACGGTCGACAATCTCGATCTACTTCATGCAAAACAAATCCTTGATGAAGATCACTATGGCTTAAAAGATGTTAAAGAGCGCATTCTCGATTTCATTTCAATACGAACGCTCAGAAAAGATGGCTTCGCGCCAATCTTATGTCTGGTGGGACCTCCTGGCGTAGGTAAAACATCACTCGGCAAATCAATTGCAAAATGCCTAGGGCGCCAATATGTACGTATCTCTTTGGGTGGCGTTAAAGATGAAGCCGAAATTCGAGGCCACCGCCGCACTTATGTTGGGGCAATGCCAGGCCGATTCATACAAGCACTGCGCAAAGCAGAAACGTTAAATCCGGTTATCGTTATTGACGAACTTGATAAAATCGGCGCTGATTTCCGCGGCGATCCATCAGCAGCCATGCTCGAGGTGCTCGATCCACAACAAAACAAAACATTCTATGATAATTATATTGGGTTACCATTCGATCTTTCAAAAGCAATGTTCATCGCAACCGCAAATACACTTGATACCATCTCTGATCCATTGCGCGATCGTATGGAAATCATAGAACTTTCTGGCTATACCATGGAAGAAAAGTTGAACATAGCAAAAAAACATTTAGTTAAGAAAACCATCGATGAAGCGGGGCTACAGGAGCACCAACCAAAGTTTAGCGATGCGCTCATCATTTCTCTCATCCTTGATTACACGCGAGAATCAGGAGTACGCCAACTTGAACGACTCATCTCTAAATTGTGCTCTAAAATAGCACGCGCCTACGTAGAAACTCAAAAAATGATTTCTGTTACTCCCAAAAATATAGACACCTATTTAGGGCCGCGTAGATTCCTTGAAGAAGAAGCGCATCATAATGATCAAGTTGGGATCACCAACGGATTGGCATGGACGATTTATGGCGGCGAAATGATCAAAATTGAGGCGATACTGATTCCTGGCAAAGGGAACTTGATATTAACGGGGCAACTGGGCGACGTTATGAAAGAGTCAGCGCAAGCGGCCATGAGTTATGCACGAGCACACGCAAAAGAATTTCAAATTCTACAAGATGTATTTACCAATAATGATCTTCACATTCACGTTCCCGCTGGCGCCGTTCCAAAAGACGGTCCATCGGCAGGAATTACCATGCTAACCTCAATCCTCTCAGCCTTGACACAGCGGCCAATTAATGCACAATACGCTATGACAGGTGAATTAAATCTACGTGGTGAAGTGATGCCAATCGGCGGCGCAAAAGAAAAGATCTTAGCAGCAAAAAGAAACAAAATAAAATCGGTTATCTTGCCTGCAAAAAATAGAAAAGATCTTGTTGGACTCGAAGATGTCATGAAAGACATTGATGTTATTTGGGTCGATCATGCCGACGAAGTGTTACACCGGGTATTAATCGTGAAAGCATAACACATATAATGAAGAAAGTTTTGACCATCGGAGGCGCCACCCAAGACGTTTTCATACAATATCAACCCCAAGAGTCAATGCGGCTTCATACCGAATCACCCGGACATTGCTTCTTAATGATAGAAGAGGGTCAGAAAATCGAAGTTTCTGATCTTCTGTATCACACCGGCGGCGGCGCTACAAATGCCGCAGTTTCATTTCAGAAATTGGGTTTTGATGCCACTGCTTTTTTCAAAATTGCTCGCGACACTCCGGGTGATTTCATTCTGCACGAGCTCAAAAAATTCAACATTAAAACAATACCGGTGATATCGCGCGAAGGGCAAACCGGCACTGCATTTATCATTCCCTGCCCATCAGGCGAACGCATCATATTCGTACATCGCGGCATCAATATGAATCTCTCTGAAGATGAATTACCCTATGACCAGATTCGTGCAGCAGATATCATTTACATCACGTCTCTGAATGGACCTGCATCAGAACT